>ERZ772909.1498-NODE-1498-length-12776-cov-6.630218_pt1 | contig 12776 bp, 9 predicted proteins | sample MGYA00511137_ERZ772909 | MGnify/ENA primary metagenome ERZ772909 (study PRJEB29015, sample SAMEA2738095) | human oral metagenome | biome: human oral; feature: human-associated habitat; material: saliva | place: China | collected 2270 ... | reverse complement strand
TAGAGCATCTGCCTTACAAGCAGAGGGTCGGCGGTTCGAATCCGTCAACGCCCACGAATGGTTATCAACAATAGAGAGGACTTCGTAACACATGTTACGAAGTTTTCTTTTTATCTGTATAAAAGGCGTCTTCTTTTTTGTTTTATTATTATTTATCCTTGTGAGTTTACCGATTTTATTGCTAAATTTGCACCTATTATTAATCATCCATTGTTATGACTCTCGACACATTAACAGCCGTATCTCCAATTGACGGACGCTACAGAAACAAAACAGAACGTCTAGCTGATTATTTTTCAGAGTATGCTCTTATTCGCTATCGCATACGTGTAGAAATAGAGTACTTCATCACTCTTTGTGAACTACCACTACCTCAGTTGGCAAGTTTCAACCATGATTTATTTGAACAACTACGTGATATTTACCGCAAGTTCGATGAGTCTGGTGCAGCAAGAGTAAAGGAGATTGAGAATACAACAAACCATGATGTTAAGGCTGTAGAATACTTCATTAAGGAGGAGTTCGATAAGATTGGGGGCTTAGATGAGTATAAGGAATTTATCCATTTCGGCTTAACTTCACAGGACATCAACAATACGAGTGTTCCACTGTCTATCAAGGAGGCACTTGAGGAGGTGTATTATCCACAGGTGGAAGAGCTTATTCTGCAGCTAAAAGAGTATGCAGAAGAATGGAAAGACGTTCCTATGCTAGCAAAGACACATGGTCAGCCAGCCTCTCCTACTCGATTAGGAAAGGAGATAGAAGTATATGTATATCGTCTTAGTGAGCAACTGGAATCCTTACGCAGTTGTAAGTTTACAGCCAAATTTGGTGGTGCAACAGGTAATTTCAATGCACATCATGTAGCCTATCCAACGTATGATTGGCGTGCTTTTGGTAATCAGTTTGTCAGCGAGAAACTAGGTTTGGAACGTGAACAATGGACTACACAGATTAGTAATTACGACCACATGGGTAGTATTTTTGATGCTATTCGTCGTATCAATACCATCATTATCGACCTTGATCGTGACTTCTGGATGTATATATCAATGGAGTATTTCAAGCAGAAGATTAAAGCTGGAGAGGTTGGGTCAAGTGCTATGCCACACAAGGTGAACCCTATTGATTATGAGAATAGCGAAGGTAACTTGGGTGTCGCTAATGCTATTTTGCAGTTCTTAGCACAGAAATTGCCTGTTAGTAGACTACAACGCGACTTGACAGACTCGACAGTCTTGCGTAATGTTGGAGTACCACTTGGTCACAGCGTTATCGCTATTCAAAGTACGTTGAAAGGTTTACGTAAACTTATTCTCCATGAAGAGAAACTACGTGAAGACCTTGATGATACATGGGCGGTAGTAGCTGAAGCTATTCAAACTATCCTTCGTCGTGAGGCTTATCCACATCCTTATGAGGCATTAAAGGCTCTCACACGTACCAATAACAAGATGACAGAGGAGACAATTCATGAGTTCATACAGACATTAAATGTTAGTGATAGCGTAAAAGCAGAGCTCATGGCAATCACTCCACACAACTATACTGGAATTTAAAACATCCATAAATCATTTAAAAGAAAGATTATTAATAAAACTGAGTAGCTCCTTCTAATAGGAGTTCTAACAAATAATAATTAGAAATAAAAGAATAATAAACTTTATTACTCATTGATCGTGAGGTCAGTAGTTAACATTAAAGCAAACTACAATTATGGCAGAAGAATTCGAGAACAAAGAGGTTCAGTCTGAACAGAATGATAATGGCCGTGAGGGCTATTCTGCAGCTGGACAAGGTGGTTATCAAAGAGAGTACCGTGGCACAGGACGCCCACAACGTCCACGTATTCACACACAGCGTGCTTATAGCAGCGACAAGGCTAATGGTGGAAACGACGAAGGTGGCTTCCGTCCAGAGGGCTTTGGTTCAGGCTTGCAAAGCAGTAGCCGCCCACAACAAGGAGGTTATCGCCCACGTCAAAGCAACTATGGTGGTGGATACAACAATCGTAGTGGCTATCAAAGTCGCCCTCAACAGGGAGGATACCGCCCACGTTACAACAGCAACAATGGCGAAGAAGGAGGATATCAATCACGCCAAGGTGGATACCAGAGTCGTGGTGGTTATCAAAGCAGACCACAGCAAGGTGGCTATCGTCCACGTTATAACAATGAAGAAGGAGGATACCAGTCACAAGGTTATCGCCCTCGTTATAACAATAACACTAACACAGAAGGAGAAGAGAACAACAATGGTTATCAGGTAAACCAGGGTGGCTATCAGCCACGTCAAAATGGTTACCAAAACCGTGGTGGATATAATAATCGCGGTGGGTATAATAACCGTGGTGGTTATCAGAACCGCAGTAGTTACAATAATCGTGGCGGTTATCAGAGTCGCGGTGGGTATAACAACCGTGGTGGATATAACCAAGGTGGATACCGTCAGCGTACTGCTGATTATGATCCAAATGCAAAGTATTCAATGAAAAAACGCATTGAATATAAGGAAGAGAATTTCGATCCAAACGAGCCAATTCGTTTGAATAAGTATCTAGCGAATGCTGGTGTTTGTTCACGTCGTGAGGCTGATGAGTTCATCCTATCTGGTGCTGTCACCGTAAATGGTGAGGTTGTTAAAGAACTTGGAAGTAAGGTTCTACGCACTGATGTTGTACTCTTCCAAGATAAGACAGTTTCACTAGAAAAGAAGGTTTATGTCCTATTGAATAAGCCTAAGGATTACGTTACAACAAGCGATGACCCACAACAGCGTAAGACTGTAATGGATCTTGTTAAAGGTGCATGCCCAGAGCGTATCTATCCTGTTGGACGCCTAGACCGTAACACAACCGGTGTATTGCTTCTTACAAACGATGGTGACCTTGCTTCTAAACTCACACATCCTAAGTTCTTAAAGAAGAAGGTTTATCACGTATTCCTTGATAAGCCTGTCACAGCAAACGACCTTCAGAAGATTTCTGATGGTATCGAGCTTGAAGACGGAGAGATTAAGGCTGACGCTATTGAGTACGCTAGTCCTGATGACTTGGCACAGGTTGGCATTGAGATTCACAGCGGTAAGAATCGTATCGTTCGTCGTATCTTCGAGAGCCTTGGCTATCGTGTTGTAAAGCTTGATCGTGTACAGTTCGCTGGTCTAACAAAGAAGAATGTACGTCGTGGTGATTGGCGTTTCCTCACAGAGAAGGAAGTCGATATGCTGCGCATGGGTGCGTTTGAATAGAAGCCTCCCCAAGCCCCTCCGAAGGGAGGGGGTGTGAGAGGATAAACGAGGATAAAGACTTCTACAATAAACTTCCAAGGAAAGAATGTGTAAAGAGATTCCCTCTTTATTCCTTTTCCTTTTCTTTTGAGCTTGTTGAGAAGTCCTAATTACAATACAAAGATGAAAAGAACAAAAGTCGTCGATGCACTTGCTTGCACCGACTTTGGTAAAGATATTAATGTAAAAGGCTGGGTTCGCTCACATAGAAGTAGCAAGGCTGTTGACTTCATCGCCCTAAATGATGGTTCTACTATCAAGAACATTCAGGTGGTTGTTGACCCTACTACAATCGAAGAAGAGAAACTGAAGAGCATTACAACAGGTGCTTGTATCAGCGTTATCGGTACGCTTGTAGAAAGTCAAGGAGCTGGTCAGACGTCAGAGATTCAATGTAAAGAGATTGAGATCTACGGTCTTTGTCCAAGCGACTACCCTATGCAGAAGAAGGGGCAGAGCTTTGAGTACATGCGCAAGTATGGTCACATGCGTCTGCGTACCAATACTTTCGGTGCTGTATTCCGCATTCGCCATAACATGGCAATTGCTATCCACAAGTACTTCCACGACCATGGTTATTATTATTTCCACACTCCATTAATTACGGGTAGTGATGCCGAGGGTGCTGGAAATATGTTCCAAGTAACGACACTCGACCTGGATCGCATTGCAAAGAATAGTGAAGTTGATTACAGCGCAGACTTCTTCGGTAAGCGCACAAACCTTACTGTATCTGGTCAACTTGAGGGTGAACTCGGTGCAACATCATTGGGTGCTATCTATACTTTCGGTCCTACTTTCCGTGCAGAGAACTCTAATACACCTCGTCACTTGGCAGAGTTCTGGATGGTTGAACCCGAAGTTGCCTTTATTGATAAGGATGAACTGATGGATCTTGAGGAAGACTTCATCAAGTACTGCGTTCGCTGGGCATTGGAGAACTGCAAGGACGACCTTGAATTCCTTAACAAGATGATTGACAAGGGACTGATTGCTCGCTTGGAGGGTGTGCTCAAGGAAGACTTTGTTCGCCTAACTTACACAGAAGGTATAGAGATTCTCCAGAAGGCAGTTGTTGATGGTGTGAAGTTCGAGTTCCCAATTACTGGTTGGGGAATGGATCTCAGCAGTGAGCATGAGCGCTATCTCGTAGAGGAATACTTCAAACGTCCTGTCATCATGACCGACTATCCAAGCGAAATCAAGTCGTTCTATATGAAGAAGAACCCTGATGGCAAGACAATGCAGGGAACAGACGTCCTTTTCCCACATATCGGTGAGATTATTGGTGGCTCTGTTCGTGAAGAGAATTACGATAAGCTACTTGCAGAGATAGATAATCGCGGTATGAAACGTGAGATTTACGACTGGTATCTCGATACTCGCAAATACGGAACCTGTCCACATGGAGGCTTCGGTCTTGGTTTCGAGCGTCTCATTCTCTTCGTTACTGGTATGCAAAACATCCGTGACGTAATCCCATTCGCACGTACTCCAAAGAACGCTGAGTTCTAAAGATAAGATAATAGAAGGCGACTATCTCAACAGATGGTCGCCTTTTTATTTGCTATAAGAACACTTCCCGACGAAACTTAAAACATAACACGTACATAAAAATAAATTATCAGAGTAATGGACATTTGGTAGGCTAAGACCTATGAGGTTTTCAGCCTACCAAATGTCCATTACGTCTAACTGATTATAATTAATCGTAATTGGTTATAACGGGTCGAAAGTGGCTATTTTGTAGCTATCCAAAATCTGCCATTAGAACGGACAGGATTCTCTTGTTGCATCTCATTTAGGATATGCCCCAATAATCTCAAATTCTGTTCTTTACTCTTGTTTCCAGGCATTGCAATCCCGTCTGGAATCCATCCTAGCAGTTTCTTTCGTTTCATCCCTTTTCGTTTATACAGCAAAGTTAGGATGAAATTCTTGTTAATGGAAAGAAATATCGCTGCGGTGGATGAGATGCCGTGTGGGCTGTATTAAATTGCAGTATAGACAGATTAACTCCTACTTTCTACTTATGAGTATTCTGCTTGCTTAATGTGCTCATCAGCATTACTCTTTGGTAACAATCCTTTTACGCTCTTTCTTCACGCTGAACGGGATAGGATTGGTTATACTGACGAACCGCCCCGTAGCATCGCTAAACACTGCGAAAAGAACTGCCATCTTTTTATTATCTGTATATGGTTCCAGCAGATAATTGGGAAAATAAAGATAGGCATTGAAAATGGCTTCATCGTCAGTAGGAGGTGTAATGTTTTCCGAGACGACAAAGACGTTTTTCGTTCCTTGCATGATATAAGTGCCATATTGATTTGTGAGAAACGCATATACCCTCACTGGAGTGCCTCCCACGCCAGAGATACCGAATCGAACGTCTCCGCATAGACAGGAATTACCAGCATACATCACATTATGGGATAGCTGCACTGAATAGACGTTGGCAGATGCCTGATATGGAGCACCCTGCTGCTCTACGCTAATAGAACAACATGACCCCCCTATCTTCACATTGAAAGTGCCATGACGTGCTTCGTGTGAGGGATTGCTCGAAATGTCTATGGCAAGCGTCGTATTGTTCACTTTTCTTACCGTATACCAGAAATTCTCGTCATCGGAAATCCACCATCGCCCCGCATCCGTAGAGATATCTACATATTTGGTTTCGCATTCATTCCCTACCGCTATGGTCGCCATATAGCCCCCATTTGCATAGATATAGGTGCCTCTCTGTATATGTTTCTTCTTGTTGATGTATTTTCTCGTTTGTGCCACCCACTTACGGCTGCCGGCTGTTGGTCCTTGGGGCTGTTTGGTCTTTTTTTCAGGAGCCGATGGCGAAAAAGGACGAGGGACTACACGCACAGAAGGCTGTGGGCTGTCTTTACTGACATCCCGCTTGGGCTTTGCCTGCGCCATTGCTGCCAATGGCATTAGGAAGAGTAATACTATACAGGTTAAAAAAAATAGTCTATCTTTCATTTGTGTTTCCTACTGTCTGTGCCTCTATTTGTTTGTACCATATCCCATCGCAGGGTTGGTTGTTCTTAAAACTGCCGACAAACGCAGCTCCATCAACATCTGTAAATCGCCCTTTCTGCCACTTGTCGTTTCTCATGGAACCTTTGAAATAGGAACCATCGCAATAGAACATAATGGCATTGGTATCTACACGTTCACCGTTGACGAAATTCCCATAATAGTACAGGCGTTGGTCCTTGTCATTGTCCCGATAGATAGCCACACCGACTCCATTCGGTTTACCATTATTTATCGGGCCATAATAGAGAAACTCGCCTGCGTCATACTTGGTAACTTCGCTTGGAAACAAAACCTTATTCCACACGATGAAGCCAAGAATCAGTGCAACGATGGACAACAGGCTTACCCATTTCATATTTTGCTGTTTTCGTCGGTTTATTGTCAAATCGCTCTGCAACTGCTGGTTGCTTTGCTTCAAATCGTTTATTAGGCTGTTCAACTTCCGCAGACGAGTAGCATAAGCATTCATGTTTGCCGTGTCATAGTCCTTTGACTTGTAGATTACCGTATATCCATTAGCATAGCATGACTTAAAAATATTATCGGCATCGTCCTGGATACTGAACGTGTGAATAGCATTGCTGCTCGATTGGTAACTGACAGGTGGCAAGGGCTGGTATGCCAGCTGGTTGAAGGCATATATCAAGCTATGGTTGATAGTGTCAATATACTCTTTCTCTGCATAGAGCTTGTCTACAGATGTCGTTATCTCTCCGTTGTTGTCATAATGAATCAAGCAACCATTGCAAACCATTCTTTCTACAATCATCTCAAAAGTAGAGAAAAGTGTATGAGGCTTTTTGAAACAGCTGCCATTAAGCACGGCACACAGCCCTATATAGTAGCTGCTTTCCAGTTTGCGTATGTAGGCATAGTAAATCAAATTATCCTTACGGTGAACAGCTATCTGGGTTTTCGCCTTACAATTGTTATAGAAGATTTGGAAAACAGTCTGCGTATAATCAGTGGGAAATTGATAATAGCCCGACTTAAAGTTTCCGAAAATATATGTTGTTATATTCATCTTAACATAAATCTAATGAGTTTATTTTCGTTGTCAACCGAATAGGACGGCACGCGATTCAATACTTCATTGCCCAACAGCAAAGGGGCTTTGGCATTTTCTGCAACAGTTGCCGTTACGTTGTAACAGACTATCTTGTCGGATATGACAAGCTCACGAAGATTTATAACCATACTCTCACCAATGCTGCCATCAGCTATCTATGTCTGGGTAGTCCCAAGGAAATCGTCCTCGGTGATACATCCTTTCTCATACAGGTATCGCGCCTCGGCAATCGATATCAAGGTGGTAGAACAACCACTATCAAGTATCATCTTGACCGTCAGCTTTTCATTGACGGTAACATCTATGTACTTCTCGCCGTCCTGCTCGATAAAGGGCACATCCACCTCGTTATCATTTTTTACCAGTAAAGGCTCCTGTCGGTCTTCTGGGGGAGCAGCGATGGTGTCATTGGTTATCACGGTTTCCACGGAGTCTCCCGGATTTGAATTATTCTCGTAGAAAACAATGTTCTTCTTTTGCTCGCCACATGATGAGAGAAAGAAAAGCATACAGAACAAGGACAAACAAGCTCTTGCTATACACCTACTATTTCCGAGACTTTTTTGCATTTCTTTGTTTCTTTTGAAGCTTCAACAAGGTATTCAACTTTCCTTTCTCGCTTTGCAGCTCCTCTACTTGGGTTGCTATTCCTTGTATGTCCTCTCTGATTTTATCTACATCAGTTCCTACACCATGTACGGTAAAGTAGAGAATGCACAATGCACCAACAATAAATATGGACAACAAAAGATGGATGGCTTTTCTCCATGTCTTGGGAATCCTCTTTGGTTGTTTTGACTGCCAGTCGGGATAGTCAGTCGTAGGTGGTATCGGTGGGGTTATTGGAGTGGAAACAGCATCTGAACCAGTTGTGTGAAGCAGTTCTGAAGCCTTATGAAACTTCTGTCTGTAGTTCTCGATTTCACTTTTGTAATCGTTGCACGTCTTTTGTGCCTTTCCAAGTTTTTCTTCTGCTTCCGCAAGCCTTTGGTTCAATGCGTCCAATTGCTTTTTTTCGCGTTTGGCACTACTGCTCTTTTCGCTTTCAAACTGGCGTTTGAGGTCATTCAAGGTTTGCTGGGTACTGGATTCTATTTTGTTGATTTCAGTATCACACCTTGTCTGAACCGACTTCAACTCCTCGGCATGGAGTTGTTCCCGCTTCTGTTCTCTGAAAGAAGCATAGAACTCTGATACAAGGATGGAACCATTGGCACGAATGAGTTGAAGTGCAGATTCAGCGTCGCAGTCTGACAGGCTGATGGATTTCGTTTCCCCTCCGGCAAGCATTTGTTTGTCCAAAGGTTTGATGTCCGAGTCGTGGGAGAAATTGGAAATGTAATCAGAGATTGATTTTTCCAATGCAAGCAGTTCCTTGTTCTTGTTCTGGAAATCGGGAATGGCAAACTGGACAAAATTCTGACAGTCAGTCAGCAACAGCCCCATACAATATTTATGGTAAGCAGCCTTCAAGATAGCATAGATGTTTTGTATATCCCTGTAATAGGAATTCATCTTTAGCGTAAGCGCAAAATAAGAACCTTGCCGGCCATTATAGGCATTGATGTTCTTGCCTATGATGAAAGTATAGAAAACGGATGGACTTCCTGCAATGTTCCGACATTCCACTTTCATATATTCTTGTATGTCCTTGTTGCCTTGATAGAATTGATCAAGATAGAGCTGGTCTTCCTTGCAGAACTGTCCCCACTGTTTCTTCCCCGCAGGCACGCCATGAATGAATAGTTTTACTGTAAATGCCATAATTTTCACCCTTTAATGAATTGTAAGATTGCATTCCAGAGGTTTCTTGGGTATTTGTCCTGACTCGGAGTGTAAGTAAAGGTGCCATCCATAGTTGGTGCATAATCTCCTGTGGAGAACGTAACGAAGCCGCAATTGAATTTCCTCCACATTTTCGTTATTGGATTCTGATTCACAAAGGATTCGAAAATACCAGGGTACTGGTCGGAAACTTCTTTGATAGAGGTTGACAAAGCTCCCCCGTTGGTAAAACTCTGGTCTATCTTGTTATAGACGAATAGCACCTTGTCCTGTGTCCGCATATCAATGTTCAACCTGCGTACATTGTCAACATATCCTTTCTTTGCAGATGCGTCTGTCCATTTTGCGTCAAGAATGACAGCAAAGAGCTTACGGTTTTCAGCATTAATAATCTCGCTAACATAAGGTGGTCTTGACTGGTTGTTTCCCGGGTTGTAATAATGCTCGCCCGGAGCCTCCAATATCTGGCAGATGGTTCTGCCCTTATCAAGTATCTTTACCAGCATAAAACTGATAAGGTTAGTGCTTTTAGCAGCATCGTTGGAGTCGATGAAGCTGTTGAAGTTGTCGCAAAGTTGCTGATAACCGGTGTCTTTTGATTCACGGAAAGAGTTATCTGGAACGACTTGGAAACCCTTTTTGTTCAGCCATCGTGCCAAACGAATGAGCGTCATGGTTTTTCCACAAGAAGGAGGACCATAGAGAACTACTATCGGCGAAGTCTTGTCGGCGATAGTAACTTTGATTTTGTTGGGGTCAGTCTCGGATTGGGACATAGGGGTAACTTCTTGAGCAATAGAGGTTGACTCTTGCACAGGTGCTACTATGGATACATTGTCCTCAGAAGGCTGGGAAAGGATATTACTATCCAATTGTACGTCTTTTAATGCCATTTTATATGTGTTTAACTAATGTGTTATTAATTATCCCTCTTCGCAAAAGCGATGTCAAAGAAAATAAAGGCTGCTACATCTACGAGAATGGATATGAGAATCCAAAAAATGAACGACAAGCCTCCTTGTTGTCCCGTAACGAAGTCTCTCCAAACATCATACACGCTCAGTAGTCGGGCTATCTTGGTTTGCGGAGAAGGTGCTGTATAGTTGGCCTTATCCTCGGCATTCTTGAAATCGACAAACTGGGCATACATCTTGATTGTACTGTAACCCTGATTGATTTTGTCACAGATTTGCTTTATATTGTTGGCATCATTCACGTCCAGATTTCCTTCGTCTATATTGCGCTTGATTACGTCCAAATTCTTCCTGTCCACCAGTGCCTGCTGCTTGTAGTTGCTGTTTGCTGGGGTCATGGAGGCCTTTATGTTTTCTATTTTCGCATCCCGAAGCGTGTAAATCATTTTTCGATACTCGTTGCAAAGCACCTGTCTGTCTTGGGCAGAAGTCCCGACAAACGAAAGAGGCTTAATGACAGGCACATCGAACAGATTGGCAAAGTCTGCCAAAATCGCTTTGGCGCGAGGTCCGTTGCCGGGATTGGCTTCGTTCTTGATTTCAGCCTCCAGCTGTCCTAACTTCATATTTACCTGATTGATAAACTCTGTGATACGCGCATTCGTCTTGTCGGCTGTTACTATCCCATTGGCAATTTGGTCAAGATAGCCTTTGGTAGTGGCTATCTCGTAAGTAACTTTGTCATTGATAAGATTCCGATAAAAGAATGTGTGTGTATTTGTCGGAAGACTACAACACAGCCAGAAAACAAAAACGATAATAATGCCTAATGACAACTTCGTCCCACGGTTCTCTACGAAAATACGCTGGTTCAGACTGTCTGCTATCATCTTCGTCCCAAGGGATGCAATGATAAAAAATCCGATGGTGATAGCCCAGCAAAATGCGACGGGCCAAGACGATAATAGCAAATGCAAGGATTCTGCCGTAGCCCAGCAACTGACGGCACCGAATACTAAGAAGCCTGCGATTGACAGGCCTTTCATGTAGTTGTTCTGATTCATATAGAAGTTAATTATATTGTTTCTTTTTCAAATTCTAAAACAGCTATTGATTGTTCAAGTACATATACAAAAAAAGCGTGGAAGTCTGTACCTGTTACTCGTCCCACATCAGGAGGCCTTCGCATTGCCCATTGTCGTAAGAACGAGCAACGCAGAAGCCCACGCCGATATGTATATAGCCAAACTGTATACCTATTTCTAAGAAGGCATATCATAAAGGCTACAAATACACACCCATGAGCATCTACCGTTGCTATGTTCAAGACGACAATAAGAAAGTTGCGAAGTTTCCTGATGTCAAGAACAAAGCGTCAAGTAAACGCCTTATCATATATATGATTCCCCTATCAAAATGCTCCTCATGAGCAATTCTTCCCGCCCTTGCGGACTTCTGCTATTATTAACTTTTGTCCGATACGGCTTCAGACAGGGTTATCGGTCACAAATTTACTAATTTATATGATATAAATCAAGTTCTTAACAGAAAAAGTGAAAGAAAATAAAATAGAAGACAAGGAGAACTGTTTCTTTTTGTGACTGTTGACCAGAAATCCTCTCATTTTTACGTGGACTTATTGTGTGTTTATATTAGTTTCCTACCGATTTGGATTAAACAGTCTCTGCATACTCTAACACAATATGTAGATTACAAAGCATTTCTTAGTAAAAATAATTTTGCTGTCACTACTGTCACCCTAATCCATTAGTTAACTTACTGTATAACAGTAGGATTACATGAAATGTTAAATGTGACAGCAAAATGAATTTAAAACTACACGTGTAATAATGGGTATAATTTCCTTCTTACTTTAGTAGACTTTATCACGTTAAAACACAAAGCCGCCTAAATAATCCCCATTAGGTGGAGTACCATTGGAGTAAGCAGGGCTGTGAAGATACCATTTAGCGTAATACCTAAGCTCGCCTAAATTACAATATTTTGTAATAAAATACTGCTAATTTGAGGGGGTATTTCTGCGATATTTTCAAAGAGGAATGTACTTTGACTCAAATACGCAAAATATGGGGCTGAAAAGACAATGTTTTATAATCTGCTGATATTCAAAGTCTTATATATTTTATCTTATTATCTTGGCAAAAAAATATTCATTATTACTGAAAAACAAGGTAATTTTTGTCGAAAAACTATATATTTCTCAGCAAAAAACTATATATTTCTTAGCGAAAAACTATATACTTTTTAGCAAAAAACTATATACCTTTTGCACAAAAACTATATAGTTTTCAAGAAAACCCCACTTTTGACTCATTTTTCGACCATAATAATTGATTATTTACTCTAGAATGAAAATTTTGAATGTAAAGAACTTTCGGAAACAAATGCTATCATTGTAATACCTAAAGAGAGATTACTAAATGGGCTAGCATTTATATGTCCTCAGATTTATTCTTCAGAGAAAATACATGACCTATAATCGCGTCTTAGAGAATAAGGCATTCTCTTTCCATAGCCCAACCTTATAAGAATTGTCGGATACTCGTTAGAGATTTGAAGCTGCTTTACCATTTCTATTGTAAGGTCATTTTCCTCATTAGGCTGATTGAGATAAGCATTTGCAATACCCATCTGCGTTG
>ERZ772909.1494-NODE-1494-length-12791-cov-6.190170_pt1 | contig 12791 bp, 8 predicted proteins | sample MGYA00511137_ERZ772909 | MGnify/ENA primary metagenome ERZ772909 (study PRJEB29015, sample SAMEA2738095) | human oral metagenome | biome: human oral; feature: human-associated habitat; material: saliva | place: China | collected 2270 ... | reverse complement strand
ACCCGATTTTCAGCATAAAAGCCTAACTTTGGCACATCACTCACCCCTCTTTTCAACCCCCACCCCGCATGAGAAACCTCGTCACCCCCCTCTTCCTCGCACTGCTCACCGCGCTCCTCGCCACCGCCTGCCAAAAAGACGAACCGGCGCCCCCATGTCGGCAAGACACCGCCCTCCCCCGACCGCACTATCCCGGCAATCCCTATCCCCTGCCCTACCTTCCCGACGATCCCACCGTGGTTCCCACCGCTTACAGCGTCGACACCTACCTCGAACCCGACACGTTGGTCTACACTTTCCAGCGGAATGCGCTCGGCACCGAGGTCGTTCTCACCTTCGATGTCACGAGCCACTACACCGGAGGTCGGCGCCTTGCCCTGCCCGGTCGCGGCACTTCGTCGGCCGACTCGCTGGCCTACGTCCGCCAAGCCCGCCTGCGCGGCGAAGACGGTAAGCCGCGCGCACATCCCCTCCGCGCGCAAACGCTGCTGATGAACGTCACCTCGCTGCACGCCCTCCTCTATCGTGCCGACGGCTCGCACACCGACATCTCCGACCGCTGCACCCTCACTTACACCTCGTTCGAACCCTATTTCAAGTCGGGCTACACCACTTTCTACGCCCGCTACACGCGACGCTTCGACGAGATGGACGCCTACCAACTGCGGTGGGTCGAACCCTACATCCGCATCACCTGCCACGTCCCGCCGCACGCTGCCGACGAAAGTATCCTTTTGCTCGCCACGCTGGCCGACGGGCGCACCCTCCGCGGGGAGTTTGCGCCCGTTCTCTCGCCCGCTCGCTACCAACACTGACGCCACCGCAGCGCCCCCCGCTCCCTCTCCGAGCCCGTCTCCTCCGAGCCCGACCCGTCTCCGCACGTGGTCGGGCTCGGTGCGTGTGAGCGAGTGGCAGCGGGGAGCGGAGTGCCGCCTGCCCCAAGGCTTGCACCCCCGTCGGGGCAGGGTCGCAGGGCATCGGGCTGCAAACTTGCAGAGGCCCTCGGCTCGCGTCCACAAGCTTGCAACACCCCACCGCAGTCCGCCGCCTTTTCGTCGTGCAAGATTCCGAAAAATCTATTTTCTTTCGAACAAAATCTGACCTTTGCACCATCAAAACAAACCCACAGGGCGGCCACCGAGGCCCAACCCGCAAACCCCGACCGCCAACGCCCGCAAGGCAAGGCCCTACCGCCGAAGCCGCACAACACAACCCGCAAGGCAAGGCGACGAGCCCCAAAGGCAAAACCGCAAATACCCCAATTCCCCCACGTTTCACCCCCTCATCATTCCAAACCCCATGCTCTACCTCTTCCAACAACTCAACAACCTGCTCGGCGAAACCTTCGTGCTCGTGTTCCACCTCCTCAAACTCGCCCTCGTCGTCGGCCTCGGCCTCTACCTCTGGCGCCGCTTCGGTCAGCGCCTCTTCTCGTCCGACGAGCACCCGCACCCCACGTCGACCCCCACGCCGCCGCCCACCGTCAATGCCCCCTCGCCCATCTACCGGCAGCCCAACACGTCGGCCGGCAACGGCACCCCGGCCCCGCTGCTCCCGCCCGATCTCAAAGCCCGCGCCCTCCGCTTCTATCGCGCCACGGTGATTCCCATCAAGCTGGGCAACGGCAAGACCTTCAACCTCCACACCCTGCCCGTGGTGCTCGTGCTGCTGCTCCTCTGAGCCCGCCCCCTCACCGCCCCCAGCCGAAAAACACACCCCGCTCCCGCCCGCGGCGGCACCGCGTGCCGATGTCGCCGCACCGCTCCTCCGTTTCTCCTCCCCCTCATCCCCCCACTCTGCCCTATGCTCCCCACCACTGCTCTCCCTCCGGCCGACCTCACCCGCTCCGCGGCCGACGTGCTCACCCCCCGCTCCACCGCAGGCGTCGACACCACCTTCCCCGCACCCGATCCCTTCGAGGGCTTTCTCGAAACCTACTGGGGCTTCGACTAATGCCCGCACAGCCGTCCCAACCGCGTTGACCTCGCCGCCGCTCCCCTCGGCCGCCCGCACCGCCCCTGCCGTGCTCCTCGCCGCACCCCACTGAAAAACACACACCGCCGCGGCTTTCTGCGCCGGCTCCCGCGCCGCATCGCCCCCCACTGCGGGCCCTGCGCACCGCCCTGCCGCCGCCCTCCCCGAAAAACACACCCACAGCGCACCGCCCCGACCCGGCAGCGCCCGCGCCGCTGCGCTCGGGCACTCCCAACCGCCCGAAAAACACACCCGCCGCCGTCGGGCGGTGCGCCCCATCGTCTCCACTTTCTCTGACTCCCCGCGTTTCGGCAGAAACACGGGGAGTTTTTTTCATCTTCTTCCCCATTTTTTTAAGTAATGTCTTTTGCATATCGGACAAAAGCACTATCTTTGGAGCGTAAATAAAAAGTCGGCTTTGCAAAACCAATCAATATCGTTCACCCTCGTCGTTTTTCTCCTCGGCAAGCCGTGAACCGTTCACAACGCACCGCCGCCCCTCGGCTCCTCGCCGCGTCCGCCCAGCGGAAATCCGGCCCGCGCGCCGCCCCATTCACCCATCTTCGCCCCAACCGCACGCTTATGTCCTTCCTTCGTTTCGACAAAACGCAAATGACCAACCTGCAAGAATCCCTCATGAAGGAATTCCTGCTCACCAACAAGTCGGGCGCCTACTGCTCGTCCACACTCACGGGGTGCAACATCCGCAAATACCACGGGCTCTTTGTGGTGCCCGTGCCCTCGCTCGACGACGAAAACCACGTGCTCCTCTCCTCGCTCGACGAAACCGTGGTGCAACACGGCGCCGAGTTCAACCTCGGGCTGCACAAATACGTGGGCGACAACTTCAGTCCCCGCGGCCACAAATACATCCAGAGCTTCGAGTGGGACAAAGTGCCCACGTGGATCTATCGCATCGGCGGTGTGGTGCTGAAAAAAGAAATCATCTTCCGCAACGAGCGCGACCGCCTGTTCATTCGCTACACGCTGCTCGAGGCCCACTCGCCCACCACGCTGCGGCTGCGCCCCTTCCTGGCCTTCCGCTCCGTGCGCCAGTGGACCCACGAGAACGGCACGGCGCGCACCGAGGCCCACGCCGTCGAACAGGGCGTGTCGTTCCGGCTCTATGAGGGCTATCCCGACCTGGTGATGCAGCTCGACAGCCCGGCCGCGGTCTACCACCACATGCCCGACTGGTATCGGGGGCTGGACTACCCCAAAGAGCGCGAACGCGGCTACGACGAGCCGGAAGACCTCTTCGTGCCGGGCTATTTCGAGATGCCCATCGCGCGGGGCGAGAGCATTGTGTTCACCGCCTCGCTCGACGCCCGCGACCCCGCGACGCTCAAACCGCTGATCGCCGACGAAATCGAGGCCCACGACCCGCGCGACTCGTTCTACCACACGCTGGTGAACGCCGCCCACCAGTTCCGCCAGCAACTCGGGGGACTGGACTACATCATCGCGGGCTACCCATGGTTCAAACCCCGGGCGCGCGACACCTTCATCGCCATGCCCGGCCTGACACTGGCCATCGGCGAGACCGAACAGTTCGAAAAATACATGGACACCGCCGCCCTCGCGCTCGACGACTTCATGGGCGGGCGCCCGGTGAGCGTGCAAATCTACGAAACCGAACAGCCCGACACGCTGCTCTGGGCCATGTGGTGCCTGCAACAGTATGCCAAATACGTGGGTCGTGAGCGTTGTCGCGAACGCTACGGCGCCCTCATCGACCGCATCATGTCGTTCATCTTCGAAGGCCGCCACCCCAACCTCTTTGGCCACACCAACGGGCTGGTCTATGCCAACGGTCGCGACCGCGCCGTGACGTGGATGAACTCCACCGCGTGGGGTCGACCCATCGTGCCCCGCTCGGGCTACATCGTTGAGTTCAACGCCCTGTATTACAACGCCAAAAAGTTCTACCAACAGCTGCTGGTCGACGACGGCCGCCCCGAACGCCTCATCACCGCCGAACGCATCGAGGCCGAGTGCCGGCAGTTTGAGGAGAGCTTCCGCGCCACCTTTGTCAACCACTGCGGCTATCTCTTCGACTACGTCGACGGGGGCAACGCCGATTGGAGCGTTCGGCCCAACCAACTGCTGGCCATCGCCCTCGACTTCTCGCCCCTCACGCTGCGGGAGCGCAAAGCCGTGCTCGACATCTGCACCCGCGAACTCAAAACGCCCAAGGGCATCCGCTCGCTCTCGCCCAAAAGCCAAGGCTACACGCCCTATTATGTGGGCCGTCAGGAAGAGCGCGACCGCGCCTACCACCAAGGCACCGCCTGGCCGTGGCTCACGGGCTTCTACCTCGAGGCCTATCTGCGCGTCTACCGCATGAGCGGCGTGAACTACATCGAGCGGCAGCTCATCGGCTTCGAAGAAGAACTCTTCTACCACTGCATCGGCACGATTCCCGAACTCTTCGACGGCAACCCGCCCTTCTCGGGTCGCGGCGCCATCTCGTTTGCCATGAACGTGAGCAGCATCCTGCGCGCCTTCCGCCAGCTCGAGAAGCACCGCCTCGAAGAAGAAGCCGCCGAACGCGACTGATCCAACCCACCTCCCCACTCCCCTATCTCCTACACTCCCATGAAAGTACTCATGTTTGGCTGGGAATTCCCGCCCCACATCCTCGGCGGGCTCGGCACCGCGTCCTACGGCATGACCGCCGGCTTGGCCGCACAACCCGACATGGACATCACCTTCTGCATCCCCAAGCCCTGGGGCGACGAGGACAAAAGTTTCATGAACATCATCGGGCTGAGCGAAACTCCCATCGTGTGGCGCGACGTGGACTACGACTATGTGCGCCAACGCCTCGGCGATCGCATGACGCCCGAACAATATTTCGCCCTGCGCGACCACATCTACGCCGATTTCTCCTATCGCCTCACCGACGACCTGGGTTGCATCGAGTTTTCGGGCCGCTATCCCGACAATTTGCAGGAAGAGATCAACAACTACTCCATCGTGGCGGGCGTCATCGCTCGGCAGCAGGAGTATGACATCATCCATGCCCACGACTGGCTCACCTATCCCGCCGGCATCCACGCCAAGCAAGTGAGCGGCAAGCCCCTCGTGGTGCACGTCCACGCCACGGATTTCGACCGCTCGCGCGGCAATGTCAACCCCACGGTCTACGCCATTGAGCGCGACGGCATGGACCATGCCGACTGCATCATGTGCGTTTCGGAACTCACCCGCCGCACCGTCATCGACCACTATGGGCAGGACCCGGCGAAAGTGGTGGCGATGCACAACGCCGTCTACCCCCTTCCCGACGACATCCGCCAGATCGTGGCGCAACGTCGCCCCGCTTCCGAGCGCAAGGAGAAGGTGGTGACCTTCTTGGGCCGCATCACCATGCAGAAAGGCCCCGAGTATTTCGTCGAAGCCGCCGCCCTGGTGCTCAAACGCACGCGCAACATCCGCTTCTGCTTCGCCGGTTCGGGCGACATGATGGAGGCGATGATCGAACTCGCGGCGCGGCGCGGCATCGCCGACCGCTTCCACTTCCCCGGCTTCATGAAAGGGCGCGAAGTCTACGAGGTGTTTCGCGACTCCGACGTCTATGTCATGCCCTCGGTGTCCGAACCCTTCGGCATCTCGCCCCTCGAAGCCATGCAGTGCGGCGTGCCTTCCATCATCTCCTACCAAAGTGGCTGCGCCGAAATCCTCGACAAGTGCATCAAAACCGACTATTGGGACATCGAAGCCATGGCCGATGCCATGTATTCGCTCTGCGTCAACGACAGTCTGCACGAATACTTGCGCGTGGAAGGCCTCAAAGAGGTCGACGCCATCACGTGGGAAAAAGTGGGCCTGCGCATCCGCGCCTGCTACGACCGCCTGCTCGGCCGCTGATCGGCCCCCGCCGTGACGCACCGCCCCCACCGCGCCGCCGGTGCCCCCACCCGCTCTCCAACTGCCTCCAACCCCCACCCAAACACCCGGCTTCCTTATGAAATCCATCTGCCTCTATTTCGAAATACACCAGAATATCCACCTCAAGCGCTACCGCTTCTTCGACATCGGCACCGACCATTACTACTACGATGACTACGAAAACGAGCGCTCCATCACCGAAACGGCCGAACGCAGCTACATTCCCGCGCTCCACGCCCTGATCGAAATGGCCGAACGCTACGGCAGCTACTTCAAATGCGCCTTCTCGCTCTCGGGCACGGCCATTGAGCTCCTCGAACAGTACTCGCCCGAAGTGCTTGAGCTCCTCGATCAACTCAATCGCACGGGCTGCGTCGAATTTCTCGCCGAACCTTACTCCCACGGCTTCTCTTCCATCAAATCGCCCGAGTGCTTTAAGGACGAAGTGCGCCGCCTCTCGCGCAAGATCAAGAGCCTTTTCGGCGTCGAACCCCGCGTGCTGCGCAACTCCTGCCTGATGTATTCCGACGAAATCGGCGCCCTGGTGGCCGAAATGGGCTTCAAAGGCATGCTCGCCGAGGGCGCGAAACAAACCCTCGGGTGGAAAAGCCCGCACTATCTCTACCACTGCGCCCTCGATCCGCGCTTGAAACTCCTGCTGCGCGACCCCGGGCTGTCGGAAGACATCAGCTATCGCTTCAACGACCGCTCCTGGAACGAATATCCCCTCTACGCCGAAACCTACGCCCGCTGGATCGCCGAACAACCCGCCGACCAACCCGTGGTGTGCCTCTTCATGGAGCTCTGCGCCCTGGGCATGTTCCAACCCCTGGAGAGCAACATCCTCGAGTTCCTCAAGGCGCTGCCCGAACAGCTGCGCGATCAGGGCATCACCTTCGCCACTCCCTCCGAACTCTGCGAGCAACTCGAGAGCGTGGGCCCGCTTCCGGTGGAATATCCCACCACGTGGGTCGACGAGGAGCGCGACCTCTCGCCCTGGTTGGGCAACATCATGCAGCAAGAGGCGCTCGACAAGCTCTATTCCGTGGCCGATCGCGTGCGCATCGGCGGCGACAAGCGCCTGCGCCAGGACTGGGACTACCTCCAAGCCTCGAACAACCTGCGTTTCATCTCCACCAAAGCCAACAGCTACGGTGGCTACCGCGGCATCTACTCCTCGCCCTACGACGCCTTCACCAACTACATGAACATCTTGGGCGACTTCATCACGCGCGTCAACGAGCTCTATCCGCTCGAAATCGACAATGACGAGCTCAATGCCCTGCTCACCACCATCAAGAACCAGGGCGACGAACTCGAAGTCAAGGACAAAGAGATCGACAAGCTCAAGAACCTGATCGGCCGCCTGGAGAAGGAGGCGCAGGCTCGCGAAGAAGGCGCTCCGACTGCCGCCGCACCGGCCGAAACGCCCGCCCCCGCTCCTGAAGCCCCCGCTGCACCGGCCGAAACGCCCGCACCGAAAGCCGAAAAAGCACCGGCCGCCGCCCACACCCCCAAGAAAAAAGGCGGTAAGCACGGCGGCAAACGCTGAAGCCCGCGCCCTCCGTGCCGACGCACCCCCACAACAAAGCCCCCACCGCAGACCGCTTGGTCGCCGGTGGGGGCTTTTCGTTGGATGTTGCGCAGCGGCAAAACGCCTTCGCGCGGCAGGACACATTATATATAGGGATAGCCGATCGCTCAGCGCGCCCCTTCGTCCGTCAGCGCCCAGAGGGCCGCGCCTTCGCGCACCCCCACCACGCCCTCGGTGGCCATGCGGCGCAAAATCTGCGCCAACACCGCCGTGGGCATCGGACGCTGCGCACGCAGCAGTCCCAAGACGTTGAACGCCTTCACCACCTTCACCCACAAGCGTTCGCCCGGTCGGTCACTGCCTCGGCGTTCCAACACGGGCGGTCGGGCAATGGCCAAGCGCTCGAAAGGCAATGCGCGCAAGCGCTCCTCGAGTTCGCCCTTCATGCGGGGATAGAACCAGCGCGAGTCGGCATCGGCCATCGCCGCCGAGACCAGCACGCAGGTTTTCACCCCGTGGGCCGCCGCAGCCTGCGCCGCCTCGAGAGGATAGTCCACGTCGACGTGCCACTGTGCGGCCTCCGATCCGGCCGCCTTGCGCGTGGTGCCCATGCAAATGAAGAGCACATCGCCCGTCACCAGGGGCGCCCAGGCCTCCGGCTCGTCGAAGTTCACCACGTGCACCCGCAGTTTCTCGTGCTCCACGGCGAGCGGACGGCGCACCGCCACATCGACGCGCTCCCAACGCCCGTCGGCGAGCAACTGCTCCACCAGATCGCGTCCCACGGCGCCTGTGGCGCCCAATACAAAAGCTTTCATACGCGTTCGTTTTTTCGTTCGTTCTGTCGGCAGATCCCGCGCTCGTCACGGCGCCTCCCGTTCGTCGGTTCTTTCGGCCGCGAGCTGCACCGCTCGGCGGGATCCTTCGGAGCAAATATACACATTTTCGCGCATTCTCCCCCTGTTTTCGCGCATTCTGCCCCGTTTTTCATGCCCCCACCCCGCCGTTTTGCTCCTTGCCTCCCGCCGTTCCGACCCGAAAACGGGGAGAGAATCGCCCCGCGTTGAGTTTTTTTTAGATTACAACATATTTCTATCGAAAGAAAAGCCCTATATTTGCATCGAAAACCTGTTTTATCAACTCCGCATGGCAAAATCTCGGCGCTTCGTCCCCGTTTTCGTTTGCCCGCCGGAGTGCTCCCACACATTCCATCCCAGCCTATGATGCTTCATTCCGCCACCCGTTTGCTCAGTGCCGCCTTTCTGGCGCTCGGCCTGAGTACCCCGGCCGCCACCCTGGCCCAGCAAGTCATTTTCCCGCAGGAACAACAAGCCGGCACGGCGCGACTGTCACACACCGCCAACCACTACGTGCTGAGCAACGACCTGCTCACCGCCACCTTCGTCGAATCGGGCGGCACCCTCCGCTTCGGCGGTTGCCCGCAGCTCAACTTGAACGCCGGCACCGAACTCTTTGAAATCCGCACCGGCAACGGGCAGACGGTGGTGCGCGCCTCGGAAATGCAATTGGAGGGCGTGCGCGAGATCAACTACGCGGCCAATCCCTCGGCCACGAAGGGGGCGGAGAAACTCCCCGGCCGTGCCCTCGAAGCCACCTTCAAGCACGGCAACCTCACCGTGCTTTGGCGTGCCGTGCTGCGCGACGGCAGTCACTACCTGCGCACGGAAATGAAACTCACGGCCTCGAGCGACACGAAACTCTTTGCCGTCGTGCCCATGCTCTATGAGGTGGACGTGCACGCCGCGGGCAGTGCGCCGCGCAAGGTGGGCAACACCCGCGGTGCCGTGCTGCTGAGCGACAAGATCTTCGCCGGTCTCGAAACGCCCATGGGCCTCAACACCGTGGGCGCGGGCGAAAGCGACGAACGCCCCTTCACCCACGACGCGTGGACGACCGACGACTTCGCCATCGCCCCCGCCGGCACGGTGCCGGCCGGCGTCACCGCCCTGGGTTATGCGGCCGACAAGGTGGCTGTGGCGCAGGGTTACGTCACCTTCAAGCAGGCCGGCGCGCAAACCCTCACCTTCACCTACAAAGGCGGCCCCCACAAACTCAACCTCGTGGGCGTCGACGCCGTCGACCTCAACGGCAACGTGGTGGCCTCGGACTATCACTACGGCACCATGGGCAACGCCCACAGCCACAACGTCTATACGCTCAACGTGCCCGCAGTGGGCGTCTACCGCCTGCGCTATTTCGTGGACACGGCGCCCGAAACCATTGACTCTCGCGGCGAGATCACGTTCTCCGGCCGCGTGGGTCGGCCCATCATCGTGCGCGATCTCGCTCCCGGCAGCGCCCCGCGTCTCGACAGTCCCGCGGCGGCGACCGCACCCTCGCCCGCTCGCGGCGTGCGCGCCCTGAGTGCCGGACAAATGGGGGCCGACGAGGTGCTCACCGACGCCTGGACAGCGGCCGAATGGACGCAGCCCGAGCGCGTGCCCTCGCGCATCAACGAGGTGGGTTACTATGCGCCGCACGTAAAGTCCATTCGTCGGTCGCTCCGCCTCACGTCGACCGGCACGCTGGCCGTGCAGTTCAACTACCGCACGGGCAACACGCGCCTGAACCTCTGCGGTCTGGAACTCGTGGACGCCACGGGCAACGTGGTGGCCTCCGACTATCACAAGGGCTACACGGGCAATGCGGCCGAAGGCAACGTCTATCGCTTCAATGTGCCCTACGGCGGCGAATTTACCCTCGTCTACTACGCGCAAGACAAGGACGAAGCCATCACCTCGTCGGGCAACATCCGCCTCGCCCTCACGCAGAGCGACACGCTCCACCTGGCTTCGCAAGCCACCACGCAGCTGCGCGGCACGTGGAGCCGCAACACCACGCTCCACGCCGGCGACGATTGGAAAGTGGGCGCCGTGGTGGGCCTCGTAGCCCCCGGCCAAGCGCGCCGCTCCTTCCTCGCCTACAGCGAACGCGAGCGCGCCGTGCCCTGGCGCGCCATGCCGGCCTACATTTCGTGGTACGAACTCAACATCGACCGCAACAACGACCCGAACTATACGAGCAACATGCACGATTGGCAGTGCGAAGAGGTGGTGCGCCAGTGGAAAAAGAATCTTTTCGAGCCCTATCACACGGCGGTCAACTCCTTTGTGTGGGACGACGGCTGGGATCACTACGGCGACTGGACGTTCTCGCCCAACTTCCCCGACGGCTTCCGCAAAGCCGACGCCTTGGCACGCGAAATGGGCTCGGGCATCGGCGCCTGGCTGGGCCCGGTGGGCGGCTACGGGCAGAGCGGCAACTATCGTCGCGCCTTCTGGAACGGCAAGGGCGGCATGCAGCTCTCCAACCCCAAGTATTACGAAACCTTCACGCGCGCCATCACCGACCTGTGCAACAATCGCGGCTATGATTTCCGCTTCTTCAAGTTCGACGGCATCAGTGCGCAATTCTCGGCCGTGGGTCCCGACGCGGGCACCGTGGGCGAGGAGAACGCCGAGGGCATCATCCGCGCCGAACGCATGGTGCGCGAAACCATCAAGCCCGATATCTTCTTCAACACCACCGTCGGCACGTGGGCTTCGCCCTTCTGGTTCCAATACACCGACGCCGTGTGGCGCCAAGAGGGCGACTACGGCCAAGCGGGCAACCAAGGCAGCGACCGCGAGCAGTGGATCACCTATCGCGACGCGCTGGTGCACAAAAACTTCGTGAAGAACTCGCCGCTGTGTCCCATCAACACGCTGATGACCCACGGTTTCATCCTCTCCTCGCACGGACAGGTGTCGAAAAACATGGACTACGACGGCATCGTGCGCGAATTGCGCTGCGCCTTCGCCTGCGGTTCGGGCATGGTGGAGCTCTACAACGACTACGCCCTGACCAATTCGATCCGCGGCGGCCGCCTGTGGGGCGATCTGGCGGAGGCCATTCGCTGGCAAAAGAACAATGCCGACGTGCTGCCCGATGCGCACTGGGTGGGCGGTAACCCCTGGACGGGATCGCGCGCCGAAGTGTACGGTTGGGCGTCGTGGAACGGCCAAAAGGCCACCCTCGCGCTCCGCAACCCCTCGGCTTCGGCTGCCACCTTCCGCACCACGCTGCGCCAGGCCCTCGAAATCCCCGACTATGTGCACGGTAGCCTCATCCTCTCGAAGGCTTTCGGCCGACAAGACGCGCTCACGGGCTTGAACGAGGACACGCCCATCGACATCGACACGCCGCTCACGCTGTCGTTCCCGGCTTCGAGCGTCTATGTCTTCAACGGTCGCGAAAGTTCCGTGCCCGCGGTGGCCGTTACGGGCATCACGCTCACGGGCCCCGAGGTGAATGTGGCGCCGGGTCGCGAGAAAGCCCTCGTTTGGGACGTTGCGCCCGTCAATGCCACCCACACCGCCGTGCAATGGGCGGTGGCCGATCCCTCAATCGCCACGGTAGACAATGGCGTGGTGCGCGGTGTGAAAGACGGTGAGACCACCGTGACCGTAACGGCCGAGGGCGGACACACCGCCACGGTGCGTGTGAAGGTGAGCACTCCGCCTTACGCGATTTCGTTCGATGCCGACGCGACGCAAAGCGGCGAGCGCACCGTGCGCAAGGTGACGATCACCGATCCCACCCAACAAACACCCACAGTGCTCACGCTCGGCGATCACCCGAAGGCCTACACCGACCTCACCGCCGCCCCCGTCAAGGTGGGAGCCGGCTCGGCGGTGACGATTGCCCCCGAGTGGAAAGGCAACTGGATGCACGCTTACGTGTATATCGACCTGAACAACGACGGCAAATTCGACGCTTCGAGCCCCAACTCGCCCGAAGTGGTGGCCTTCACCTACTACAAAGGCCAGGCCAAGGGCGAAAACGGCCTCACCACGCAGGGCAACAACAACCCGGGCATGACGATTCCGGCCTTCAAACTCCCCGAAACCTACGGCACCTACCGCCTTCGCCTGAAAATCGACTGGGACAACCTCGATCCTGCGGGCAGCACGGCAGCGGGCAACGAGATTTTGAAGAACCGCGGCTCGATCACGGATATTCTCCTCAATGTGGTCGATCCCACGGCGGTCAATGCGCCCACACTTGCCCCCTCCGCCACGGCCCCGGCCTACGATCTGACGGGTCGCCGCGTGTCGACCGCCGCTCCCCACGGCCTCATCATCACGGGCGGCAAGAAACAAATGCGCTGATCGGGCTTTGCACACGCATCGCCTCACCTCTCTTTACGCTCTCCCCACGCACCGCGTCGGGGAGAGCGCTTTTTTGTACGACCGCGCGCCCCGATCTTGCTGAAGGCGGCAAGAAACAAACGCGCTGATCGGGCTTTGCACACGCATCAGCCCACTTCGCTTCACGCTCTCCCCACGCACCGCGTCGGGGAGAGCGCTTTTTTGTACGACCGCGCGCC
>ERZ772909.1490-NODE-1490-length-12820-cov-11.030631_pt1 | contig 12820 bp, 10 predicted proteins | sample MGYA00511137_ERZ772909 | MGnify/ENA primary metagenome ERZ772909 (study PRJEB29015, sample SAMEA2738095) | human oral metagenome | biome: human oral; feature: human-associated habitat; material: saliva | place: China | collected 2270 ... | reverse complement strand
TTGTACAGTTGTTATCAAACCTTCTAGTCATACATCTCTTAGTCTATTAGAACTAGGTAGCATTTTGCAAGACATCTTACCTCCAGGTGTTGTAAACATCGTAACTGGTAAAGGTTCTAAATCTGGTCAATATATCCTTGATCATCCTGGCTTCAGCAAACTTGCTTTCACAGGCTCTACAGAAGTAGGTCTTGATGTATATAAAGCAGCATCTGAACGCTTGATTCCTGCTACATTGGAATTAGGTGGTAAATCTGCGAATATCTTCTTTGAAGATGCAAACTGGAAACAAGCTCTTGATGGGGCAATGCTCGGTATCCTCTTCAACCAAGGTCAAGTATGCTGCGCAGGTTCCCGTATCTTCGTACAAGATACAATTTATGATAAATTTGTAGCTGAACTTTCCGCTTTATTTGATAAAGTAAAAGTTGGCTTACCTTGGGAAGAATCTACACAACTTGGTTCCTTGATTTACGAAGATCAAGTTAAGAAAGTACTTAGCTATGTAGAGCTTGCCAAAGAAGAAGGCGCTCGCGTTGCAGCTGGTGGTGTACGCGTTACTGACGGCGAACTTGGTAAAGGTTGCTTCATTAGACCTACACTCATCGTAGATGCTACAAACGATATGCGCGTAGCTCGTGAAGAAATCTTCGGCCCTGTAGCTGTTGTTATCAAATTCCACAGTGAAGAAGAAGTTATTGAACAAGCTAATGACAGCTTATACGGTCTTGGCGGTGGCGTATTTACACAAAACCTCAACCGTGCAATCCGCGTAGCTCGAGCAATCGAAACAGGTCGTATGTGGGTAAATACATATAACTCCATCCCAGCAGGCGCACCATTTGGTGGTTACAAACAATCTGGTATCGGCCGGGAAACTCACAAAGTTATCCTTGAACACTACACTCAAATGAAAAATATCATTATTAACTTAAGCGATAAACCATCTGGTTTCTACGACTTAGATTAATAAAATACAAATCTCCTATAAACTATAACAATGAGGCACCTCCTTGGAGGTGCCTTTTTTGTGCTTAACAATAGCTTATTATCTGTGAAAGGATACGGTATGCTATAATTGTAGCCATATAAAATCGTGTTGTTTAGAGAGGGATGTATAAACCATGATTCATTTAGATTATCTATTAGTTATAGGAATATTACTTAGTGTTTTACTTTTTCTTTTGGTTGGAGTCTTTTACTATAGTAAAGCTAAACTTTTAAAGGGACTCAATATTTGGTTCTTAATAATACTTAGCGCTCTTTTGAGTTATTTATTATATCCTTTATATGAATTGACAGATTATAGAGAAGAATTTACGTCAATCGTTATAATCGCTGCGATAATCATTAAAATAATTATTAATTTATCTATATTTATGATAGCCGATAGAATAACAACAAAATGGATTTCTAAATTACTATTACTTCTATGGGTTGTTCTTGTTGAATGCTTGTATACGCCTATTCATTTATCATACCTTGTTTTCCTTTGTGTATCAGGTGGAATTGTTTTAATAGAACATTTAAGGGAGAGAAGAAAGTCTATTTAGTTTAGATTCGCAATTACTCTTATAGCGCTCACCTTCGAAATATGATATACTATTCTAACGCGCATAATTCGTGCGCGATAGGAGGAAACACATTTAGATGTTAGAAAAATTTGAACAATTAATGATTAGCGAACCTGTTCTAAGAGCGTTAAACGATATGGGCTTTGAAGAGCCTACGCCAATTCAACAGGAAGCTATCCCAGTAGCCATGAGCGGTAAAGACATGATCGGTCAAGCTCAAACAGGTACTGGTAAGACAGCAGCATTTGGCTTGCCTGTATTGGAACGCGTAGACGGGAATGAGCGTCACGTTCAAGTAGTTATTTTATCCCCTACACGAGAATTAGCTATCCAAGTAGCTGAAGAGCTTAACAAAATGGCTCAATACACGAATATCACAGCACTACCTATCTATGGTGGTCAAGATATTAATCGTCAGTTCCGTGCCTTGAAAAAGAACCCACAAATCATCGTTGCCACTCCAGGTCGATTGATGGACCATATGGATCGTGGTTCTATCCACTTTGACCATGTGAAAGTTGTGGTATTGGACGAAGCCGACGAAATGTTAAACATGGGCTTTGTTGATGATATCAATAAAATCTTGGGTGCTATCCCAGAAGACCATCAAACATTGTTGTTCTCTGCAACTATGCCTAAAGCTATCCAACAATTAGCTGAAACATATTTGACAGAGCCAACATTGATTCGTATGAAACCGACTCAAGTTACGATGGACTTAATTGAACAATATTATATCGAAGTGCAAGACCGTCAAAAATTCGATGTTCTTTGCCGCTTGTTCGATATTCAAACACCTGAACTTGCGATTATCTTCACACGTACAAAACGTCGTGTTGATGAAGTAACTGAAGGTCTTAAAAAACGTGGTTACATGGCGGAAGGTATTCATGGCGATTTGTCTCAACAAAAACGGGACAGCGTAATTCGTCAATTCCGCGAAGGTACCATCGATATTCTCGTGGCTACTGATGTGGCAGCTCGTGGTCTTGACATTTCTGGCGTATCTCACGTATATAACTACGATATGCCTCAAGATCCTGAAAGCTACACACACCGCGTAGGTCGTACAGGCCGTGCCGGTAAAGCTGGTCAAGCTTTCACGTTCGTTATCCCTCGTGAAATGGAGCATTTACATGCTATCGAGCGTTTAACAAAACGTAAAATTGCACGCCGCCGTGCACCTTCCTTAGGTGAAGTTCTTGAAGGTCAACAACGTTTGGCAATTGAAAGCCTCGTTGAAATGACAGATAATTTAGAAGCATTAGCGCCATTCAAATCTAGTGCAGAGGAATTGTTGAATGATACAGATTCCGTAACACTTTTGGCAGCAGCTCTTAAATTGTTAACAAAAGAACCAGATACAACTCCTGTAAATATTACAGAAGAAAAACCATTGCGTGTACGCCGTCGCCGTGAAGGTGGTCGTAGTGACCGCCGCCGTGGTGATCGTCGTAGAGATGGTGATCGCCGCCGTGACGGAGATCGTCGTCGCGATGACCGCCCTCGTCGCAGCCGTGATGACCGCAGAGGTGAACGTCGTGATGATCGCCGCAGAGATGATCGTAGATCTGGTCGTCCACGTGGTGATAAAAAACCTCGTCATCAAGGTGAAGGTTTCAAACCTTACTTTAAAGACTAATAGAATGTGGATTGCTTTTGGGCAATCCACATTTTTTATTACTTAATAGTTAATACTATCTATCTTGATAAGTGTTGAGAATTCTGATATAATAGATAATAATTATTTCTTGTGAATGGCCGATAATGGTCGATGCCTTATAGATTTCCAAGTGGAGAAAGGTAGAGTAGAGTATTATGGATATCGCACAAATTCTGCGTAGCCAAGGGTTTAAAGTGACCCCACAACGTATTGCGATTTATGATGCATTGCGTGGTCATCATGATCATCCAACAGCAGAAATGTTGTATCATACGTTGCGTCCAGAACATCCAAGCATGAGCTTGGCAACTGTGTACAAGACAATGGAGATTTTTGAAAAAATCGGTCTTGTAAAAATTTTAGAAGTTGGTGATGAGCGCGCTCATTACGATTGGGACACACAAGCTCATTCCCATATCCGTTGCATCCGTTGCAACAAGGTAGAGGATATGATGGGCATTGATTTACAAGCTATCAAAACAATTGCTGATCAAGGTAGCGAGTATCAAATCACAGGTCAACATATTACCTTTGAAGGTGTATGCCCTGAGTGTGCTAAAAAAGAAAGCCATTAATTCATAACCCCTGTCGCGAAGGGCTCCTTCACGGTAGGGGTTATATTAGTTATATATGTCTTATATTCATTAAGCTTTGGAAATAGATGTAAGCGCAATAGAATAGATATTAGAATTAAGTATTTTAGAATTTTAGAATTATATAAATAAAAAAGGAGTATTATGTTTGTCATCGGCAGTCATTTATCAATTAGCAAAGGTTATTTAAACATGGGGAAGGAAGCTACAAAAATTGGGGGCAATACATTCCAATATTTTACACGAAATCCTCGTGGTGGTAGTATGCGTGCCCTCGATGTAGAGGATATGAATAGCTTGAGTGCGTATATGAAAGAACATAACTTTGGCACCTTATTAGCTCATGCACCTTACACGTATAATCCATGTGCAGCAAAAGAAGATTTGCGTGCTTTTGCAAAACAAGCCATGACAGAAGACCTAGAGCGTATGGAATATTTACCAGGCCAAATGTATAACTTTCACCCTGGTAGCCATGTAAAGCAAGGTGTAGATCAAGGCATCGAATATATCGTAGAATGTTTGAATGAAATCTTATTCCCAGGCATGAAAACAACAGTTCTCTTAGAAGTCATGGCTGGTAAAGGAACAGAAATTGGTTCCCGCTTTGAAGAAATTGCTCGCATCATCGACGGTGTGAAATTAAAAGAATACATGGGCGTATGTGTTGATACATGCCATATCCACGAAGGTGGTTATGATATCGTCAATAATCTTGATGGCGTTATCGATGAATTTGACCGCATTGTAGGTCTGGACCGTTTGAAAGCTATTCACTTGAATGACTCTAAAAATCCTATGGGCGCTCATAAAGATCGGCACGAAAAAATTGGGGAAGGTCACATCGGTATCGATGCCATTGCTCGTATTGTGACACATCCTAAATTGACGAACTTGCCGTTCTATTTAGAAACGCCAAACGAATTAGATGGTTATGCAAAAGAAATTGCTATGTTGCGCTCTATTGTAGAGAATCAATAATTAAGCTAAAACGCAGTCTTAGTTATATAATTATTTATATAACTACATTCAGATAAGGTATAGGGAGAGCTGGAAAGGGGGATAAAATGCGTTTTTTACATACTGCTGATTGGCATTTAGGACGTATTTTTTATGGTCAGTATTTAACAGATGACCAAGCTCATGTGTTAGAGAATCAGTTCTTTTCTATTTTGAAAGATGAAAAAATCGACGGCATATTGCTCGCAGGAGATATATTTGATCGTGCAGTGCCGCCTATTGAAGCTATTGAGTTATGGGATTCCATCATTACTCGTCTTGCTATGGATTATAAGGTACCTCTCTTTGTGGTAAGTGGTAATCACGACGGCGCTGAACGCCTTGAGGTGGGACGCTCTATGTTAAGTCGTTCTGGTATCCATATTTGGGGATCCCCTCATCATGCATTACAACCCTTTGAATTTGAAGGTGCTGATGGCAAAGTGGCCATTTGCCCTATGCCCTTTAGTGAACCTCGTCGCATTGGGGATGCATTAGGTCTGGGTGCAATTGTATCAAAACCAGTTGATATAGATATGAGCGAGGACTCCCTGTTCTCCTATGTGGAGACTGATGAGCAAGAGCCAGCTTCACTTAATTTACATAATTACGATCAAATGTATCAGGCCTGGAGTGACTACTTGTTCAATCAAGTGCCAAAGGGGATGCGTAGCATTGCTATTAGTCATGCCTTTGTAATGGGCGGTGATGTAGGTGGCTCTGAGCGGACCTTGTCTATCGGTGGTAGTGAACAAGTAAGTCCACAAGTCTTTAAAGACTTTCAATATACAGCTCTTGGCCATTTGCATGGGCCTCAACGAATGGGGGCAGACTATATTCGCTATAGCGGATCGCCATTAAAGTATTCCTTTGATGAGCATACGCAGAAGAAGTCTTTTACTATCATTGATATGAATGCAAAAGGTAACGTAGATATTAGCACCATTCCTGTAGAAGCGAAGCGAGATGTAGTTATTTTAGAAGGTTACTTTGAAGACCTCTTAAATAATAAAGAATTACAGGCTAAGCATAAAGACGATTACGTGCAGGCCCGATTGCTTGATACGATGCCTATAATGGATGGGATGGCTAAGCTGCGCCAAGTGTATCATCGATGCATGACTATTGATTTAGTAGGTCGCGTGGCAGCACCTATAGCTGACATGGGAGATGCAGTCTTTAAAGAGTTAAACGAGCGCGAATTATTTAATCAGTTTGCTGAAAGCGTGTGGAAAGAACCATTAACAGAGCGTGAGCAACAATACATTAACTCTGTATGGGATCGAATTCTAAAGGAGGACTAAATGAAGCCTATATCTTTAACTATAGAAGCCTTTGGTCCGTACCGCGATTCGGTTACCTTGGACTTTAATGAGCTCCAAAACCATTCCATGTTCCTCATCTCTGGTCCTACAGGGGCGGGGAAAACATCCATACTAGATGCGATGGTGTATGCCTTATATGGCGAACCTAGTGGGGAAGTGCGAAAAACAGATGCTATCCGCAGTGATTTTGCAGAACCTGAACGTATGACCCGTGTTGACTTTTCCTTTGCTATCGGTGAGGCTCAGTATCGTGTTGAAAGATTGCCAAAACAATTGGTAGCTAAAAAACGTGGTACAGGTATGCGTGAGCAGAATGCTAGTGCTACTGTATACGAAATGAAAGATGGCGAGTGGACAGTCATCGCTACCTCTGCCGCTGCTATTCGTGATACGATTCAACGAATCATAGGTTTTCGTAAAGATCAATTCTTACAAGTAGTACTTTTGCCGCAAGGGGAGTTTAGAAAATTATTAGTAGCCTCTACTAGTGAACGGGAGGAGTTATTACATACACTCTTTAGAACTGAGTTATATCGAAGATTACAGGATGCCCTAAAATCTGCTTATGATGAGGCAAAATCCGGTATTGAAGAAAATATAACAAAACAATCTGCATTACTGCAATCCATTCCGCATGATGAAGAAATCCCTGTACTAACTATTGAGCATGTACGAGAACTTTTGAAAGATAGAGAACCTCATCGTGATACGCTTGTTGTTGAACGTGATAAAGCTGTAGATGTAGTGGACCAGTTCAATATATTGCGCAATGAGTGGGCCTTATTTAATCAGGTACAACAATCTCTTATTGAGGCTACGAACAAATTAGACTTGGTAAAAGAAAGAGAAAAGGAGCGGTCTAGTTTAAATGAAAAGGTTCAGTTCCTCACCGGGTTAACACCAAGCTATGAATTGTATAAACAACTTGGTGATAAACAGGCTGTATTAAAAACCTTGAAAACGGCACTTTCAGATGCAAAAAAAAGTGTAGAGGCCGCAACTCAACATGAGTCTAAATGTACAGAGGTTTATGAAACGTTAGAATCTCAAGCTGAAACTATGCAAGCTAAGCGGACTACGTTGGCTCAATTACAACAGCAGGCCGAACAGTTTAATGAGTTAGTAGTGCTAAATAAGGAATTGAGCACATTAAATAGCCAGTTAGAAACACAAGACCGCGAGAAAAGTGAAGCTAAGTTGCAGGTACAGCACAAGCTAGTTGCTGATTTAGAGGCTGCGTTAGTTGAAGCGAGAAAACAGTTTCAAGCTAATAGTAAAGCGTTAGAATCTATTTCTCATATCCAAGAACAGTTGGGGTATTTGCAACGATATTCTGAATTGTTGGTAGAGAAAGATAAGGTTCAAAACGATATCGATGCTAAAGAGAGGTCGTTAGCAACTCTAGATAAAACAGTAAATAACTCAAAGATACAGCTTGAACGTTTAGAACATTTGATGGCAGAGGGGCGAGCTTTTGAACTCGTCCATTTAGTAGTAGATAATGAGCCATGTCCTGTATGTGGCTCTATAGAGCATCCACAGTTAGCATCTAAGCCTGAGTTATATCCAACTAAAGAGGAAATAGAAGAGGCGCGTGCAGTGCGTGATGGAGTGTTGCAAAAGCAGGCTAGCGAAATTGGTCAGAAAGAAACGTTATCGATTCGTCTACATGAGTTAGATGAGCAAGTTAAAGACCAAGTTTCTAAACTCAAATCATCCATTGATAATTTTTCAGAAGATGCATTTGATTCAATTCAACAAGGCTTGGCGTCTCAAATGGAGCAGCTTACAGCTTTACGTAGAGACACTGAACAGTTGACTAAAATTATAACTAAAAATGAGCATGACTTGGTTGAGGCTAAAGGTACATTATCAAAGTTGGAGATCGGTCATAATGAATTGCTTAATAATTTGCATGATGTAGCGGTTCAGATTAGCTCTGTACAGGCTAAGATAGATGGGTTATCTAAGATATTGCCAACTACAGATCTTGATGCATGGCATAAACAGATAGAATCATTAGAGACTGAAATTAAAGAATACGATGAGCAGGTGAAGGTTTGTAAATCAAATCTAGATGCGGCTAAAGAACAGCTCAATGCTAAACGGGGGCGTTTAGAAATCTTATTTGCACAAGTGCAGGAAGAAACAAAAAATCTTGATGGACTTTATCAAGAATATGTAAAATCATTACAATCAATTTCTGTATCTGAAGATGACTTTATAGATGCGTTAGGTGATTATAAGGACTTAGATGCGTTTAGAACTGAGCTACATGCATTGGATGAGGCTTTTAGTACAGCTCAAGCTGTATATGATGCGGCTTTGAAACAAGCCCAGTCTGTAATAGAACCAAGTGATACGGTTTCTGACGAAGTATATGATACGGCTGTAGAGAAACGTGATAATTTGGTAGGTTCTCTTGCGGCTTGGGATAAAGAAACAAAACATATTGAAACCACATTAGCATCATTAGAAGAACTGGAAAAGGCTATGGGCGAAGCTCGTGAGGAAATCACTTTCTTAAGCCGTCTTAACGACTTAGCCAATGGCGGTGAACAAGGTTTTAAAAATGTAACCTTTGAACGATATGTGCTAGGTGCTATTTTAGATGAAGTTGTGTATGCCGCCAATTTACGACTTCAAAAGATGAGTCGTAGTCGATATTCCTTGGAGCGGTCTGACTATACTGGTGGTGGTCGTGGCAAACAAGGCCTTGATTTGGCCGTTATGGATGCTTTCACAGGTCAATCAAGACCAGCGAACACCTTGTCTGGTGGTGAAACATTCTTGGCATCGATGGCTCTTGCCTTAGGTCTTGCGGATGTCATTCAAAGTTATGCAGGTGGTATTCATATGGATACGATGTTCATCGACGAAGGCTTTGGTACTCTTGACCCAGATACATTAGAACTTGCCATGGAAACATTGGTACAATTACAATCTTCTGGACGCCTCATCGGCATGATTTCTCATGTACCTGAATTAAAGACTCGTATACCTGCCCACTTAGAGGTCACACGTGGTGATGATGGCAGTACAGCAAAATTTGTGATTAACTAGCTATAGAATTGCCAAATGTGATACTATTAAAAGAGGAGAATTCCTACAAAAACATACTGGAATTAATTAAGGAGGTCCTATGAAATTTTCATTTGCTCATAATAATATAAATGTTAAGGATCTTGATAAAAGTTTAGCATTCTATAAAGAGGCTTTATTACTTGAGGAATCTCGCCGTTTGGAAGACCCAAGTGGTGCTTTCATCCTTGTATATTTAAAAAGTCCATATACAGCGCATGAGCTAGAACTTACTTGGTTGCGTGACTGGGATCGCCCTTATAATTTGGGAGACAATGAATTCCACTTGGCATTTTATGTAGATGACTATGAAGCAGCTCTTAAAAAACACAAAGAGATGGATGTTGTAGCCTACGAAAATGCTGATATGGGGATTTACTTCATTGCCGATCCAGACGGTTATTGGACAGAAATCATTCCGGCGGGTAAATATTAATGGAATATATGTTAACTCGTTTAGAATGGTTAGTTGGACCAGATAAAATCCAAACCTTAAAGAATACCTCTGTGGCTCTCTTTGGTGTCGGTGGTGTAGGCGGTGGAGCTCTTGAGGCTCTGGTACGTGCAGGGGTTGGGCGAATCGTTCTTATCGACGGAGACTCTATAGCACCTAGTAATTTGAACCGCCAAATGATTACAACTCACGACACGATTGGTGAGCGTAAGGTAGAGGTAGCAAAGGCGCGAGCTCTTTCTATTAATCCGGATGTGGTGATAGAAACTCATGATATTATGTATACTGAGGAACGTTACCCTGGATTCATTCAAAGCTTGCACGTTGATTATGTTATCGATGCTATCGATATGGTAACGGCAAAACTGAATATTATTGAGGTTTGTCAACGTGAAAGTATCCCTGTTATTTCTTGTATGGGCGGCGGTAATCGCTTTTACCCAGAAAAACTTATGATTGCTGATATCAATAAGTCTCATACATGTCCTCTTGCGCGCGTTATGCGCCGGGAGTTAAAAAAACGGGGCATAAAAAAACAATTAGTTTTATTTTCTACAGAAAAACCAACAAAGCCACAGTTCCGTGGGGAAGCAACAAGCCCTGGTACATGTAGTTTTGTGCCACCAGTGGCAGGTTTTATATTAGCAGCACATGTGTTGCGTACAATTTTGGAGGTACCTGAACAATGAAAAAAGCAAAAATCCATATGGCTGACGGCGGCGATATTGTAATTGAATTATTTGATAAAGAAGCTCCTGGCACAGTACAAAACTTCATTGATTTGATCAATAAAGGTTTCTACAATGGTCTTCGTTTCCACCGTGTAATTCCTGGTTTCGTAGCTCAAGGTGGTTGCCCTAATGGCAATGGTACAGGTGGTCCTGGCTACACAATTAAAGATGAATTAATTGGTAACCCACACAAACACGAACGTGGTGCATTGTCTATGGCTCACCGTGGTCCTAATACTGGTGGTAGCCAATTCTTTATCGTATACGAACCACAACCTCATTTGGATGGTGTACATACAGTATTTGGTAAAGTAATTGAAGGTATGGACGTAGTTGATGGTATCCATCAAGGTGCTATCATGGAAACTGTTGAAGTAATCGAAGGTTAATCTCATGAATGATGTATCTATTAAACATCCGGAATGGCTATATATTGATGTAGACGGAAAGACATCATATGGGTATGACCAAGAGTGGTTCACAGATGAGTGGCAACGCCTGTCTGGTTGTGGTCCTACATCGGCATCACAAGTTTTGAGTTATTCGCTATTTAGGGATGGCTTATTAGATTTAGAAACCACATCCGATCAAACGCTTGCTTTAGAACGGATGAACTTAGTTTGGAAATATGTAAAGCCACGCTTCGGTGGTGGTGTCTATAAAACGCAATGGATGGAACGAGGCCTGGTTCGTTTATTAGAAGACGAAGGCTTGTCATATGATGTACATATGTTAAATGTGTCTCCTTTCTGTGCTTCTCGTGTAGAGGTAGAGGCAGCAGCTCAGTTTATTCATGATGCATTGGCACAAGATGTGCCTGTGGCGTTTTTGAATCGTCATAAGGGCAAGGAAAAGGCTCTTTATACATGGCATTGGGTTCCAATTCACAAGATTTTTAGGGATGGCGATGATATTCGCTGTGGCATCTTTGATGAAGGTGAGATCCGAGATTTTTCGTTAGCGAATTGGATGAAAGATACCATTTTAGGTGGCGGTTTCTGTTATATTAGCCGTAAAGGTTAAGTAATAGAGCAATTAAAGTAACATACATACGCATCGCAATAACCTGCGGTGCGTATTGTAGTATAAAAGTAGGAGGTACTACATGAGTCAATGGATTACAGAGGAACAAACTCCTCATTTACGTCTTAGCGCTGAAGCAGAAGAAGTATTATATTCAGGTGAATCTGAGTTCCAAAAAATTGAAGTATTTAAATCTAAAGAGTATGGTACAATGCTCGCATTAGATGGCGTATTCCAAACATCTGAACGTGAAGAGTTCATCTACCATGAAATGATGAGTCATGTTCCATTATTCTTACATCCAAATCCTGAACGAGTACTGATCATCGGTGGCGGTGATGGTGGCGTAGCTAGAGAATGTGTACGTCACGACTGTGTAAAAGAAGTAACAATGGTTGAAATCGATGGCAAGGTAGTAGAGTTGGCAAAACAATATTTACCAACTATTGCTAAAGCTATGATTGAAAACCATCCAAAATTAACTGTAAAAATTGGCGATGGTATAGGTTTCATGGCAGAAGCAGAAGATTATTATGATGTAATTATAGTAGACTGCTCTGATCCAATTGGTCCAGGTGAAGGTCTATTCACTGAAGAGTTCTATAAGAATACCTTGAAAGCTCTTAAAAAAGACGGCTTGTTTGTACAACAAACAGAATCTCCTATGTTGCATCAACCGCTCGTAGAGAAAGTATTTGGGTATGTAAATAATCACTTCCCAATTGCACGTTTATATACTGCATTTATTCCAATTTACCCAGCAGGCATGCATTGCTTCACGTTGGGTTCCAAAACATATGATCCATTAACATGGACTCCAAACCGTGAACAAAACTTTGAAACTAAGTACTATAATGCTGAAATTCAAAAGGCTGCTTTTGCTTTGCCAAATTTTGTAAAAAACTATTTGCCAACTAAGTAATTTATATGTATAATAGGGAAGCACCATTCGTGAGGCCTTTGCTTCCGAAGTGCTTCCTTATGTATATAAGGCTAAAGAGTTTATATTAGAGATAATACATTTCTTGATTTTAATTGTAAAAGTTAAATGAAATTGAGAAAAAGGTGTTGACACAAATCTCTAGAACAGATATAATTCTCTTTGTTACGAAGACAACGTCTTCGATACCTACAAGGTGGTGGGTATGGTGAAGCGGTTAACACGGCGGATTGTGGCTCCGTTACGCGTGGGTTCGATCCCCACTACTCACCCCATAACCTACACATCATAATCACTGTAGGGGTGTCGCCAAGTGGTAAGGCAACGGACTTTGACTCCGTTATGCGCTGGTTCGATCCCAGCCACCCCTGCCAACATGACTCACTAGCTCAGTTGGCAGAGCACCTGACTTTTAATCAGGGTGTCCCGCGTTCGAG
>ERZ772909.1485-NODE-1485-length-12837-cov-3.639337_pt1 | contig 12837 bp, 11 predicted proteins | sample MGYA00511137_ERZ772909 | MGnify/ENA primary metagenome ERZ772909 (study PRJEB29015, sample SAMEA2738095) | human oral metagenome | biome: human oral; feature: human-associated habitat; material: saliva | place: China | collected 2270 ... | reverse complement strand
CAATAGACAAATAGCATTCTAACATATCTCTTTTCCTTTGTCAACTACTTTTTTTAAAAATTATGAAAAAATTTATTTTTTTAATTTTCAAATTTTTTGAAGAATTTTTTTATCTTTTCTCCAAAAGAATAAGATTCTTTATAATTTTTACTTTTTAAACTTGAATCAAATTCTTCTAATATTTTTTTCTGTTTGTCAGATAAACTTGTTGGTGTTTCAATTTTAATTTCAATAATTTCAGATCCTATTCCATGTCCAGAATTTATTCCTTTGTCCTTTAATCTAAATACCTTACCATTTTGTGTCCCTTCTGGTATCTTTATTTTCATCTTACCATCTAATGTTGGAACTTCTACTTCACCACCAAGTATAGCCGTTGTCATTCCTATTGGAACTTGGCAATAAATATCATAACCACTTCTTTCAAAAATTTCATGTTTTTTTACTGTTATAAAAATATATAAATCTCCATAAATTCCACCATTTTCCCCTAAATCTCCACCGTCTCTAACTACTAATCTTTGACCTGTTTCTACTCCAGATGGAATTCTTATTTTCCTTGTAACTGTTTCTCTTTCAACACCTTTTCCATGACATGTATGACATGCTTTTTCCGGTATTTTACCTGTACCGTTACATTTATCACATTCTGCCATCGTTACTTGAACACCAAAAATCGATCTTTGCTGTTGTCTTATATGCCCAGTTCCATTACATTTATCACAAGTTTTCATATTATGTCCAGGCTCTACACTTGTACCGTTACATGTATTACATTTTCCTTGCCTTTTGTATTTTATTTCTTTTTCTGTCCCTTTTGCAACTTCTTCTAATGTAAGTTCTACATTATATCTTAAATCTGCTCCTTCTTTTACTCTAGGACCTTGACTTCTTCTACTTGAACCTCCACCAAAGAAGCTTCCAAATATATCTCCTAAATCTTCAAAATCAAATCCTTGGCTTGAGAATCCACCACTAAATCCACCAAATCCTCCAAAACCACTGCCTTGACCTCCGTTTTCAAACGCTGCATGTCCATACTGATCATATGCTGCTTTTTTTTGTGCATCCGATAATATTTCATACGCTTCATTTATTTCTTTAAATTTATCTTCTGCATCTTTTTTTTCAGCTTCTGATGAATTTGCAAATTTATCTGGATGATATTTCATCGCTGCTTTTCTATACGCTTTTTTTATTTCACTTTCATTCGCATTTTTTGTAATTCCAAGCACTTCATAATAATCTCTTTTAGCCATTTCTTTTACACCTCCTCTTTTTTAGAGATGCTCTCCTCTCTTTTTATTAACTTTTATATTTTTTTCTTATACAATTCCTTTAATAATCAATTTAGCATGAAACTTATCATTCTTCTCTAATTTTAAAATACCTTTTTTTTCTTCTAATTTACCATTAGTATCTTCAAAATCTGGAATTCCGTACCAAGTTTCTATACAAACATACGGTGCTTTAGGTTTACTCCAAAAAGCTATATAAGGAAACCCTTTGTACTCTACACTTAATTCTTTTCTAGTTTTATTATTTTTTATCGTAACTTTTTTTGATTTCAACTCATTTAATATTATTGCGTCATCATCAAAAATATTTTCTGTAATTTCCAATTTATCATTGTTATTTAAGCAACTTATCTTTTCATTTAAAATTAAACCATTACTGCTAATTTTATATTTAGATGCTGTTTCTTTTTGTTCAAATTCTAAATAATAATCTTGTAATTCTATATCTTTATTCACATTTAAAGAAAATGCAGGATGTGTTCCAAGTGAAAAATACATATTAAAGTTATTTTTATTTATCACGTCGTATTGAATTTCTAATATATCACCTTTTATTATATATGTTAAAAACAAATCAAATTCAAACGGGTATTTTTTCAATGTTTCATCATTTGAAGAAAATCTAAATTTCAAAGAATTTTCAGTTTCTGCTACAAAATCAAAAACTTCCGTTCTAGCAAATCCATGTTTTGTTAATATTTCGTATTTTTTACCTTTATAATTATATTCTCCATTTTTTATATTTCCCACAAATGGAAATAATACTGGTGAACTAGCCGCCCAAAACTCAGGATTTCTATCCCATATAAATTCTTCTCCATTTACTTTATAACTTCTTAATTCTGCTCCTCTATCAGCAACAATAATTTTAACATTATTGCTCTCTAAAGTTCTTAATATATCTTCCATTTTTACTCATCCTTTTATTATATATTTAAAATTTTATAAAGAAGGAGAACCGACTTCCCCTTCTTTTTCTTAATTAAATCAAGTATTAATCTACAATTTCTGCATCTTGAACATCGTCTGTATTATTTCCGTTTTCTGTTGCTTCTTCTGTTCCTTGTTGTGCTTGATGAGCTTGAGCAGCTTCTTGATACATTCTTGTTGCAAATCCTTGAGAAACTTTTGATAATTCTTCGATACCTTTTCTTATAGCCTCTAAATCATCTCCATCTTTAACTTTTTTCAATTCTTCTATTGCTTTTTCGATATCTTCTTTTTCAGTCCCTTGTAATTTAGCTTCATTTTCTTGAATTGTTTTTTCAGTTGCGATTACTAATTGATCTGCTTGGTTTCTTGCTTCAACTAATTCTTTAAATTTAGCATCTTCTGCTTCATGTGCTTCTGCATCTTTTTTCATTTTTTCTATATCTTCTTTAGATAAGTTTGAAGATCCTGAAATTGTTACTGTATTTTCTTTTCCTGTTCCTAAATCTTTAGCTGATACATGCACAATTCCGTTTGCATCAATGTCAAATGTTACTTCAATTTGAGGTATTCCTCTTGGAGCAGCTGGTATTCCTTCTAAATTAAATTCTCCCAATTTATGATTGTCTACAGCTTTAGCTCTTTCCCCTTGTAATACATTTATTGATACTGCTGGTTGATTATCTACTGCAGTTGAGAATACTTGTGATTTTTTAACAGGTACTGTTGTATTTCTTTCAATTATTTTTGTGAATACTCCACCTAAAGTTTCAATTCCTAATGATAATGGCGTTACATCTAATAATAATACATCTTTAACATCTCCCATTAATACTCCACCTTGAATTGCAGCTCCTGCAGCTACCACTTCATCAGGATTAATTGATTTATTTGGTTCTTTCCCTAAATAAGATTTTACCCATTCTTGAACTGCTGGTATTCTTGTAGATCCTCCAACTAATAATACTTCATCAATTTCACTTGGACTTAAGTTTGCATCTTCTAATGCTTGTTTAACTGGCCCTTTAGTTGCTTCTACTAAATCTTTTGTTAATTCATCAAATGCAGCTCTAGTTAATTTTTTTTCTAAATGTTTAGGCCCTGTTGCGTCCATTGTAATGAACGGCAATGAAATTGGTGTTTCTAATGTTGTTGATAATTTTTTCTTAGCGTCTTCTGCTGCATCTTTTAATCTTTGAATTGCCATTTTATCATTTCTTAAATCAATTCCAGTTTCTTTTTTAAACTCGTCAGCTAACCAGTCTATAATTTTTTGGTCAAAATTATCTCCTCCTAAGTGGTTATTTCCTGAAGTTGAAATAACTTCTACTACACCATCTCCAATTTCTAACACAGATACATCAAATGTACCTCCTCCTAAATCGAATACTAACACTTTTTCTTCTTTTTTCTTATCTAATCCATATGATAATGCTGCTGCTGTTGGCTCATTTATAATTCTTTTTACTGTTAATCCTGCTATTTCTCCAGCATCTTTAGTTGCTTGTCTTTGAGCGTCAGTGAAGTAAGCTGGAACTGTTATAACTGCTTCAGTTACAGGTTCTCCTAAATAAGCTTCAGCATCTTTTTTCAATTTTTTCAATATCATTGCTGAAATTTCTTGTGGTGTATAATCTTTTCCAAAAATATGTTCTTTATGATCTGTACCCATGTGAGTTTTAATTGAAATTACTGTTGAATCTGGATTTGTTATTGCTTGTCTTTTTGCAATTTCCCCTACTATAATTTCTCCATTATCTTTAATATTTACAACTGAAGGAGTTGTTCTTCCTCCATCAGAATTTGGTATAATTGTGAAGTTTCCACCTTCCATTACTGCCACACAGCTATTTGTTGTTCCTAAATCTATTCCTATTATTTTACTCATATCTATCATTCTCCTCTTTTATAATTATCTATAATATTTTTATAATTTATTTCTTATTAACTGTAACCATCGCCGGTCTTATTACTTTTCCTTTTAATTTATAACCTTTTTGAAATACTTGTACTATAACGTCATTTTCCAATTCTTCATTTGTTTCTGTCATCATAGCTTGATGTTCATAAGGATTATAAGTTAATCCTTGCATTGCCTCCAACTCTTCAACTCCTTCATCATTCAGTAATGCCTTTAAATTTTTTAAAATCATATGGACACCTTCTATTAACGATTCAAAGTTCTTAGTTTCTTCTGATGCAACTACTGCTCTTTCCAAATTGTCTATATTGTCTAAAACCTTAATAATTATCCCTTCAGAAGCATATTTTTTCATTTCAGCGACTTCATTTTCTTTTCTTTTTGTAAAGTTTTGAAATTCTGCTAATTTTCTAGTATAAGAATTTTTCCATTCTTGTAATTCTGCTTCCAATTTAACTATTTTCTCTTCCGCAGTTTCTTCTTTTGTTTCTTCAACTTTAATTTTCTCTGTATTTTCAACAGTTTCTTTATTTAAAGTTTCATTTATTTGTTCATCTTTAATTTCTTCTGACAACTCCCTCTCATCTCCTTTTTATTTATTCTTTTTAAGTAATTGTTGTACTTCTTCTGATACATATTCCACTAGTCCCACAGTTTTTGAATATTCCATCCGTTTAGGCCCGATAACACCCATAATTCCTTTTGCATCTCCCATCGTGTAAACTGAAAATACAAATGAAAAATCTTCTAAACCTGGAATTTCTAAATCTTCACCAAATATTACGTTCACTTCTCCATCCTTATACTCATCAGTATTTATAAATTGCGAAAATATTTGACGCATATCACTAGGACTATTAAAGAATTTTATTCGTTCAATAACTTTCATCACATCTGAAACATTATTTTCAAGTAAATTTGTACCCCCTTCAAAAAATATTTTTCCCTCATCCATAACTTGATTGTCTTGGAAGTCTTCTGATTCAAAATAATCTGTATTTACAAAAAATTCTCTTAAATCAGACAATGTAAAAATTTGAGAACTATTTTTAATTTTATCATTTAAATATTCATTTACCTCCTCCACCTCTATTTCAGTTATTGGATTTTCAAGATAAATATTTAAATTTTTAGTTAAAAATTTATCTAAAACAACTACAGCTAAAATATTTGTATCATTTATATGAACCAATTTAACTTTTTTTATAATTTCTTGTTTTATCGACGGTTCAATAACAACGGCAGCGTATTGACTCATTCTAGATAAAAGTCTTGTCGTTTCTTCAAAAATTAAATCAATTTGATTTATTTTTCTATTATACGCTTTAATTATTTTAGCTTTTGCTTCTTTTGATATATCTCTAATTTTTATTAATTCATCTACATAAAGCTTATACGCTTCACTCGTAGGAATTCTTCCAGAAGATGTGTGTGTTTTTATGATTAAGCCTTTATCTTCAAGATCTGCCATTGTATTTCGTATTGTTGCTGAAGACACTCCAATACTATACTTTTTTTCTAATGTCCTCGAACCAACACTTTCTCCATACTCCAGATAATGCTTGATAATTGCTTTTAATATTAATTGTTCTCTATCATTCATTTCTGACACCTTCCTTTGTTATTAGCACTCATCAACTACGATTGCTAACTACAAGATAAATATACTACATTTTAAAAAACTTGTCAACTATTTTTTTAATCATTTTTCTATTTTAAATTAAAATTCAAAATAGAACACTTTATTTTATAATTTATAAAATTATTTTTGCGTAAGATTATAATTTAAAATTATACATTCATAAAAAATATTTACTTTTAAAAGCTATTTATCTTCAAAAAAAAAACCGAATATAAATCCGGTTTTTCTCTTTAATCTATAAATTTTATTCTTTTTTCAAGTTGGATATAACGCTCTTTCCCTATAATTTTTTCAAGCTCCACATTTGATCTTATTTTATTTTTATTTATTTCTATTATTAATATTTTTATTTCCTTTTTTGTAAATCCTATTTTTTTCAATCCATCTTCATCTAAATTATTTATATTAAATTTTTTTATTACTTTACCGTAATTTTTTTCAGGATCTTTTATTTTTTCATTATCAACAATCAAATATTTTTTTACTTGTTTCAATCCACTTTCGCCAAATTTATTCACATTTTTCAAATCTAAAATATTTTCAATCACTCCAACTTCATCTCTATATTCTATTATTTTTGTTGCTTTTGACTTATTAAACCCCAATTTTAATAATTCTTCATAACTTATTAAATTTATATCAAATTTTTCTTTAGTTTTTGATAAATCCGATTCTTTTTTTGCTTCATTTTTATCATAACTTACTTCCTCATTTATTTCTACATCTTTCATCGTTTTATCTTCTACAAATAATCTTGCAAAATTCCCTAAAACTAATAAGATCACAAAAATTAACACATATTTTATTTTCATTTTAACCCTCTCCCTTTTTTATCTTTAAAACCATATTAACAAATTTCATTCATTACCATTTTATTCGTACATTTTTCTCAATTCTACTTTTTTATTTTCCAATCTTTCCGATAATTCATCAATCCAAACTAATGGATCTTTAGGATTTATAAGTCTTTTTATATTATCCTTATCTTTTTCCTTATCCTTCCAAATTAATTTTGTAACTGCTCCAGCACCTATTCCAATTATCGTTTTATTCTCCTCAATCATTTCAATATTATAAATAGAATCTTTATTTTTTAATGAATATCCAAGATTTTCTCCCCATTGAAAACTATTTTTCTGTCTATACATATAATATGGCTTAAGCCCTTTATTTTCAACTACTTCATCTATTTTATTGTAAATTTTCTCAAAATCAAGTACATCTTTATGTCTATAATTTTCTTTATTTAACTTACTTGCAGTTTTTATTGCTAAATTATGTATTGTTAGATTTTCCATATCATACTCACTAATTTTATTCATCGTATAAATTACATCTTCTGTCGTTTCTCTTGGAAGCCCTAAAATCAAATCCATATTTATATCAAGTCCGAATTCTTTTGCCAAATTATATACCAAATCAAATTGCTCTTGATTATGATAACGATTTACCAGTTTTAGCGTCCTTTCATTAAAGCTTTGCGGATTTATACTAATTTTATTTATCCCTTTTTCCTTTAAAATTCTCATTTTTTCTCGATCCAATGTGTCGATTCTTCCTGCTTCAAATATAAACTCTTTTAAATTCGATAAATCATAATTCTCTAATATATTATCTAATAATTTTTCTATTTCCTCACTTGTTAAAATTGACGGCGTCCCTCCACCTATATATATTGTATTTATTTTCAACCCCAATTCTTTCGTCAATTCCCCAATTTCCTTTATTTCTCTATACAATGAATCAATGTATTCTCCATATCGTTCTTTATACTTTCCTCTTAACAAATAAGCTGGAAAAGAACAATACGAACATTTTGTTGGACAAAACGCTACCCCTATATAAATTCCTATTGTTTCTTTATCTAAATATTGTTCTTGTCTTTTCACTATATCAATTAAAAGTTTTATTTTTTTTGACGATACAAAATATATTTTTTCCAAAATATTTTCAATTTCATCATAACTAATCCCCATATTTAAAAATCGTCTTACAATTTTTGTTGGTCTTACCCCTATTAATGCCCCCCACATATAATCTTCCGTTTTTTCAAATAATTTCAAAAGCGATGTTTTTACCATTACTTCAGCTTGATCAAAATATTCTTCATTTACCTTTTTATAATGGCTTCTTACAACTTTTTCTATTCTTCCCATTTGTAAATTTAATAATTTTGTTTCAATTTTTATCTCTTTTTCTGTTTCAATCACTTCTATTTCAATGTCATTTTCTCTTTCATCTTTTTCATTTAAAATACTGTAATATTCTGGTAATAAAACTCTTACAAATTCTTCCAACTTATTTCTATTTATATCAATATTTATTTTTATCATTTATTATTTTACTACCCCCACAAAGTATAAAATTATCATAATTATTCCTAAAATTATTCTATAATAACCAAATATTTTAAAATCATGTTTTTTAATATAATTCATAAACACTTTTATTACTAAATACGCAATTATGAACGACAATACAAAGCCTAGCCCTATTAAAAACCATTCATTTAACATCAAATCATTTCCCATTTTTACAATTTTTAATAATGAAGCTCCAATCATTGTTGGAATTGCTAAAAAAAATGAAAATTCTGTTGCTAAAACTCTATTAAGTCCTAATAATACTCCTCCTATTATTGTTGCAGCTGACCTTGAAGTCCCCGGAATCATCGCCAAACATTGAAAAAATCCTACTCCCAACGCTACTTTTACCGGGACATCCTTTATTTTTTTATATTTTTCTATTTTTTTATTTTTACTTTCAAGCCATACAAGAATAATTCCATAAAAAACTAGCATTATTGATACAGTTAATGGATTAAAAAATTTTGTTTCTATTATGTCGTCCAACAAAAGTCCTAAGACAATAGCTGGAAGTACTGCTATAACTATCTTTATCCACATTTGTATTATTTCCATCATTTTTTCTTTACTATTCCCTTTACTAAAAGGAAAAATTCTTTTCCAGTAATAAACTACAACTGATAAAATTGCTCCTAATTGTATAATTATTTGAAATGCTGATACAAACTCCTTATTATTGGATAATTTTAAAAAATTATCTACTATTATCATATGTCCTGTACTACTTACTGGTACAAATTCTGTTAGTCCTTCAACTAAACTAAGTATAAATACTTTTATGATACTTAAAAACATATTCTCTCCAATCACTTTAATTTAATCATTATATTTTTAAATAGAAAACTAGTATACCTTTATATACTAGCTTTTTAAATTTATATTAACCTAACAATTCTTCAACTTTATTTGCTAACTCTTTTACAAATTTATCTACAATTTCTTGAGTTTCAGCTTCTACCATTACTCTTATTAAAGATTCTGTCCCAGAGGCCCTTACCAATATTCTTCCTTTTCCTTCAATCTCTTTTTCTTTTGCTTTAATGAAAGTTGATAATTCAACATTACTTTCCCAAGTTACTTTTTTCTCTTTAGAAACTATAATATTTTGAGATTTTTGTGGCCAAAGCTTAATTTCATCAACTAATTCATATAAAGTTTTTCCACTTTCTAACATTGCATTCACTAATTGAATCGAAGATAAAACTCCATCTCCAGTAGTATTATAATCTAACATTAATATATGTCCAGATTGCTCTCCACCAATATTAAGTCCAAACTCTTTCATTTTTTCAAGAACATATCTATCTCCAACATTTGCTCTTATAAGTCCAATACCTTGTTGATCCAAATATTTTTCAAATCCCATATTACTCAAAACAGTTGTTACAACTTTATTATCATTAAGTAATCCTTTTTTGTGTAAATACCCTGCAATTATGGCAATAATTAAATCACCATCTACAATTTTCCCAGTATGATCAACGGCAATCAATCTATCTGCATCACCGTCAAAAGCTAATCCTAAATCAGCATTATAAACTTTAACTATTTCTTGTAATAATTCCGGATGTGTTGATCCACAGTTTACATTTATATTTTTACCATTTGGAATATTGTTTATTACAATTATTTCTGCACCAAGTCTTTGATAAATTTTTGAAGCTACTCTATATGCTGCTCCATTTGCAGCATCTATAACTATTTTCAAACCTTTAAAATCTCTTTTTACTGTTGAACTTAAAAAATCCAAATAAATTCTCATATCATCTTCAATATAAGTAAATCTCCCCAAATCATCTCCTGGCATTTGATACTGTATAAGTTCATCCGTTTTTTCCATTAGGGCTTCTAATTCTTCCTCAACAGAATCTGGTAATTTATACCCATTTTGACTAAATATTTTTATTCCATTATCTTTAACTGGATTATGTGAAGCAGAAATCATAATCCCTGCATCTGCTTTTAATTTTCTTGTTAAATAACAAACCCCCGGTGTTGGTAAAACTCCAACAAAATCAATATGAACTCCCATAGAGTTCAATCCTGTACTCAATGCCGATCTTATCATATAACCCGAGATTCTAGTATCTGTTCCTAATATTATTTTAGGTTTATTTTTCCCCTTTTTATTTTTTTTCAAGTAATATCCTAAAGCTAACCCTAATTTTGTAACTAAGTCTATCGTCAAATCTTTGTTAGCTTCTCCTCTCATCCCATCAGTTCCAAAATATTTTCTAGCCATTTTCTCTCCTTTTTTAAACTGGTAAAATTAATTGTATTTCCGTTCCTACATTTAATTGTGATTTCATATTTATTCTACCACTATGTATTCCTATTATTCTACTAACAATAGCTAATCCTAACCCTGTACCACCAGTAGATTTAGTTCTTGATTCATCAATTCTATAAAATCTTTCAAACACTCTTTCCTGATCTTCTTCTGAAATTCCAATTCCTTCATCTCTAATTGTTATAACTGCCTCTTTTTTCATAATAGTTGACCCTATATAAATAGTGCTTCCTTTTTCTGAATATTTCATAGAATTTTCAAGTATTGTCCTTATAGCTTGTTTCAATAATGTTTCATCTATTTTTAAAACATACTCATCATTTTGAACTATTTTATAATTATGATTTTTATTTGAAATTTTTGCTTCCATATAAATTTGTTCAATCATATCATTAATTTGAACTTTTCTAAATGCTGAATTTATTTTATTTCTTTCTCCACGAGCTAAAAATAATAATCTTTCTATTAAAGTTAGCATATTATTAACTTCATTTATAATTGAATCAATTGATTCTTCAAAAATTTCAGGATTTGTAAGTTTTCTTTTTTTAATTATTTCTGCATATCCTTTTATTATTGTCAACGGTGTCCTCAATTCATGTGAAGCATCTGATACAAATTTTGATTGATTATAAAACGATGTTTCTAATCTTTGTAACATTTCATTTAATATTTCGCTTAACCGTTGAAGCTCATCTCCACTTTTTGCATTCGGTATTCTTTCACTAAGATTTTTAGCATTTATTACTTTCGCTGAATTTATAATTGCATTAATTGGTTTTAATACTCTTTTACTTAAATATTTTGAAGTAATATAAATTATTAACAATCCTACTAAAATAACTATTCCACTCACTATCATCAATCTATAAAACAATGTATTTTCTGATGTAATATCACGTAAAATATAAACTTCAAATTTACTTTTAGCAATTTCTCTTTCTACTTTTATTACACTATATTTTCTCTCCGTTTCATCAGAGCTTGAACTTAGTCCAATTACCTTACTTTTTTTCAAATTATTAGCTTCTAATTTTAATTTTTGTAAATCATTTAATAACTTATCATCACTTTCTTTTTCATCACTATCAATTGTTGTTACTGTATTTAACAAAATTTTATTTTCCGAATTAGAATTTGTGTAAGTCAATAAATATAAATAACCTTCTTCTCCCGGATTAAAAGGTTTTGAATAAGTTACTTTTTTACCTTCTATTTTAGGATTAAACTCTAAAGAAAAATTATTATATTTTTGCGAAAATATTGTAACTTTATTTAAGAAATCATTTATTTCATTTGTTTTTACTATATTTGCTTCTAATTGCTCTTTATCATTTTGTGTTTTTAAAATATAAAATATACTAACATTAGAAAATATTATGAAAATTAAAAATAGTGAGATATACCATGTTGATATTTTATCTTCCAATTTCAATTTTTTCATTTTTTACTCCTACTTGAAGATAAAACCAATCCCTCTAACTGTTTTAATAAATTTTCTTTCATAAGGTTTATCTACTTTATCTCTTAAATATTTAATATACAAATCTAAAATATTATCATTCCCAATATAATCAAAGCCCCAAACTTCTTCTAGTATTTTATCTCTTGTTAAAACAATCCCTTTATTTATAACTAAAAAATCTAATAATTCAAATTCCCTTTTTGATAATGGAATTAAATCTTTTCCTCTAAATACTTCATAAGTTGGATAATTTATTTTTAAATCTTCATATTCAAATATTCCTTTATTATCAGATACTTTTTTAGTCCTTCTAATTAACGCTTTCATTCTCGCAACTAATTCTTCTGTTGAAAACGGTTTTGTTAAATAATCATCTGCTCCATAGTCAAATCCAACAATTTTATCATTTATATCATCCTTTGCAGTTACTAAAATTATTGGCACTTGAGAATCTTCTCTTATTCTTTTACAAACTTCCATTCCACTCATTTTTGGTAACATAACATCTAATAATATTAAATCATAATTACCATATTTCGCCATATTAAGTCCTTCTTTACCATCTTTAGCAAAATGAGGATCAAATCCTTCATATTTTAATTCAATCTCTAATAATCTTGAAATTTTAGAATCATCTTCTATTATCAATATTCTTTCTTTCATATTCTCCTCACTCTTTCTTTTTTTAAATTTATAATATATATAGTTTGTTTATTCATATATATTTTTTATGTTCAATCTAAATTTTTATATGTTTCATTATATCATATTTTTTTACAATTTTCTAATAAAAATCACTTATATTACTACTTTTTTGATATTTTTTGAACTATTTTTTGTTTTAAATTTTTTTCAAAAAATATTAAAATTAAAATCAATATTCTTTGACTATTTTTTATAAGATTTTTATTTATTAATTCAAATA
>ERZ772909.1484-NODE-1484-length-12842-cov-8.247282_pt1 | contig 12842 bp, 9 predicted proteins | sample MGYA00511137_ERZ772909 | MGnify/ENA primary metagenome ERZ772909 (study PRJEB29015, sample SAMEA2738095) | human oral metagenome | biome: human oral; feature: human-associated habitat; material: saliva | place: China | collected 2270 ... | reverse complement strand
TCCAAATATCCACGTACGTAGATTTATCGTCCACGTACGTAGCCCAAACTTATCTTCCACGCGTCCACAACTTTTATCCCTACGCGGAGCAACAACCTGATATAGGTTGATAGCTCTTCCTTATATTCCTTCCCCCTTATCGGTGAGGGAATAGGTGGCATTGGGGGCTCTATAAATGGGTTTGTAAAGGAATTGAAGAACTGTACATCTGTGCCTTCTGAATGGAGAATGTACTTGTGATAAGGGCTCTCAGCCTACCCTTCGGGTAGTGGAGTCTTGCTTGTGGGAGAAATAATATATTGGGGGTGAACGGATCGCGTGATCCTAATTGCAATCATTAATACCCCAAGCGTATGAAAAAGACGATACTACGTGTGGCGATGGGTGGCCTCTTTCTTGGCTTCGCCACTCTGAGTGTAGCTTCCCTTTCCTCGTGTGATAAGGAGAAGGAGAGATCAGAACCGATATCTGGCTCTTTCCCCTCGAAGCACCCCATCTCAGGCTCTTTCCCCTCGAAGCACCCCATCTCAGGCTTCTTCCGAGTGATTAAGGCTGAGGCAACCCTTACACCTGTGGAGAAAACCCCACAGAAAGATCGATCAGATTACCTCTGCTGGGAGATTGTCCCAGGCTCAGAGATCCACTATTCGCTCATACGTGATGAGGAGAAGGTCTTGCAAATATATAAGGAGCGTAAGATGCGTGAGGATGTCACCTTCTACAGTGTGATTGGGCCGTTCGATACATTTGGTGTCTATGGGCTGCAGGCCATGACGCTGAGCTTTACTCGTGACGCAGATCATGTGGTGACGGATCTCTCCTCGCAGGCACTACTCAGCTACGAGCACTTGTATAAGACGTACTATGAGCGTGAGCCACTCGCACCAGGTGCTGAGACTATGTATTATAGGTTTTTAGCTCATGAAGTTGGGCCTAAGACTATTCGAGAAGAAGCGAGCCTGGCAAGTCTTACTCCAAAGGATCTTTGGTGGACCTTCTGGGGATACTACACAAGGTTGCCTATGGGAGAATATGTCCTTACCCCTCGTGATGCCTCTGCCTACCTCTACCTGAAGAAGGATGCAGTGGACTTGACGGCGGGTAAGCTCGTCCTCACATTTGTCCGTGACGAAGGAAATCCTGTGAAGGTGGAGCTTCCCACGAAGTAGCCTCTTGCCTATCATAGATGCTCCCGACCAGTGCCTTCAGGAGGTGCTGGGCGGGAGCGTTTGTATGAAGGAGTGTCGGGTGGGGGAGCTTATGTCGGTGATTTTTATTACCTTTGTAGCAAAGAGATGATCGAGAGAGGAGGCGACAGAGCTTCCTCTCTTTGCATTCATCCCCTATTATCCTACGAGACGCGTCATGATCGATAAGAGCTACATCGAGGGAATTGCTTCCCAGTACTGTGCCACCGAGCACCCCGATTATTATATTGTAGAAGTCGCTGTCCACCCAGGCAATCGTATTATCGTCGAGCTGGGTGCCCGTGGGGGCATCAGCATCGATGCATGCGTAGCCCTCTCGAAGCATATCGAGGGGCAGCTGGATCGTGAGGCAGAGGACTTCGAGCTCGAGGTCGGCTCTGCAGGCCTCACCGCACCCTTCAAGGTCCTCCGTCAGTACACCGACGCTATCGGTGAGGAGGTCGAGGTGCTCCGTAAGGGGGGCATCAAGGAGAAGGGCGTCCTCTCTGATGCTACTGCCGAAGCGATCACCCTCACCGTCGTGCGCAAGGTACGCCCTGAGGGTCAGAAGCGCAAGATCGAGGTCGAGGAAGCCCTCCCCATCCCGATGGATGAGGTGCTACAGACCAAGCGCGTCTTGAAGTTCTAAACTCACCACCCTATCCAAGTAGAAGAATAAACCTATATAATAGCCCCATGGCAAAGAAGAAAGAGACTACCAGCTTGATCGAAGCGCTCCTCGAGTATCAGGAGCTCAAGAGCATCGACCGCAATACGCTGATCGCGGTCATGGAGGATTCCCTCCGCAATGTCCTGTCGAAGATGTTTGGCTCGGACGATACCTTTGACGTCATCATTAACGTCGAGAAGAAGGGTGACTTCGAGATCTGGCGTACGCGTCACGTCGTCGCCGATGAGGACTTCGTCGATGAGGTGCGTGAGGTGCCCCTGAGCGAAGCCCAGCGCTTCGACTCGGAGATCTCCGTCGGCGAGGACTTCGTCGATGCAGTCGACTTCAACTCCTTCGGTCGCCGCGCAGTCATCAACCTACGTCAGGCCCTGGCAAGTAAGATCCTCGAGCTGCAGAAGGAGCACTTCTACCACAGCTTCGTAGGCCGTGTGGGCGAGCTGATCTCCGCCGAAGTCTATCAGGTCTGGAAGCGCGAAGCCCTGCTCATCGACGATGAGGGCAACGAGCTCCTTATGCCTAAGACCGAGCAGATCCCTGGTGACTTCTTCCGCAAGGGTGAGACGGTACGCGCTGTCATCGAGCGTGTAGAGAACGAGAATAGCAATCCTAAGGTCATCCTTTCGCGCGTCAGCCCTGAGTTCCTCAAGCGTCTCTTGGAGCTCAACGTGCCTGAGATCGCCGATGGCCTGATCACGATCCGTGCCGCAGCCCGTATCCCTGGTGAGCGTGCTAAGATCGCCGTAGAGTCGTATGACGACCGCATCGACCCCGTAGGGGCTTGCGTCGGGGTCAACGGTTCGCGTATCCGCAGCATCGTCCGTGAGCTGAAGGGTGAGAACATCGACGTGACGACCTACACCACGAACCCCATGCTCTTCATCCAGCGCGCACTCAGCCCTGGGAAGGCCGTGGCTATCGCCCTCAGCGACGAGGACGAAGAAATCAAGCAGGCCGAGGTCTACATGCGCCCCGATCAGGTGCCCTTGGCTATCGGTAAGAACGCTGCCAACCTCAAGCTGGCTTCGCTCCTGACCGGCTACCGTATCGAGATCTTCCGTGACGAAGAGGGTGCTACGGGTGAAGAGGATATCTACCTCGACGAGTTCTCTGACGAGATCGACGAGCAGATGATCCAGGCCCTCAAGGAGGAAGGCTACACTACGGCTAAGTCCGTACTGCGTGAGGATCGTGCTACGCTCCTTGCAAAGACTGAGCTGGAGGAAGACGTCCTCGACCGTATCCTCGAGGTCCTCAGCGCCGAGTTCTCCGAAGAAGAGCCCTACGAAGCTGACGAGCCCGCCGCTGAGCTCGCCACCGAAGAGGGAGAAGAAGACTAATCCGTCCCGCCCGCCCGCTGCCCAGCTGTCGCTCCCTGTAGTGTAGATACCCATTAGCGAGAAGCCCGAGCAAGCCAGCAGCGAGCCCGTGAAGAGGCGGACATAAACCATTCAAAAGAGAAGATACATGCCAAAGGACATCAAGCTCTTTACCTTGGCCAAGGAACTCAACGTAGGGATTGGCTCATTCAAGGATTCGTTAGAGAAGAAGAACGTCTTAGACGTCAATACTATCACCCCCAACACTCGCGTACCCCGTGAGGTGGCCGAGCAGCTCATCGCTGAGCACGGCAAGGGCATGGGCAAGGCTGAGATCGCCGCGCTCCTCGACACCCTCAGTGGTGCCGCTGCTAAGCCTGCGCCTGCTAAGCCCGAGGCCCCTGCTGCTGAGCCCGCTCCTGCGAAGGTGAAGCACATCGAGACGGTCGTCCCCGAGGATCGTCGCCCCAGCCTCAATATCAAGGGCTCCATCTCCACGGAGAAAAAGGCTGAAGCTAAGCCCGCTGCCAAGGCGAAGGCCGAGCCTAAGCCAAAGCCCGCTCCTACCCCTAAGGCCGAGGCTCCTGCACCAGCAGCTAAGCCTGAGCCCAAGGTAGAGGTCAAGCCTGAACCCAAGCCCGAGCCAGCACCCGCACCTGCTCCTAAGGTCGAAGCTCCCGCCCCCAAGGCTGAGCCTAAGACAGCGCCTGCTCCCGAGCCTGCCCCTGCAGCTCCCGAGGTCAAGCCTGAGCCCAAGGCTGCTCCCGCAGCAGAGGAGCCCACGGTGCGTGAGCCCGAGATCTATCGCCCTTCGACTCCAAGTGCAGGGATCAGCTTCAACGTAGTAGGTAAGATCGACCTCTCTTCGATCAACGATAATACCCGCCCCGCTAAGAAGTCCGCTGCCGACAAGGGTCGTAAGCGCACCCGTATCGGTAAGGGCCCCGTCGATGTCAAGGCTGAAGCCGCTAAGGTGACGGACAATGGCACGAAGAAGCCCGGACAGCGCAACGGCAATGCCGGCGCAGGCCGCTCCGCAGATCCCAACAACCGTGGTGGTCGTGGCAATGCCCAGCAGGGTGCTGCCGAGCAGAAGACCGGTCGTAAGGCCAAGCGTCAGAGCCAGCAGCCTCAGAAGGCTGTCGTCACTGACGAAGATGTACAGCGCCAGGTCAAGGAGACACTTGCTCGTCTGACGGGTAAGAACCAGCAGGGTGCTAAGTCTGCTAAGTACCGTAAGGACAAGCGTGACGCTGCTCGCTCTGCTGCTCTCGACGCTCAGGAGCGTAGCGAAGCCGAAAGCCGTACGCTGAAGCTCACTGAGTTCGTGACGGTGAGTGACCTCGCGAGCCTCATGGACGTCCCCGTGACGCAGGTCATCGCTACCTGTATGAGCATCGGTCTGATGGTGTCTATCAACATGCGCCTCGACGCTGAGACCATCGAGATGGTCGCAGAGGAATTCGGCTATAAGACTGACTTCGTCAGCGCTGAGGTCGTCGAAGCCATCACGCAGGAAGAAGAGATCGATGACGAAGCTGACCTCATCAGCCGTCCTCCTATCGTCACCGTCATGGGTCACGTCGACCACGGTAAGACGTCGCTCCTCGACCGCCTGCGCAATACCAACGTCATCGCTGGCGAAGCAGGGGGGATCACCCAGCATATCGGTGCCTACAGCATTCGCTTCAAGGGTGGTAAGCGCATTACCTTCCTCGATACGCCAGGTCACGAAGCCTTCACCGCTATGCGTGCTCGTGGTGCGAAGGTCACGGACATCGCTATCATCATCGTCGCCGCTGACGACGACGTGATGCCTCAGACGAAGGAAGCTATCAACCATGCTGCCGCCGCTGGTGTGCCCATGGTCTTCGCGATCAATAAGATCGATAAGCCCGCCGCTAACCCCGACCGTATCCGTGAGCAGCTCGCTGCCATGAACTACCTCGTCGAGGAATGGGGCGGTAAGTACCAGTGCCAGGAGATCTCCGCTAAGCAGGGCATCAACATCGATGAGCTGCTGGAGAAGGTCCTCCTCGAAGCTGAGCTTCTCGAGCTCAAGGCCAACCCCAAGCGCCGTGCTGTCGGCTCCGTCATCGAGTCTTCGCTCGATAAGGGTCGTGGCTACGTGGCTACCGTCCTCGTGCAGAACGGTACGCTCTCGCAGGGTGACATCGTCCTCTCAGGTACGCACTATGGCCGTGTGAAGGCTATGTTCAACGAGCGTAATCAGAAGGTCGAGCACGCTGGTCCCAGCGAACCCGTTCTGATCCTTGGTTTGGATGGTGCGCCTACCGCAGGTGAGACCTTCAATGTCATGGAGACTGAGCAGGAAGCGCGTAGCATCGCCAGCAAGCGTGAGCAGCTCAAGCGTGAGCAGGATAACCGTACGAAGAAGGGGCTTACCCTTGACGAACTCGCTCGTCGCCGTGCTCTGGGCAACTTCCAGGAGCTCAATGTCATCATCAAGGGTGACGTGGACGGCTCTATCGAAGCGCTCTCCGACTCGCTCATCCGCCTCTCTACGGAGGAAATTCAGGTCAACGTCATCCACAAGGGCGTCGGTCAGATCTCCGAGAGCGATGTCGTGCTCGCCTCTGCTTCTTCGGCTATCATCCTGGGCTTCCAGGTGCGTCCCAGTCAGGCCGCTCGTCGCTTGGCAGACCGTGAGGGCGTAGAGATCCGTACTTACTCGATCATCTACGACACCATCGAAGACATCAAGTCCGCTATGGAAGGGATGCTTTCGCCCGAAATCAAGGAGAATGTCGTGGCGAACCTCGAGGTCCAGCAGACCTTCAAGATCACCAAGGTCGGTACTATCGCCGGCTGTATGGTCGTCGAAGGGAAGATCAAGCGCAACAACAAGATCCGCCTCATCCGCGATGGTATCGTCAAGTACCAGGGCGAACTCGGCTCTCTCAAGCGCTACAAGGACGATGCTAAGGAAGTCGTCATGGGTCAGGACTGCGGTCTGAACATCGATGGCTATAACGACATCATGGTCGGTGACATCATCGAAGCCTACGAAGAAATCGAGATCAAGAAGACCCTCGACTAAGTCGCGGTCGACTTCACTCACGATATACTAATAGACGCATTACGCCCCAGGCCGCTTCGGCAGCCTGGGGCGTAATGCATTTCTGCGCTATCTACGTGGAGGCCTTTGTGACCACTACTGCTCGCTGAGTTTACCAGTACTGCTTCGCGTCGTGACCAGTACTGGTTGATTATAGTGAGCAGTACTGCTTCGCATGGTGACCAGTACTGGTCAGATGAGCCACTTTGCAGAGAAGCTCATATCGTACGACTGTGAGGCGTGGTAAGGTGTTGACTTCAAGGTTTTAATCTGGGGATTTCCCCTTTTCCTTGGGACTGTTGAAGAGCCTCCCCTTTGGGGTGTGGCCTGAACCTATATTGGTCGTCGGGTGGATCTATATAGGTCGCTGTGACGATCTATATAGGTTCGTGCGCTGACCAATATAGGTCGGAGCAGCGACCAATATAGGTTCACACCCCTTATTGTGGGGCTTCGTGATACGGCAGGCCGTAGTGGAGGCTTCTTTGGTGGGGGAGATGTTGCCTTGTGTGGGGTAGGGGATGAGCTCGGACTGAGGGAGTTCCTCCAGCGAAAGTCAGGGAGATGCAAGGTGTTGTATCAGATATTTTTGTATCTTTGTGACCGAATTTCCTATGTAGGGTAGGAGAAGAAGTCTATCCCTCCGCCGTGGAGCGGGTGGCACCCTACGGGGCTAACTTTTTAGTTATCAACGATAATGTACGTCATCGTAGACATTCAGGGCCAGCAGTTCAATGTAGAACAGGGCCGTCGCCTCTTCATTCACCACGTCAAGGGTGCAGAGAGTGGCGCAGTAGTAGAATTCGACAAGGTCCTCCTCGTAGACAAGGATGGTGCTGTCACAGTAGGTACGCCTGTAGTGGCTGGTGCTAAGGTCGTGTGCGAAATCATCACGCCTCTTGTAAAGGGCGACAAGGTACTTGTCTTCCACAAGAAGCGCCGTAAGGGCTATCGCAAGCTCAATGGCCACCGCCAGCAGTTCAGCGAAGTCCTCGTCAAGGAAATCGTAGCGTAAGTAATTGTATCACCGCATTAGTTTAGACATAAGACAATGGCACATAAAAAAGGTGTAGGTAGCTCCAAGAACGGACGCGAATCAGAAAGTAAGCGACTCGGAGTAAAGCTCTTCGGTGGTCAGCACGCTAAGGCTGGTAACATCATCGTCCGCCAGCGTGGCACGCAGCATCACCCAGGTGCAGGCGTAGGTATCGGTAAGGACCACACGCTCTATGCACTGATCGACGGTAAGGTGGTCTTCACTCGCAAGAAGAACGACCGCTCGTACGTCTCCATCGCGGCTGAGGCCTAAGACGGAGCACACGTCAGACAAGTCAACCGGAGGTTGCTCCAGAAGGGTCTACACAGCCCGGAGGGAGCGACCTCCTCTCATTATACCCCACACGAGATATTATGCTTACACTCAAGCAAATCAAGGAGAATACCGAGGCGGTCATTGAGCGCCTCCGCAAGAAGCAATTCGAGGCACGCGAAGCGATCACCGAAGTCCTGAACTTCGATGAGATCCGCCGTCGCTCTCAGCAGGAGCTCGATGCCAGCCTCTCTCGTCAGAAGGCCCTCGCTAAGGAGATCGGTGATCTGATGAAGCAGGGCGCCAAGGAGCAGGCCGAGGGCATCCGCTCTCAGGTGGCACTGCTCAAGGAGGCAAGCAAGAGCCTTGAGGAGAAGAAGGCCGAGGCCGAAGCTAAGATCCGTGAGATCCTGCTCTCTGTACCTAACCTCCCCGCCGACATCGTGCCCGAAGGTGCTACGGCTGAGGATAACGTCTGCGTCAAGACCGGTGGCGAGATGCCCGCACTCGATGCTACCGCTGAGCCCCACTGGGAGCTGGCGAAGGACTATGACCTCATTGACTTCGAGCTGGGTGTGAAGATCTCGGGTGCTGGCTTCCCCGTCTACAAGGGTTATGGGGCTCGCCTGCAGCGCGCACTCATCAACTTCTTCCTCGACAATGCTCGTGAAGCTGGTTACCTCGAGGTACAGCCTCCCTACGTCGTCAACGAAGACTCAGGCTACGGCACGGGTCAGCTCCCCGACAAGGAAGGGCAGATGTACCACGCTACGGCGGACAACCTCTATCTCATCCCCACGGCTGAGGTGCCTGTGACGAATATCTATCGTGACGTCATCCTCGAGGAGAAGGACCTGCCCGTACGCAACACGGCTTACTCTGCCTGCTTCCGCCGCGAAGCTGGGTCGTATGGTAAGGATGTACGTGGTCTGAACCGACTCCACCAGTTCGACAAGGTCGAGATCGTCTGCATCGACAAGCCCGAGCGCAGCTATCAGCGCCTCGATGAGATGGTCGCCTACGTAGAGACGCTCGTCACGAAGCTTGAGCTGCCCTGGCGTATCCTGCGTCTGAGTGGTGGCGATATGAGCTTCACCAGCGCGCTGACCTATGACTTCGAGGTCTTCTCTGCTGCACAGAAGCGTTGGCTCGAGGTCAGCTCTGTGTCCAACTTCGAGAGCTATCAGGCTAACCGCCTGCGCTGCCGCTATCGTGACGCTGAGCAGGGTGTCCAGCTCGTGCACACGCTCAATGGTAGTGCTCTGGCTCTGCCCCGTATCGTCGCAGCGCTGCTGGAGAATAACCAGACGCCCGAAGGTATTCGCATCCCCGAGGCTCTTCGTCCTTACACGGGCTTCGACTTCATCCCCCGTCCTACGAAGAAGTAAGCGACTTCCTCACTCGGACGCTACAATAAAAGCTCATCCCCACACTGCCATCAGGCGGTGTGGGGATGAGCTTTTATTGTAGATGCGAATGACTCGCTGGGCTTACTTAGCGTCGGAGTAGATCTGCTTGATGGTCTCCTCGATCTGATCGGGAGTGAGATCGCCTACCGTCTGGATGGGCGTACCCTGCATAGGGATGAAGAGGCACATAGGGATGCTCTTCACACCGAAGATATTGGCCAGACCAGCTTCCTTGTCGACATCGATCTTGTAGACGTCGATCTTACCCGCATACTTCTTAGCGATAGCTTCGAGCTTGGGGCTGAGCTTACGGCAGGGACCGCACCAGTCGGCGTAGAAGTCGAGGATAGCGGGACGGCTACCCTTGAAGACGAACTTCGAGGGCTCTTCCTTATAGTCCCAAATGTTCTTGCGCAGGAAGTCTGCGTCGATGTGCTTGATAGCGCCTTCTGCGGCCTTATCGTCGGCAGCAGCTTCTTCGCTAGGTGCAGCTGCGGTCGTCTCGGTAGAGGCAGAAGTAGCGTTGCTCGAAGCCTTGGCCGTGCAGGCATAGCTCGAGAAGAGACCTGCGGAGATGAGGGCGAGGCTGAGGATGACTTTCTTCATTATTCAGTTAGTTGCTACGAGGTGATAGAATACTGCTCGTTGGTATGATAAGCGTGAGCGGGGGTGAATTGTTCATTAAGCGACAAGCCGGGCATCCTCAGAAGGAGAGGGTGCCCGGCTTGCTATATGAAGTGGGAGATGGCTGCGAAGTGCTTACTTCTTAGCTTCCGTAGAGCGGAAGAGGATCTCCGTACGGTCCTTAGACTCGTAGAGCTTCTTAGCGAGAGCCTGTACAGACTGAGGCGTGACAGCGTCGAGGAGCTTGTCGTAGTTCGTGACGAAGTCGAAGCCCTGACCGTAGAAGCGAGCGAGCTGGCCGAGCCAGTAGCTGTTCTTGCGGAGGCTTTCACCGTGAGCCTTCTTGAGGTTCTTGACAGCCTTGTCGAAGTACTCAGCAGAAGGACCGTTCTTAGCGATACCTTCGAGACCCTTGAAGACGAGCTCGTTCATAGCTACAGCCTTGGCAGGGTCAGTCTGGAACTGGACGGTGACGTTCGTGCGTGGGCTGGGGAAGCGTGACACGTCAGCGAGGACACCGACGCTGTAGGCACCACCTGCATCCTCACGAATGGTCTTCGTGTAGAGCTGGTCGAGGATAGACTCAAGCACAGCGCTCGTCAGGCCTTCCTGCTGGTTGTAGGTCGTGGGAGCTGAGATGCCGTCGATGACGATACCCATGGGTGTCTCCATAGCAGCGCTGTACTCCTTCTTGTTCGTGCCGAGGCGTTCCTGGGGGACGCGGTTCGTGTGAGCCTTGTCGGTGTAGACCTTCTGCGCGGGGAGTGAAGCGATGTACTGCTCTACGAGAGGACGGAGGGTAGCTTCGTCGACATTACCTACGAAGTAGAATTCGAAGCCACGAGCGTTAGCGAAGCGGCTACGGAAGAGCTGGAGCACACGATCGTAGTTCACGCTCTTGACTTCTTCGACGCTGAGTGGGTAGCGCTCAGGGTTGTTGGGGAAGATGTAGCGCGTGACGGAGTCGCCGAGGAAGGAGAGAGGGTTAGCCTTGCTTGCCTCGATCTGGCTGATGGTACGCTCCTGCCATGCCTGGAAGGCGTCCTTGTCAGCACGTACAGCTGTGAAGTTGAGGTAGAGGAGCTGGAGCATCGTCTCGAGGTCTTCCTTCGTCGTGCTACCTGCTACATCATCGCTGATGTTGGAGACAGTCGCAGAGACAGAAGCGATGCGACCGCTGAGGGCCTTTTCGAGAGCTGACTCATCGAACTTGCCGAGACCACCGATGGAGGGTAGGCTGTTGAGGACCTTCAGCTCCGTAGCGCTGGGCTTGGTGAAGTTGTAGTACCCACCATCGCGGCGACCCTTGAAGAGGATCTCATCTTCCTTGTAGTCGGTCTTCTTGATGTAGACCTTCGTGCCGTTGGAGAGCGTCCAGATGGTAGAGCCGTACTGACCGTTCTTCTCGGTCTTGACGATCTTACCCTTCATGGGGAGCTTGTCGATGAGCTTCTCGTTGCTGACCTCGTCCTTAGGAGCTTCGACCTGCTGCTTGGTATAGTCGAGGTACTTCTTCGTGAGCTCCTCGATGCTGGGGAGCTTGACGCTGGGCTTCTCTACGCTGGTCAGAGCGACGAGTACATTCTTCTCGAGGTCAAGCTGCTTGATCATAGCATTGATCTGCTCGAGTGGGAACTGCTCAGCGATGCCCTGGATGAGCTGGTAGTGTGTGGGGATATCGAGGAGGTAACCACCGTCTTCGAAGTAGTCTACATAGACGTTTGCCCAAGCATCGCTGGTACGCTTGTCACGCTCGTTGTAGAAGTTCTTCATGCTGACGAGGTAGTCCTTCTTAGCGCGGCTATATTCGCCAGGCGTGAAGCCGTACGTCTTGAGGCGTACGATCTCAGCTACGAGAGCCTTGAGAGCGGGCTCCCACTGCCCTTCCTTGAAGGTAGCGTCAAAGTTGACAGCGTCCTTGGTCTTAGCGACGACGTAGTTACCGAAGTCAACGGAAGCGTTGACGAAGGGTGCATTAGGCTTCTTGACGATGTCGCTGAAGCGCTGGGTGATCATCGATGAGACGACACTATTGATGTAGTCCTCGAGGGGACCCATGAGGGTAGCACGGACATCAGCAGGCGTGACATCGCTCTTGTAAGAGATATTGATCGAATTCTGCGTAGCTTCCTTGTCAGCAGCGATACCTACGATGGGCTTGACGTTGTCTTCGACAGGGATGTAGACGCGCTCAGCAGCATTCACTGGAGCAGGGATGTCGGCGAAGATCTTCTTGATCTGAGCCTCCGTGTAGTTGACATCGACGTCACCGACGATGATGACCGCCTGCAGGTCGGGGCGGTACCACTTCTTGTAGTAGTCGCGCAGGACCTGATAGGGGAAGCTGCGTACGATCTCCATCTTACCGATGGGGAGGCGCTTACCGTACTTGTTGCCAGGGAAGGCAAAGTCGAGGAGCTTCTCCATATTGCGCATATCCCCGCTATTGCTGCGGCGCCATTCTTCTTCGATGACACCACGCTCAGCGTCGATCTCCTTATCCTCGAGGCTGATGAAGCTACTCCAGTCGTGGAGTACGAGGATACAGCTATCGATGATGCTCTTGCGTGGGACGGGGATCTTCATCAGCGTGTAGACCGTCTTGTCGAAGCTCGTGTAAGCATTGATGTTGCCACCGAAGCTGGCACCTATGCTCTCGAGGAAGTTGATGATCCCCTTGCCTGGGAAGTTCTTTGTGCCGTTGAAGGCGATATGCTCGAGGAAGTGAGCCAGACCCTGCTGCGAGTCTTCTTCCTGCATCGAGCCTACCTTCTGGGCGATATAGAATTCTGCTCTACCCTTGGGCTCTTCATTGTGACGAATGAAGTAGGTCAGACCATTGGGGAGCTTTCCGATACGGACGGCGGTGTCTATGGGGAGTGGTGGCATCTCGCTGGGAGCTTGGGCTTGAGCAGCCGAAGGCAGGCCCAGTGTAGTGCCTACGAAGAGCGCCGAGAGGAGGGATAAGATGATTTTCTTGAGCCTCATCGCTTGTTTGTGGTTTAAGAGGTGAAAAGATATTTATAGTTCACTGTACCGCAAATGTACGATAATTCTTCGGTGTGTATCTACTATATGAGATACCTCACGCGCGCAGGTATCTATATATAGGTATATGGTTGCGTAGGTAGAGCTATATAGGATGGCGAAGAAAGCTATATAGCTTTGGCTCGATTCCTATATAGCTTTCGGTGCGAAGCTATATAGCTTTGTGAAGTGACCTATAT
>ERZ772909.1483-NODE-1483-length-12850-cov-5.307386_pt1 | contig 12850 bp, 16 predicted proteins | sample MGYA00511137_ERZ772909 | MGnify/ENA primary metagenome ERZ772909 (study PRJEB29015, sample SAMEA2738095) | human oral metagenome | biome: human oral; feature: human-associated habitat; material: saliva | place: China | collected 2270 ... | reverse complement strand
TCGTGCTTCTGTGGGTGACGGCTATGTCGTCATGGCTGTCTGTCCCACTCTCTTTAATCTACATAATGTTCTTCTTTTTTATTGAACCAAGCGTATGGCAGACCGATCAGAAGACCACCACCAATCAAGTTCCCTACGAAGGTCACAGCCCAGTGACGCAGGATATTTCCAATACCAAAATTTGCCACCTGTGATGCAGCCGAGCTAAATTTGACGATAGCAAAAGAAGCAAAGTTGGCTGCCAAGTGTTCGTTGGTTAAGAAAACAAACATATAAATGGCTGAAATAACCAAGAAAAGCTTAGCTGTACTATCTTTCACCAAGACGAAGGAAAGAATCGCAATATTAACAAATACATTGGCGAGTATTCCCTCAAGTAAAATAAGTTCATTTGAACGGGCAAGCTTCATCTGCACAACACCAGCAATGAAACTGTCCTTGCTAAGTCCTGCATAGGCCGCTGAATTAGCAAAGAGCCAACCAGCAATCAGAGCCCCAATCAAGTTAAAGAAGGTACAATAGAACAAAATAATCAGCGCTTTTTTCCAATCAATCTTCTTTAGGAAAGTACCAGCTGTCAGAAACATCATATTAGAAGTCACCAGCTCGGCATTTAGAAAGACGATATAGGCCAAGCCCCAAGCGAAGATAAAGGGAAAGAGAAAACGTCCAGTTCCTGGGACAATCTTATTTGTCAGGTCTGCCGCAATAGCTCCTGCTCCTGTACTAAAGGTTAGAAAAGCTCCCGCAAAGATAGAACGGACGGCATACTTACCCTTATTTGTATCGAACAAGCCTTCTTTCTTGCGACAAGCTGCTTCTATTTTTGGAATAAATGTCGATTCGACCATAATAATTTCTCCTCTAAATTTAACTATGTACAGTATATCACAAACTTCTATTTTTCGAAAGCGTTTTCTGTAAGTTTTTTCTAAATTTGAACTTGGAATGCTATATTTCAAGTTCTTAATTCGCCTGCTAGCCGCCTTATATCTTCTGGCCGAGTTCGACAGCAACCGCCAAAAAGCTGAACGCCCTGCTTCTTCCAAAGCTGACTGTAATCAGTTAAACAGAGCTGCTGCTCAGGATTGTCCTGCCAAGTATTCGTCGCCATATTATAGACCTCTCCAGAATTTGGATAGGCCAGCAAGGGTTTATCGCACACCTGTTTTAACTTTTCTAATAAGGGAACAAGCAGATGCGGAGCTGTGCAGTTAAAACCAACAGCCAAAATTTGCGGACTTGATTGAGCTAAGCGCCCAACTTCTTCTATCAATGTTCCGTCCGAAATCGCCGATGCCGTCTGAGCTGTAAAAGATAAATAGGCCTCCGCCTGCGGAAATTCTTCTGCTAACAAGTGAACAAGCGCCTCTGTTTCTGCTCCGTTAGGAATCGTTTCAAGTGCCAATAAATCACAGCCCGCGTTCAGCAAGTCTTGAATGCGCGGACGATGAAAGTCTTTAAATTCCTCCTCACTCAAGCGATAGGATCCTGTGTACTCCGAACCATCAGCCAGGTAAGCAGCATAAGGCCCGACCGATCCAGCTGTCAAAGGATAAGAGCGCTGCTTCTGTTCATCTAGCGATAATCTCCCCCAGACATTTTTAACTGCTGCCTGTGCCAAAAGGACTGTTTTTTTGAAGATTTCATGAGCCTTATCTAAACTCAATCCTTCTTCGACAAAAGCTTGAATGCTGGCCTGATAACTGGAAGTGGTGATAATATCACTGCCCGCCCGAACATAGTCCTCATGCAGGTCTTGGATAATCTGAGGATTCTCAAGCAAGTACTTGGCTGACCAAAGCCGACCAGAAACATCATAGCCCTGCCTCTCCAACTCTGTTCCCAAAGCACCATCTAGAATTATTATGTCTTGCTTTTCAAGTAAGTCTTTAAATGCTCCCATTCTTGCTCCTCAAGCTCTTTCTAAAATAACAGCTTAGTCAGTTTTGCTAAAGATAAATAAGTCTGCTTATTTGAAATGATCGTCTACTTCATTAGTTAAACGCAAAAAAGAGATTATTACAATCTCTTTTTTCTTATCTAGTTATGTGATGCCCATGCTTGGTCTGTTTCCAGAACATCTTGAGTCGTGTATTGTCCACGATAAGGATTGTAAACCATATTAGAGGCTCCTGTCTGATAGCTAGGTGAATCAAACTGAGTCAGATTATAAGCTTCAATCAGATAGTTCAATTTTGCATAGTAGTTACTATCCGTCGCATACACACCAGTCAAGGCAGCTGTCGCGTCTTGATAAGTCGGGGCATTGCTCTTCCAGGCCCCTGCAAAATGACTTTGTCTCAAGACATAGACATAATCCTGAAGTGATTCAGCGTAGCTTGAGTAAGAGCGGAATTGATCATTGATTGCGTAGGTATTCCCCTGACCGTCTTCTTCCAAGGTCTCCATCGTCGCTGACTGACCGTTATACGCCCCTTTAACACCAAAAATATTATAGTGAGGATATCCTGACAGACCAGACTGGCCATAGCCACTTTCTAAAATAGCTTGTGCAATCATTACAGAAGCGTACAGATCATTGTCTTGGGCCAACTGGCGAGCTGGCTCACTGATTTGTGAAATGAAATATTCTGTTTGGCTCAATGGTTGCTGAACAGCATCATTTGCACTTGCTGGCTTGACTTGATTTGACAAAGCGAGACCAACGACAACAGTTGAGGCCATCACTGCCAAACCTGTCAAAAGTTTTTTTCTTTCTTTTGAAATTCTCTTTTTCACAGTCCTTCTCCTGAGTAAGATATTTATTCTACTATTGTAACATACTAAGAGCAAAATAACATTAGCAATAAATTACAAGTATATGACATTTTTTAGGTTTTAACAAATATAAGTCTCACAAGCCACGATTGTTACAAGTAAAATTTCCTCGTTTGGCGTTATCACTAAGTTATCCAGCTCTAACTAAAGATGAAAATAACCTGACTCCAATCCATACGGAATCAGGTTAGGATATTTAAACTCTGAAAGTTCAACTATCTCATTTCCCTTATCATCTGATATCTAAATCTTGCCCAAAATCGCATCCCAAGCTTGATCAAGACCAGTTTTATCAACTGAAGAAAAGATAATAAAATCGTCAGTCTTGTCAAAATCCAACTTTTTCTTGATGGCACTTTCGTGTTTGTTCCATTTACCACGTGGAATTTTATCCGCCTTGGTAGCCACGATGATGACAGGAATTTCATAGTATTTGAGAAACTCGTACATCTGTACATCATCCGCACTAGGGTCATGACGCAGATCTACCAGACTTACGACCGCTCGCAGATTGTCCCGACTAGTCAGATATTCCTCAATCATTTTGCCCCATTTAGCGCGTTCCGTTTTAGAAACCTTGGCATAACCATAGCCAGGAACATCCACAAAACGGAGCTTGTCATCGATATTGAAAAAGTTCAGCAGTTGCGTTTTACCAGGCTTACCCGAAGTTCGTGCTAGATTTTTACGATTGAGCAGAGTATTGATAAAACTAGATTTACCAACATTGGAGCGACCCGCCAAGGCGATTTCCGGGATATCATCCTGCGGGTAATGCGATTTATTGGCTGCACTCAGTAAAATCTCAGCATTATGTGTATTGATTTCCATAAGCTTCCCCTAGGCAGTTTCCAAGATTGGCTTGTCTGTGCCGTCCACTGCTTCCTTCGTGATACGAACCAGCTTGACATTTTCCTGACTTGGCACTTCAAACATGACGTCCATCATGGTTTCTTCAATAATTGAACGAAGTCCACGCGCACCTGTCTTGCGTTCGATGGCTTTTCTAGCAATGGCTTGCAGGGCTTCCTCGTCAAATTCAAGTTCAACATCATCATAAGAAAGCAAGGTTTGGTATTGCTTCACTAGCGCATTTCTAGGTTCATTCAAAATGCGAACCAAATCATCAACAGTCAGCTGCTCTAGGGCTGCAAAAACTGGCAAACGACCAATCAACTCAGGAATAATCCCAAATTTTTGAATATCGTCAGCGACAATGGCCTGCATATAAGACGCACCTTCATCAATTGCCTTATTATTTTGACCGAAACCGATAATCTTCTCACCAAGACGTTGCTTAACAATTTCTTCGATACCATCAAAAGCACCACCAACGATAAAGAGAATGTTCTTGGTATCAACCTGAATCATTTCTTGTTGTGGATGCTTCCGACCACCTTGAGGAGGCACGCTAGCAACTGTTCCTTCGATAATCTTCAGCAAGGCTTGCTGAACACCCTCACCTGAAACATCACGAGTGATAGAAACATTTTCACTTTTCTTAGCAATCTTGTCAATTTCATCCACATAGATGATACCACGTTCTGCCCGTTCGATATTAAAGTCTGCTGCCTGTAGAAGCTTGAGCAGGATATTTTCCACGTCTTCACCAACATAGCCAGCCTCAGTCAAAGCTGTCGCATCCGCGATAGCAAAGGGAACATTGAGACTGCGTGCCAAGGTCTGTGCTAAGAAGGTTTTCCCAGATCCAGTTGGACCAATCATGAGGATGTTGGATTTTTGCAGCTCCACATCATCCTCTTCGCGGCTATCATGAAAATTGATCCGCTTGTAGTGATTGTAAACAGCAACAGCCAAAGCTCGCTTAGCCCGATCCTGACCGATCACATAGTGGTTCAAGATATTGAGCAATTCTTGCGGTTTTGGTACTTCAGAAAGATCAGCTATAACTTCCTCAGCTAATTCTTCTCGGATAATTTCCTGCGCCAACTCGACACATTCATTACAGATAAAGGCATTGTTGCCCGCAATAATTTTTTGGACTTCGTCCTGATTCTTTCCACAGAAAGAACAATATACCATCATCTCATTATTACGATTTGTAGGCATTTTTTACTCCCATTCTAAATTTCTAATTCATTTTTTATATACATTTTAAAAGAGGGTCATATAAAAAGCATGGATGGAATTAACAAGATTTGTAAAAGCATTTAACAAAAATAAAATAGATAATCCAAAACGTTTTTTACGAAAAGTCTGAAAGGAACAAATCAGACAAATTGCGCATAAAAAGGCCGTAAAAAAACCAAAAACACTTCTTTCCATTCCTATGAACCCTTTCTTTTGAGGATTTTTACGGTGAAATCATACTCATTTTTTTCATCTTTTGGTCGAAAACGACTGCTTACTTCATCAAACCGTGTCAAATCAAAGTCTGCTGGGAAATAAGTATCGCCTTCTAAGCTAGCATGGATTTCTGTCTTAATCACCTCATCCAATTCATGCTCAAATAAAGAAAAGATTTGACCACCACCGATAATATAAAGATTCTTCTCTTGCTCTTGGTACCATTTCAATACTGCTGAAAGCTCATGAAATACCAAAACACGCTCATCTTCAATCTGATAATTTCTATCACGTGTCAATATCAGAGTCTGTCTATTTGGCAGCACGCGCCGATGCATCCCATCAAAAGTCACTCTCCCCATTAAAATCGCATGCCCAGTCGTGATTTCCTTGAAATGTTTCAACTCTGCTGGTAAATGCCATGGCAAGCTTTGGTCTTTGCCAATCAGACCATTTTGATCTTGTGCCCAAATCGCCGCAATCTTTTTTGTCATTTCTCTATCCTTCACATTGATATTTCTATTCTATCAAAATTTATTAAAAAAGACTTGTTTGGACTATCACTTCTATCCATTTATTTTTGACAGCTGATCCAGATAAAAAATCGATAACCTAAAAGATTATCGACTATTCGCTTATCAGCCAAATTACTCTTTCTTCATCTTTTTGACAAAGACAAATCCTACAACAGCAGCTACAAGGCCAAACAGGGAGACATTCAAGAGCGTTGAGTCTGTCTTCTTAGACTCAGCAGCGGCAGCCTCTTTTTTATCCGCTAGGGGATCAATATCGCATCCCTCTCTTTTGACTGACTTGCCTTCAGTTGAAGCATCAGCATTGCTTTGCTCGGTCCCTTTGTTTTTAGGGCCTTTTCCATGACAAAGCAAATCAATCGTATAGGATTTCTTTCCCTGATTCGCCCCATCCGAACCTTGGTCTACGAGTTGTAGAAAATCATCTTCTGCCACTGAAGAATCTGCTATTTGCTCAAGTTGGGGTTCTACTTGCTGGACTTCATCCGCACCCACAACAGCCATAGGTGCCACAGAAATCGATAAGCCAAGCAAGAATGAACAAATGCCCAGACTAAAGAGTTTTCTACGACTTTTATGTGTCAAAAAATTTGCTTCCATATCAATACCTCCGAGATAGGCACTAGCGAAACACATATATCTATTGCCATTATAGCACTTACAAAATATATTTCAATCATTTGCTCTTGAAAATTTAAAATTCCCACTGACCTTCATTCAGTAGGGAAAATATGATCAAATCGCCAAATCAAACTTGAGCTGAGGTTTGACCGGATCGTAGTCTAAAAGCTCAAAGTCCTCTGCTTTGATATCAAAGAAATTGGTCCCATCCGGCACATTTAAAACGAGTCTCGGTTGACAATTGCTAGGTTCTCGGCGTAACAGTTCCTCCGCCTGCTCGAACTGGTTGTCATAGATGTGCAAGTTATTGATAAAGTAAAAGAACTTGCCGACTTTCCAACCGAAATGCTTGGCAATCATCATCTGAAGAGCCACATATTGCATCGCATTGATGTGGTGAGCCACCAGCATATCATTTGAGCGCTGGGTTAGAGTCGCATCCAGATAAATGTCTCCATCTACACGCCGAACGTCAAACATGGTCTGAAAAGCGCATGGCAGCAAGCCGTCTGTTTCTTCGAAAGCTTCATAATCCCAGAGAGAGATGATATTGCGGCGGTTCCAAGGATTGGCTTCCAACTGTTGGAAAATTTTATGGATAATGTCATGCTTCTTGACAATAGCTCCGTAGCGCTGGCCAATCGTGCCCGTATCGCCAACTTCCCAGTCATTCCAGTAGTGAACCTTGTATTTATCATTAAGCAGTTCCAGACTATTAGACTGGTCTTGATAGATCCAGAGCACTTCCTTGATGGCGGACTTGATGGCAATAGGGCGCAGAGTCGTGATTGGGAACTCGCCTTTGCTCAAATCATATTCTGCAAAAGAACCAGTGATATACTTGGAATTGGCCACATTTCCATCCTTGTAACGCGGACGAGCATTTTCAGAGAAAACGCCTTGCTCCATAATTTTTTTGATATTCTCTTTAAAAATCGTATCTGCTTTAGTCATGATGTCTCCTGAATCCTTAAACTTTCTTTAGTATAGCAGATTTTTCAAAAAAATTCTCCTGCCAAGTTTAGCAGGAGAAAAGTTTATTTGACCCATTCATCTGGATGATTGAGCTTATTCACATCTTTTTCTGACAATCTCAAGGTAATATCTGACACAGCAGGAATATTTGAGATGGTAACATAGGGGTAGTTTTTGTAGGTCGTAAATTTGACACCACTTCCTCCCTTTCTGCCACTAATATCGTAGATATAATTAACCTCTGCATCATCAGGCAAATCAACCCAGGCATCTTCATTATCTTCCTCAGACTCTACTAGATCTAGAATATCTGCAAATTCATCCAAGGTCTTGGTATTTCTTGTCTGATAAATCTGCTGATTCTGACTATTCAATATGGTCAGAAAACCTTCTGTCTTTGATTTGCAAGCCGATAAAATCAAAAGAAAGATGGGAAACAATACTAGAAAATAAGCGATTTTTCTCTTCATTTTAGCCCTCCTTATAGCTTTGCTAAGAGAGGAGATGGTTAGAACTACTGAAGTACCAGCGAAGCTGCTCCGATAACTCCGGCATCGTTTCCGAGAGTTGCAAGAGCTAATTTAGTTGATGTACGCACTTGTGGGAAGGTATTTTCATCATAAACCTTCTGAACACCTTGCAGAAGGAATTCTCCCGCTGCTGATACTCCGCCACCGATAACAATGGTTGATGGATTAAGGATAGAACCGATATTTGCGCAAGCAATTCCCAAGTAGCGTGAGAAGTTACGGTAAACGATCAAGGCAAGGTCGTCGCCTTCTTTTGCAAGGTCAAAGACAGTTTTAGCTGTTACTTCTTCACCGTCGTCAATCAAGCGTTTCAAGGTTGCATCGCCTTCATATTCATCAGCGTAACGACGTGTCAAGTTGACAATCCCTGTTGCTGAAGTAACTGTCTCCAAACAGCCCTTCTTACCACAAGTACATGCGATTGGTTGGTCAAAGTCAACAGTGATGTGACCAAGCTCTCCTGCCGCACCAGCAACACCGTGAAGAAGTTTACCTTCTGCAACGATACCGCCACCAACACCAGTACCAAGTGTCATAAAGACAACGTCTGGTTGGTTGTCACCAGCACCCATCCAGCGCTCACCAAGAGCAGCTACATTGGCATCATTATCGATGAAGAATGGAATGCCCAAGGCTTTTTCAATTTTTTCTTTAATTGGTTGGAGAGTTTTCCAGTTCAGGTTGTAGGCACCGATAACAGTTCCTTTCTCACGATCAACCACACCCGGTGAACCCATTCCAATTCCGATAAAGTTCTCTGCCGATAGATTCAAGAGCCCCAAGCGATGCTGGATAGACTCAATCATATCGTCTACAATATGGCTTCCCTCGTCCAAAATATTGGTTTTAATAGACCATTTTTCTTGGATTTCGCCCTCTTGCGTCAAAATAGCAAATTTAATAGAAGTTCCACCTAAATCAATCCCAATAATTTTTTTTGACATGATATTCTCCTCTGTATTCGTTCTCCCTTTCATTATAGCAAATTTTTTCAGCATAGAAAAGGTTTGCACAGTATTTTTTGCTTTTAGTTTATGCTCATTTCAATACAAAGCAAAACCGGCACCTCTTAAGGCACCGGGAAGGCTATTGAAGGCTTGAAAGCCAGCTTAGCTGCTGACTTCAAATGAATCATATTATGTAAACCACATTTATCTAATGCTCACTTTGCCAGTGCGATAATCAAGGACAATTCCTGACTGGACATTGGGAACGAAGACATTGAATTCCAAACTTCCATCGCTGGACTTGGCTTCTAAATGCGAGCCAGATGGCACCAGATCATTTTCCGAATCATAGATCAAAGTGACACGATAGCGGACTCGCTTATTCTGGTCCAAAGCACGACGAACCTGAGTTTCATAGTAATTCTGTCCCGTCGAGTTGTCTTTATTGGCCTGATTGGCCCAGGCTGTCTGGACTGCGATATTAGCTGGATTGCTAGTGGAAGCATCGAAGCCCTTTAAGCCACCGATTAGAGAGTAAGCCAAGAGATGCCCTCGATCCACTGCATGGTTGTATTCACCTGATAGATGTTTGACTTGGTGCCAACCGGCAGGAACCCAAGAAGTGGAACCATTTCCCGTTTCTTCTCGTGATTTATACTGACGGGTCGATTTGGCAAGCAAGGCATTGGCGACTGTTGGAACCGTCTGCCCCTGAACCATCTTCGTTTTATTATCCGCATAAGGGACACTTGAAACTTTAGCGTCTAAGTTTGTTTGATTTCCATTGATAATGAAGGATCCAGTCCCATTCCACTCGATTTTTCCACCAAGTTGTGAACGCACTGAGTCTGTGAGAACACTCTCAGCCAGCGCTTGATCTGGTGTACTGGTATCCTTATTTTGACTGACAACTGCAGGTGTATTTAATACTGGTGACTGATTGCCATTTCCAAAAAAGTAGGCTCCCAGTGATAAAGTCAGAGCAACCAGAAGCCCAGCTACAGTCTGAGTAGATTTAGTGCTCTTTTTTTGTAATTTCTTTCTTTTTGGCATATTTTCCTATCCATTTAAAAGGACTGTGCAAAGATTCTGCACAGTCGGTAAATTAACGAACACTCTCGGCAGATCATTGACCAGTAAACTTAGAAATAAGCTCTTTCCAGGTATTTGGTGATAAGATAGACCAAGGATTATCTGCATTTCCAATCACACCATATCCGATGACCAGACCAAGACAAAAAATGATAAAAGCGACTATCAGCACCAAGGCAACGATGCCTAGCTGTCTAGATAAGTATTTCCAATTTTCACTCATCATCTTCTTCCTTTACGCGTTTGACGTTGGCACCAAGAGCTGCCAGCTTTTCATGAAATTTATAATAGCCACGATCCAAATGAACTAACTTGCTGACTTTTGTCTCCCCTTCAGCAATCAAGCCCATCAAAATCAAGGTCGCACTAGCTCGAAGATCTGTCGACATGACTTCTGCTCCCTGCAGGCTGCCACCACCCCAAATCCGTGCGGTATCCCGCATAATGTCGGAGTGAAGTCCCATCCGTCGCATCTCTTCTAAGTGCTGGAAGCGATTTTCGAAGACCGTCTCAACCATGACAGACTCTCCTTGGGCTATCGCCATCAAGGCAGTAAACTGAGCCTGCATATCGGTTGGGAAACCTGGATAGGGCAATGTCTTGACAGAAACAGCTTTTAACTTTGAAACATCCGAGCGAACACGGATTCCTTCGTCTTCTTCGGTCACTTCCACACCCATTTCTTGCATTTTTGATAAAAGCGGACGGTTGTGCTCCCAAATCGCATCTTCAATCAGCAAGTCACCGCCTGTCATGGCAGCAGCAACCATAAAGGTTCCAGCTTCGATACGGTCTTGCACGACATTATGCTCTGCACCATGCAGCTTCTCAACGCCGACAATCGTAATCGTCTCCGTTCCTGCCCCTCTGACTTTAGCACCCATTTTATTTAACAATAAAGCCAAATCAACAATCTCAGGCTCTCGGGCAGCATTTTCGATCACAGTAGTGCCTTGAGCCAAAGTTGCCGCCATCATAATATTCTGTGTCGCGCCAACACTTGGGAAGTCCATGTAGATATGGGCTCCCATCAAGCGGTCTACCTTGGCCTCAATATAACCCGCAGTCTGCGTAATCTGAGCGCCCATTGCCTCCAAGCCCTTCAAATGAAGGTCAATCGGACGGCTACCAATCGTACAACCACCCGGCATGGATACTTTTGCATGGCCATTTCGAGCAAGAATAGGACCCAATACAACAATCGAAGCCCGCATTTTGCTGACATATTTGTAGGGAGCTTCTTCGGTCAATGGTTGAGTTGCATCTACAACTACGGTATTTTCATCTTTGTTAAAGTCTACCTGTGTATTCAAGCCACGAACAACATTGTTCATGGTAAAAACATCCGAAAGGACTGGCACATTCTTGAGTGTCGTTTTGCCTTCACTGGCCAAGACCGTTGCAGCTAGCAGTGGCAACACTGCATTTTTAGCTCCATCAATCCTAACTCTGCCAACCAGACGGTTATTTCCACCCTGAATAATAATTTTTTCCATACTAACTAGTTACTCCAAATCTTAAAAATTCATCCTTACTATCATATCATAAAATCAACAATCTGACCTTATAAAGCTCCATTAAAAATTGCCCGACTCATGTCATAAATACCAATAAAAAACAGGCTAGCCATGTAGCCCAAGGCAATACTCAGCAATAAAATCAAAAAACGAATTTTGATGGCATTATCAGCATTTACTTTTAAAAATCTTTCCCAACTGACCACTGTCGCCAAAAGGTGAAAAGACACAAAAATAAAGAGCAGGTGACTGCATAATCGAAACATTAATTCTATCATAGTTCTTATTATACCATAAGAAAAACTATTTCAAGCGGAAAGAAACATGAGGCAACAAAAGGGAGTGGGACAGAAATCGGTAATTCGTTAGAATTCGATTTCGTCGTCCCACCTCCGCACAGTTGAGTAGAGCTGTAAAAGCTGATGAAATCAGCGTAGTAGGGCCCACTCAACCACTGCGTCTTGCTCGACAATCCAAAGAAAAAATGAGGCTAGGACTTTTGTCCCAGCCTCTTACTTATTACATTCTTGTTCCAACGTTAATACGGTTGATGGCACGCTGGAGGGCGATTTTAGCACGGCGCTCTTGGTCAATCAAATGTTTGTCTTGAGCTTCTTCGATTTCTTTCTCAGCCCGCAGTTTGGCCCGCTCGGCACGGCTAATATCAATATCACGCTCACGCTCTGCTGAGTCAGCGATAATGGTAATCACATTATCAGCAATTTCTATGATACCACCGTTGACTGCAATCCAGTCAATATGCTTGTCATCATCAATTCTGCGTACCTTGACCTGATCTACTTCCAAAACAGCAATTGTATTGATATGGCGAGGCAAAATCCCCAGTTCTCCGTCAATCGTTTTTACGGAAACAAATGCAGCACGGTGGTCATAAATCAGACCATCCGGTGTAACAATTTGTACTGTCATTTGAGCCATCATTCACCTCTTAGAATCCCATTTTTTTAGCTTTAGCGATGACATCCTCAATTGAACCGACACCACGGAAGGCATCTTCTGGTAACTTATCATACTTTCCTTCGAGGATTTCTTTAAAGCCACGAACCGTCTCAGCTACAGGCACATAAGATCCCGGCTGACCAGTAAATTGCTCCGCAACGTTGAAGTTTTGAGACAGGAAGAATTGAATCCGGCGCGCACGCGCAACCAAAGTCTTTTCTTCATCTGACAACTCATCCATACCTAGGATGGCAATGATATCCTGCAATTCATGATAACGTTGAAGAACGCGTTTGACTTCAGCAGCAACTGCATAGTGCTCTTCACCAACAATCTCAGGAGAAAGAGCTCGAGAGCTTGAAGCGAGCGGATCCACGGCTGGATAAATCCCCAATTGAACCAATTTACGTTCCAAGTTAGTTGTAGAGTCCAAGTGGGCAAAAGCCGTTGCTGGCGCTGGGTCAGTGTAGTCATCGGCTGGCACGTAGATAGCCTGGATCGAAGTTACAGAACCCTTCTTGGTTGAGGTAATCCGTTCTTGCAATTGACCCATTTCTGTCGCAAGCGTTGGTTGGTAACCAACGGCT
>ERZ772909.1467-NODE-1467-length-12940-cov-2.846255_pt1 | contig 12940 bp, 19 predicted proteins | sample MGYA00511137_ERZ772909 | MGnify/ENA primary metagenome ERZ772909 (study PRJEB29015, sample SAMEA2738095) | human oral metagenome | biome: human oral; feature: human-associated habitat; material: saliva | place: China | collected 2270 ... | reverse complement strand
GGATTGATGGTTGCAACAGAAGGTGACTACATTATCAAAGGTGTGCAAGGCGAGTTTTATCCATGCAAACCTGAAATCTTTAAAGAAACATACGAAAAAGTAGAGGAGTAAGATATGTTCATCTGGGATTTAGTATCAATTTTATTAGGTTGGATTATATTTTTTGCATTAATTTTGTTCGTAATAATTAAATTATTTGAAGTCATTTCAACTCTAAAAGTCGGAATTGACAGAAAGAAACTGAAACAATTGAAAAATAAATAACCTAACCGTATGGAATCCCGTACGGTTTTCTTATGCCCTGGGCATGGCGTTAAAAGGTTCAAACATTGGACAAGTCCGTAGTCCTAACAAAAGCGGAGCGACTGGTGATGGAGAACACCTAAAAAGCCTAGCGTAGAGGAAAGGATTTTCAAAATGAAAAAAGAACAACTGGCAAACATCGGCTTAACTGAAGACCAAATTTCTCAAGTCTTCGCTTTGTATGGTGCTTCTGTCCAAAAATTTAAGGATGATGTGGAGAGTAAAGAAAGCGAATTGGAGAGCGTGCGTGGACAGCTGACACAACGTGACAAAGATTTGAATGATCTAAAGAAAAAAGGTGCAGATGTTGAAGACATTCAGCAAAAGCTAGAAGACTTACAAGCTAAGTACAAACAAGATACAGAAGCGCTTGAGATGAAACTAGCAGATGAGAACAAATCTCGCTTAATCGATGCTGAATTAACAAAAGCTGGCGTTCGAGACGCAGAAATTTTTGAGAAAATCTTAAACAAAGACGAAATCTCTGTAAAAGATGGCAAATTGATTGGCTTGACTGAGCAAATCGAAGCTCAGCGTGCTAAGAGTCCATATCTCTTTAACGGGGAGAAACAAGCCCAATACACGCCGAATCAAGGCGATGGGCAAGGTGCTAATTTAGGGAATTGGAAAACTGCTATGAGCAATCCTAACGTTAACCTAACTCAATTTTTAGAACAACAAGGAGAAAATAACTAATGGCTAATGAAATTACAAAAATTCTAAATGCGATCACACCGCAACAATTTACAGAATATATGCAACAGTATACTACTGAGAACTCTGCTTTTGTACAAAGTGGTATCGCAGTATCAGACGAACGTGTATCAAAAAATATTACATCTGGTGGTCTGTTGGTCAACATGCCTTTCTGGAATGATCTTACTGGAGATTCTGAAGTTCTCGGAAATGGCGATAAAGCCCTAGAAACTGGAAAAATCACTGCCGAAGCCGACATCGCCTGCGTTCTTTATCGTGGACGTGGTTGGGCTGCTAACGAATTGACTGGTGTAGTAGCTGGTTCTGACCCAGTACGTGCTATCTTGAATCGTATCGGTGCTTACTGGTTGCGTGAAGACCAAAAAACTTTGATTGCTACCTTGAATGGTATCTTTGCTACCGGTACTGGTGGAGAAAAAGGTGCGCTTGAAGAAACTCACGTATTAGACCAATCAAAAGGTTCAGCATCCATTGATGCTAGCATGGTTCTTGATGCTAAGCAATTGCTCGGAGATGCTTCTTCACAAGTAACAACAATTGCTATGCACTCTGCAGTTTATAATAAATTGCAAAAAGATAATTTGATCAAGTACATTCAACCAACGGAAGCTAGAGTTGGTTTCCATGAATATCTTGGCCACCGTGTCATTATCGATGATGGTATTATCCCAACAGGAGACGTCTATACTTCATATCTTTTCCGCACGGGTTCAATCGGTCTTAATACAGGAAATCCGTCAGGATTGACTACATTCGAAACTTCTCGTGAAGCTGCTAAAGGTAACGACATGATCTACACTCGTCGTGCCCTTGTTATGCACCCTTACGGTGTGAAATGGACTGGCGCAGAAGTGACTGAAGGAAACATCACTCCATCAAACGCTGACTTGGCTAAATTCAAGAACTGGAAACGTGTTTACGAGCCTAAGAACATCGGTATTATCGCTTTGAAACACAAAATTAAATAGATTGGGTAACAGAATATGATTCAAGAGTTGAAACAAGACAACACAATGTACTTGATCTCATGCGTTCGTAAAATGCGTCAGGATAATTATTTCAAAGATATGGAAGTTCTTCACTACGCTTTGACCCAAGCAGAAAACGAGATTTTGAATTATATTCACCAAGACAGTGTGCCTGGACGTTTAGAGAACGTATGGATAGACATGACCAACGACTTACTGGACAAGGTCAAGGAGCAAAGTGTGCTTGCTGAAAAAGCTGACGCAGACGACTTTTCGGTCAAGAGTATCAAAATGGGTGATACGACAATCGAAAAGGTTAGTCCTTATGAAATGATTCAACGAATGAAACAAGTGCCGTCATCACTTGAGCGCTACAAGCGTCAGTTGAATCGTTTTAGGAAGCTACTATGACCGAATATGCTAAGACAGTCTTTGATTGCTTGTATGACTGTAAAATGACGGTTAAAGGTTATGCAGAGCAAGAGATAGATGGCCTAACCAGCATGTCAGAAAGCGTGCTATTAGAGGACATCCCTTGCAGGATTTCACAAATGAGCAATAGTTCAACGAACGGGAGCGACTATCAAGCTAACGGCTATGATATGAAACTCTTTTGCTCTGTTGTCTATGATATACCTGCAGGTTGCAAGATTGAGGTGACTGATAGAAATGGGCACGTTAAAGTGTTTACACGATCTAATGTGCCTATTGGTCAGTACTGGTCACATCAAGAAATCGCTATAAAGCTAGAGGGCAAGTCATGAGGGGCAGTTTTGATTATCGTAGTTTCGCTAAGTTTGCTAACAACTTCAACAGGAATGCGAGTCATGCGAAAGTAGACCGATTTATGAGGCAGACCTTGAATTATGAAGGTACAGAACTAAATTCCAAAGTGAAAGAGAGAACGCCTGTCGGTGTTTATACAGATCATTGGGTGGAGTTCACAACCAAAGATGGCAAACACGTCAAATTTTGGGCAAGCGCTCATGGTAAACAAGGCGGAACCTTGCAAAAAGGCTGGTCTAAAAGCCGTATTGAAGTATCTGGGCGGACTTATAAGCAGAAAGTTTATAACAAGGTCTACTATGGCCCACACGTTGAGTACGGGCATAAGACGGTTAATGGTGGCTTTGTCCCAGGGCAGTTTTTTCTTCACAAAACAGTTGAAGATACTAAAAGCGATATGGAGAAGCGTGTTCGTGATAAGTATGATGGCTTTATGAGAAAGGTAGTGTTAGGAAATGGCAAATAAAGGCTTTCGATTAGTCGAGGAGTTAGTTAGTCACATCAAGGGGTTATATCCTGACATCAGGATTTATCTGGATGAAGTAGAGCAAGGTTTTAAAGAGCCTTGTTTTTTTATCCATGTGGTTGATACTAAGTACACTCCAGAGGCCAATAAGTATGTGAAAGTACGTTCTAAAGTGGATTTGTCTTATTTTCCTCCTAAGAAAAAGCGTAGCGAGTGTTTAGCAATGCAGGAAGAATTGAGTTATAAACTCTTACACCTGCCCACGATTCATTTATTTGACCGTCAGTATGAGGTGGTTGACAATGTTCTGCATTGTATTTTTAATGCAAGCACACGCTTGAAGTTAGAAGAGGAAGATATCAAACAACGTGAATTGAAAGTGAAAGAAGAGGTAAAAGATGGATAATGTAGACGGAATTGTGTTCCCTGCTGCGGACATTTTGGAAAGTAGCGCTTTTACCAACGGAGAAAAAGACATCTTGGGGGCTATTTTAGATCCAGAAGAGTCTTATAGTTTGGAAGAAGCAAGAGCAAAACTAGAATACGAACTAGGAAGGAAGATTAACTAATGGCAGGTGGAATTTGGAAACGCCAAAATAAAGTAAGGCCAGGTGCTTACATCAACGTCAAATCAAAAGATATCGCAATGACACGCCTTGGCGGTGACGGTGTCGTAACAGTACCGCTAGCACTCAGTTTCGGCGAATCAAAGAAATTGATGAAAATCCGACGTGGCGAAGATCTTTTTAAAAAACTAGGCTACGAGCAAGAAAGCCCACAACTCTTGTTGCTGAATGAGGCATTCAAGCGTGTTAGCGAAGTCTTGGTTTATCGCCTAAATACAGGCGAAAAGGCCAACGTGGTCCTTTCGGATAATGTAAGGGCTCAAGCTAAATATAGCGGTGTCCGTGGAAATGACATCACAGTAACAGTCAAAACGAACGTAGACAATCCAAGTTCATTTGATGTTGTCACATTCCTTGATACAGTTGTTATGGATTCACAAACTGTAAAAGTCTTAGCTGATTTGAAAAACAACGATCTAGTTGAGTTTTCAGGGACAGGAGTACTGAAAGCAGTTGCGGGTGCTAAACTGGCTGGTGGTACTGATGGAACAGTCTCAACTAAAGACTACTCAGAATACTTCAAGGCTCTTGAGACAGTTGAATTTAACTATATGGCCTTACCAGTAGAAGACGCTGCTATCAAGAAAGCAGCTATAAACTTTATCAAACGTATGCGTGAAGATGAAGGACTTGGAGCCCAATTGGTTGTAGCGGACTCAGACGCAGATAGTGAAGCAGTAATCAACGTTAAAAACGGTGTTATCTTGTCTGATAAGACGGTTATTGATAAGACGAAAGCGACTGTATGGGTTGCAGCAGCCAGTGCAAATGCTGGCGTTGAAAAATCATTGACTTATGAGAAGTACGAAGACTCTGTTGATGTTGTGGGTCGTTTGAGCCATACAGAGACAGAAGATGCGCTTTTGAAGGGCCAATTTGTCTTCACTGCTCGTCGTGGCCGTGCAGTAGTTGAACAAGATATCAACTCACACGTTAGCTTTACGATTGAGAAGAACCAAGACTTCCGTAAGAATCGTATCTTGCGCACCTTGGACGATATCGTGAACGATACTCGTTATGCTTTCTCTGAGTATTTTCTTGGTAAAGTAAGCAACAACGAAGATGGACGTCAAGCGTTCAAAGCGAACCGTATTCGCTACTTCAAAGACCTTGAAGCTCGTGGTGCTATTGAAGATTTCAAAGTGGAAGACATCGAGGTGCTACGTGGTGAGTTGAAAGAGTCTGTAGTGGTTAACGTTAAAGTGAAACCAGTAGACAGTATGGAAAAACTGTACATGACAGTTACAGTAGAGTAGGAAAGGAGACAGTATGGCTTTTTTAAAAGGTCGTGACGTAATCAGCGGTCAGGAAGGTACCGCTTTTATTCATATCGACGGAAGAAACGAGTTCATGTTCTATATCAAGGAACTTGAAGCGACAGTTAAGAAGAACAAAGAAGAAGTCCGCACCCTTAACAAACGTGGTACGCAGGTAAAAGCGACTGGTTTCAAGGGAGAGGGCAAGATGACCATTTATGGTGTAACTTCAACCTTCAAGGAAATGATGTTGGACTACATGAAGAATGGTCGTGATACATTCTTTGACATCCAAGTGACCAATGACGATGCGACAAGTTCAATCGGTCGCCAAACAACTATCTTGCGTGAATGTAACCTTGATGAAGTTGTGATGGGTCAACTAAAAGTTGAGGAAGATTTCTTGGAAGAAGAAGTCAACTTTACTTTTGAAGATGTGGATATCTTGGAAAAATTTAATGCGCCTAAATTAGGTTAGAAAGAGGATAGATAAATGGCAATTTCAGACTTTTTACTAGAGAACGTTCAACGAGATGAAACTAAAGAAGTGACACTAGAACGTTTCAAATCTCCTTTTGTTATTCGTAGTATTGACGAAAGTTTAAACGATACGTTGAAGAAACGTGCAACAATCAAGAAGAAAAATCGACAAGGTGTGACTATTCCTGAGTTTAACAATGAAAGATACATTGACTCGTTGATGGTAGCCTGCGTTGTTACCCCAGACTTAAAAGATGCTCAACTACAAGAGTCTTATCACACAGTTGGAGATGAAGCAGCAACCTTGAAAACTATGTTGAAGATTGGGGAATATAATCGACTTATGCAAGAAATCCAGTCGCTTAACGGCTTTGATGAAGATATCAATGATCTTGTTGAAGAAGCAAAAAACGAATAGCGGACGGGGACGCAGAGTTGAATTATGCCTACTACTGTTTGCATCAATTCAATTGGACCCCGTCCTTTTTGGATAGCTTGTCTAAACGTGAGAAAGCATTGATTTTTGCCTGTATCGATATCCGAGTAGAGGCAGAAGAAAAGGAACACAAAGAAATGGAAAGAAAAAGCAGAGGAAGGAGGAGACGGTAGAAGATGACTACATTAATGCAAACGCTGGCGCTTAGAGATAATTTCTCAAGCCCTTTAAATCGAATTAATAGCACAATCAACAGGACTATTGCTAAGTTCGGAGAGTTGGATAGACGTGTCAAGAAGATGACGCAAACTGCAACGATTAAAGTCAAAGCAGATATGCCTAATAATTTAACTGCGCCTAAAGCTACTAGCCCTGTAGTGCCTAAAATGGCGCCACCTATCGCTCCCAAACTTCCTTCGACTGGGCCTCTTGTTGGTGGCTTAGGCGCTGCTACATCCATGCTTGGTCGAATGACCTCTATTTCTCGTGCTTTAAATTTCATGGTTGCTATTCAAGCCTTGAGACAAATGGCTAATTTAATGAGCGGTCTGATTAAGTCAGGAGATGATTATATTCAGACTATGGCAAGGCTTAAGACAATAGAAGACGGATCTAAGACAGGCCAAGAACTTCAAGATAGTATCATGGCAGCAGCACAACGCTCAAGGACTGGTTTCGGTATTATGGCAGACTCAGTGGCTAAACTACGCTCACAAGCTGGAGAAGCCTTTAAAAGCAATGATGAAGCTATTGCATTCGCTGAACAGTTGAATAAACTTTATAAAATCGGTGGTGCAAGCTTAGAGCAACAAAAAGCAGGGACGCTTCAAATCACACAGGCACTTGCTTCAGGGGTTCTTCGTGGTGATGAGTTTAACTCTATGATGGAGAACGCTCCGCTTGTTGCCCAAAAACTAGCTAGACACCTTGGTGTCAGTGTTGGTCAATTGAGGGGAATGGCTAAAGATGGGCAATTAACAGGAGATATCCTTAAGAGTGCCTTGCTTGGTTCAGCAGTTGAAACAAATGCTGAATTTGCGAAAATGCCGATGACTTTTGCTGACATGATGACTCAGGTTGGTAACGTAGCTTCATACGCATTTCAGCCTTTAATTCAAGCATGGCAAGAGTTCATAAACAGTACTGCTGGACAAAACTTCATGGCAGGTTTAGAAACCGCTATGTTTGCGATTGGCCAGATCGCATTATGGCTCTTTAATCTCTTTGTTGCAGGTTGGAACTGGGTGACTGAGAACATCAATATAGTTATGACCGCATTAACACTTCTTGCAGCGGTTGCAATGTTTGTAGCAGGTTTGATGGCAGGAGCTCCTTGGGCTTTGCTGATGCTAATATTGATAGGTGTAATTGGAATCGCGCTATTAATCGGTATGGCTCTAAATGCTATGGGGATTTCATTCTTAGATGTTGCGGCTGCTATCGTTGCAGCCTTTGTCTTTGTCGGAACGGTAGTTTATGACGTCATTATGTTCGTTATCAATCTTGTAATGTATATGATTGCACCGATTGTGAATCTCTTCATAGGTATTTACAATATTGGTTTAGCAGTTGCAGAATTTTTGAGAAATGTCTTTAAACACCCGGTATATTCCATCAGAAAGTTATTTTATAATCTTGTTCGAACTGTATTAGATTATTTTGCTACGTTTGTTGATGGGGTAGTCAATGTAGCGCAATCTATCGGTAATGCTTTTATAGCAGGTGCCAATATAGCTATTAAAGCTATCAACTGGATCATTGACGCTTTGAATAAGATACCAGGAGTGAATCTAGGAAAAGTTGGCGAAATGGGTTACATGTCCAATGACGGTAGTTTTGCCAATGGTATTCGTGCTATGGGAGAGATGTTTAATCCAGGAGAGGCTCCTGACGATTATGAATCTTTTGATGGCATGCGTGCTAACATGATAACTCCAGGTGGTTTGTGGGATGGGATGGCAAATCCTTTCTCAACTGCTGGTAATGCTTTTAGTGGTACTAAGGCTTTTGGTCAAGGTATTAGTGATGCTATGCAAGGCTTCGCTGATAAGATGAAAGGTCAAGACGAACTTGCTTCTAAATTTGACCAAATGAACCAAACGCCAGCAGGAGCAGGTGCTCCGGAAGGTGGCGGTGGCAAAGGCCTTGGAGACAAGTTAGGTAAAGGCAAGAACATTGGTAACGTCGGTAAGATTGAAGATGAAGTCAAGCTGAAAGACGAAGATATCAAGATGATGCGTGATGTTGCAGAACGTAAGTACATCATTGATTACCAAGTTCTAACACCTCAAGTTAGTGTCAATTACGAGTCTAAAAATAGCGCTACTGAACAAGATATCAATGATCTAGTTGGCAAGATTGAAGAAAAGATTATCGGATTGGTCGATAGCGACCTAGGAATTGCGTAGGAGGTAGAAAGAAATGGCGATTGGTATTTTCGTAGAGTACAAAGGTCAAGTCACACAACTTCCTGTCAATCCCGAGGAACTGAAAACAAAGAATAGCGCCAATAACGAGTCAACAACTAGTATTGCGCTAGGAGAAATAACCCAGATGAGTTTTCCAAAACTCTCTGAGGTTACTTTCACTTCATTCTTCCCTAGAGACACTTTTCGCTCTTATGTCCTGAATAAATCAGGAACGCCTGAAACCTATGTCCGACTCTTGAAGAAAATCATGGACGGCAAAGAACCTTGTCGCTTGATTATCTCTGGCGTGGGTATCAATATGCTTGCGACAGTTGAGAGTTTTGAGCAACAAAGAAAAGCTGGTATTCATGAGGATGTTTATTACGACATCACTTTCAAAGAGTACAAGATGGCCAAGGCTCGGTTTGTAAAAATCGAAAAGAAGGTATCAGAAGAGAAGAAAGCTAGTCAACCTCAGAAAGAACAAGCCCCCTCGACTAAGAAAGAAGTGACTATTGGTGCAAAGGTGCTCGTCAATGGGCAGCTGCATAGAGATAGCTACGGAGAAGGTCCAGGTCAAACTGAGTCAAATGCAACTAGGCTTGTCAATTATATCAATATGAAAGGGTCGCATCCTTACCACGTTACTATGCTAGATGGCGGTTGGCGTGGTTGGGTTACTGCTGATTCGGTGCAAGTCCTATGATGGAATTTCTGATTCAAGATGTGAATGATGGTAAAGTCTTTGATATCACTGAGTTGGTAGGAGGTGTCAAATGGGAAACTAGCATTGATTTTCAGCCGGGAAAACTTGAGTTTGATATGATCATAGACTCGCAGGTTGCTTGTAACTTTGGGGATGTTATTCGCTTCAAAGTAGATGATAAGGGCATTTTTTACGGCAAAGTTTTTAAGAAAAAGCGGAAATCAGCTAAGAAATGGTCGGTTACTGCTTATGACAGAATGAGGTATCTGAAAAACACCGACACAATCGTGTTTGAAGCCTCTAAAAGTCATGAAATCTTCAGTAAGATTTGTGAAATATCAGAACTTGAGTACAAGGTTGTTGATGAGGGAAACTGGACGTGTCCGGAAAAAATTGAAGATAAGAAAACTTATTTTGCGATGATCCAGAACGCCTTGGACTTAACATTGATTCATGGTGGTATGTGGTACATCATCAGGGATAACTTTGGCACAGTCGAGCATATAGCCTTAAATTCGCTGATCACTGACTTAGTGATTGGAGATGATAGCGTGGCGACAGACTTTGACTATGAAGGCTCTATCGATGACAGTTACAACTATGTGAAGCTGACTAAAGACAACAAGCAGAGTAAAAAGCGTGAAGTTTACGTCGTGAAGGACTCTAAAAACGTTGCTCTTTGGGGCAAGTTGCAGTACCACGAAAAAGTGGATGAAAAGATGAATGAGAGTCAGATTCAACAGAAGGCTGAACTCTTATTGAAAGCTAAGAATCATCCTAAAAAGACTTTTAAAGTTCCTTGTTTAGGACATCTTGGAATCAGTGCAGGCAACAGTGTTGTACTGGATTTTGCTGATTTAGAGTCTGAAGGGATTAAGAAGAACAGTCTTGGCATCATCTCTAAATGTACCCACAAGTGGGACAAGGTGCATACAATGGATTTAGAATTGAGGACGCTGGAATAATGGCAGGAGAGTTGTTAGCACGCCTTTTGGCGCAAGGAGTAGATGATGGGACGGACAGAACAGACATTGTTTTTGGCTCTGTCACATCTATTTCTCCTCTGACAATCAAGGTCAATAATAAACTTGAAATCCCTGAGTCCTTTTTAGTTCTAAGTCCGATGGTTAAAGAACTACGCACTGGAGATACTGAAGGAGACAACAAGAGGTGGATTGTTTTTCGTGATCTTGAAGCAGGAGACAAAGTCTTAATGATTAAAGCCCAGAACGGGCAATTATACTACGTTTTACAAAGGATGGAGTGAAGATGGTAGATATACGAAACATTGAAGAAGTTGTTTTGCCATCCTACACTTATCAAGTGAAAAATGGCAGAATACACGGATATATTGACGGATTAGAAGCCATGAGGCAAGCAGTTGAAAAGATTTTACTTACAGAACGGTTTGAGTGGGTTATCTACTCTTCAAACTACGGAGTAGAATTGGAGCGCTTGATTGGAAAGCCTTATGATTTTGTAAAAGCTGACCTTGAGAGAACAATTTCTCAAGCCTTGTTAGTTGATACAAGAATTAAAAGTGTCCAAAATTTCTTCATCGAGCAGCAAACCAAGGACAGCTTGCTTTGTGTCTTTGAAGTCCATACTATATCCGGTTTATTTAAAGTTGAAAAGGAGGTGACGCTGATTAATGATAGGTGATTTCTTAGAAAAATATACGTTTGATTATCTGATGAATGACGCTCTTTCTCGTGTCAATGAAAATATTGATACACGGGAAGGTTCTATCATCTATGACGCATTGGCGCCTGCTTGTTACGAGTTAGCTGGTTTTTATTTGCAGTTGAAGAATCTGCTGCTAGATACATTTCCACAGACTGCTATTGGCCAATACCTAGACTACAAGGTTGAAGAATTTGGTCTACATCGTTATCCGTCAAAAAAAGCGGTACGCTTTGCGGAGTTTAAAAACGAGAGAAAAGAAGGCGTACAAATTGCTTTAGGTTCTCGTTTTGCGACAATTGACGATGCTGCACTCATCTACAAGGTAGTTCGTGCAACAGATGTAGTAGGTAAGTATGAAGTAGAGTGTGAGACGACTGGCGTTGTCGGAAATCGCTACTATGGCAATATCTTACCCTTGGAGAACTACAGAAACCTCGCTACTGCAGTCTTAGGGGAAATCGTTACGTCTGGCCAAGATGAAGAAACCGACGATGAATTGCGGAAGCGCTTCTTGATTTACGTCAATGAGAAACCTTTTGGCGGTAACTTCATTGAGTACGTTCAGCGTGTCCGGGAAATTGACGGTGTTGGCGCAGTCCAGGTCTATCCAGTTTGGAATGGCTCAGGAACAGTTAAAGTGGTTGTTTTAGACAATGATTTGAACCTAGCATCTACCGAGACAATCAAGAAGGTGCAAAACGTTCTGGATCCATTAGAACATACTGGAAAAGGTGTTGGACTCGCCCCTATCAACCACCGTGTGACAGTTACAACTGCGACACGTTTCCCAATTGATATTGAGTTTAAACTTGAGTTGATGACAGGTTATCAGCTAAATCAAGTGAAAGAACTGGTAGACAAGGCCCTAGAACAGTATTTCTTGGATTTGAGAAAGAATTGGGCGCAATACTCAGATGTCAATACCTACAGTATGAAAATCTATCGCTCGCAGTTAATGGCCAGACTACTGACCATCAACGGTGTTGCCAACGTGGATAAGATGAAACTGAACAACCGTGAAGCTGATTTAGCGCTTGTTTTTACAGGACAATTACAACAATTGCCGTATAAAGGAACAGTGAGGACGGTTTAATGGTAAAAGAAGTAAACTTATCTGAATACGTTCCAGATTACTACGAGGACGTCAAGGATATGAAAGAACTGATTCGGTCTGAAAATGCACTATTTAAAGACGGGACTGTCTCGTTAGAGCAATTCATCAAGAACCAGTTTATTATGCTCTGTGATGTTCCTACTTTAACGAAATTTGAAGAAGTCTACGGTATTGTTGCCCACGCTGACGATACGTTGGAGTGGAGAAGAGAGCGTGTTTTGTTGCGGATCAATATGAGACCACCATTTTCATGGTGGTTTTTAATTCGCAAACTAGACGACCTTTTTGGCAAAGGAAAGTATAAAGCTTCAGTAGATTTCGCTAATCAGGTCTTGCTGATTGAGTCTGGAGCGGAAACGAGCGGACTTTTCAGGGAGTCGGTTATTTTCGTCAATGCAATCAAACCAGCAAATATGGGATATACGCATATCCCAACAGTAACAGAACAAGTCAAGCTGAAAGAACGGTTATTCAAGACGTCAGTAGACTTTGCCAGAGCAGGTTATGCAGTTGTAGGAGTGACACCTTTTGAATATGAAGGCCCACAAGAGGAGGTTTTATTCAATGATTAAAGAAGCGTTACTAAATACAGTTACAGAAACCGTACTAGCTAAAATCAGCAAAGCAAGATTGAATGACAATCAGATTGTGACGATACAGAAGCGACAAGAGCAACGTTTTGTGTTGATTGATTTCTTGATACCAGACTCAATCAGAGAAATCAATAAGATTGAGTTGCTAGACAGTTCAAACGTGGTTCAGTCTGTCATCTCTGTGTACGTACCGATTGAAACAACAACACGATTCAAATATAGACTGGAGGTGCTAACAGATGGCTAAAATTTGGCGGTCAAGAGATATTATCGGCGCTGAAGATGCACAACGATGGGAAAACAAAGCCGACGCAATCCATCGTCATAGGGTATCTGATATTGACGGTCTTCCTGAAAAGATTGACGAGGTCACTAGAAGCAAGGCTGAGAAAGTT
>ERZ772909.1461-NODE-1461-length-12954-cov-3.500892_pt1 | contig 12954 bp, 8 predicted proteins | sample MGYA00511137_ERZ772909 | MGnify/ENA primary metagenome ERZ772909 (study PRJEB29015, sample SAMEA2738095) | human oral metagenome | biome: human oral; feature: human-associated habitat; material: saliva | place: China | collected 2270 ... | reverse complement strand
CTTTCCGTGGTCGCCTCCGGGGTTGAAAATGTTTTCGCTCATCAGCGGTGTCAGGAATTTGGCAAAGGTAACAGAACTCCATATCATTACCAAAGCCGTTCCGAAAAACCATTTCCAAAGGTTTATGATATAGATTTTTACAGTGGAAATGTAGAATATGACTATGAAATAGATGCAAATACTGGAGAAGTTTTAGATTTTTCAGAAGAAGAAGTTTATAGATATTCTTATAATGAAAATGTAAATAATAGATATACAGATAAAACAAAAAAAAGATTAAGTAGAGATCAAATCGTAAAAATAGCATTAGAAAAAGTTAAAGGGGCAAAACAAAGTAATATTTCTAAATTAGCATTAGATGTAGATCACGGATATGAAGTTTATGAAATTGTAATCTATTTGAATAATGTAAGATATGAATTTGACTTAAATTCTCAAACTGGTGAAATCGTTTCATGGGAAGAAGAAACAGTCAAAAGAAAATAACTATAATAATTAACAATCTAACCTAACTCCTAAAATAATAGAATTCTCATTTTTAAAAAAGTGAGAATTTTTTATTAAGCTAGTAAATACAATATAAATTGTAAAATAAAGTGTCATATTATGAGTTACAATTTACAAGTTAATAGGTGTAAAGAAAAAATACTTGACAAGAAAACAAAAAAAATGTATAATAGATTAAGATGATTGAAATGACTTATAATTAAAAATAAATTTGGAGGAATAAAATGTTAAAATTAAGATTAACAAGATTAGGAAGAAAAAGAGTACCTTTCTATAGAATTGCAGCAATGGAAGCATTAACAAGAAGAGATGGTAAAGCAGTTGCTTATTTAGGAACATACAATCCTTTAGCTGAAGAAGGAAAACAAGTAGTATTAAAAGAAGAAGAAATTTTAAGATTTTTAAGTAATGGAGCACAACCAACTGAAACTGTTAGAAGTATTTTAGTTAAACAAGGTGTGTGGGAAAAATTCCAAGCAACTAAAAAGAAATAAGACAGTAATTTATTAAATTAATTAGTGTGAAATATTTAGTGTAAACTTTCAAATAGTATATGATGAATTAATCATAGATAATTTGAAAGTTTTTTATATTCTTTTTTTTATTACGTAGAGCGAAATCTATTTTAAATATTTAATATAATCAAAGGTCGACAATTTAATTAGGCATATATATAATAATTATTTTTTCTTTAAGAGAAAATTAAGTATAATTTTTTGTCTTGAAAATGATACAATAAAAATGTATAATTAAAAAAATGAATTTGAGGAGAAATGATGGAATATTTAAAAAAGAAAATATTGGAAGAAGGGGAAGTTAGGAATGGAAATATTTTAAAGGTAGATTCATTTTTGAATCATCAACTTGATGTAGAAACCATAAATGAAATTGGAAAAGAGTTTAAAAAACGATTTGAACATGAGAAAATAGATAAAATTTTAACGATTGAAGCTTCAGGAATAGCGATTGCAATAATTACAGCACAGTATTTTAAAGTACCTGTTGTATTTGCTAAAAAAATGAAGGGAAAAAATATGAATGAAGAAGTTTTTGAAACAGAAGTGTATTCATATACAAAGGATATGAGTTATAACATTTGTGTATCAAAAAGATATATAAAAGAAAATGAAAATATTTTGATAATTGATGATTTTTTGGCAAATGGAGCAGCAGCTTTAGGGTTAATAGATATAGTAAAACAAGGAAAAGCGATAGTTAGTGGAGTTGGAATTGTTATAGAAAAAAGTTTTCAAAGTGGAGGGAAAAAAATACAAGAAAAAGGAATTAAATTAGAATCTTTAGTAAAAGTACGATTTGATAACGATAGAAAAGTAATTTTTGATTAAAAGGGAAAATTTTAATATGAAAAAAAGGAATATAAAAATAATTTATCAATATGATGGAAGTAAATTTTACGGATTTCAAAGACAAAATAATTTTAAAACAGTACAAGGTGAAATTGAAAAAGTTATAGAAAAGAGTTTTGGAGAAAAAATAAATATGATTTCTTCTGGAAGAACTGATAAAGGTGTTCATGGAAAAGGTCAAGTTTCAAACTTTTTTTTGAGAGAAAATGTACCACTTGAAGCTATAAAAAAACAAATAAATAAAAATTTGAAAAAAGATATAAAAATACTAGAAATTGAGGAAGTTTCATATGAATTTAATTCAAGATATGATGCAAAAAAGCGAACATATATGTATATTATGAAATGTGAAAATGATTTGGAAGTTTTTGAAACAGAATATATAACAGCTATAAAAAAAGATATTGATGTTGTTAAATTAAGAAAAATAATGCAAAAATATGTAGGGAAGCATAATTTTAGTAGTTTTATGAAAAAAGATAAAGTTTTCAAAAATCCGGAGAGAGAAGTATATAATATTAATTGCGAATACGATAAAAATACAAAGAAATATTTTATTAAAATTTGTGGTAATTCTTTTTTAAAAACAATGGTTAGAATTATGATAGGATCAGCATTAGCAGTATATTTTGGAGAAAAAGAAGAAAATTATATAGATGAAAAATTAGAAAAACCAAATAAAGATGGATTTAAAATATTAGCACCATCGGAAGGACTTTATCTTTATGAAGTTGAATATTAATAAAAGGAAGTAAAAAATGGAAACATATATTAAGGAATTAGATAGTAAAAAAGATAGTGATTTATTGTTTGAAATTGTGAAATATGAAGATGAAATTTTTGGAGAAGCAAGTGTAGGGAATTGGAATATAAAACCATTTGCAAAATATGGAAAAGTTTTTGTGATATTAACTGAAAAAAATGAAATTATATCTGTAATAGAAGTTTTAAGTAGTTTTGATAGAGAAAAAGCTTATTTGTATGGAGTTTCAACATCTAAAAAATTTCAAAAAAAAGGGTATGGAAAAAAATTATTAGATTATGTTTTAAAATATTTGATAAAAATTGGGATAAAAACAGTAGAATTAACAGCAGATGAAGATAATATAATAGCACAAAATTTATATTCTCAGTTTGGATTTGAAATAGTAGAAAATTTATCAAATGAGTATGGAGATAATGTCCCTAGATACTTAATGAGATTAGATTTAAAGAAATAAACAAAAAAATTTGACATTATTGAAAAAAAGATATAAAATTGTAATGGATACAAAAATAAAGTCTGTTAATTTTGTATAAATTTGGAGAGAAAAAGGAGAAAGTTATGCATAGTCATGAATATCATATAGAAAATATAGGTGACTATTTAAAGGAACATGAAATAAAACCGTCTATTCAGAGAATAAAAATATTTGAATATTTGTTAGAAAATCATACACATCCAACAGTAGATGAGATATTTCAAAAATTAGCATCAGAAATACCAACATTATCTAAAACGACAGTCTATAATACTTTAAATTTATTTGTAGAACAAAAAATTGTTCAAGAAATAATAATTGAAGAAAATGAAGTAAGATATGACTTAAAAGAAGATGAAACTCACGGTCATTTTAAATGTAAAAGTTGTGGAGTAATTACAGATTTTGACTTAGATGTAAAAAAAATAGATTTATCTGATTTAGGTGATGCACAAATAGATGAAATGCATTTTTATTTTAAAGGTATTTGTGAAGAGTGTTTAAAAAAAATAAGTGAAAATTAAAATGAAAAAAGTTGTTTAAAAATTAAACAACTTATTTTTATTATTGCAAGATTGTAAATAAATTGTTATAATAAGTGTATTCATAAAAAAATAGGAGGAACAATGAGAATTAAAAATTTAAAAAATACATTAAGAAAATTCTCTAAAGTAATAGCAGCTGTTGTAGGAATTGCAGTGTTGTATGGTGGTTATCTTTTCGTAGAAAATACGATTTTGAATAGACCTACTAGAGAATATATAGTTAAAGTAAATGGTGCGAAAATTTATAAAGATGAGTTTGAAAAAGAGTTTCAAAATTTAAAACAAGGAGCAGAAAATTCTTTAGCACAGCAAAAACAACAATTAGAAGCAGCAGGAATTGATACTAAAGATTATAAAAATTTACCTGATGATGTTTTAAAAGAATATTTAATTAAAATATTGATAGACAGAAAAGTTTTAGCAACATCAGCAAAAGATTTAAAAGTTAAAGTAGGAAGCGGTGAAATTAATAAACAAGTTGCTGATATGGAAAAACAAATAGGAAGTAAATCTAAATTTGTTCAGTATATTATGGCAAATGGATATAATCTATCTACTTTTAAAGAACAATTAAAAAATGAATTGATAATTTCTAAAGTGCAAGAAAAAATACAGTCACAAATTAAAATTTCAGATGAAGAAATTAAGAAAACTTATGAACGATATAAATACACAGAAGATTTTATAGATCAAACATTTGAAGAAGCTAAGCCAAAAATAACTGAATCATTGATGACAGAGGAAGTAACTTCAGTTTTAAGTTCGTTTATTGTAAAACATTTAGAAAAAGCAAAAATTGAATTTAAATTACCAGAATATAAAGCATTGTATGATAAAACAAAACAAGTTATAGTAGAAAAAGAAGGATATAAATTTACAAAAGCAAACTTAAATGAAATGGTAATACAAGGATTCTTTTCTGGTCAAGGAGGATATTCTGAAAGATTAGTAGATAGTGCTAAATCTATAATGGAACAAAATTTATCTAATTTAGTAGATAGAATGAAAAAAGCTAAAGAAGTAGGAATAAAAGGTAATCCAGATTTGGTTGGATTATTTGAATTAGGAGATTATTCTAAAAAATATTATAATTATATAATAGATACTTATAAGCCGACAGATGAAGAAATGCAAGCTAAATTTAATGCGAATAGAAATCTTTATAATATTCAAAATACTATCGCTGGATATGTAGTTGGTCAAGATTATGAAGCAACAGAAAAAGATTGGACTACATTGAAAAATAAAGCTGAAGAAGTTAAAAAAACAATAACAAAAGATAATTTTGCTACAAAAGCAAAAGAATTAAGTCAAGATCCGGGATCGGCTGTAAATGGTGGTAGTTTAGGTGAAAATACAGATATTACAGGATTTGTTCCAGAATTTGCAGAGGCTATAAAAAAAGCTAAAGCAGGGGAGATTGTAGGGCCTGTAAAAACTCAGTTTGGATATCATATAATTTATGTAAAAGCTAAAGATTCAAAAAATGAAAATCTTGCAACAGTAAGTCATATATTATTAACTCCTACTATATCTGATGAAAGTAAAACTGAAATTAATAAAAAAATAGCAGATTTAAAAACTCAGTTAGATACTAAAAAAGTTTCATGGGAACAAGTAAATACACAAGATAAATTTAATTTTGCAATTAAAGAACAGTTTAAAAAATTGAGTAAATCAGATTCTATACCAGGAATTGGGACAGATAGCGCTTTATTGACAAAATTATTTGCAGCAAAAGTTGGAGAAACGATAGAACATAAAGCTCAATTTGGATCATTCTTATTGATTAAAACAAAAGAAGTTCCGTTTAAAGAAGTTAGTTTCAATGATGTAAAAGAAAGAATTAGATTAGAATTAGCATTTGAATATGCGAATAAAACAATTGGAAACATTCAATAGAAATTAAAAAATTAAAGGATAAGAAGAGAGTGTAGAAAAAAGTTTTTAAATATTTAAAATTATAGTCTTCTATGATAAAATATAAAATATCGTAGGAGGCTATTTTTATGAAAGAAAAAAAGTTTACAAAGTTAAATCATTAACAGAAGGGAAAAAAGTATTTAATTTTTATAAAAAAAATTGACTAACTCAAAAAATAAGTTAAAATAATAATAATAAAGGACAGTTAGGAGTATACATGAAAAAAATATTAATCTTTTTGTTGCCTTGTTTATGCTATGCAAAACCAATTATTGATAAAATAACATATAATGGTACTGAAAATAGTAAAATAATATGGATAAATTCTAATTTGAAAACAAATAGTTCATTAAATATATCAGATGTTGATATATTAGTGGATAATTTTAAATTTGCAAAAAATAATAATGTTAATGTGAATATAGAACCAAGTAAAGAAAATGGAAAAGTTAATGTAGTAATAACTAATACAAAAACTAATCCATTTTCTTTTTCTTTTGGTATAGATAATTATGGGAAAAAATTTGATGATGGTATATATAGGTATACAGTTGATTTATCGAGTTCTGGTCTTATCCTTAATGAAAACTTAAATATATCATATACTTTTGTTAAATCAATAAATCCAAAAAGAAAAAAGAAAGTTGAATTAAAACCAGGTGAAATTGTTGAAGTTCCAAAACTCGAGGAATTAAAGAAAGCCAGGAAAAACAATAATTTAACAGTAGAATTATCATTTCCATTTAAAAATACTAAAACATATCTAACATATTCATATAAAGAATATAAAAAATCAATATTAGGTAATAATGATATATATGATGTAAGTGGAAATTCACATAGAGCCGGAATAAAATTAAATACATTAGTTAAAAGAGATAAAGTCAGTAAATTAAGTGTAGTAACAGCATATGATTACACTAATAGAAAAAGCTATATTGAAGATGTGTTACTCTCTAATGATAAAATACATGAAATTCATTTAGGATATGAATATGAATATAAAAATATATATTTAGAGAATATATATAATTACAATATATCAGAAAATATTCCAAGCTTTGATACTAAGTTAGTAATAAATAAAGGTCAAGTAATTAGTGTAAATATAAATAATCATTTAGAAAAGAATAATAATAGCCTAGAAACAAGTATAGACCTTGAACATAAAGGTATATACTCAAAAATAGGGCTATTAACAGACTTTAAAGAGGTAAATCCTGATTTGAAATTAGGTATAAGAAAAAAATTATGGAAATTTAATGTTGATACTTCTTTAAATTATTCAAAATCATTTAGATGCTTATTTAATATTAAATTTAGTATATAAGGAGTTAGAATGAAAAAATTAAAATATATGTCAATATTAATATGCTTATCATTAATAGCATATTCAAATATCACACCAGATGGAAAAACAAATGTGTATGTAGAAAAATCAAATAATGGTGTAGAAATAATAAATATATCTACTCCAAGTGAAAAAGGGGTATCTGATTCTACTTTTACTGACCTTTCAATAGATAAGACTGGAGCTGTAATTAATAATGCAACAGGCATAGGAAGAAGTCATATAGCAGGTATAATTAATCCTAATAAAAACTTAAAAGATCCTGCAAGATTAGCTTTGCTTAGAGTTACTAGTACTAATAAGACAGAAATAAAAGGAGTTTTAGAAGCATTAACAAAAGATAATCTTGATGTAATAGTAGCTAATAAAAATGGAATAACTCTTGATGGTGCTAAATTTTTAAATATACATGATATGACTTTAACTACAGGTGAAGTAATATTAAAAAATGGTGATATTGATAATATTAGTGTTGGTGATGGAATAATAGTAAGTTTAGATGAATTAAATACTAATAATATCAATAAGTTTAATATATTATCAAAAGTAGCTAGGCTTGAAAAAGATGTAATAGTAAATAAGTTAGATATTAGAACAGGGAATAATATATATAGCATAAATGGCGAAAATATAGAGCTTGTAAAAACAATAGATGGAGAAATAGGAGTTCCAATTAGTGCTGATATTCTTGGTAGTGTATATGGAGATAATATAAAAATAGTTGCAACTAAATCAGGAATAGGTGCTAAAAGCATAGTTGCAGACAAAGTATCACTTGATTCTAAAACGCAAGCAACAATTGATGGCATCTTATCTAATGATTTAAACATTAGAGTAGATGAAGACTTTAATAATGATAATAAGATTTTGGCTAATAATAATTTGAGTATAGAAGCAAAGAATATATATAACAAGAATAAAAGTGTATTAACTAGTGATAATATTTCATTAATTGCTAAAGATAAGATAGAAAATACTAATGGAAGTTTAATATATGCAAATGATAAATTAAGTATAAGAGCTAAAATATTAGATAATATAGGAGAAGTTGTAAGCTTTGGAACTTACAAAAAAAGATGGGAAGCTTTTAATGGAAAAATATTTACTGAAAAAACATTAGATAAATGGTTGTTAAGTAATAGCGATAAGTATGAAGATTTTAACTTTTTTAGATTCACTGAAACAGATAGTGCAAAAAGAGCTGCAATTAATAGATTCTATAAAACAGGTTCTGTATTATCAGGTGATGAATATGCGTATTTATTGAAAAAATATAAAGATAAATATCAAGATGAACATGTTAGAAGTCTAAGATTTGATAATGACTATAGTGGTTCATTAACATTAACAAAAGATGATGAAGGTAAAAAGACTTTAAGGGCATTTTTATCAAATAAAGATAAGAAAACAGATTATTCTATTTTAAGTGGTAAAAATATTGATATACAAGTAGAAAATGTAGTTAATAACAAAGATGCAAAGATATTAGCAGATGATAATAACTTAATTAAAACTAAAGAATTTAATAATGCCTCAAGTATTAGTGATGAAACTATTCTATTACAAGATGGTAGAGAAACTTTAGTATATAGTGGAGATAGAACGTGTTGGGGATTAGGTCTATTATTTTGTTCTATAGAACATAATGTAAGATATGAAAGAGCCTTAACAGATGGAAGGAAAGTCCATATTAAAGCTAATCCATCAAAACTAACAGGTAATAATATAGAGATAAATGCAGAAACAGTAAACTTTAGTGCATATGATAAAGATAGAGTAAAACAAACGACAAGAGATAATGATGAAATAATAGAGAATGGAAAACAAAATGTAGATAAAAATACAAAAGAAGTAGAAATACCAACTGAAACAAAAGAAATATACACTAAATTAAGTGAATTTTATAAAACACCAATGTTTTTAAACAATATATCATATGATAAAAACAAATTAGTATTTAAGGAATTTAAAATACACGATGATAAGCTAAAAGAAATAGAAGATGATATAAATCAAAGAGTAAATAAGAAATCAAATATTACAGTAAATGCAAGTAAATTAAATGTATATGATCAAAAATTGTTGTATAATAATATTAAGTTAAGTGCAAATGATATATCAATAATAGGAGCAGATATTGAAGCAATAAAGGATCTAGATTTAAAAGGAACAAATATTAAAATAGCTTCAATAAAAGAAAAAGAGAATATATCTATTGTAAATAGAGATGATAGAGGCTTTTTCACAAATCATGAATCAAGAGAAAATATATCAGAAGAAAGTTTAAGAAAAAGTACATTAACAGCTCAAAATATTAATATTGATACAAACAAGTTAGATATTAAGTCAAGTGATTTATTAGCAAAAGAAAATATTGATATTAAAGCAGATGATGTAAATATTGAAAGTGAAAAAACAAAAGAAACTAGAGATAGATATAACGATAATAGATTTTTATTCTTATTCAATAATACTCAAAGCTATGAAGAAAAAGAAATGAATAATGAAAGTAATCTATTAGCTCAAAATATTAATATTTCAAGCAAAAGTACTAAGATAAAAGGTTCAAATCTAATATCAAATGAAAATATTAAAATATATTCAGATAAAGTAGATATATTAGAACAAGAGCTATATAATACAAATATTAATAAGCAGAGAAAATTAGATTTTGAAGCTAAATTTAATACAGGTCTTAGTGGTATAGATGCAGGTATTGGATTTAACTACTTGAGCAACAAAGAAAATATAGTTTCTAAAGAAAATGCTAAAAGCAATTTAATATCTAAAAATATATTGATAGATGCTAAAAATGACATTACAAGTAATGCTAATATATATTCTGATAATCTTAAATTAACCGCAGATAACATACACTTAAAAGATACTAAAAAAGAAGTAAAAGTAGAGAATAATAATTTTGGATTTAATGTAGGTCTAACTGCAAAGATAGGTTCTCCAATATTAGATGTTGCCTCAAATATATCAAGTTTAAATAAAGGTAATATTACAAATAAATTTAGGGATGTAAGAAATATTTCTAGTGGAATACATGATATAAATAAGGTAATATCAACTGGGGATAAATCCAAATTAATTACTGCAAGTATAGGATTAAATATTGGTGGAAATAATACAAATAGTACAAACTATGTATTAGAAAGTGAAAAAGGAGATATTAAATCTAACAATATATTAATAAATGCTAAAGATACAGTAGAATTAACTAACCAAAAAATAAGTGCAGAAAATTTAGAAATAAAAGCAGATAAGGTTAAGTTAAATCAAGGTGAAAATAAGCAAGAAGCAAGAAGTAATAATGTAGGAGTAGGATTAAATTTATCTTATGATTTAATGACATCAATACCAAGTCTAGGTATAAATGGAAATTATGGAAATAATGACTCAAAAGATGTAAGCTATGATAATAACGAATTACAAACTAAAGATATAAAAATATCAGCTAATAAAGTTGAAAAAGAAAATAAAAATGAGAAACATGAAAAACATAATTTTGAATTAGGTGGTAATATAGGATTTACATTAGATGCAAATAATAAATATTCCCCAAAATATACAAATGTTGGTGCTAATATATCAAAAGATGGATATGGTATAGGTGCATCAATATCAAAAGAAGGTAAAATACAAAATGTAACAGCAAAAATAAATGGAGAAAGTTATGATTTACATGCAGACTTAATTCATAAAGAAAATAGAGATAAATTAGTTGATGATGTTAAAAATGTAATAAATACACCCGGGGCATATATAAAGGCAATAGATACTACAATTAGCATTAATAATACAAATATTTTTTCAGAAATTCAAAAAGCAATGTTAGATAATAATGTCAATACTGAAACATCGTTAAGAAAATATAAAGACTTATTAGAAAATACTAAAAGTGATAATGAAAAAATTTCTATAGTTAAATCTTATTATAAAGAAATAGGAAAACTAGGTGGAAAAGATTTTAAAGATGTAGTTTTTATTGATAATATTACAAATTCTAAAGGAGAAATAGCTAGAGCAGCAACCTCAAAAGATAATGTTTTATATATTAATATAAATAATGTAGATATATTAGATTTAGACACCATGAAAGATTTAGTAACTTATGAAACTAAAAGATGGAAATATGAAGATGAAGAAGTTGATGATAACTCATTACATTATAAACAAAAAGAAATTAAAGAAGGTAAAACAAATATAAATGTTCAAACAAGAACATTAACTACGGAAGAAATGAGTAAACTTAGAAATTATACATATGTACCAACATTTAGTGATGAAAAAATAAATGATGAGCAAAAAAGGTTAGAAAAATTATCTATTAAATATAACTTGAAATATAAAAATTTAAATGAAAAACAAAAAAGAATAGTTGCTGAAAACATGTTATTAAAAAAAGAGTTATTAAAAGGAGAAAAAATAAATGATATAGAATCAATGAAATTTTTTATAGATAATCCAAACTATGTATTCACAGCTATAGATACAAAAGGATATACAGTAGATGAATTGAGATTAATTTCACAATTAGCATATTCTGAATATAATGAAGGTAATTCTATAAAAGGTGCTAAAATTAAAAAAGTAATAAAAGATTCTGTAACAGGATTAGATGGCTATATATTAGAAAAAAATGGAGAATTAATTGTAGTATTTAGAGGTACTGAGACTAATACCGATATAAACAAAGATATGCAATTAGCAAATAGAAATAATGACCAGTATTTAAAAGCATATGAAGAAATGAATAAATTTTTAAATGGTCATCCAGAATATAAAAATAAAGTTATACTATTTACAGGACATTCTTTAGGAGGTGGGATTGCTAATTATTTAACACTAAGAATGAATAATACTCAAGCAATAGCATTTGATCCGTCGCCAGTAGTATTGGATAAAATAATTGAAAATGAAATGAAAAAAAGGGAAAAATTAGAAAATGGAAAAGATTCATCTGGATATAAAGATAGATTAAATATAATTCCTCATGAGGGATTCTTAAATAGTGTTACGTTAAACAAAAAAAATGTTTTAGAAACAAGAACAAGAATATTAGAAGTCCAAGATGTAGTAAATACTATCAAAGTAGGGGAATTATTAATAGTTAAGAACAAAGTAGTAGCTAATATTATTGAGAACAAAGTAGTTAATATTATAAATAAAGAACTATCGAAATATGGTATTACTGAAAAAATAGATATAGAAAAATTCTTAAATGTTAAATATATTGAAGGTTTAGCTTATAGTAATTCTAAAAATGGTATAAATACTTTAAGTTCAAATGATAAATTTGAAAGGCGGAAAAATCAGAGGCTAAAATTAAGAAAAAATCCCAGTTTAAAAACTCTAATAAAAATAATTTTAGATGAAGTGATATTTTATCTAACTGCTCACCATCAAAATGTTAAAGTTGATGAAAAAGCAAATAACTTAGTGTTACCTATAAAAAAGAAGAGGGAGAAATAAAATGAAAAAAATAGTAATTAAAATAGTAATTATTGTATTAATATTTACACTATCAACTTATGCTATAGTTATAGTAGTGCGTTCTTTATTGCCAATTATATTTCTATCATTTTTTGGAATAATCCCCGTACAACCTGTTGATGATAATGGGAAATATAAAAAAGAAGTTTTAACATATTATGAAGAAGATAAGAATATAATATTACCTAAGGAATCTATAGATGTTAAATATTATGAATATGTTTATCCAACATATATAATTGATTTTAAAATAAAAAATAAGCTAAAAACTAAGTATATATTAGAGGAAGATGATGAAATAAGGTCTCAAAATATTCCCAAAAATTTATATTTAAGGGGATTAAGAGAGTATATTATAGATAATCTATTATATGACAAAAGTAAAGGGAATCATTTTGACAAGATAGAAGAATATTTACAGAAAAATAGAGAAAGAATATTTAAAATATTTTTATCAGATCCGAATGACAAAGGAGTAAGAATATATTTTGACATGGATATAATGTATAAGCTACCAA
>ERZ772909.1460-NODE-1460-length-12963-cov-8.695150_pt1 | contig 12963 bp, 15 predicted proteins | sample MGYA00511137_ERZ772909 | MGnify/ENA primary metagenome ERZ772909 (study PRJEB29015, sample SAMEA2738095) | human oral metagenome | biome: human oral; feature: human-associated habitat; material: saliva | place: China | collected 2270 ... | reverse complement strand
GTTCACTTCCGTGGTCAAGAATTGGGTCAATTCCACATTCCAACTTTTGGTCGCCACAATATCATGAATGCAACAGCAGTGATTGGTTTACTTTATACTGCTGGTTTTGACTTGAATCTAGTGCGTGAACACTTGAAGACTTTTGGTGGAGTGAAACGTCGCTTTACAGAAAAGATTGTCAATGATACTGTTATTATCGATGATTTTGCTCACCATCCAACTGAAATTGTAGCGACTCTTGACGCAGCACGTCAGAAATACCCAAGTAAAGAAATTGTTGCTATCTTCCAACCACATACCTTTACTCGTACAATTGCCTTGTTGGATGATTTTGCCCAAGCCTTGAATCAAGCAGATGCAGTTTACCTCGCACAAATCTACGGATCAGCTCGTGAAGTTGACCATGGAGATGTCAAGGTTGAAGATTTGGCAAACAAGATTCATAAAAAACATCAAGTCATCACTGTTGAAAATGTATCTCCTCTCCTAGACCATGATAATGCTGTCTATGTCTTCATGGGAGCTGGCGATATCCAAACCTACGAATATTCATTTGAACGTCTTTTGTCTAATTTGACAAGCAATGTTCAGTAAGGAAAAATATGGAGTTTTCAATCAACATCAGGGAAGCTCAGTTTTCAGATATTGAACAAATTTGTTTGATACAAGAGAGTAGCCAGAATTCCCAAGATATATTGACTCGAGAAATATTAGAAGAACGTATCCGCAGTCATGCGGATACGTTTCTCTTAGCAAGTCTGAATGAGCAAGGGATTGCTTATATTTCAGCGACGATTCTCACGAACGACTCTTTAGACAAATGGATAGTAACTATTAGTAAGGAAGATTTTAGGCGAGATAACGCAATCATCCTTGAAGAGATATCCGTACATCCAGACTTTCAGAAACAAGGTTTTGGAACCTTGTTACTTGCAAGTCTTAAGGAAGTTGCCTGTCAGAAAAATAGTCCAGCTATTTATTTGCTCTGTAAAGATGAGTTGCTTTCCTACTTTGAAATGAATGGGTTTCTGGAACAAGGAATTGTAGAAGGGGAAAGGAGCAGTGAAGTTGCCTTTCTTATGTGTTGGAGAAATCCTTTTTACCAGGAGGAATTATGATTATTCGACAAGCTAGACTTAGTGACTTAGACCGTATTTTGGAAATTGAATTAGAGAATTTCTCAATTGAAGAAGCCATACCTCGCTCTGTTTTTGAAGCACATTTAAAGGAGATTAAAACTAGTTTTCTAGTTGCAGAAAAAGAAGGTGAGATTCTCGGTTATATTGAAGGTCCAGTAGTCCCTCATCGCTATTTGCAGGACCAATCCTTTACAGAAGAAATAGAAGACCACAGTCATCAAGAAGGTGGGTATATATCTGTGACATGTCTGTCTGTTGCAAAGAAGGCTCAATCCTTGGGGCTTGGAAGAAAACTCTTAACTGCCTTAAAGGAGGTGGCTCTCAAGCATGAACGTGAGGGGATCAATCTGACCTGCCACGACTACCTCATTGAATACTATGAAAAGCATGGTTTTGTGAATGAAGGCAAGTCTAAGTCTCAATTTGCTGGAGAAGAATGGTATGACATGGTCTGGGAAAATAGGAATTAGAGGGGAGAAAGGCTTATAAGGTTGCTTTTCTCTAGTTTTTAAGATATAATATTAAGGATTATCAACAAGGAGGTAAATACCTTTGAGCGAAAATTCAAATGAAGAAGAAAAGTTAAGTTTTAAAGAGCAAATTTTACGCGATTTAGAACGACTTAAAAGAGAGGCCAACGAAGCCGAACAAACTGATGATCTCTTTTCAGCTTTAGAAGATTCTTCTAAATCAACTCCAGAAAAAAAAGAACCAAGTATTTCTGAAGAAGAGTTAATTGCAAAAACAGTTTCAACTGTGGACCAATTGATTGATAATGCACCAGTTGTCCCTCCGCGTCCAACTGTTACAGAAGAAACTGCAGAAGAGGTAGTTGAGTCACCTCAAACAATCTCTGAAAAAGAAGAAAAATACTCGATTCCAACTAGGGTTTCAGTTTCTTACCAAACTCAAGATGCTTCTCCTGATGAAGATGAAGCAGTAAGCTTTGCCTCAAGAAAAGAAGAGTTTACAAATGAAAATCATGCTGAAGATAAAACTGAAGCGGCAGAACTTCCTAGAAGAAGTCGTAGAGAATCTGTAAAACCAATTAAGAAAAAGAAAAAATCTCGCTTAAAAGGATGTTTAGTAACAACGTTGGTACTATTGATTCTATTTGGTGCTGGTGGATTCTTTGGCCTTAGTTATGCTAAATCAGCCCTACAACCTGTAGACCCAAATTCTAAACAATATGTGAGAGTTCAAATTCCAGATGGAGCCAATACACAACAAATTGGTTCAGCATTGGAAAAATCTGGAGTCATTAAAAATGGTTTGGTCTTTACAGTATATGCCAAGTATAAAAACTACACTGAATTGAAGTCTGGTTATTACAACTTGCAAAAGAGCATGAGTGTTGAGGATGTGATTAAAGAATTACAAAAGGGTGGCACACCTGAACCTCAAGAAGTTACTCTTGCAGAATTGACAATCCCTGAAGGTTATACTTTGGAACAGATTGCTCAGACTGTTGGTCAACTTCAAGGTGAATTTAAAGAGCCTATGACAGCAGAAGCTTTCATGGCTAAGGTCCAAGATGAGACCTTTATTGCTCAAGAGGTTGCTAAATATCCAAACTTACTTGAAAGCTTACCAGCTAAAGATAGCGGTGTCCGTTATCGCTTAGAAGGATATCTTTTCCCTGCAACATATACTATCAAAGAAAGCACTACAATTGAAAGCTTAATTGATAACATGCTTGCAGCTATGGACAAGAACCTCTCTCCACATTATGCGGCTATCAAGGAAAAGAACTTAACTGTTAATGAGCTCTTGACAATTGCGTCACTTGTTGAGAAAGAAGGAGCAAAAACAGAAGATCGTAAGTTGGTTGCTGGAATTTTCTACAATCGCTTGAATCAAAATATGCCTCTTCAAAGTAATATTGCTATCCTTTATGCAGAAGGTAAACTTGGTCAAAACATCAGTCTTGCTGATGATGCAGCTATTGATACCTCTATCGATTCACCATATAATGTTTATACAAAAGTAGGTCTTATGCCTGGACCGGTTGATAGTCCAAGCTTAGATGCTATCGAATCAAGTATCAATCCAACAAAGAGTGATTATCTCTACTTTGTGGCCAATGTTCAAGATGGTAAAGTTTACTATGCAAAGACACGAGAAGAACATGACCGTAACGTTCAAGAACATATCAATAGTAAATTAACTCAATCAAATAGCACAAACTAAAATTATGTGGTTCTCCACATAATTTTGCTTTAAAAAAATAAAATGTATTTAAACAATTAAAAGAAAGTTGAGAAAAATGGTAGAAAAAACTTATCCAATGACATTGGAAGAAAAGGAAAAACTAGAAAAAGAATTAGAAGAATTAAAATTAGTACGTCGCCCAGAAGTAGTAGAACGTATCAAAGTCGCTCGTTCATACGGTGATTTGTCAGAAAATAGTGAGTATGAAGCAGCTAAGGACGAACAGGCTTTCGTTGAAGGACAAATCTCAAGTTTAGAAACAAAAATTCGTTATGCAGAAATCGTTAATAGCGATGCAGTTGCTCAAGATGAAGTTGCCATTGGAAAAACTGTAACCATCCAAGAAGTTGGAGAAGACGAAGAGGAAGTTTACATTATCGTTGGTTCAGCTGGTGCAGATGCCTTTGCAGGAAAAGTATCAAACGAAAGTCCAATCGGTCAAGCCTTGATTGGTAAGAAAAAAGGTGATATCGCTACAATCGAAACACCTGCTGGAAGCTATGACGTTAAAATTTTAAAAGTTGAAAAAACAGTTTAATAGGGTAAAAAAGAAGGAGTAGATACAGGGAAAGCGCTTCCTATCACTCCTTTTCTTCATTCTAAAAACTTGAGGAGACTAGATGAATTCAGAAAATAAACATAAAAAGAAAAGTAAAATGGAACGTGGACTAACCAATCGTCACGTTCAGGTGATGGCCATTGCGGGAACAATCGGAACTGGTCTATTTCTAGGTGCTGGTCGCTCTATCAGTTTAACGGGACCTTCGATTGTCCTTGTCTATATGATTACGGGTGGTTTTATGTATCTTATGATGCGTGCAGTTGGTGAGATGCTTTATCAGGATCCCGAACAACATACCTTTATCAATTTCATTACTCGTTATCTCGGTAAAGGTTGGGGATATTTCTCTGTTTGGTCCTATTGGTTATCTGTGGTCTTTATCGGTATGGCTGAAATAACAGCTATCGCTCATTATGTTCAGTTTTGGTTTCCATCCTGGCCATCTTGGTTAATTCAGGTTGTATTTCTAACGATTTTGGGCTTGGTCAATCTGATTGCTGTTAAAATCTTTGGTGAAGTAGAATTTTGGTTTGCTATGATTAAAATCGTGGCCATTCTTGCCATGATTGCAACAGGGGTCTTTCTAGTCTTGACTGGCTTTGAAACGCCATATGGTTCAGCAAGCCTCGCAAATATCAGTGATCAATTCTCCCTTTTCCCAAATGGTGGGATGAACTTTGTCATGGCCTTCCAGATGGTTTTCTTTGCCTACTTAATGATTGAATTTATCGGTGTTACTACATCTGAAACTAAGGACCCAAGAAAAGTATTGCCTAAGGCAGTTAAGGAAATTCCTTTGCGAATTATCTTCTTCTACGGTGGAGCTCTCTTAGCTATTATGTCTATTATTCCTTGGCGTGAGCTTTCTGCAGCAGATTCACCATTTGTAACGGTATTTGAACTTGTTGGTCTTAAGTGGGCGGCTGCTTTGATTAACTTTGTTGTCTTGACTTCAGCAGCGTCAGCCTTGAATTCAACCCTTTACTCAACAGGTCGTCACTTGTATCAAATTGCCCATGATTCACCCAATCGTTTCTTGAAGGCTATTAAGGCAGATACTCTCTCACGCCACAACGTTCCTCAGAATGCAATCATTGCTTCTGCCGTATTGATTGGTTTTGCTGCCTTCATCAATGTACTTCCTGGCGTATCAGATGCCTTTGCTTTGATTACAGCTTCTTCATCAGGTGTTTATATCGCCATCTACATCTTGATCATGGTAGCCCATCTCAAGTATCGTAAGTCTAAAGACTTTATGGCAGATGGCTATCTCATGCCTCAATATCGCTTGCTAAATCCTCTGACTATGCTCTTCTTTATCTTTGTATTTGGAACTCTCTTCTTACAAGAATCAACTGTAATGGGAGCTAGAGGTTCAGCAATCTGGATTGTCGCTTTTGGGATTTACAGCCAATGGAAGTTTAGAAAATAAGTCAGAAGCTCATCAACTCAGGTTGGTGAGTTTTCTAGTTTGACAGGCCTTGGAAATAGGGCTATAATCAAGTTATGAGTATCTTCGAGGAGGTTTGGATGCACATTCGATTGGAGAATACAGAGTCTCAGAAAGCGCAAAAAATCGGAGAGTTGGTTCGCTCTTATAATCGTTCCAAAAGGGAAGCAGTTGAAAGTGAGCCACTTAATCTGTACATCGAAGATGAACATGGTCGACTCCTGGCTGGCTTAGTAGCAGAGACTTTCGGAAATTGGCTAGAAATCGAGTATTTATTTGTGAAAGAAGACTTGCGAGGACAAGGAATCGGCTCCCAACTATTGCAGCAAGCAGAAAGTGAAGCTAAAAAGAGAAACTGTCGCTTTGCTTTTGTAAATACTTATCAGTTTCAAGCACCAACCTTTTATCAAAAGCATGGCTATAAGGAAGTTTTTACATTGAAGGATTATCCCTGCACTGGACAAAGACACTATTATCAAAAAGATTTGTAAATTAAAATTGGGAATGAAATAAAGTGATTAGATACATAATGATGGAGATAGGCTAATGGATATCATACTAGATATGGGAAATGTTCTATTGGAATGGAACAAGGATAAAATTTTGAAAGCTGTGGCTAAAACAGAAAAAGATTATCTGATATTAGACAAGGCGATTTTCCAGTCAGGTTTATGGGAACGATTGGACCTGAGGACTTTGAGTCGAGAAAAATTGGTTGATAAGATTCTATCCCTATTAGGAGATTGCTATCAGAAAAAGGTTGAAGAAGTCATTTGGAACTGGCCTGCCTATATCGATATTTACACGGAAGTCTTTCCGCTTCTTGCACGTTTAAAGGAAAAAGGTCATCGTATTTTTGTCTTATCTAATACCTCACCAGTTTTTTATGAATTATTGAAAGATCAACTAGCACCTCTAGAAAAGATTTTAGATGGTTTTGTTCTTTCCTGTGATATCAAGGCTATCAAACCTGATCGAAAAATGTTTGAAGAAATCCTCCGTAAATACGAGTTGGATCCTTCAAATTGTATTTTTCTAGATGATGTAAAAGATAATACCAACATGGCTGAAAGTTTAGGCATCAAAGCCTATCAAGTCAAACAGAGAAGTTACGTTGTAGATATTTTGAAAAAATTTGAATAAGCTGAAAACTCTCTATCATTTTGGTGGTAGAGTTTTTTTGTTAAAAAAATCGTACAAAATGACAGATATATATTGCATAATGTAAATTATATGATATAATGAACTTGGAAAGAAGCGAAACTTTTTAAAATCTAAAAGGAGGTAAGAAGTGGCTAAGAATTTAAAATTAAAACTCGCTCGAGTGGAGCTTGAATTGACACAAGGTGACTTGGCAGAAGCTGTCGGGGTTACGCGCCAGACTATCGGCTTGATAGAAGCTGGAAAGTACAATCCCTCGCTTTCGCTTTGCCAGTCTATTTGCAGATGCTTAGGAAAAACTTTAGATCAATTATTTTGGGAGGAAGAAGATGAAAAATAGAAAAAAACTTGTGATCAAAGATGAACGTACGGAAAAATTGGATGGAAAGATTTCAGGAGAAATTCTTTTGGGAATGTGCCTATTTTTGGCACTGGAAATTTTTGCCAAAGTTTATATTTTTAATTTAACGCTTCTATCCTATTTACCAGAATTACTTTTATTGATTGGAGTCGGTTTGTATGCCATTATTCGCCGCATGTATGTAGGAATTGATATTCGAGATATTGTTGAGAATACTGGAAAAGAAAGAATTTTATCTGCTTTGGGATTTTCTATAGTGATTTTATTGATTGATATCGTAGGAAATCGCGAGGAACTGGTCAATCTATTGACTTGGAAGTACTCCCTAAAAGTGGTTCTAGCAGTTATCATCTATCTCGTTGGGAGTTATTCTATGGACCGAGTTATCCTATACTTGAATCGCAGAAATCAGCAAGTTTGGGAGGAAGAAGATGAAAAATAGATTTTTTTATTATCAATTACTAGACGAAAGAGAAGAACAACTGATGAATAAAGCGGGGGCTGAAAGTTTCTATATCTCTATAGCTTTCTTGCTTTTATCTTATATGATTGCAGTATTAGCACCAAGTCTTTTTAATCCGAGTATGATGCTCATCATTATCATTATTGGAACTTTTTACTTTTTCAACCGAGCTCGCAATCTCGGTGTGACCTACTATAGTCGATTTCATTTTACGATTCAGGGATGCCTATTAGTGACACTACTAATCACAACTATTTTAATGATGCAAAACTACCAGTTCAATATAGATATTTATCAGCATAATCCATTGAACTTCAAATACCTTTCTGCTTGGGGCTTTACCTATCTCTTTTATCTTCCTTGGGTCTTTATTGGAAACTTAGGCTTGAAAAGTTATGGTGAATGGGCTCAGAAAAAGTTTGAGCAAGATATGGACGAACTTGAGAGTATGGAATAGTTTGTTAACTTTTTATCCATCTCGGTAAAATGTGTTATAATAGTACTAATTTATGAGAAAAGAAGAAATATTTTCTTCTTTTTACAAATAAGGAAGAAGGACTCATATGTACAAAGATGATAGTTTAACTTTACACACGGATTTATATCAGATTAACATGATGCAGGTCTACTTTGACCAAGGCATTCATAATAAGAAAGCTGTTTTTGAAGTTTATTTCCGCCAACAACCTTTTAATAACGGCTATGCTGTTTTTGCAGGGTTAGAGAGAATAGTAAAATACCTAGAAAACTTACGCTTCTCAGACAGTGATATTAATTATCTAGAATCACTTGGTTACCATGGTGCATTTTTAGACTATCTCCGTAATCTCAAATTGGAGTTGACGGTACGTTCTGCTCAGGAAGGTGATTTGGTTTTTGCCAATGAGCCAATCGTTCAGGTAGAAGGTCCTCTGGCTCAGTGTCAATTGGTTGAAACAGCCCTTTTGAATATCGTTAACTTTCAAACTTTGATAGCGACTAAGGCAGCACGCATTCGTTCTGTCATTGATGATGAACCTTTGATGGAGTTCGGAACACGTCGTGCGCAAGAAATGGATGCGGCTATCTGGGGAACACGTGCGGCTGTAATTGGTGGTGCTAATGGAACTAGTAATGTCCGTGCAGGGAAACTCTTTGGCATCCCTGTTTTAGGAACACATGCCCATTCCTTGGTACAGGTCTATGGGAATGACTATCAGGCTTTCAAAGCTTATGCCTCAACCCATCGTGACTGTGTCTTTTTAGTCGATACTTATGATACCCTTCGTATCGGTGTACCTGCAGCTATTAAGGTTGCTCGTGAACTTGGAGATAAGATTAACTTTAAAGGTGTTCGTATCGATTCAGGAGATATTGCTTACATTTCTAAGAAAGTTCGACATCAGTTGGATGAAGCTGGTTTCCCAGATGCCAAAATTTATGCATCCAATGACCTAGATGAAAATACTATCCTTAACCTCAAAATGCAAAAAGCTAAGATTGATGTTTGGGGTGTAGGGACTAAACTTATCACTGCCTATGACCAACCTGCTCTTGGTGCAGTTTATAAAATTGTGGCTATTGAAGATGAAAATGGTCAGATGCGCAACACCATCAAACTCTCTAGCAATGCTGAAAAAGTTTCAACTCCAGGTAAGAAACAAGTTTGGCGCATTACCAGTCGTGAAAAAGGAAAATCTGAAGGTGATTATATTACCTATGACGGCGTTGATGTGTCAAGTATGACTGAACTCAAGATGTTCCACCCAACCTATACTTACATCAAGAAAACTGTCCGCAATTTTGATGCAGTTCCTCTCTTGGTGGATATTTTCAAGGATGGAAAACTAATCTATGATTTACCGAGTCTACCTGAAATTCAAGCTTATGCTCGCAAGGAATTTGATAAACTCTGGGATGAATACAAACGTGTTCTTAACCCACAACATTATCCAGTAGACTTAGCGCATGATATTTGGCAAGATAAGATGGACTTGATTGACAAGATACGTAAGGCAGCTCTAGGTGAAGGAGAAGAAGAATGAGTTTGCAAGAGACCATTATCCAGCAATTAGGGGTTAAACCTGTCATCGACCCTCAAGAAGAAATCCGTCGTTCCATTGACTTTCTAAAAAGATATTTGAAGAAACATCTCTTCCTTAAAAGTTTTGTATTAGGAATTTCTGGTGGTCAAGACTCGACTTTAGCTGGTCGCCTTGCCCAACTAGCTATGGAAGAAATGCGAGCTGAAACTGGTGATGATTCTTATAAATTTATAGCGGTTCGCCTGCCTTATGGCGTTCAAGCTGACGAGGATGATGCCCAAAAAGCTCTTGCTTTTATCCAGCCAGATGTCAGCTTAGTAGTGAACATTAAAGAATCTGTCGATGCCATGGCAGTGGCTATAGAGGCTACTGGAAGTTCAATGACAGACTTCAATAAAGGGAATATTAAGGCTAGAAGCCGTATGATTGCCCAATATGCGCTTGCAGGAGCTCATAGTGGTGCAGTTATCGGGAGTGACCATGCTGCTGAGAATGTCACAGGTTTCTTTACCAAGTTTGGTGATGGTGGTGCAGATATTCTCCCGCTTTATCGCCTCAATAAACGCCAAGGAAAACAACTCCTGAAGGAGCTCGGAGCTGATCCTGCTCTCTATGAAAAAGTACCGATTGCAGATCTAGAAGAAGAGAAACCAGGCTTGGCAGATGAAGTTGCACTCGGTGTAACCTATGCAGAGATTGATGACTATCTAGAAGGAAAACAAATCAGCCCAGAAGCCCAAGCAACTATTGAAAAATGGTGGGACAAAGGCCAACATAAACGCCATTTACCAATCACAGTGTTTGATACGTTCTGGGAGTAAAAAAGAAGGAAAAGCAAAACTTTTCCTTCTTTTTTTTTAAAAATATTAATTAAGATGTTTGAGATATGAAGTGTGGAAAGGTTACTCATCTTGCATAAAATATGATATTGTAACTAATGAATTACTATCAAAATAAGAATCTTTATCAAAATATTTGCAATTTCCTATTGTAATACTATGTATATTGTGATTCTTAATAAAATAAGGTAACTTTTCATATTTTTTCTCAAGTAATGTTACATTTTGAAATCCTATATTCTCAAAAAGTTCTTTTACTTCTAAAGGTTCTTTTGCAAGTAACATGTCATAATCATCAGGTGGAAAGATATAATGATTCTTTAAAATACCATTAAGTCGCTCAGAAATTCGTAAACTGATATTTTCAGGAATACTTGAATCACTATTCTCACTGGAGATTCTAACTTTCCCTGTTAAAATTCCATAATCATTATAATCTAAAGTAAAACACCAAGTTGAAATTCGACTATTTGAATACACCTCAAAATTAATTAAAGCTTGACTAATTTATACCTCTTTAATTCGAATAATTTTAACAGATTCTTCGTGAATTATTCTATTGAACTCTTCTTGATTTAAGAATTCTGGAAATTGAATGGATAAAGACTGTCTAAGCTCCTCGTCTTGTTTCTTTTCAAGACGCTCTTGACTATGCCAAGAGTGTATTTCAACAAAATGATTTACAACTTTACCTGGGATACTTATAACATTAGAAATTCCTGATATAGTATTATTGGCTATACTAACAGCTCCATCTAAAGTATTTCTAGTTATTTTTGAAGTTTCATCAACAACTACTTTTACGGTTTTTGAAGTCTCAGTAGCAATATTATTTACAACCTTTGAGGATTCATTGGCGATACCGTTTACAACTTTAGAAGTTTCATTAGTAACGTTATCTACAAATTTAAAGAAATCATTTAACATAAAACAATACCATTAATCAAAATAAAGCAAGTCTTTGCTGGTACTTGTAAAGAGGTCGAAGCCATCCTTCGTAACAACACCGCAGTCCTCGATACGAACACCGACTTTACCAGGGATGTAGATACCAGGCTCAACTGAGAAGCACATGCCTTCTTCGATGACCATGTCGTTTCCTTCCATGATAGATGGGAATTCGTGGACATCCATACCGATACCGTGACCGAGACGGTGGTTGAAGTACTCGCCGTAACCAGCTTTTTCGATGACCTCACGGGCAGCGCGGTCCACTTCATGGGCAGTCACACCTGGTTTGATAAAGTCAAGAGCAGCTTGTTGGGCTTCAAGAGTCAAGCTATAAATGTCTTTCTTGAATTGGTCAGGTTTGCCGACTGCGACTGTACGAGTCATATCTGACGCATAGCCGTTGACTAGAACACCAAGGTCAAAGAGGAGAAGGGCGTTATTTTCAACTTTGTTTGCTGCTGGAATACCGTGTGGATTTGCGGCATTATCACCAGTCAAGACCATGGTATCAAAACTCATTTCATAACCTTCACGTTTCATGGCAAAGTCGATTTGAGCGATGATATCTGTCTCCGTCTTATCAAGAGAAATATTATCAAAACCAACCTTAACAGCCTTGTCCGCATAGAGACCTGCAACCATCATTTTTTGCACTTCGTCAGCTGATTTGATGAGGCGCATGCGTTGGATACGAGGAGTGAGGTTGTCAAACTCAGCAGTTTCAAAGACTGTTTTCAAACCATGGTATTTGGTCAAGATGAGATTGTCAAACTCAACAGCAACACGTTTGAAGTCAAGTTGTGGAAGAGCATGTTTCATTTTTTGCCATGGATTTTCAGAATCCACATAGCCCACAACTGGGAAGGAAACAGTGCTAGTAGCACGCTCAACTTCAAGGGCTGGGACAAAGAGGAGGGGTTCCTGATCCGCTAGGACAAAAAGGAACATTTGGCGTTCATGGGGATCACTGTAAAAGCCAGTGAGGTAATTGATTGTGACGGGGTCAGATACGACAGCGACGTCTAGTTTTTCTGATTCAAGATATGTTACGATTTGTTGTAATTTAGACATATGCTACCTTCTTTCTACCCCTCTATTTTGGCAAAAAAAGAGAGAAAATGCAAGGGAGAAGGGTAAAAGAACAGCTAAAAAGAACTCCGATAAGATAGGGAGTTCTTTGATATCATTTTCCTTTGTTTAAGAAAAGTCAGCCTTGCTTTTGACGTCGCTGTATTCTTCAGCGATTTCTTGGCTGAGAATGTCCTCATAGGCAGGGAGTTGAATGTCCTGACCATATTTCTTCTTGAGGGCAGTAGTGACTAGGCGATAAGCTAGATTGGCATTTCGAGAGAGGATAGGCCCGTGGAAGTAAGAACCAAAGACATTCTTATAATGAACACCTTCACCGACCTTTTCTTCGTTATTTCCATTTCCATAGACAACCTGTCCCAGTGGTTTTTGGTCATCAGAGAGGAAGGTACGGCCTTGATGATTTTCAAAACCATAGTAGGTTTCATTGAAATCTTTATTGTGAATCTTGATGTCACCGATAAAACGGTTGTTGGTTTGATTAAGGGTATAATGTCCCATGACCCCTAGCCCTTCGATGCGTTTTCCTGAAGCTTCAACATAATACTGACCCAATAGTTGGAAACCACCACAGATAGCAAGAACCACACCGTCGTTTTGGATGTAGTTGTCAATGCTCTCTTTTTTAGCAGGTAGGTCGTCTGCAATGATACTTTGTTCAAAGTCTTGACCGCCACCGAAAAAGGCGATATCGTAGTGATTTTCATCAAAGT
>ERZ772909.1459-NODE-1459-length-12963-cov-20.368686_pt1 | contig 12963 bp, 7 predicted proteins | sample MGYA00511137_ERZ772909 | MGnify/ENA primary metagenome ERZ772909 (study PRJEB29015, sample SAMEA2738095) | human oral metagenome | biome: human oral; feature: human-associated habitat; material: saliva | place: China | collected 2270 ... | reverse complement strand
CTTTCAGACGATAAAGTGTATCGAAATCGAAGTCTTTCAGATAGTTAACGTCTGCTTTCCACGAAGCAACAGCACGTGAAACCATCTCGTAATCAGTAGGTTTCTGAGCGAAACCAGTATATTCTACGTCCTTAATGAAGGCTTTATCAACACTATTACCGATAACTCTCAACGTAAACGTACCCTTTTCTTCATCTTTATTCAGCTCGTTCACAGCGATAACACTCACCAACTTACCGTTGATAGTCTTATTTCCTAAACTTGCCTTTGCTTTTTCTAAAGCCTGATAAACATTCAGTTGCTTATCAAGATTGAAATACTCAACGATATCATCCGTCGTTACCTCAGAAACTTTCTGCTCGGTAGATGGGGTTGGTAGTATTGGATCCGACGAATTTCCGTCGCTTCCACAAGCGGCACAAAGTAATGCTATAGATGCCGCAATAATAATTTTTCTCATTTTATTATCCTGTCTCTAATTTGTAACTGGCGTGCCTTACTTCCCACTTTTTAGTCTTTACAATAATGATATAATGGCTTCGTATATTTGTAGCACGCAAAAAAATCGAACACAAAGATACTTTAAAAAGTTGAAATGTCAGTAACGACTCATAAAATTAACACAATGATATAGCATAAAACATCCCGCACAAACTACCACCTAACACGCTGACTACAAAACATAAACCTACATAAACCTACCCTACTCCCTATTTTCTTGGTCCTAATCACACGCTCCGTCTTTACATGATTCGCTCAATACAAGACAGCCATAATATCCTAACACAAGTTATTAAAAACAACAACCCACGTCCTCCTACCGCATAACTTGTCACAAATTTTCAAACCCCTCAAACCCTACTCATGCTCTTTTGGCTTCTAATTAACGCCCTTTTAGCTTGCAAAAGACGCCCTTTAAGCCTCTTACTAACGCCCTTTTGAACCCTTACTAAGCACCTTTTGAAATACACCTTCGCAAACACTTGATTACAAAAGATTTACAAAGATATCCAAAATACTTGTTTTTAACTCTGCTCTGAGCCTTTTTACACAAAAGTTTGTAAGTATTTTTCAGAAGGCTAAACAAGTTTTTTCTCATAGATAGTAAGGTTAGAAAAATCTTCAAACACAAAATAAAAAAAGCTTAGAAAACTTATTACTAAGTATTTCTAAGCTAAAAGTTGCGGGTGCAGGACTCGAACATGCGACCTCCAGGTTATGAGCCTGGCGAGCTACCAACTGCTCCAACCCGCGATATTAATTAAGAACAATTCATCTATGAACCGAGGTGCATTCCTGAATTGCGAGTGCAAAGGTAGTGGTTTATTACGAAACTGCCAAAGAATTATACATTATTTAACAAACTATCCACTCTGCTTTTGCGGCTTCTAAACTCTCTTTACTACCATTACCGTAGGTAACTCCGCAGGTGTGTGTACCTGCATTTCTGCCCATGAGAATGTCGAATTCGGTATCACCAACGACGAGGGTTTCGTGTGCTTCGATGTTAAAATGACGCAAAGTCTTAAGCACTGATTCAGCTGCTGGTTTCTTCTCGACAACATCGTCGGCAGCAATCAGATAAGTGATATACTTCGAGAGGTCTAATTCGTCCATCAGTTTTGCAAGCGTTCTATGGCTACGACTACTTGCAATAGACATCAGAATGCCTTGCGAAGAAAGTCTTTCCAACGTTTCAACAACACCCGGAAAGGCTTTTACAACACCCGGAACATTCTTCACATTGAATATTTCGCTATACACTTTAGCACACTCCTCAGCCTGTTCATCCGTCATTGGAATGATAGATGAGAAACATTCCTTCAGTGGTAAACCAATCGTTCGGGCGCATTCCTCACGACTTCTCATCGGTAAATTCAGACGTTCTATCGTTGCAAGCATCGTGTCGGTAATGAGCTTTTGAGAATCGCCAAGCGTTCCATCGAAGTCGAAGATGATGAGACGAATACCAGAAAGTATCTCTGGATTGGAGAAAAGGTCAGGACAGTAGCGAGGCGTTCTGTTGCTATCACTCTTCATAGTCTCATCTTTCAGCTGTTTCTTTCGCTTAAGATAGCCCTTCACGCGTTTGTAGCCTTCCTTTCCAAGGATAGCGATGCCGCCATATTGAAAGCTCTTTGCCAGTCCGAAAAAGACAGTAAATAGTATGCCTTTCGTTGCCGTTGACACTGGGAAAAACACTTGAACGAATGAGAGAATATAAAAGGGAATACACATCAGAAGTACGATAACACCTGTGCGAAAAGACAATTTTTGAAGATAACTTTTAATAGACATAACTGCACGTAGCCTTATTTCAGAACGCAAATTTAGTTAAAAACTTCCTATTATCCATCATTCTGTACACAATTAAATAATAAAAAGAACTTTTACTTATAAATTCTAACGTTGTGCTTTCGCACATTCCAACAATTATTAGTAAATTTGCAGCGCAAAAATATTATATTCACTTCCCATATTTATGGCAGAAAAGATAAGAATCAAAGACATTGCAGAACGTGCAGGTGTAAGTGTTGGAACAGTTGATAGAGTATTGCATAAACGCCCGAATGTATCGGAATCCGCACTGAAACGAGTGGAAAAGGTGCTGAAGGAGATGAATTATCAGCCGAATGTCTACGCAAGTGCACTGGCTTATAACAAGAGTTACACGTTCTATTGTTTGATTCCAAAGCACAGCAGTGAGGCTTACTGGGAAGAGATTGAGATTGGTGCCATGAAGGCGGTAGAGGCACGTAGAGACTTTTATATCGACTTGGAAATCATGTATTACAGTCGATTGGACCCTCACTCTTTTATCGAGACCTACCAGAAATGCCTTAGGCAGAATCCGGATGGTGTTATCCTTGTCCCTACGACATTAGAGGTGACACGCCAGTTCACCGACGAACTGCACGATCGCAACATCCCTTTCATTCTGCTCGACTCTTATATGCCATCGCTGCAACCGCTGTCATTCTACGGACAGGACTCTATCCAGAGTGGTCGTTTTGCTGCTCGAATGCTGATGCTCATTGCTCAAAAGGAGGAAAGCATCATGCTCATGAAGCAGACGAAGGACGGAAAGATGGCGAGCCGTCAGCAAGAGAATCGTGAGGTGGGCTTCCGTCATTATATGGAAGAGAACTTCCCTAATATTAAGATTTTAGAGGTAAACCTCCCATTAGACGAAGAGCGGAAGCGTTATGACCATATCTTAGAAAAGTTCTTCAGCGAGCATCCAGAGGTACACCACTGTATCACACTGAACTCTAAAGCGCATATCGTGGGTAAATTCCTACTGAAGACGCATCGCCATAACGTTCAGATTATGGGCTATGACGTGGTACATAAGAATGCTGACTGCCTACGAGAAGGGAGTATATCGTTCCTCATCGCACAGCATGCCTACCAACAAGGCTACTTCAGTGTTGACTCCCTCTTCCGTGCTATCGTGCTGAAAAAGAAGGTTGAACCAGTCAACTATATGCCTATCGACTTGCTTATGCGAGAGAATATAGACTTCTATCATAGGTCGTGGGGGTAAAACAAAAAGCCCCACCCCGACCCTCCCCGAAGGGGGAGGGAGACAAATTTGCTAAGAGTTAGGTGGTGAAGGAGGCCAGCCCAGCTCTCTCTTGAAGGGGGAGGGAGGCAAATTTGCTAAGGGTTAGGTGGTGAAGAAACCCCACCTTAGTCCTCTTTCGAAGGGGAGGGAGGCAAGACTGCTATAAACAAGATGAAAGAAAGGTAGTAAAAGGGGGATAAAATTAAATAAAAGAAGTCATTGATAAAAAGGGTGATGATGCTCAACACATGACGTGCGGAGGGATAACACAAGATGTTCGGAGGCTCAGCACATAATGTGCGGAGGGTTAAGATAAGATATAGTAAGTGTGAAAAGGGGATGAATAATAGGTTAATAGAATTCATCAACACCTAACTGTCCCCCCTAACATTTAACACCCAACATTCACCATTCATCACCTATCTCTCTCACAATTCATCAACACCTAACATTCATCACTCACCACCCATCCTCCCTCACAATTCATCACCACCCATCACCCAACACCAAACACCCAACAAATGACAGAAAACAAAAAAGGACTCCTCGCGTTGAGTCCGTTACTTGTGTTCATCGTACTATATCTGGTCACTTCAATCATATCGGGTGACTTCTATAAGGTACCGATTACCGTGGCTTTCATGGCTTCGAGTATCTTTGCTATTGCCATATCAGGAGGCTATCCACTCGCAAAACGAATTGAGATATACAGCAAGGGAGCCAGCACAGACAACATGATGATGATGCTGTGGATATTCGTACTTGCTGGAGCATTCGCCAACTCGGCTAAGGACATGGGCAGTATTGACGCTACGGTCAACCTAACCCTCTCCGTCCTACCAGATAACATGCTGCTGCCAGGACTCTTCCTCGCAGCTTGCTTCATCTCTATGAGTATCGGAACGAGCGTTGGAACTATCGTTGCACTCACCCCTATCGCAGCAGGTATTGCCACTTCTACGGGGAGTTCGCTCCCTTTTGTCGTCGCAATCGTCGTCGGTGGTTCGTTCTTTGGCGACAACCTTTCGTTCATTAGCGATACAACCGTTGTGGCAACGAGAACACAGGAGTGTAAGATGGCAGATAAGTTTAGGGTAAACTTCTTCATCGTTGCCCCTGCAGCAGTCTTGATTCTGCTTGTTTATATCTTCTTGGGAAGAGACATACACACCACAGGACAGGTCGCTAATGTTGACATCTACAGGGTTATACCTTACATGGCAGTACTGATTTGTGCGCTCTTTGGTATGAACGTGATGGCTGTATTGACCATTGGAATCGTCCTCACAGGTGCTATCGGCATCATTGATAGCAGCTACGATGTCTATGGTTGGTTTGGAAGTATGGGCGCAGGAATCAAAGGAATGGGCGAACTGATTATCATCACGATGATGGCAGGTGGTATGTTAGAGATTATCCGTGAGAATGGTGGTATCGACTATCTCATCAAGATGATCACCCGACACGTCAACAGTAAGCGCGGAGCAGAGCTAACAATAGCTTTCCTCGTAAGTTTGGTGGATATCTGTACAGCCAATAATACGGTGGCAATCCTCACCGTGGGCGGTATTGCAAAGCAGATAGGCGACCGCTATGGTGTAGACAAACGTAAGGCAGCCAGCATCCTCGACACCTTCTCATGCTGTGCGCAGGGTTTGATTCCTTATGGTGCACAGATATTAATGGCAGCAGGTTTGGCAAAGATAAACCCTGTGAGCATCGTCCCATTCTTGTATTATCCAATGTTATTGGGCATCACAGCCTTTCTTTCTATCCTCTTCCATTATCCCCGTCGTTATTCATAACATATCATCATCACCCAACATTCAACACCCAACACTCACCATTCACCACTCCATTAAACATATCATCAACACCCAACACTCATCACCTAACACCCAATCACCATGCAACCAATAGAATCATCTGGAATGGACATCATTCAACGTAACTTCTTTCGAATCCTTTGTTCGGGCGCATTCGGCACACAGTCGAACCTCGAACCGATGTCGCCTTTCAAATGGCGAAGACTCATACAGATGGTTGAAGCACAACAAGTGATGCCTATCTTCATCAATGGTATCGCAAGACACGCTATGGATGAAGGACTCAACCTGCCAGAGAGTATCATCACAGACATCAAAGCAAAGCAGGAAGAACGCAAGACATTAACTGCAAGAATACCCAAGACGGTTAGACTTAGCAATGCGTTACTGAACCGTAGACTAAAGAATCTTATCTACAACGAACTGCATAGTATCGACACTTCGATTGAGGCGATTGATATGCTGAAGCTGATTGTCAACAACTCTGAGACGATGTTTACACGTGGTATGAACTTAGGTGGAATCATTACGATGGGCGAATACCTAAGAACTCGGGGTAATAAGGTAGACTTCGTGAAACTCGAGAACTGGCTGAATACCCTGCAGTTGAGTGCTATGGCAGAGCTACAGGGTAATGTTCTCATCTCCGTCTTTGGCTTTGAAGAAGACGAAATCCCCTTCGTTAGCAAGAGTGACCCTAATGCTTACCGCCTCACATTACGCAGTATTTCAGACTTAGCGAAGGACACTGCACACGAATGGCACTTCAAACAAAATGCCGTAGGATTTGTACAAAACAACAGTTCTGTACTTCGTCGCAACGTCCGTCGCAGCCTCCGCTACGTCAGGTATGCCCCCATTGAAACAACCAGCAACTTCTTTAGCAACTTCGTTAGGAGCCTTTCTGAGATTGAAGAGTAAGCTTAGACCTGAAATTTATTAGAACTCCTCTGAAACATGGAGTAACGCCATTTTAGAAAAATACTTTTTAAATATTTTGCAATTACACGTAAATTATATATATTTGCAGAATATTTAACATTGGTATATAATATCTACAAGCATAGAAATGCGACTGAGAAACCGAGATTATAACTTAAAAGATTTAGGGAATTTTCCCATAACCTCAAGTTTATGCTGGTATCTAAGAGTTCATTGTTGAATCTAAAATTGAAAAAAAATATAATTATAAATCTAAAAGAATATGGCAAACAACCTACCCTCTATCCCAAAGCAAATAACTATTTGTCTTGAAGAGAGCAAATATGCTCATGGTTTCAATCAAGAGAATAATATCCATTCTTTTAATTTTAATCGTGTATTAAGCTTAATAGATCATCAAGTTAGCAAGAAAGGTGGACAAAAGTCTATCTATAGTGTGGATCACCAATACAATACCATTTCAATCTTTGGTAATAGAGGTACTGGTAAAACAACTTTTATTCTCAGCATATTACAGCAAATACAAAAAACTTATGAGAAAGCTAAGATACTAAAGATTATTGACCCAACTCAAATGGAAGAAAAGGAACATGTATTCTTAGTTATCTTGTCATTGATTGATACAGAAGTTCGAAGCAAAATAGAGACTCATAAAAGAAATCATAATAGTGGTGTCTGTTGCTATGAAAGGGAATGGAATAGTAAGTTAAGCTCTTTAGCTAAAGGTTTACCAACACTTGAGGTGCTCAATAAGAAACAATACGAGAATTGGGATGATGACTTATACATTGTTGAGCGTGGATTAAAGAATGTAAAGGCGGCATACGATTTGGAGAAAAACTTTCATGAGTTGACAGAACTTGCCTTAAAGATTCTTCAGAAAGAGTTCTTTGTTTTAGCTTTTGATGACATTGATGTCGATATGTCAAAAGGATGGCCTGTCCTTGAAACTATACGTAAGTATCTTACAACACCTATGTTTGTCGTACTTCTTAGTGGGAATCCTACGCTCTATTCATATAATGTCCGTTTACATCAATGGAATCAATTAAAAAATTTGAAAGAGCATGAAGATCACGATTATATAAGTCAAGTAAATCAGTTGGAAGGACAATATCTCTTAAAGGTACTTAAACCAGAAAATAGAATCCAATTGAGGACATTGCTTGACTATAAGCGTATCAATGATACCTCATATATGGTTAAGCAGAAAAAAGAGGATAAAGAGAAAGATATTGAAGATGTGTATATTGACATTCTGAATGGTCTTGGTATTCATCAGAATTCAACTCAACAGTTATTTATCGATTATTTATTAGGTTTATCTATTCGTAGTCAGATAAGCATACTCTCTGATTATAATGAGCCTGACATTATGAGTCAGATTAATGTATATGTCTCACGCATGATGGCTGCTGATATTGATGTAGATCTTGCTGTTAAGAATCCTATTTTTACAATCATTTCGATGGTAGAATATTTGAAAAAATCAAATAGTTTCTCCCATTCCTATTTGCTTATTCCTAACACTATCAATCATGATACGAATGGGGTCCTTATGGGGTTGACTACTATATTTGCCAACCAAGTTAAACAAAGTCCATGGATTATATTCGATTATATGCTTAGAGTAGGCTATACCAGAAATCTCAACTTGCAATTAAGTTCAACTGCCTTTAATCAAATATTGTCGCATACTGGTATCATGCAAGATATGTCAATAAAGAATATAGTGCTTTTAATGATTGCAGTTGGAAAGGCAAACAATCTAAAGTTACCAGAATTAATACTATTAGAAGGACTTGCCATTAAGGCTAATCAAAAGGAAGAGGAAAAGGAGAATGCGATTGATAATATTCTAAAAAAAGATGATATTAATACAGCACAAAAAGTATTAGCACTATTACCATTGTTTTCTTTGAAAAGAGGGCAAACACAAAATACTAATTTATATTATTCTGTACTTCCATTATTGTCGGCTATATGTTTAATCATTCGTTCAGGATATGATGAATTATCTATCAAGGGTATTCTTAGTGATTTAAGTTTGCATCGCACCTATCCTATGCCAGCAGAGGGACAAGTTATATCTGATGTTGCTGAGGATAATATTTCTTCAAATGAAGAGTTATCACGAAAACTTGATATAAATACAGAGGAGGAGTCCGTAAAGAAATTAATAAAGGCATTAATTGATTGGAGGGAATCCTTTATCCATGACAATGAAAATAGTCCAATTCCTCCTTATCTGTTAGGTCGTATCATGACCCGCTTTACTTCTGCTTTGATAAATGTACCTAATAATAAGGAGAATTTAGCAGAACTATTCCAACAGCATCTAATCCTTTTCTTAAACTCCGTTTTGATAGAAGAAGCTAAAGAAAAGTTTGGTAACAAGGTAAATGTCAATAATAACAATCCTGTGGATGATCCCAAATTATTTTATGATAACTTGGGAAAAGTAACAAGTAAAAACGAAGGTGAGAAATCCTTTCTGGATTCACTTACTCTTATACGTTGTTTATTATCTTGCCCTCTAATTTGTGTTTTCTTTAAAAAAGAAGTTTCTTCCAAAATTAAGAAGTATTTTGATGCCTTTGGTTTTAACGACATAACTTTATACGATGATATATTGAGTCGTGCTGAATTTAAAACAAAAGAAAATTCTACAAATGGTACAATTAAGATCACAAAAGATAATTTAAAGGAATCCTTAGGTAGTATTATAAAAAAAGAAGGTGAGGAATCTTTTAAAACTAAAGTGTATGATATAGCTGATAACGGCAAGGCAAGAAAAGCACTCCTGAAACTGGATTCAGTCAATTCCGTGGATCGAGGTTGTACAAAGAAATTAAAAGAACTATATAAGAAAGAATACATTGATAAACAATAAGATGATTTGCTCCATCTGAAATATGAAAAGTAATTCACACATATCATACCTTTTAATCGACCGCCTTTCCCTTTCCTCTTATCAGGAAGGGGAAGAGGTCTCATTGAGAGATGTTAAGCGCAGACTTATGATAATAGCACGGGAAGACAATCATGCGATACCGCACCATTATCTGAGGCTTGTGTCTGATAGTTCGTTTAGAGGAATAAATACAAAAAGTCAACTCTTTACACAGGGATTAATCCAACTTGCAAATGACTTCTTAGAAGAGAGGAACAATCGCATATATGTCAAGATAGATAAGTTTAATGCTTGGCAAGAACAAATAGCGTATATACCTCCCATGCTATTGATATGTGCTTTTATTTTTAAGAATCTCGTTTCAACTATTAATGATATAGGGTCACACTCTTTTTACAATCAGGTTATTGCGCCGAACCTGGGAAATACGAGTTTGATACCGCCATACATACCCCAATTAGAAGAATTGAAGAAGGAGAGTCATGGATTAAATGATTTGCATATTCATCTAAATGGTACGGTGGAGACGGATACTCTTTGGCTTGATTTCTTACACTATCCTGATAGCTTCTATCGTGAGATGTTAGAAAGTTCAAACGGAAATGAACTTGCCAAAGAACAATATGAGCAGTTTGATAATTGGACAAAACCGAGGAGACTCAAAACGTTAATAGAAAAAGCTATCAAGCTTCGAGAGAAACTCTTTTCTAAGGTTAACAAAGTTGTGCAACTGAGAGAATCTTTTACAAGACAATCAGAGGCGTGTCTTTATATTGCAGTGCTACACTATCTATCAATGAATCCTGAAAACAAACAAGTCGCAGCATATTTTCATCATTATTTGCTCATACTGGGTCTTGTCAATCAGATGTCGGTTCAACAACCTCAATGCTTTGGCTTTGATCAGTTCCAACAATATACTTCAAATGGATTAAGAGAGTATAGCGAGCAAGAATATATAGAGCGTTTTTTTCAGTTGGCTGGAAATCAGTGTGATAATATTAAGAATTTAGAAGGGCGCTTCTCACCTAAAGATTCAATAGTAAAGAATAACATATTAATTGATAAAATTCGAAGAGGATGGTTACATCTAAATAATAGGCAAGATTGTGATAAGTCGAATATAAGGCTCACAGCCCATTTTATAAAGCGGGCAGATAAAGGAAAGGATGACATTAGATTTAAAGCACTAAGACTAAAGAATAGAAAAATATGTGAGGCACTGATATCATTACGTAATAGTGGTAGTAAGAATGGGAGAGCTATTGTCGGAATAGATGCAGCAGCAAGCGAATTTGATACGCCGCCTGAGGTGTTTGCCCCAGTGTTTAAGCGGTTGCGTGAGAACGGATTCCAATATTTTACATTTCATGCTGGTGAAGACTTCTACCATCTACTTGGTGGATTACGCGCTATCTATGAAGCAATTACCTTCTTGGATTTACAGCGAGGTGATAGAATCGGACATGCAACGGCAGCTGGTGTTGACCCAGGAATATGGGAGCACAATGTAGGGGGTGAAGTTGTAGTTCCAATAGGTGCATATATGGATGATCTACTTTTTGTATATTATCTAATTAGCAATAATGAATGTAAGGCTTTAGAATCATTAATGCCACGGTTATATATGCGTATAACGGAACTGGCAAGAGAGATTTTCCCTAATGATGAGTTTCAAGTTTATGATCTTATATATTCGTGGAAGAAAAGGCAAGAAGATATATTAGAATTGGCAGATAGTGGGGAACTAAATAATATTAAGGCCTTGAAGAGATACCATCAAAAAGAGTATGTTGAAAATTACAAAAAGGAGATAAAGGTAAAAATCTTCGAGATACTTGATAAGAATGCTCTGAGAGAAGTACAATTAGCTATCTTAAAGATAATGCACCATAAAGAAATAGCTATTGAAACTCTCCCTACGAGTAATATCTTCATAGGTTATCACAATAGCTTTAATACTTATCATCTTGTAAATTGGATTAGATGGGAGAAGGAAGGGAAGCCAATTCCTCCAATAGTCTTAGGTACAGATGATGCCGGTATATTTGCTACAAACATTTATAATGAATATTGCCACATATATACCCTGTTAGTCTACGAGTATGATTTCTGTATAAATGAAGCTTTTGAGATAATAAGGAAGATAAATCGAGATGCAAATTATTATACTTTCAATAATGATAGTCTGTATGCTGCGAATAAATAAGAATACCGAATATAGTATGGATTCTGAGAAAAGGTGAAGTTATTTAAAACATAGCCCTTTCGAAATTTAGAGTGATAAAGGCTCTCTAACAAGTGAGGAAATACAGCAAGTCTTACATAAATAGTTTTGTTTTGATTTGCTGTCACTTTTAACATTTCACGTATACTCTTTGTAAATCAAAGAGTTAGGTGTGCTATAAAAATGACAGGAGTGACAGTAAAATTATTCTTTAAGGTTATCTTGACACACGGAAGCATAACCTATAGGAGTAGTCTATTATTTTGGAAAAATCTTTTTCGTTCTACTTTTATAACCAGTATTGATAGAGAACAAATGAACTTTACAAACTGGTATAAGTAGTTTTTCTACACTTTTTACCCACAACAAGTATTTAATCACTTTTTTTTCGTATCTTTGTCCATGGATAGTTGAAATCCAGAATATAAAAACCTAAATACAAAAATCATATTAATCGAGATGAAGAAAATCTTACTTTCAGTGGCATTGATGATGGCTACATTCTCACTTCATGCCACAGATGCGAACTACCAAGTAGTTCCTCTCCCACAAAGCATTACTGCTGAGAAGGGTACACCATTCGTTTTGGATGCTAACACCGTTATTAATGTTGCAAGCAACGATGAGGCTATGCGCCGTAATGGTGAATTCTTGAAGCAATATATCCAAGAGGCAACTGGTATTGCGCTCAATGGTATGAACAAGAAAGGAAGTACTATTACCTTGAAACTCAATGCAAAGGTTGAGAATGAGGAGGGTTATGTTATCACCGTAAAGGGTAAGAATATTACCGTTGAGGGCAAGACTCCACGTGGTGTTTTCTATGGTGTACAGACACTTCGCAAGTCATTGCCATTGGAGAAGGCTGAGAACGTAACCTTCCCAGCAGCTCGTATCGTTGACTATCCACGCTTCGGCTATCGTGGTACGATGCTCGATTGCGCTCGTCACTATTTCAAGATGAGTTTCATCAAGGAGTTTATCGATATGTTGGCACTCCACAATGTCAACACCTTCCACTGGCATCTCACTGAGGATCAGGGCTGGCGTGCACAGATTGACCGCTATCCAAAGCTCACTGAGGTTGGTTCAAAGCGTGCGCAGACAGTTATCGGTCGTATGACAGGTCTCTTTGACGAGACCCCATACGGTGGTTACTATACAAAGGATGAGATGCGTGAAGTTGTGAAATATGCAGCTGATCGTTATATCACTGTTATCCCAGAGATTGACATGCCGGGTCATATGCTCGGCGCATTGGCAGCTTACCCAGAGCTTGGTTGTACCGGTGGTCCTTACAAAGTGGCTGAGCAATGGGGCGTATTCCCAGACATTCTCTGCGCTGGTAACCCTAAGACCTACGAGTTTGTGAACAATGTTCTCGATGAGATTGTTGATATCTTCCCATCAAAATATATCCACATCGGCGGTGACGAGGCTCCACGTGATCGTTGGAAGACCTGTCCACGCTGTCAGGCTGAAATCA
>ERZ772909.1458-NODE-1458-length-12968-cov-4.780996_pt1 | contig 12968 bp, 9 predicted proteins | sample MGYA00511137_ERZ772909 | MGnify/ENA primary metagenome ERZ772909 (study PRJEB29015, sample SAMEA2738095) | human oral metagenome | biome: human oral; feature: human-associated habitat; material: saliva | place: China | collected 2270 ... | reverse complement strand
ACTTTTACGTCCATTAAATCTACTTTTTGAGCAGAATTATTAGCGGTACGAACGGCATTATCTGATTTATCATTTGCTGTATTAGCAGTTACATTAGCTTGATTTGCATCTGAAATTGCTTTTGAAGAATCCAGAATTGCTTTGTCTGCATTTGCTTTTGCTGTTGTTGCAAGATTGTTTGCGCTAACAGATTGAGCCTGTGCTTGTTTCGCATTACCATCTGCGATAACAGCTAATTTATTAGCCTCTGTTGCTTGTGTTAAGGCTTGTGTTGCACTCTCAACCGCTTTTGTTGCGCTAACATTTGCATCAGCGGCATTTTTATCCGCATTATTAGCTTTTCTTAAAGCAATGTTTGCGGTTGTTACAGATTGATCGCTTTTTTCTACCGCTTGCTGACTTGCTAAATGAGCTTGATTTGCAATAGTTTCAGCGTTATTAGCCTTATCTACGGCTTCGCCTGATTTAGTTAAGGCTTGAGTAGATTGTGTATTTGCCAATTTTACGCTTTCAACTGCGTTTTCGGCATTTACTTTTGCCTCATTAGCGATTTCTCTTAATTGCGCACTGGTACGCTCTGCGCTTTCTGCTTTGGCAACCGCTTGATTAGCAAGTACGGTATTTTCTTGCGCTGTTTTAACCGCATTTTGCGCTTGCGTTAATGCACTGGTTGCGTTGGCGTTTGCGTTATTAGCTGTACTTAAAGCTGTATTTGCATTGTTTTCTGCATTTTTAGCTTTATCATTAGCTTGTTCCGCCGTAGTTTTAGCTTCGGTTGATTGATCTACCGCACTTTGTGCATTGGTTTGTGCGGTTTGCACACCAGTTTCAACGTTAGCTACACGACCAGTTAAGCCAGTAACCGCTTTTTCATTTGCTTCACTTTTTGCTTTTAAATCAGCTTGAGTTGAAGTAACTTTTGCAAGTTCTGCGTTTGTTGCCACTAAACCTGACTTAGCTTGAGTAGCAGTATCTTTTGCTTCTTGCGCTAACTGCTCTGCATTACCTGCTGAAATACTTGCAAGATTTGCTGTTGCTGCTGCACGGGTTGCCGTAGTTTGCGCACGATCTGCGGTTTGATTAGCGGTAGTTGCGCTACGAGTAGCTGTTTCGGCTGTGGTTTTAGCTGCATTTGCAATGCTTTCTGCGTTGTTTGAGTTACGAACGGCTAAATTAGCTGTATTTTGAGCTGTATTAGCATTTTGCATCGCTAAATCACTACGTTGGCTTGCTGCATCAGCCGTATTTTTAACTGTTACAAATTCAGATTGAACATCATTAATTGTACTTAATGCACTTGTCGCTGTATTTAATGCACGAGTAGCATTTGAGTTAGCTGATTGCGCCAACGCTTTTGCTTCACTTGCTGCATTAATTGCATTTTGGCTGACTTCTGCACTTGAACCTGTATTCAATTTTGCTAATTCTAAGGCTTGGTTTGCGGTTTGTTCAGCTTGCGTGACTCGCCCTGTTAAAGCGGTAACATTTTGATTTACGCTTTCAATTTGGGTGTTTAAGTCGGAGATACCGTTTTTAGCTTCATTTGCCGTATTTGTTGCGGTAGTAATGTGGTCAGATAAACCTGATACACTACCATTGAGTTTGGTAATATCTGCCGTATTTTTAACTACTTGTTTTTCTACTTCACTCATACGAGCAATCGCACTATTCACATTTGAATTGGCGGTTTGAGCAGTTTGTTTGGCTTCGGTGGCTAGGGTGACTGCTTGCTCCGCGACTTTTTTCGTATTTACAGACTGAGCCACGCTGGTATAAAGCGTTTGTTCCAACTGAGCAAATTGCCCACCGTTAATTGCCTGCTTAGAATTTGGCGCAATCAAGCCATCTTCAACTAAAGTCGGTGCAGAAAATACCAACGGCGACATTGTTGCTAACGTCATCGCAATCAAAGACATCATGCCTTTTCGCTTCCCTGTAGCCAACTCCGATACAACCGTTTGCTTTCCTGATTTATTTTTAACCACTTTGAAAATTTTATTCATCTGTTTGCCCTTTGATAAGTGAATTTACTGATTTATTTTCAGCGAGTATTGACTGAAATATAAACTTTTATGCTAACATATGAACACTATAGTCATCAAAAAGAAACCTTGTTTTTTCTAAAAGATTTTTTTGGTATCAATTAAGAGGAAAACTCAAATGAAATATAAACTGCTTTTAACAGGTTTATTCGGCATTTCATCACTGGCTCAAGCTGTTGTGGTAGAAGGCACGGAGACGGGTGAAACGGCGGAGGTTGCCACTGCTGAAGTATTTTCTAAAGAAGATGGCAAAGTAGTAACTGCTTCAAGTGAGGTAAAAGAAGTTACTTTTGAGCAGTTAGTCGATGATTTACTTATCGAGCCTATTAATAAAAATACCATTTCAAAGTTTGAGTTAACATCAACAGCATTGGTAGAGGTTAAAGATGAAAATGGCAACAATGTTGAAGGTAATAGTGGTGATTTAGTTTTTGAACTGCCATTTAAAATTTCTTTAGATAAAGAATATACCAAAAGCATTAGAAAAGTATTTACTGCATTAAAAGATAGCGAAGGTAAATCATTTTCTCTGAACAGTACTGAAATTAATACAGCCAAGGAACGAAACATTAATCAAGCTAATGTTAGTGAAGAGAAATTGAACTATTTAATGAATAAATTAACTGAGGAAAAAGAATTTAAACTTCGCTTAGTATTAGAAGAAAAAGATGGTACAGAGCTTACATCTATTCAACCTGCATATAATCACAGACTTTCTAATGGAGGATATATCATTAAATATAATAATGAGTTCCAAAATCAGGATGTAATTTCTAGTTTAATAGAAGATAAAGGGTTTAAACCTCAAATTAGCCAATCTAATCTGAATTTCTTTACTGGAAGTGTGGAAGGAAAAATCTTATTTGGATTAAGTAAAGATCTAGTAAATGAAATCAATAATGGTGGAAAGATTAAGGTTGATTTTATCAATTAAGAGTATAAAAGGAGTATTAACATGAAAGAATTTATTTACATATATTTAATTATTGGTTGCTATATTGCTCATAGAAGAACATCAAAACTAGATGTAAACTCTAAAGAATTTTTAATCTCATATGTAAAAACAGTTGTTACTTATCCTATTGAGATATTACGCGAGTTAAGCAATAAGAAAAATAGCAAAGGAGAAATGTAATGTCATTTCAAACCTTTGGGAAATTTATTTTTCCTGCTGTAACTACAATCTTTAGTTTAGATGTATTATCTTCAGTATATCACGATATGTCCTCATATGATATCAGCTATAGCGAAACTGGAGATCTGTTAGAAGAAAGCTTTCCACACAATATTAAAAATTCCTGTAACTCTGAAATAAAGAAAATTTCTGTTACAGATATTCTTCATAGTCATGAATATATAGATTATTTTGTTGAAGGAAAGACAGATCTTGATAGAAGTGATTACTTTAAAAAAGATTATTGTTCTCAAGATGATTCTTTTAATAGAAAAGAAGCGGAGACTAAAGCTTATTTTGAGAAAAATCGCGAAAAAATTGAAGCTGATTATAGAGAGCACTTAGAAGATGCTAAAAAGTATCTATTTAAAGAAAACTCATATAAAATCAAAAACTCTAGAATTTACTTTCAGTTAGATTATAACCATGAAGAATATGAAAAAACAGGTAATGTAAACCTTAAGTTAGAACCCACTGTTAGTTCATTTAGAATAGAAAATGTGGATAATACTCCATTTGAAAATGTTCAATTCTATATTAAACCAAGTAAGAAGCAACTTGAAGTTTTATCAGAAAGTAATGAGGTTGTTTCAAATGTATATACTAGAATAGACTTAAGTTTAGAAAGTTTAAAAAAATTAGGTGCTGCCGGTTGTAATTATTCAAGCCATACTGTATCAACATTTTTCGGGTTAGGCGGTCGGACAACCGAAAGCTCGTCAGCTTGCATTGCAACTAAATTGGATAGTGCAACGATAAAGCTTATCAAATTTGATGGATATTACAATTCTGAAGGAGAAAAGCAACAATATTCAAGCCCTATAGATCCTTATGATGACAAAGGAAACCGCTGGGAATTACTTGAAGAAATACCAATAAAATGGAAAACTAAATAATAATTCAAATAAGGGCTAATCAGCCCTTATTTTCTTCATAAACATAAAGCCCCTTCACAATTTTCTGCAAAACAGCCAAAACCTCAATAACTTCTCCTACCAAGCAATTTATCTTAATCTCACAGCCATATCGTTCAATTTCTTTACTAAAAATTTCTGATTTATTTGATTTCAAATAATGTCTTTCATAATAATTACAAATAATATGAATGACTCTAAAAAGAACGTTGGACATTCTTCGTCCTTCAACGGGATGTTTCATCGGAAAATTGATAGAGAAAGAACTTAAAAATGGATCTTCCTTTTGTCTTACAAAGTAAATTCTCTTTTCATCTGAAAAAACCATAAATCCATTTGCCGAAGCAAGCACATCACGATTATTTAACATATTATACATATCTTTAATTCGATACTCTTCTAGGCTTTCTAATATATAGATTTCATATTTATCTCTGATACCTAAAGAGTCCAATTTATCGCGTATTTCTATCCACTTATCATAGCAATTCCATTCATTCTCCATATTTTTCTCCTACTTATTTAGCTAGAAGCAGGTAATAAAAAATCCTCTTCTAGTGACTTTTATCAACAAAAAATAACTAGAAGAGGATTTAATTTACGTTTATTTAATGTACTCATAAAATTTCATGGTGTCAATATATTGACATTATAAAAATTTTTAAAGCTCAAAAAAAGAACACTATTGGTATCATAATGATGGATTATACAAAAGAATCTAATGATACTTTACTAAAATATCAGTATTCTTTCTGAATGCTACGCAAAGTATGTAGTTTATTATTGATGTCTTTTATAAAGTCATCAATATGAATACAGAAGAACGCAAAATGTTATTAAAACAGCTCGGTTTGTCGATTAAATTAGCAAGAGTGCGAAAAGGTCTTTCGCAAGAAGAGTTGGCAGAATTGGCAGGTTTACACCGTACTTATATAGGTATGGTGGAGCGTGCCGAGCGTAATATCACGGTTATCAATCTAGTACAGATAGCAAAAGCCCTAGATGTTTCGCTAGACAAGTTGTTTGATAACTCACTATAAACAATAAAGCCAATCTTTTTTAAGATTGGCTTTTGTATTTTTAGAGGTAATTACATATCTTGATATTTAAGCAAACCAGAAAGTCGTTCTATAGCATCAGGATTTTCATTTTCAGCAGCTATTTTCCCCCATAAATAGGCTAAACGCTCATCTTTATCAACACCTAACCCAAATTCATAGAAATAACTGATTCTCTCTTGAGACTCATCAATCTCTCTTGATTTTCTATACCAGATTAGGGCTTCGGAGTAATCTTTCTCAACAATACGACCGCTTTCATAAAGATAGCCCAATCTATTTTGTGCTAGTAGATCTCCTTGCTCTGCTGCCATTTTGCGCCATTTCAGCTCTTCTTTTTGATTACAGTAAATATCGGCAAGTATAACTTGAGCATCAAGGTCGCCTTGTTCAGCAACGACTTTTAACCATCGTATTTTTTCTTTATAGGAGATGCTTTCTTCATCATCAGATACGCCATGCACATGCTCCAAATACTCTTGATACTTTGAATGATTTGAAACCAACCATTTTTGTGCAGCGAAATTACCTTTTTCAGACGCATCTAGGTAATACATCACATCATTAAATAAATCTGATTTTACCTTATCTGTTGAGCATAAATAGCCTAGACGCTCCGATATATTCGCACTCCAAGTTGTCCCATTTGTTGCACTTTTATATAGTTCAAACGCTTTTTGGTAATCTTGTTCTACGCCAAACCCATTTTCATAACAATATGCCAGTTTTTCCAATGATTCTGGAGTGCCTGAAAATTCATATAACTCTTTATTCATTGCAAAAGAAATTTGGTAGCATTCTTGAAGAGTTTCTGAAATGTCCTTGTTATCCGCTTTCTGTTTAATGCACTCAAGCGATTTTATTGCATCATCAAGGTAAAGGTCTAAATATTGGGTTTGAGGATAACATCTGGCAATGATTCTCTGTGCTGTAAAATAGCCTTCCTTAGCGGGCAATTTCGCCCATTTGAGTGCTTCATCATATAATTTTCTTTTCTCATACCATAGAGCCACATAAGTGGCTGCAAGCAGTTCTCCTTGTTCAGCTGTGTTTATAAAATTTAAGAGCAAGTTGCTCAAATTCATTTGTCGTGCCACTGATTGGATGAAGCTGTTTTTCATTATAGATTTTCCAAATTAACTCTAAGTTTTTTTGAGATATCCATCTGTCTACATCTATCTTTTCTAGAACAGAAGCTGTAGAAAATAATGATGCACTATCATTTTGTTTAGCTGAAAGTAGAAAATAATGTAATGCAGCAGCAAAATCCCATTTATGATCTCGATATAAAATACCCAAATATCGCTAGATAAGCGGATTCTTGCTATTCCTGACAAATTCTGCCCAATAAAAAGCACGCTCAAGATGACTATCAATTTTGATTTCATAGTCATCTTCTATATTCTTTCCATATAGATAAAGCTCAATCAAACGAAGAGAGGCTTCTTCATTACCCTTACGAGCTGCTTTTTCATATTGTTCAATAGCTTTGTAGTAACACATTTCCGTACCGACACCATATTCATAATGCCACCCCAGAATTAAATTCGCCTCAACATCATTTTGATTCGCTGCTTTACAATGATAGTGATATGCTTTTTGAGCATCTTTTTTAACCAAAATACCATTAAGATAATGCCAACCTAGCATTTTCTGAGCATTCCTATCGCCATAATCTGCTAATTTTGCTAATAATTCCATTGCATCATTGGTATAATGTGGCATTTCTGTTTTAGGCTTACCGATAATAGTTTCTATATACATCATATTTCCCACCTATTAAGTATAGAATTTGATACGAGTAGTATAGTGAAAACGCCTATCATGATGAAGAACCATCGAAAGAAAATGATTTGATGATTGTATTACGATATAAAGTAAAGTTAAAACCAATCTATAAATTGATTAAGGGGTTTGGATAACCTAAAAAAATCTGCCAATTTCCTTGTGATTTCTCCTTTTAGTAACACTGAAAGTAACATCGGTAAAGTTTGAATTTAGATACTTCTTTATAATTAGAGGGTTTGTGACATGTAATTCAGATGACCCCAGCCCTAAAAGCCCTTGAAAATATTGACTTCAAGGGCTTTTTTATATCCTAAGCGTTCCTATCCAATCCTATAAACTCCTTGAGTTTGTGTTATTTGTTTCATGCATTTTTCTGATTTCGCCATTGTTCAAAATTTTCTGCCTTTTCTTTATCCTGCCTTGTGTTTTCAGTATAATGAGGCGTATTTTTAACCTTTCAATTTATAGAATCAATTATGACAAAATTTAATGTAAAAACTTTCCAAGGCATGATTCTTGCCTTACAAGAATACTGGGCGAACCAAGGCTGCACTATTGTGCAACCCTTTGATATGGAAGTGGGCGCAGGGACCTCTCACCCGATGACCGCATTACGCGCGTTAGGCCCTGAGCCGATGGCGTTTGCTTATGTGCAACCTTCCCGCCGTCCGACCGATGGTCGCTATGGCGAAAACCCGAACCGTTTACAGCATTACTACCAATTCCAAGTGGTGATCAAACCCTCTCCGGACAATATTCAAGAATTGTATTTAGGTTCCCTTGAAATGCTTGGTTTTGACCCGACCAAAAACGACATTCGTTTTGTAGAAGATAACTGGGAAAACCCAACCTTAGGCGCATGGGGCTTGGGCTGGGAAGTGTGGTTAAACGGTATGGAAGTGACCCAATTTACCTATTTCCAACAAGTGGGCGGCTTAGAATGTAAACCAGTTACCGGCGAGGTGACTTACGGTTTAGAGCGTTTGGCGATGTACATTCAAGGCGTGGATTCTGTATATGACTTAGTTTGGTCTGACGGCCCGCTTGGCAAAACCACTTATGGCGATGTGTTCCATCAAAACGAAGTGGAACAATCCACCTATAACTTTGAATATGCGGACACCGATTTCTTATTCTATTGCTTCGATCAATATGAAAAAGAAGCGAAAAGTTTATTGGAATTAGAACGTCCGTTACCGTTGCCGGCTTACGAGCGCATTTTAAAAGCGGCACACAGCTTTAACTTGTTAGACGCGCGCAAAGCCATTTCTGTTACTGAACGCCAACGCTACATTTTACGTATTCGTGCGTTAACCAAAGGTGTGGCGGAAGCCTATTATGCCAGCCGTGAAGCCTTGGGTTTCCCGGGCTGTAAAAAATAAAGCGAAAAGTCACCGCACTTTATGTTTCAACACAACGATATAAGGAGAGCATCATGAGCGATTTTCAATATCCGGACGATATTTACACCGAAGCGGAACCGGATGTAAACACGCTGGCAAATTTAGGGCCTTTAGCGCCGATGGCGGGAATTTGGGAGGGCAAGCGCGGTTTGGATATCAATCCAAAGGCGGAAGGGCCGGAGAAAGATCCTTATATCGAACATTACGAGTTGCAACCGATTGATGCACAAACCAATGGTCCACAACTGTATTACGGCTTACGTTATCACACGCGGATTGTGCAGCCGGATGAAGTGGAAACCTTTCACGATCAAGTGGGCTATTGGTTATGGGAACCGGCAACCGGCACAATTTCTTTGTCATTAAGTATTCCACGTGGACAAAGCCTGATTGCCACCGGTCATGCCGCACCGGATGCGAAAGAATTTACGCTAAAAGCTGTGCGCGGATCTCTAACGAATGGCATTATCTCAAATCCGTTTATTGAACAATCTTTCACCACAGAAAGCTATGAGATTACGGTGAAAATTCATGAGGATGGCACGTGGTCTTACGATCAAATTACCACAATGATTATCCCAAATTACGACGAACCATTTGAGCATCGTGATCGTAACCGCCTAACCAAAATCGGCGAACCAACGCCAAATCCAACCGCACTTGCGGCCATTGCCCAAAAATAAGGAGGCGAAAATGTCTAAACCTGTGTTGTTTTATAGCGCTGAATGTCCTGATACCCCCTCTTTTGTGGCGGAATTAAAGGCGTTAAACGTGGATTATGAAGAAATTGAAGTGCAATCCACCTTGCCGAATTTAAAACGCTTTTTACGCTTGCGTGATAACGAGGCGGTGTTTGATGAGGCGAAAGCTAAAGGTTATGCAGGCTTGCCGGCGTTGTTGTTGGTGGACGGCCGAGTGATTTTGGATGAAACCCAATTAAAAGCGATTTTTGCCTGATTTAAAATGATGCCTAAGTGCGGTCGATTTCAGGCTAGAATTGCTGGATGACTCGTCATTCACGGCTTGTTGTATAAGCGAAACATTTTTCTAATCGGCGATGATGATTTGATGTTCTTCCATCATCGGTTTAACCCCAACCATTTAATTTATTTGAGCCCATTTTATGCAAAAGACAACTTTTAAGCCCAAATTCATCGCTGCATTTGTCGCATTGAACCTAAGCCCTCTCACCTTTGCCGGACATGTTTATTCCGGTGTGGATTACCAATATTTCCGTGATTTTGCCGAGAATAAAGGTAAATTTACGCCTGGTGCGCAAAACATTGCGGTCGCCAATAAACAAGGGGAGGCTATCGGCACCATGATGCAAAACGCGCCGATGATAGATTTTTCGGTGGTCAGCCGTAATGGTGTGGCAGCGTTGGTAGGCGATCAATATATCGTCAGCGTGGCACATAACGTGGGTTATGGAAATGTTGATTTCGGCATGGAGGGCAATAACCCCGATCAGCACCGATTCGGTTATAACATCGTTAAACGAAATAATTATAAAAACGACCCTACTCACCCTTACATGACGGACTATCACAATCCTCGATTAGCCAAATTTGTCACAGAAGCCGCACCGATAGAAATGGTGTCGAATATGCAAGGCAACACCTATGGGGATTTAGAAAAGTATCCGATGCGGGTGCGAATTGGTAGTGGCTGGCAATTTTTGCGTGATGATAATGACAATGGCAATCATATTGCTATGGCGTATAACTATCTCACCGCAGGCAATACCTTTATGCAAGGTTGGGCGAACAATGGTGAGGTCAGTTTAAGTGGTGATATACGTCATCCGAATCAATATGGTCCGTTACCGATTTCAGGTTCTAGTGGTGACAGTGGTTCCCCGATGTTTATTTACGATAAAACCGCAGGAAAATGGCTGTTAAATGGCGTATTGCGTAGCGGACACCCTTATCAAGGCAAAGAAAACACCTACCAAATTGCACGTAAGAATTATTTGGATGAAATCATTGCAAGAGATTTGGTCACCGTATTTGAACCAACCGTAGCCTCTTATGACTGGACAGTGGATGACAACGGCAAAGGGAAATTAACTAAAGGCGGTAGTGGTGGCATAGACACTCCGCTTGCCAATTACAGCCTAGCGTCTTCGGGGAGTGATGAAGCCTTTGGATATGGTGGACCAAACCCTTATATGCCGGCACTTCATCACGGTAAAAACATTTACTTTGGAAATCTAGAAAACGGCACAGTAACCCTGAAAAATAATATCGATCAGGGTGCCGGTGGCTTGACTTTCGAAGGGGATTTTGTGGTTCAGCCTAATGCGGATGAAACCTGGAAAGGTGCCGGTGTTTCAGTGGGGGAAGGCAGTACCGTCACATGGAAGATTAAAAATCCGGCAGGCGATCGCTTATCTAAAATTGGGCAAGGTACGTTATTGGTCAATGGCAAAGGCGAAAACCTAGGCGATATCAGCGTGGGAGATGGTGTCGTTGTCTTGAATCAACAAGCGGACGAGAAAGGCAAAAAACAAGCCTTTAATCAATTAGGCATTGTGAGTGGCCGCTCAACGGTGAAATTAGAAAGTGACGACCAAGTTAATCCAAACAATATTTATTTTGGCTTTCGTGGTGGTCGTTTAGATCTTAACGGTCATTCACTAACCTTTAATCGCATTCAAAATACCGATGAAGGTGCACAAATTGTCAACCACAACAAAGACGCTGAATCTACCGTCAAAATTTTGGGCAATGCACAAATTGCTGATGAGAAAAACATTAACCAATCCAAAGCCACGGCGTTTAACGGCTGGTTTGGCGAAACCAATGCCGCACTTCACAATGGTCGATTAAATATCGACTATCAACCTACTCACGCAGACAGCGTCTTTTTGTTGTCAGGTGGTGCTAACTTAAACGGCAATATTACGCAGGAAAACGGCACGTTAGTCTTTAGCGGACGCCCAACGCCTCATGCCTATAATCACTTAAACAAACCGGCGCTCATTGGACGACCACAAGGTGAAGTGGTACAAGATGATGATTGGTTAAATCGCACATTCAAAGCCGATAATTTCATCATTAACGGCGGAAGTGCGGTCGTTTCTCGGAATGTTTCTGAGATAAGTGGTAATTGGCAATTAAGCAAAGATGCCAAGGCGACATTCGGCGTGACCGACAAACAGGCGAATTTCATTTGCGCGCGCTCTGACTGGACGGGGCTCACAAAATGCGATAATCAAACCTTGTCGGATAAAGCTTTTCGTAGCATTGAACGGACGAAAATCAAGGGATCGCTCAGTGCGTCTGATAGTGCGACTTTACTTGTTCAAGGGCTGGCTGATGTGGTTGGTAGCGTCATGCTAAGTGGATTCAGCCGATATCATTTAACCCATAATGCCACCCAAACCGGTATGCTTCATGTTAATGATCGCGCGGTAGCAACGGTGGACAACGCCACGTTGGCAGGGGATGTATGGCTTTCGGATATTACCACCCTCAACCTTGTGAACACCCGCTTCACTCACCAAATTCGAGGAAGCAAACACACATCGGTGTCGTTGTCAGACAATGCGCACTGGACGTTGCCGGAGAGCACAAGGGTAGGTAATTTAAGTCTTGATAATAGCCAAATTACGTTAAATCCGGATTTTACGACACAAAAGGATAATCAAACGTTTAACACGTTAGAAGTGTTGGGAGATCTTGACGGAAATGGCACCATTAATTACCGCACTTATTTGCAGGAAAATAAAGGCGACCATGTCATTGTACGAGGCAAAGCAGCAGGGAATTTCGTATTAAATGTGCGTAACACCGGTGCAGAACCACAAAACTTGGCACAGCTTAGCTTGTTGGAATTAAATAATCCTGCGCAATCTGACGATGTCAATGTTTCTTTAGCCAATGGCAGTGTGGATGCCGGGGCATACCGCTATGAACTCAGAAATGACGATTTTGATTATCGACTCTACAACCCTAAAAAAGAAAAAGAGCTCGCTGATCAAGAACGCATTGCGGAAGAAAAACGTAAAGCGGAAGAAGCAGCTCGCCTAGCCGAAGAAAAACGCAAAGCCGAAGAAGCCGCTCGCCTAGAGGAAGAAAAACGTAAAGCCGAAGAAGCAGCTCGTCTAGCGGAAGAAAAACGCAAAGCCGAAGAAGCTGCTCGCCTAGCGGAAGAAAAACGTAAAGCCGATGAATCTGCCCGTCTAGCGGAAGAAAAACGTAAAGCCGATGAAGCTGCCCGTCTAGCGGAAGAAAAACGTAAAGCCGATGAAGCCGCTCGTCTAGCGGAAGAGAAACGTAAAGCGGACGAAGTGGCACGCCTAGCGGAAGAGAAACGTAAAGCGGAAGAAGCCGCGCGTTTAGCAGAAGAAAAACGCAAAGCGGACGAAGCCGCGCGTTTAGCGGAAGAGAATCGTAAAGCCGAAGAAGCCGCACGTTTAGCGGAAGCAAATCGTAAAGCGGAAGAAGCAGCACGTTTAGCGGAAGAGAATCGTAAAGCCGAAGAAGCCGCACGTTTAGCGGAAGCAAATCGTAAAGCGGAAGAAGCAGCACGTTTAGCGGAAGAGAATCGTAAAGCCGAAGAAGCCGCACGTTTAGCGGAAGCAA
>ERZ772909.1457-NODE-1457-length-12980-cov-2.246963_pt1 | contig 12980 bp, 9 predicted proteins | sample MGYA00511137_ERZ772909 | MGnify/ENA primary metagenome ERZ772909 (study PRJEB29015, sample SAMEA2738095) | human oral metagenome | biome: human oral; feature: human-associated habitat; material: saliva | place: China | collected 2270 ... | reverse complement strand
GTATGCTATTGCTCATTTTCAGCAACACTGGGATATAAATGCTACTGATTTCTATGAAATGTTCAAAGAATCTTTTAGAAAAAGAGGAAATTTAGTACATCAAAATCCTTTTAGCTTTTTAGATGCATTAGGCAAATATTTTCCTGAACAGCTAAGGGATTTATTTATTATAGTCTATGGCTCTAATGATTTTTACACTAAATTAGAAAAAGCTAAGACTTTTTTAGAAAATAGCATAGAAAAATTAAGGGAAAAGCTCAACAAAACAAATTTTAATCATCAGTTTGATGAGCGAACCCTCTCTTTTTTGCTAACAATGCAAAATCCAAACGAAAATACTTTCTATAAAAGCACTCTCTATAACCAGCTTTGTGATTATTTAGATATTATCCCACAGAAAGAAAGGAAATACAAGCACCATATAGAATTACTATTCCAAATGGTTCCTTTTCTCAATAATTCTCAATTAAATTTGCTAAAAGAGCATTTTGTTCCACAAGGAGGAGATTTTCCTTTGCTGTTAGCTCAAGATATAGTTTATCAAAATATGAATAAGGAAAATGAAGATACTAAACATTATTGGTTGTATAGTCCTGGTGAACAAGCTATTAAGTGGGAGGAGTTTTATAATGAAGGTATTATGGCTATTGGCTGGGACAAATTGAGAGATTTGGAAAATTACACGGATAGAAAATCTATTCTTGAAGCCCTAATAAACAATTATGGAGGAGGAGAAGACCAACGTAATAACGTTTCTGCTCTTGATGATTTTTGCAACGGAGAAAATAAAATAAATATAGGCGATATTGTCATTGCTAAAAAAGGGAAAAATACTTTATTAGGCTATGGCAAAGTAATCTCTGATTATTATTTTGATGAAGAAAGAGCTGCATACAAGCATTATCGTGAAGTTAAATGGCTAAAAAAAGGAGTATGGGATGCTAATAATCTACCTACTAAAACACTTACTGATGTTACTACTTATAACTCTGATATTGAAGGAATTAAATATGCTCAATACTTACTAAATATTATGAACGGAAATACACAAGCTCAAGAGGACAACCTCGTTATTAAACTTTTAAAATACAAACCTCAAATCATTCTACAAGGTCCCCCTGGTACTGGTAAAACTCGTGAGGCTAAACGTATTGCCAAAGCGTTATTAGGTTTAGGTGAAAATGATAGCTTAGAGGGCAATGAGCAATTCAAACTCATTCAGTTTCACTCTAGCTATTCTTACGAAGATTTTGTGAGAGGAATAGTTGCTAAACCTAACGAAGAGGGAAATGGTATTGTATATACTGCTGAAAATAAAATATTAGGAGCTTTTGCTAAAGAAGCTTTTAATAATTGGCATAAAGCGCAACAAAGTGCGCAGACGCTAAAAGAAGATGAGGTTTTTGAAGCTTTTATTGAACATATCAAAGAAGAATTAGCTCAAAGTGAAGACTACAAATATCCATTAACAGAAGCTGTTTATCTTTTTGATGCTGATGATAAGCGTTTTAAATATAAAGGTGATAATTGGGAAGTACATAGTAATGGTTTGAATATGAATTATGCTGAAATTAAGCGTATTATCGAATCTGGTGTAAGAGATAGACAGGGGGTAACCAAATTGACAACTATAGGTGGTCAAGCCAGACAACACGCCTCTTATTTTCTGAGAATCGTAGAAAAATACTATGAGTTTAGAGAAAACTATAAGCCTACAGTTGATAAAATACCTCTTAAAAACTACGTTCTTGTCATAGATGAAATCAACCGCGCAAACCTATCAGCTGTACTTGGCGAACTTATCTATGCCTTAGAATACCGAGGTGAAGCAGTACAAAGTATGTACGCTATTGAGGGAGAAAACAACCTTATTCTGCCTCTTAATCTCTATATTATCGGTACGATGAACACCGCCGACCGCTCCGTAGGGCATATAGATTATGCCATCCGTCGCCGCTTTGCCTTTGTAAATATTTTACCTAAAGATTTAACAAATGAATTAGGCGACCAGTTTAAGAGTGAGTTATTTGATAAAGTAACTAACTTATTCAATTCTAATTTATCTCCTGAGTTCAAAAAGGAAGAGGTACAATTAGGACATTCATATTTTATTACTAAAAATACTCCTATCGACATCCGTTGGGAATACGAAATCAAGCCTATTTTGCTCGAATATGTGAAAGATGGTATTCTCGTAGGGGAAGGGATAGAAACTACTATAAATAACCTTATCAACAATGAAAATACCGCTTCTTGAACATCAACCCTATAGCATCAAAAAAGAGGAGGGGAGCATTTACTTTGAGGCAATACCTCAGATTTGTCCGTATATATTGAAAAAAGATAGACAGGGTAATCCTGTCTATCCTTTTGATATTAAGCGTACGAATGAGGGTGAAGTATGTTTGCAGGCAGGCTATTATATAGGGGCGTTGTGGTTGGTAAAACATCACAAATTTGTATACATAGAGCCTAAAATGAATAAAAAACAGATAGCTAAAGGCTCTCCTACTCAAGAGGAGGAATGGGCAGAAATCGACTATCTAAAAATGCTTCTCAGCATTACAGGGCTTGATCCTAAAGATACACAAGACCTCATCAAAATCTATTGGGACGAACCTCCAATTACTATCGAACAGCAAAAAGACACACTCACGCCTTTTCTAATGGTGCAATTCCTTTTGCTACTGAAGCGTATTGTGCGCAAAGGACTTAAAAAATCGTATTACACGGTCGAGGAGAATCTTAATAGCCGTATCAAAGGTAAGATACAGTTAGGGAAACACCTCAAACAAAATGTTTTTAAGAACAAACTCACAGCCCACGTATGTCAGTATCAAGAGTTTGGAATGAATAACCTCGAAAATCGCTTTTTAAAGAAGGTCTTACAATTTATCATCAGCTTTAAGAATACACACGCTAATTATTTTGCAGGAAATGACAAATCTATTCACGAACTTATTACCTATTGTAGCCCATATTTTGAGTTGATTTCGGAAGAAATTGATGTTGAAAACCTCAAAAAACTTACTCCTAATACTTTTTTTAAAGAATATGAGGAAGCCATTCGCATCGGGCAGCATATCTTAAAGCGTTTTTCGTATAATATCACCGAAACAACCCAACAAAAAGTCGCTATTCCGCCTTTTTGGATAGATATGCCCAAACTTTTTGAGTTATATGTCTATAAAAAACTACAAGAACAGTTTAGAGATAGGGAAGAGGTACTCTATCATTTTATTGCCGATTATACCGAATTAGATTTCTTGCTCAACACTTCAGAATACAAAATGGTCATTGATGCCAAGTATAAGCTTATTTATGAAGATAGTAGAGTGATAGATGACATCCGCCAAGTAAGTGGCTATGCACGTTTAGAAGCAGTCTACAATGAGTTTAAAATAGAAGAAAATAAATTGATAGATTGCCTTATCATCTATCCTTCTTTAGAAGAAAACAAAGAATTGAATTTTAAAAAATTAGATACTATTAAGAACTATGCTAAAATCTATAAACAAAGCATATCCATTCCATTAATTACTAATCTTTAATCATTCATTATTATGTCAAAATTCTACAACGAAATTGCGGAAAAATATGATTACATCTTTCCGTTATCACCAGCTCACCAAACCTTCTTTGCTAGTGAACTATGTGGCAAAACCGTTCTTGATGTAGGTGCTGCCACGGGCAACCTCACCGCTTACTTATTATCGCAAGGTTACGAGGTTACCGCTATTGACCTTAGCAAGCGACTCATTGCCGAAGCTACCAAGAAAGACATTGTGGTACAACCACTTAATATGCTTGATATTGACCAGCTTGCTGTCTTCAACAATATTGTTTGTATCGGTAATACATTGCCGCACCTCGATAGTAAAACTTCTGTACAACTCTTTTTGCAAAAAGCCTATGGGCAACTGACTCAAAAGGGTAAACTTATCTTGCAAATAGTCAATTTTCAGAAGTATTTTGCCCAAAAGCAAGGCAATTATTTAGGTAATTTACCTCTGATAGCCAATGATAAGGTAAAATTTGAACGATTTTACTATCTAAATGACAGCGATAAAATCATCTTTAAGACTATTTTAGACGATACTATAGAAAATGAAGAGTTACTACAGCCTATTTTTGCTAACGAACTCACCGATTGGCTTATCAAAATAGGGTTTAAAAACCTTAAACTGTATGGCAATTTTAAGAAAGATCCTTTTGAGGCTGAAAAATCAATGGCGTTGATTGTCAGTGCTGAAAAATGAGTTTTGAACTAAGATTTTCGTATCTTACAAATATTGTGTATATTTGCACTTTTAAAATAATTAATAACAACTAGAAAATGTTATCAGTATCCAATTTATCAGTACAATTCGGTAAGCGTGTCCTCTTCGATGAGGTAAACGTAACCTTTACTCAAGGCAACTGCTACGGCATCATCGGTGCCAATGGAGCAGGCAAATCTACTTTCCTTAAAATCCTTTCAGGCAAGCAAGAACCTACTTCGGGGCGCGTTATTCTCGAACCTGGCAAACGTATGTCGGTGCTTGAGCAAGACCACTACGCTTATGACGATTACACCGTACTCGACACTGTCATTATGGGCAACAAAGTCCTTTCTAAAGTTAAGAAAGAGATGGACGACCTCTATGCTGACTACTCTGATGAGCACGCCGAACGTATTGGTGAGCTACAAATGCAGTTCGACGAGATGAATGGCTGGAATGCCGAGAGTGACGCTGCTGCTTTGCTCTCTAACTTGGGTATTACAGAGGATATGCACTACACTATGATGTCCGAAATGGACGGTAAGCTCAAAGTGCGTGTACTTTTGGCGCAAGCCCTCTTTGGCAACCCCGATGTACTCATAATGGACGAGCCTACCAACGACCTTGACTTCGAGACTATTGGCTGGCTGGAGAACTTTTTGGCAAATTACGACAATACGGTGATTGTAGTCTCTCACGACCGTCACTTCCTCGATGCCGTTTGTACCCATATCTCGGATATTGACTTTGGAAAAATCAACCATTATTCGGGTAACTATACTTTCTGGTACGAAAGTAGTCAGTTAGCAGCCCGTCAGCGTGCGCAACAGAATAAAAAGGCGGAAGAGAAAGCTAAAGAATTGCAGGAATTTATTGCGCGCTTTAGTGCCAACGTGGCAAAATCAAAGCAGGCGACCTCTCGTAAGAAGATGTTGGAGAAACTCAATATCGAGGAAATCAAACCGTCTTCCCGTCGTTACCCTGCCATCATCTTCGACCGCGACCGCGAGGCAGGCGACCAAATCCTACACGTGGAAAATCTTGCTGCGTCTATTGATGGACAGATATTGTTTAAGAATGTAGACATCAACCTTGCCAAAGACGACAAAGTAGCTGTGATTTCTAAAGATTCGCGTGCCACCACTGCCTTTTATGAGATTCTCAACGGCAACCTTAAGCCCGATGCGGGCACCTTTGCGTGGGGTATCACCACTTCGCAGTCTTACCTGCCCGTGGATAACTCCGATTTCTTCACTCAAGACCTTTCTTTGGTGGATTGGTTGCGCCAATGGGCAAAAACAGAGGAAGAGCGCGAGGAAGTATACGTGCGTGGCTTCTTGGGCAAGATGCTTTTCAGTGGCGAGGAAGCTCTCAAAAACTGCAAAGTGCTCTCAGGAGGCGAGAAAGTGCGCTGTATGCTCAGCCGTATGATGATGTTGCGCGCTAATGTGCTAATGCTCAACGAACCTACCAACCACTTGGATTTGGAGAGCATCACCGCCTTTAACAACTCGCTGAAAAACTTCAAAGGAACCGTACTTTTCACCACCCACGACCACGAATTTTCGCAAACCGTCGCCAATCGTATTATCGAGCTTACTCCTAGTGGCATTATCGACCGCTATATGACCTTTGATGAGTATATGGACGACAAAAATATTCAGGAATTGAGAGAAAAGATGTACAAACAATGATTAATTGTTAATGATTAATGGCTAATCATAGCACTTTGGCAAAGGTTATTGTACAAAAAGGTAATAAAAATGAGCTTTGCCAGAGTGTTTTTGATGTAAAATTATAATTTAATACAAAATTTCACTTTACAAGTTAACTAAAAAAAGAATAAACAATGATTAAACAATTTGATTTACAAAAAAAACATCAAGAATATAGACAAAATATGTCTAATTATTTTCTTGAATATTATTTTAAAGAAAAAATTTCTCATTTCCTTGATTCCTGTAAGATGATAGGAAGAACACAATCATTAAAATTGGCAACTCTTGCTCTACTTGCTTGAGCTTTTACGTGATGTGAAAGAGATAGAAGTACTATACAGATTTCTTTTGATAAAAAATCTGTTTCAACGGATTTTTATTTTATTCGTTCTGTAGGAGAGTGAGACTATGAGAAAAAAAGATATGATTTAAAAGTCGTTAAGAAAGATGGTCTTTGTATAGCAGAGATTGATGGTCCTTGATCTGATAACTATGAATTTTCTGGAACTCCTACTGAAGTATTTGATAGTGTACAAGCAGTCTTGCAAAGTGAATGTGAGGAGTGAACTAATTGATCAAAAGAAGTAGCATCAAAGGTGTTTGATAAACTTATACAAGTAAAAAGAGCTTATGATGATATGGCCACTTGAAAAGATCATTAAATTCAGATTTTTTTCTATTTTTTATGTTTACAATTCTCGCTATTTCAGATTCAGATAAGCATTTCTCGACAGCTCTCCAAGAATATAGGAAAAGACTGTGAAAACAGCTTATCATTGATGATCTCAAGCCTTTCAGAGATGAGAATCAGTTTTTGGTAATTGAAAAAGAAACAGATAAACTTATTGATCAACTTCATAAGAAATATTCTCATCATCAGAAGTTTCTCTTGATTAAGGAAGGAGAACAATTGGATACGATCGCTTTTTCTCAAGTCCTTCAGGGAAAAGAGAGCGTTTTTATTATTGGAGGTCCCTATGGAGTTGATGATAAGAAGCTAAAAACTGGATTTCCATCCTTGAAAATGCTTTCTTTTTGAGCAATTACTTTGCCTCATGGATTGGCAAAATTGACTTTGGTTGAGCAGCTCTACAGAACAACTACTTTATGGTCTGGGAAAAAGTATCATTACTAAATCTTGACATTTTTTATTTAAATGACTATACTTAGTCAGATTTTTTAATTATTATTTGATTGAACAATATGGTGAAATCTCTTGATACAAATGATAAGCTGACGGATCAGAAACAGTGGAAACATAGAAAGTTGATTAAAAATACCCTTTCTCAGTTGACAAACGCACTTATTCTTTTTAAGATGAAAACAGGAAACAAGGGAGATTATAGTGTAAAACCCTTGGCATTTAATGAAGATTGGGAGATCGTTGTAGTCAACAGACAGGAGAAGAATAAGAAAGGCCCTGTGGATGTTTTATGAGATATTGGAAAAATTAATATTCTTGAAACTCAACGCTCTCTTTTTGATGATATAAACAAAGAAGAGTGACTTTCTCTAGAAGAAAGAGAAAAATATAAAGGTGCTATTAGACAATTCGTTAGAACTCATTTTATTAAGGCAAGGGAGAATTTAGAGAATAAGAAAGTTTCTCCTCATTCTAAATTCCGTGCTTTTTATACTAAATTAGCTAAAGAAAAGAGTGCTGATCCTAAGGAACAATTGCAATATAGAGATATTTATCTTACTCTTGCAAATATGTTATATGAGAAAAATAAAAGTTTTCTCAATGAAAATGGTGAAATTAATGAAAGTTGATTAAGAGAGATCGCTATTATTTTTCTCAAGACAATAAAAAATATCCCAAATTCAGGTTCTTCAAAGTCGTTTCATAAAATTTTTCATGATGGCGATTTTAATTTTTTGAGGAAAGAGAACGATGCCTGAGAACCGATGGTTGGAACTCTAGATCATTATGTTGAAGCTATTCAGTATTTAATGGATTTAGATGGCTATAATGCTTATGCAGAATGAGGTAATGTAGGAGCGGAAGAATGGATGAAATCTAAAAAGTCTTTTCTTAATAATTTATTTGTAGGAAGTAAGCTTAATGGTGAGGGTAGACATGAAGTTTATTCGGATAAAAAATTGCTTCATAATAAGTTAAGTTCACTTTGGACTGAGACAATTGGAGAATTTCTTAAATCAGATTCAAAAATGTTGCATCATCGAGTTCCCTTTAATAGATTAAAATCAGAATCCTCGATTTTTCAGAAATTATGAGGAAGGACAGAAAATATTCAAGATGAGTCAGGATTGAGGGTTGTTTATTATAAGGATAAGAGAGAAAAAGCTTATTGTGTAGATCAAGATATTGTTGAGATATTAAAAAGTTATTGTAAGAAAATTGTAGACTTAGATGGAGTAGATATTGTAAGTCTTCAGCTTGACAAAAAGTGAAATTTTATTTCGGAAGAGGGACAAGAGGAAATTCTTAATCTTCTTTCAGAGATTACAGGATGTGAAGATATAACTTATAGAATAAAACCAAAGAAGTCTGCTGATCGTTTGGACTCTATCAGCTCAAAATATTATCACTTAACAAAGACGAAACCTACCCCTGGATTGAAAGCTGCTTATGAAATAGCTAATGCCACAAAGAGAGGAAGTAATGGAATTCAATATAAGGATTTTAAAATTATTGCAAAATTGTCACTTGATCAGGAAGTATATAATGCGCATCTTGAAGATCAAGAGTTAGAGATAAAAAAGGATTTGGATCTTTCTCAGGAAATCTCTTTTTATCCTTATACTAATGATCTTAATATAGGGAATCACCATTTTCTAGATTTGGAAAAGAAAATTTTTCTCAGAGTAAAAAATATGAATGATATGGAATTATGAAAAAGTATTTCTTTGAATAAATTGAGATATTTTACAGAAACGACATTAAAAGATATTTCTTTTGATATTGATGTCTTTGAAGATAAAGTAAAAAAAGGCCTTCTTCCAACCCCAGAAAATGATCATTATGCATATCTTGTTTTAGATTGAGAGAAAATTTCATTGAAGGGGCTAATTTATAGGAATAGAAATAATTCTGAGAGGTTTGATAAATTAATTTCTATGGTTATTAATTACTTTTTAAAAAGTAATAAAATCTGATATTTGAATAAAAAAGACACTATTCATAGTGGTTTAGTTTCTCCTGAAATGCTTAGGAATCCTCAAGAATTTAAATCTAGGAGATTCCTTACTTCTGATGTCTTAAGGACAAGTGCTTTAGATGCAAGTAATGCAGAAAATTCAGTTAGTTTTTATACGGATAATAAGGATAGTTATATTATACCGCATTTTTATAATGTTTCGCTTGGAGATTTAGGAGATTTTATTGCTCTTGAAAAATGTTAAATTTCCTCCATAATTTCAGTCACAATGGCGTTGAATACGTCCATCCCAGCGTCTGTTAGTTTGAGTTTTTCTCAGTTAATGGTGATTAAACCTTCATTTTCATAAATTTGCAATTTTTTCTCGTAATGAGGAATGAGGAGTTGTTTAAATTTTGAAAGCTGAGGTACTCCTTTATCAGTTCTTAATCCTAGAAAAAATTCTTCTATCAAATAATCTTTTTCATTCAGTGGTTCAAATGCTGTTGGATCAAGAAATTGCTTGTTGCAGTAGTTTTTAAGACTTTTGGTATTTTTGAATCTTAGACCTGCTTCTGGTGTCGGAATTCCTAGAGAAGAAAAGAATTCTGAATTAAGCTCTTTTTTATTCAAAAATGAAGAGGCATTGAGTCCTAAACCGAGATAGTTCTCCATTTCCCAGTAAGTTCTATTATGGATACTAGATTTTCCAGAGAGGGAGAAATTTGATAGTTCATACCTATGATATCATGCATCTAAAAGAATATCTTTTAAGAGGCTAAATTCCTCATATATTTGTTCATCACTTCCAAAGTATGCCCCTGAGATGAGTGAATCAGTTTTTTTTCTTTTTCGAGCTTGATTTTCAAAAAGCTCCAAAGTATAAAGCGAAAAACTATCGGCAAATTGTGAGTTTACAAAATCGGTAAAAAATTGTAAAGCTGAAGGAGTCCATAGGTAGGGATTTCCTTTCTTGCTCTGATTCCATTTTCCAAAAGCAATAAAATCAAAATTAAAGACCGTATTATCTTGCTTGAGAGGCTGGAGATTACGGAGGAAATCTATAAGTCCTAGAAAACGTGTGTGTCTTCCTGCTAATTGGAGTACTTCATTATCAAAACTTTGGATCCCAAAGGAGAATCTGATTCTTGGATATTTTTTTCAAAAGGTTTTTTGGAGAGCTTTTACGATTGTGTAAATTTCTTCTTCAGGATAAGGATTAAACTCAAAACTTAATTCTGCAAGGTTAGAACAGTCAAAGTGTTGCTCTAGCGTGAAAATGATTTCAGAAAGCTGATCTGCTCCAAGGAGATTTGGTGTTCCCCCTCAGAAGTAAAGAGTTTTTATTTCTTCGTGATGAAAGTATTGGCTGTAATGCTTGATTTCTTCTTTTAGGGCAAAAAGATATTGTTCAACATGATCTGATTTTTCTGTTAGAGCAAAAGAGGAAAATGCACAGTAGTTACATTTAGATTGGCAGAAGGGGATATGAATATAGAGTGAAAGCATATTAATGGAACATATAGAATAAGAAGTGATTGTCAATGTAAGTAAGGTAAGGAAAAGCTCCTTTATTTGCAAGTCAAAATTTTTTGATAAAACTCTTGCATTTCTCTCTCATTTTCTTATATAATATGTCGTTCATATTTTTTATTTCATTATGAATGGTAAAGATGACAAAGAAAATGTTGGCAGTAGCTTTGATGGCTGGATCAGTACTTGTACTTGCTGGATGTAACGATACTCCTGCAGAACCAGAAGTTATTACTGGAGATGAGGTAGTTGTTCAACCAGAAATCCTTCCTATTGATGAAGCTCAAACAGGAGAAGTTGCTACTGGAGATGAAGTTGTAGTAGAACAACCAGTTGTAGTAGAACAACCAGTTGTAGTAGAACAACCAGTTAAAAAAGTTGTTGCTGAATAATTTTCTTGCAACTTGATCGCAAGATACTATAAAGGGCATTGTAAAAGATGCTCTTTTTAGTTACGAAAAAATAATGCTCTTAAGGACTTATCTTCAAACCCATCATGGAATCTCGAGAAGAATGATTGCTTCATTAATTGATGAATGAAAAATTTTTGTCAATGGAGAAAAGGTAGAGAATTATAAGGCAGATCTTCAAAATGGAGATACTCTTGAGGTACTATCTTCTTTTTCAGAAACTCTTGATTTTCAGTGAGAGCAATCAACGAATATTTCTCTTTTAGCGTTTAATAAACCAAAAGGGTATACCTGTTCTAAATCAGATCCTTATAATCCAACTTTTTATGAGCTTTTACCTGCTGAGTTTTTGCAGAAATATTATTATATTGGGAGATTAGATAAGGAAAGTCGTGGTTTGATGCTTCTTACAAATACTCCTGAGCTTGTACATCAGTTTGAGCATCCAAGTAAGGAAATTGAGAAGACCTATCTGGTCCAGCTTAATCATCCCTTTGACTGGAGCTTTAAAGAGAAGATTTTAAGAGGGATATCCGAGTGATGAGAGCTTCTTAGGACAAAAAAGCTTGAAAAATCAGATTTTTGATGCTTGAAGATTACGCTTAATGAATGAAAAAAAAGGCATATTAGGAGAATTTTCAAAGCCCTTGGTTATAAGGTGCTAGATTTGCAGAGAATCCGTATTGATAACTATTTGCTTTGAACGCTTCCAGAGGGAAAATGGCAAGAGTTGAAGTTATAAATTCTTAATTTTTTTAGCAAAAATTGGTGCTTACCTTTATTTCTATTTTCTTATTTTTGAATCATGCTTACACGATTAAGAAAAAAATTTAAATCTGATCTCAAAACCCTCAATACCATCTACATTTCCAAGCAGGCGATTTTGCAGAATCTTGATTTTCTCCAAAAACTTCAGCCAAATTCAGTTTTTTTTCCTGTTTTAAAATCCAATGCTTATGGACACGGAATCTTGCAGATGCTAGAGATTTTGAAAGGGCAGAATTTCCCTTATCTGGCAGTGGATAGTTATCCGGAGTATCAGCTTATTCATAAGCATTCTGACTTTGATGTTTTGTTGATAGGCGAAACCTTGCCTGAGAATTATCGTTTCTTTGATCTTAAAAGAACGGCTTTTGCAGTTTATACCTTGCAGGCATTGAGGGCACTTGCTCAACTTAAGAAAAAAGTCAGACTTCATCTTTTTTTTAATACGTGAATGCATAGAGAGTGAATTCAGGAGCAGGATTTGCCTCAAATTTTGGCTTTTCTTCAGGAACATAAAAATCTAGAGGTAGAGGGCGTGATGTCGCATTTGCATAGTGCTGATGTGGGGCTTTGAATTGAGGAGCAGGTTTGATCTTTTAAAAGCATGGCTGCTCAGTTAGAAAAAGCCTGATTTTCTCCAAAGCGGAAGCATATTTCAGCATCGGCAGGAATTCTTAGGCTCCATGATCCATATTTTACTGCGTGTAGACCTTGATTGCTCCTTTATGGGTATCATCCTTTTGAGGATGAGCAGGATTCCTGATTACAGCCAGCTTTAAGTCTTTTTTCAACGATTGTTTCTTTACAAATTTTAAAAGCAGGAGAATGAGTAAGCTACAATCAAAGGCGAAAGGCTGAAAAAAACTGTAGCATTGCTACGATTCCTTTCGGATATTATGAGGGATGGCTCAGAAATCTCTCTTGAAAATTGGAGTATTTTTATCAAGGAAAGGCGTTTCCTCAACTAGGAACAATTTGTATGAATCTGAGTTCTTGTCTTGCAAATGAAGACATGAAGATTGGAGATAGGATTGAACTTATTTCTGTGCAAAAAGATGTATGAAATAGTATTGAACAAATTGCTCAGTTAGCAGAAACGATTCCTTATGAAGTATTGATTAGGCTTGAAAAAGGGATTAGAAGAATTGTTATTGATTAATGTTTTATTTCATCTGTTGTCAAATGTTTTTT
>ERZ772909.1456-NODE-1456-length-12981-cov-7.000774_pt1 | contig 12981 bp, 10 predicted proteins | sample MGYA00511137_ERZ772909 | MGnify/ENA primary metagenome ERZ772909 (study PRJEB29015, sample SAMEA2738095) | human oral metagenome | biome: human oral; feature: human-associated habitat; material: saliva | place: China | collected 2270 ... | reverse complement strand
AGGTAGCGAAATTCCTTGTCGGGTAAGTTCCGACCTGCACGAATGGTGTAATGATTTGAGCGCTGTCTTGACGGGAGGCCTGGTGAAATTGTATTACCGGTGAAGATACCGGTTACCTACAGTAGGACGGAAAGACCCCATGGAGCTTTACTGTAGCTTGGTATTGGGTTTTGGCATTGCATGTATAGGATAGTTGGGAGACTGAGATGATATGGCGCTAGCTGTATCGGAGTCATCGGTGGAATACCAACCATTCAATGCTGAAATTCTAATCTGTGGTTTGTAGCCACGGAGACAGTGCTAGGTGGGCAGTTTGACTGGGGCGGTCGCCTCCGAAAGAGTAACGGAGGCGTTCAAAGGTTCTCTCAGGTTGGATGGAAATCAACCATAGAGTGCAATGGCATAAGAGAGCTTGACTGCAAGACTGACGGGTCGAGCAGATGCGAAAGCAGGACATAGTGATCCGGCGATTCCGAATGGAAGGGTCGTCGCTCAACGGATAAAAGCTACCCTGGGGATAACAGGCTGATCCTACCCGAGAGTCCATATCGACGGTAGGGTTTGGCACCTCGATGTCGGCTCATCGCATCCTGGGGCTGGAGAAGGTCCCAAGGGTTGGGCTGTTCGCCCATTAAAGCGGTACGTGAGCTGGGTTCAGAACGTCGTGAGACAGTTCGGTCCCTATCCACTGTAGGCGTTAGAATATTGAGAAGACCTGTCCTTAGTACGAGAGGACCGGGATGGACAAACCTCTGATGTACCAGTTGTCACGCCAGTGGCATGGCTGGGTAGTCACGTTTGGAAGGGATAATCGCTGAAAGCATCTAAGTGAGAAGCCCCCTTTAAGATGAGTGTTCTATTAAGTAACCATCGAGACTAGGTGGAGATAGGCTAGGGGTGTAAGTATAGAGATATATTTAGCTGACTAGTACTAATATTACGTAAGCTTTTTAGATAACTTTTTTACTACTACTATTTATTTCTCATTGTCTTAACGATGAATATATATATTAAGTTTGGTGATAATAGCAACAGGGATACACCTGGAAACATTTCGAACCCAGTAGTTAAGTCTGTTTACGCCTAAGATACTTAGATTTACTTCTAGGGAAAATCGGTAATTGCCAAGCTTGGATATGTCTCTGTAGCTCAGTCGGTTAGAGCATTTGACTGTTAATCAAAGGGTCGTTGGTTCGAATCCAACCAGGGACGCCATCTATTTAGGTGAAGTTTTTTAACTTCATTTTTTATAAGGCGACATGGTCGAGGGGCTTAGGCAGAGGTCTGCAAAACCTTGTACACCAGTTCGAATCTGGTTGTCGCCTCCAAATATAATTTGAGTTAGAGTGTTATACTCTTTTTTTTATTATAATATATAAAAATTAAAGATATCAATTAAACATTAAATGTTAGTATAATTGATATCTATTCTATAAATTTATTTTAAAAAGTATTAAAAATTTTACTTACTATTTCAATTTTTCAATAGCTTCTTCAATTCCTAAAGCCGACATTCCAACATTAAATTCTATAATATTGTATTCAGCCAAACCATTTGTAACATAGGGATCGTTTCTGAAAATTTCTTCTAATTCTTCTCTAGTTATGTTATGAGCAACGATGGCAGCTCCAGTGGTAGGAACTTGCCTTCCTCCAAGTAAAAAAGTACCAGCAAGCACATAGTTATTCATATAAGCTAAGTGGTCGGCTCTTTTAGAGTCAACTTCTTCTAATGATTTTAAATATTTTGATGTAATAATAAACATAGATTTTCTCCTTAAATAATTTTTTAATATTTTATCATAAAAAATAGAAAAAATAAATAATTTAACGTTTAGTGATTGAATTTTTATTGTAAAAATAGTAAAATATATGAAACATAAAGCTAGATAGAGGGAATAAATTTGAATAAGAAAAAGATAGGAATAATATTTGGTAAATTTTATCCATTACATATAGGACATGTAGATTTTATACAAAAAGCAAGTGGATATGTAGATATTCTTTATATAGTTGTTTGTACTGATGATGAAAGAGATTTGAAATTATTTAATGAATCAAAAATGAAAAAAATGCCAACAACTAAGGATAGAATAAGATTTGTTGAAAAAACATTTAGAGAACAATCAAATATAAAAATAATTCACTTAACAGAGGATGGTATTCCTCCATATCCAAATGGTTGGGTAGGTTGGAGTGAACGAGTTGAGCAACTTTTAAGTAAAAATGGAATAAAAATTGATATGATATTTACAAATGAGACACAAGATGTAGAAAATTATCGTAAAAATTTTATGAAATATATGACAGAAAAAGTGTTGAATAAAAATTTTGAAATAAAAACGATTGATGTGTCGAGAAGTAATTTTTATATAAGTGCTACAGAAGTGAGAAAAAATCCTTATGAAAATTGGTTTTTTATACCGAGACATGTAAGAGAATTTTTTGTTTTAAAAGTTGCAATAATAGGATCTGAAAATTCAGGGAAAACTAATTTAACACAGAAATTAGCAAATTATTATAATACAACTTATATAAAGGAATCGAGAAAAGCGTATTTAGAAGAAAATTTGGGGAATAATATAGAAAATTTACAATATAATGATTACAGTCAAATTGTATATGAGCATAATTCACAGATTATTGAAAATACAAAAATAGCAGATAGAATTTTATTTGTAGACAGTGATTTTACAAGTTTACAAGCGTTTTCTAAAATAAATACAGGAATTGAACATCCCATAATTGAAGATTTTATAAAAAATAGTGATTTTGATATAATAATTTATCTTGAAATGGTGGATAAAAATGGAAATACGATAAGTGAATATGATAAAGTTTTAAAAGAATTATTATCAAAGTATAATAAAAAATATATAAAATTAACACATAGAATAGATGAAAGTAAATATCGTTTAACAGAAAGATATAATAAGAGTATAGAAATAATAAATAATTATATAGAAGATAAAAAGATGAAAAGTTGGTAAAAATTACTTTCTTTTTTAAAAATAAATTGAAATGATAAAAAATATGGTTAATTTATAAGAAAAAACGTTTGGAGAGAAATATGACAAAACAAGAAAGATTGAAAGGTTTATATCCAATATTAGAAAAAAAATTTGGGAATCCAAAATGTGCTTTGGACTACGAAACACCTTATCAACTGATGGTTGCGGTAATTTTATCTGCACAATGTACAGATGCTCGAGTGAATATCGTTACAAAAGAGTTTTTTAAAGTAATGAAAGAGCCAAAAGATATGAGAAAATTGACTTTAAAAGAAGTGGAAACATATATAAAGTCAACGGGATTTTATAAAAATAAAGCAATGAATTTGAAATTAAATGCAGATATGATGTTAAAGAGATATAATGATGAAATACCTAAAACAATGGAACAATTAACTGAATTACCAGGAGTTGGACGAAAAACAGCAAATGTAGTACTTGGAGAACTTTGGGGAATACGAACTGGAATTGTTGTAGATACGCATGTTAGAAGACTTACCGGTTTAATAGGATTAGCAAAAAATGAGATGCCAGAACAAATAGAAAAAGAATTAATAAAATGGATTCCAAAAAAATATTGGTTTGAATTATCACATTATTTGATATTGCAAGGAAGAGATAAGTGTATTGCAAGGCGACCAAAATGTCATGAATGTGAAATAAATAAGTTTTGTAAATATTATGAAAAATTATAAAGGAGTAAAAATGGAAAGTACAAGAGAATTATTATTAAAAAATGTTCAAAAAATAGTAGTTAAAGTTGGAACTTCTACACTTACTAAAAGTGATGGACAGTTAAATATAGAAAAAATAAAAAAAATAGTATTAGAATTAAGTAATTTATCAGATAAAGGATATGATGTTGCACTTGTTACTTCAGGAGCTGTTGGTGCTGGAATGGGTATGCTTAATATGCCTGAAAGACCTAAAACATTGTCTGAAAAGCAAGCAGTATCAGCAGTAGGGCAAGTATCTTTAATGCATTTATATCAAACTTTATTTCAAGAACATAATAAAGTGATAGGACAGTTATTATTAACAAAAGGAGAATTTTCAGATAGAAGAAGATATTTGAATGTAAGAAATGTTTGTAATACATTTTTTGATAAAAAAATTATACCGGTAATAAATGAGAATGATGCGATAGTTGCTGATGAGCTAAAAGTTGGAGATAACGATACGATGTCGGCTTTGGTATCGGGACTTATAGATGCTGATTTAGTTATTATTTTATCTGATATTGACGGACTTTATAATAAAAATCCACAAAAATACGAGGATGCAAAATTAATAGAATTAGTAGGCGATATAACTGAAGATGTGAAAAATATGGCTGGTGGAGAAGGAAGTAAATTTGGAACGGGTGGAATGATAACTAAAATTATTGCAGCAGAAATGGCGACTAAAATTGGAACAAATCTAGTAATAGCAAATGGAGATGACCCTAAAAATATAACAAGAGTTGTGGAAAAAGAAAATATTGGGACATTATTTGTTAGAAAAAATAAAAAAATAAGTTCTAAAAAATATTGGTTAGCATATGGAACAAACAAAAAAGGAATTGTAACGATTGATGAGGGAGCAGAAAAAGCATTGTTAAGTGGTAAAAGCTTACTTCCGGTAGGAATTAAATCAGTAGAAGGAAGATTTGATGAAGGAGCAGTTATAAAAATTGAAAATTTAAAAAAAGAGATAATTGCAACAGGAATTACAAATTATTCATCTGATGAAATAGAAGTTATAAAAGGGAAACAGAGTGAAGAAATTGAGGGAATATTGGGGTATCAATATCACGCTGATGTTGTTCATATTGATAATATGTTAGTAAATAAATAATGGATTAATACAAAAAAATAAAATTTAGAAAGAGGAATAATATGAGAAATGTTACACCAGAAAATAATTGGACGATGATGATGAAAGCATTAGGGCTAGCGATAGGAACCGTTGTAATAATTGCGTTCTTTAAAATAGCATTTGATGCATTTTTATCAGTTTCAGGTTTGATAATACCACTTATGATAATTTATTTCTTGTTATTTAAGTTTGGAAATAAAAATTAGTAAAAAGTAAGAAATAGGAGAAAAATCAATGAAAAGAGAAGAAATTTCACAAGAATATAAATGGAATTTGAGTGATATTTATGAAAATTACGAAAATTGGAATAAAGATTTTGATAAAATAAAAGAAATAAAAGCAGAATTGGTAAAATATAAGGGGACTTTTGGTAAAGAAGGAAAATTATTAGAATTTTTAATAAAAAAGGAAGAGTTAGAGAAAATATTATATAAATTGTATAGATATCCGCAGTTGGCAAGAGATTTGAATAGCCTTGATGATGAAGCAACAGAAAATTTACAAAAATTACAATTTTTCTTATCAGATGTATCGATTGAATTATCGTGGGAAAACTCTGAAATTATAGAAAATAAAGAGAAAATTGGAAAATGGCTAGAAAATAAAGAATACGATGATTATAGATTAGGGATAAGTGATTTGTTAAGATTACAAAAACATGTTTTAGATGAAGATAAAAATAAGTTATTATCTTATTATAGTTCATTTTTTTCAGCACCTAAAAATATTTATTCTGAAGTTACAATAAGTGATATGATTTGGCCTGAAGTTGAGCTGTCAGATGGAAGAAAAATAAAAGTAACAAGTGCAAATTATAGTAAAGAAATTTCTGTAAATAGAAATCAAGAAGATAGGAAAAAATTATTTGAAGCATATTATGGTGCGTATAAAGAAAAAGAAAATACGATTGCTGCGATTTATAGCTCAATTTTACATAGAAAAATTGGAAATACTAAAGCACATAATTATAAAAACTTTTTAGCTAGTGCTTTGGAAGGTAATAATATTCCTGAAAATGTGTATTTGAATTTAATTGAAACAACAAAAGAAAATACGAAACCATTACAAAGATATTATAAATTAAGAAAGAAATTATTGGGATTAAAAGAATATTATAATTATGATAATGCAATAAACATTGTTGATTTTGATAAGGAATATGAATATAATGAAGCAAAAAAAATAGTATTAGAATCAGTTAAACCGTTAGGAACAGAATATGTTGATAAAATGGAAAAAGCTATTTCAAATGGATGGCTTGACGTGTTTGAGACTGAAAATAAAAGAAGTGGAGCTTATTCTGCAGGAGTTTACGGAGTACACCCTTATATGCTTTTAAATTATAATAAAACTTTGGATAGCGTTTTTACATTAGCACATGAATTAGGGCATACATTACATACACTTTATTCATATGAAAATCAACCATTTTCATTGGCAGAGTATACGATATTTGTGGCTGAAGTAGCATCAACATTTAATGAAAGGCTTTTACTTGACTATATGTTTGCAAAAAGTGAAGATTCATTAGAAAAAATAGCACTTTTAGAACAAGAAATAGGAAATATAATTGGGACATTTTATACTCAGGTTTTATTTGCTGATTTTGAATATCGAGCACATAAAATGGCAGAAGAAGGAGAACCTATTACTGCGAAAACATTAAGTCAGTTAGTAGAAAAAATATATAATGAATATTATGGAGATGCATTAAGTAAAGATGAGCTTATGTATATTTTATGGTCAAGAATACCACACTTTTATAATAGTCCATTTTACGTATATCAATATTCAACTTGTTTTGCTTCATCTGCAATAATTTATGATAATGTGATAAAAAATGAAGATGAAAAAGTAAGAGAAGAATCACTGAAAAAATATATAGAGTTATTAAGTTCAGGTGGAAATGATTATCCTATGGCACAACTGCAAAAAGCGGGAGTAGATTTATCTAAAAAAGAAGTTATTGAAGCAGTTGCGAAACAATTAGATGTATTGCTTGATAAATTAGAAATTGAAATAAGTAAAATAAAAAAATAATATTTTGAGAATTATATGAAAAATGTTAAAATGAGATATATTGAAAATAAATAAAAATTGGAGGAAATATGGTTAAAGAATATAGACCAGAAGCCTTAGAGAAAAAATGGCAAGAGAAATGGCAAGAAAAAAATATTTTTAAATCTGAAAATAATATAGAAGGTAAAGAAAATTATTATGTGCTAGAAATGTTTGCATATCCATCAGGGAAATTACATGTTGGACATTTGAGAAATTACGCGATAGGAGATGCGATTGCAAGATATAAAAAAATGAAAGGCTTTAACGTGTTACACCCATTTGGTTGGGATAGTTTTGGTCTTCCGGCAGAAAATGCAGCGATAGATAATGGAGCACATCCAGGGAAATGGACAAAATCTAATATTGATAATATGAGAAGACAGTTAAAGCTAATGGGATTGTCGTATGATTGGGAAAGAGAATTAGCAACTTATACACCAGAATATTATAAATGGAATCAAAAATTCTTTATTGAAATGTATAAAAAAGGATTAGTTTATAAGAAAAAATCATATGTGAATTGGTGTCCGGATTGTAATACTGTTTTAGCGAATGAACAAGTTGAGGCAGGAAAATGTTGGAGACATGGGAAAACAGATGTCATTCAAAAAGAATTATCACAATGGTATTTTAAAATAACAGATTATGCAGAAGAATTATTAACTGGACACGATGAACTTAGAGGACATTGGCCAGAACAAGTACTGACAATGCAAAAAAATTGGATTGGAAAATCGATAGGTGCTGAAGTAGATTTTATTTTGGATTATAAATTTGAAAAAAATGGAGAAACTAATTTAAAATTAAATGAAAAAGGAGAAATTGTAATTTCAGTATTTACTACAAGACCGGATACTTTATATGGAGTTACTTATGCAACAGTTGCACCAGAACATCCGTTAGTGGAAGAAGTTATATTGAAAGAAAATCCTAATTTAAGAGAATCTGTTGATAAAATGATAAATGAAGATAAAATTAGTAGAACAGCAGATACAAAAGAGAAAGAAGGAGTATTCACAGGACTTTATGTGGTTAATCCGATAAATAATGAAAAAATACCACTTTGGGTAGCAAATTATGTATTAATGGATTATGGAACAGGAGCTGTAATGGCAGTACCTGCACATGATGAAAGAGATTTTCAATTTGCTAAAAAGTATAATTTAGATATGAAAATAGTTATAGCTCCAAAAAATAAAGATGGAGAAGTTGAAGTAGAGAGAAGTATAAAATTAGAAAATGCCATAACAACGGCTGGAGTTTTAGTGAATTCAGCTGAATTTGATGGGATAGAAAGTAATGAAGCAAAAGAGAAAATAGTTGAAAAATTAGAAAAAATAGGATTAGGTAAAAAGACAGTAAATTATAGATTACATGACTGGCTAATTAGTAGACAAAGATATTGGGGAACACCAATACCTGTAATTTATGATGAAGAAGGGAATATTTATTTAGAAGAAGAACAAAATTTACCGGTAATGTTGCCAACTGACATTGAATTTAATGGAAAAGGAAATCCTCTTGAAACATCGGAAGAGTTTAAAAATGTTATATTGCCAAATGGTAAAAAAGGTAAAAGAGAAACTGATACAATGGATACGTTTGTTGATTCATCTTGGTACTATTTAAGATATTTAGCTTCAAAAGATACTGAAAAGCCTTTCGATAAAAAAGATGCAAACAACTGGACTCCAGTAGATCAATATATTGGTGGAATTGAACATGCCGTAATGCATTTATTATATGCAAGATTTTTCCATAAATCTTTAAGAGATTTAGGTTATGTTGATACAAATGAGCCGTTTAAAAGATTATTAACACAAGGAATGGTATTAGGCCCGTCTTATTACTCTTCAAATGAAAGAAGATATTTATTTGCAAAAGAGGTAGAAGTTAAAAATGGAAAACCTTATGCGAAAGAAACAGGAGAAGAATTAATAACTAAAGTAGAAAAAATGAGTAAATCAAAAAATAATGGAGTAGATCCAGAAGAGATTGTAAAAGAATACGGAGCAGATTCTGCAAGAGTATTTACTCTATTTGCTGCACCACCTGAAAAAGAATTAGAATGGAATATGAATGGACTTGCAGGAGCGTATAGATTTATTAATAGAATTTATTTATTAGTTTCAGACACACTAAATTTTGCTGATCATAGTGCAATAAAATTAAATAATTATGGAATAAATTTGAAATCTAGAAATGAAAAAGATGAAAATATACAGAAAAAATTACATCAAACAGTTAAAAAAGTAACTGAAAGTATTGAAGATGATTTCCACTTTAATACAGCGATAGCAGCAATAATGGAATTGTTAAATGACATGACGACATATAAACAAGAAGTAATTGAAAAAAATCAAGCTTCAACAGAATCAAGAAAAATTTGGAAAGAAGTTTTAGATAAAACTATTTTATTACTTGCTCCTTTCGCACCACATGTTACAGATGAGTTATGGCATGAAATTGGAAATACGACATTTACATTTGAAGAAGAATGGCCGGTATTTGATGAAGAATTAACTAAAGAAAATAAAATTAGTTTAGTTGTTCAAATAAATGGAAAAGTTAGAGATAATATTCAAGTAGCTATTGGACTTTCAAAGCAAGAACTTGAAAAAATAGCATTTGAATCAGAAAAAACTCAAAAAAATATAGTAGGAAAAGAAGAAGAAAAAGGAATAGAAAGTTTGTTCAGTTTTGATAAGACTACATTAAATAAATCAGTACAAAATATGGATGATTTTGAACTTATATCATTCTTGGTAATAAATGTACCAAATAAATTAGTAAATATTGTAGTAAAAGGATAATTTTTTTGTACTGCATCACCAAATATTAAATTTTTTGATTAAGTTTTGGGGTGTGGTACATTTTTAATTTTTATAAAAAAACCTTCAAATTTATAAGGTAATTTTACCTTAATTTTTTGAAGGTTTATATAAAATATATTTATTATCGTATATTTTTAACAGTTGTGTAAAATTACATTCCTGCATAATTATGATGAACTTTTTGGACATCATCGTCATTTTCTAATAGATCAATTAATTTTCTAAATTTTTCTTCAGCTTCAGCTTCCATACTTTCAACTTCAATTGAAGGTAAAAATTGAATATCGGCTTCTAATAAATCATAACCAGCTTCTCTTAAAGCAGTAGAAACTGCATCAAAATTTTCAGTAGGAGTTGTAATATAAAAACTATCATCAAAAGTTTCCATATCTTCCATTCCAGCTTCTAAAGCAATTTCCATAATTTCTTCTTCAACAGTTTTAGCAGTTTTTTCTATAATGATTTCACCTTTTCTATCAAACATATAACCAACACTTCCAGAAACTCCTAAATTTCCACCATTTCTATCAAAAATAGTTTTAATACTTGCAGCAGTTCTGTTTTTATTATCAGTTAAAGTTTCAACCATTATAGCAGTTCCTGCAGGTCCATAACCTTCGTAAGTTAAAGTTTCATAATTTGTAGAACCATCAGCACCAGATCCTTTTTTTATTGCTCTATTAATATTATCATTAGGCATATTAACAGCTTTAGCCTTTTCAATTGCATGTTTTAAAGCAACATTAAATTCAGGATTATCTCCACCTCTAGCTGCAACTGTTATTAATCTAACTAATTTTGTGAACGAAGCTGCTCTTTTTTTGTCTTGAGCTTCTTTACGCCCAGCTATTGTACCATGTCTTCCCATAATATCCTCCATATTTTTATTGTAATACATTATAACATATTTAAAAGAAAAAATTCAATTAAAATAAAAATTAAAATATTTATTGAAAGGTAATGCAGTAAATGATATAAAAAAATTTTAAAATTATATATTAAATAAATAGTTGATTTTATTAGATAAAAGGTATAAAATAAAATAAATTAAAAATAGGAGATGAGAGTATGTCAAGAGTAGATAAATTAAATAGAATTTTAGATGAATTAAATATTGATGGGATATATTTGACAGATTTATTTAATTTGAGATATTTTACAGGATTCACAGGGACAACAGGTATAGCTTTAGCAACTAAAGAAGGAAAATATTTCTTTTCAGATTTTAGATATAAAAGTCAAGCAACAAAACAAGTAGAGCCGATGGGATTTGAATTTGTAGAAGTTTCAAGAGGGTCAATCAAATTAGTAGGGGAATTTATTGAAAAATTAGGATTAAAAACAGTAGGATTTGAAGATAAAAATATGACTTTTTCAGAATATCAAATAATAAAAGAATTGTTTAAAGCTGATTTAGTAGCAGTAGGAGAAAAATTGAATCTTGAAAGAATGGTTAAAGATGAAGACGAAATAAAAACAATAAAAAAAGCTATTGAAATAAGTGATGTCGCATTTAGTGAAGTTTTAAAAATAATAAAAGAAGGTGTGTCAGAAAAAGAAATAGCGGCATATATGGAGTATGTTCAAAGAAAATTAGGAGCTGAAAATAGATCGTTTGATACGATAATAGCAAGTGGATATAGAAGTGCATTACCTCACGGTGTAGCAAGTGATAAAAAAATAGAAAAAGATGAATTTATAACAATGGATTTTGGTGCATATTATGATGGTTATGTTTCAGACATGACTAGAACAATTTACTATGGTAATAATATAACAGATAGACATAAAGAAATTTACAATACAGTTTTAGAAGCACAATTATTAGGAATTGAAACTGTTAAAGCGGGAATAAGATCAGATGAAGTTGATACTGTTGTTAGAAATTTCTTTAAAGAAAAAGGTTTAGCTGAAGCGTTTGGACATGGATTAGGACATGGAATAGGATTAGATATTCATGAATTACCTTATTTATCATCAGTAACACAAATACCGTTAAAAGAAAATATGGCTGTAACCGTTGAACCAGGATTATATTTTGATGGTTGGGGTGGAGTTAGAATAGAAGATGATGTATTAGTTACAAAAAATGGTTGTGAAGTATTAAATAAAAGCCCAAAAGAATTAATAATTATAGAAGCATAAATAAATATAGAAATTAATTTGATTTGTTTTAATAAAAAACATATGTTATTTAAAGTTGACGATTTACTTTTTATATTGTATAATTAAGAAGACAAAATAAAATTAGGAGGTCATTATGAAGCAAAAAGCATTAATTAACAGTTTAGTGAGATCAGAAGATAAAGAATTAAACGTATTAACAAATATAGTATTAATGGTAGTAGGGGCAATGTTTCTAGCATTATTTGCACAATTAAGAGTTGTATTACCGTTTACTCCAGTACCTATAACAGGGCAGACTTTAGCAGTGTCAATAATTGCATTATTGTACGGTAAAAAATTAGCACCTGCAACGATTATAACTTATATTGTGGCAGGAAGTTTAGGTGCACCAGTTTATGCAGGATTTAAAGCAGGCTTCCCATTGTTAGTAGCAACAGGAGGGTACATAATTGGATGGGTTGTATCTTCATTTATTATTGGTTATTTAGCAGAAAAAGGGTGGATAAATTCATTCGCAAAAACAATTTTAGCTATAATTTTAGGAGAAATAGCAATGTATGCTTTAGGAATGTTCCAATTACATTTATTTGTTCCAAATAAAAATGTGTTTATGGTAGGATTTATACCGTTTATTCCTGGAGATATAGTGAAAATATTATTAGCGACAAGTATTGTGACGACAGTAAGAAAAGTCATAAAAAATAAATATTAAAAATACACTAAAAAACATATAATAAAAAATGTACCAATAAACTGGACACAAAAAGTGAAAAAAGTTTAAAGGTACATTTTAATTTTCAAAAAAAGAGAAAAAAATTAAAAAAAGTAGTTGACAATAAGAGATAAGATATGGTAATATAGATATTGTCCACGAGGGAGACCGAGTGGAAGGACAATGAGATAAGAAATAAGAAAAGCAAACAAACAACTGTGAAAGACAAGAAAAGAAGTCAATTGCTAATAACTTAATAAGGATTAAACTAAAGACACAAAAGGTGTAAAGAAGAATTTAATATAAGAAATAAAAAAAGAAGATATTGAATGAAGAGTTTGATCCTGGCTCAGGATGAACGCTGACAGAATGCTTAACA
>ERZ772909.1455-NODE-1455-length-12984-cov-6.621935_pt1 | contig 12984 bp, 11 predicted proteins | sample MGYA00511137_ERZ772909 | MGnify/ENA primary metagenome ERZ772909 (study PRJEB29015, sample SAMEA2738095) | human oral metagenome | biome: human oral; feature: human-associated habitat; material: saliva | place: China | collected 2270 ... | reverse complement strand
CAAACGTGGGCTTCGTAAAATCGAACGGAGCACGCCAATACTCAGGGTCTTCACGGTAATCGTAAGCTTCTTCTGCGGTCTCGCTACTCATGGGGAGCCTCCTGATAATATGCAAAAATGTGTACCCACACCGGCGCTATGCGCAACGCCGTTTAGGGCGCTCATAATGGGCGCGGGCGGTGTGCGGTACCGCCGATAGCTCCCACTATACGGGCTCCCGCGCAACCCGCAAGCGGTTTCGTCACCGGGCGGGCGCATCCCCGGAATCTGTGCGTCATAAAACCACAGCGTGCGGGTATAGCAAAAGGCACCCCGCCACTTAGCAGGATGCCTTTCACAAAAGTTATAGGGAGTTAACCGGTGGTGCCCCCGAGGTCTTCTAGACCGAAGCATAAAGCCGCGGCCGCCCGAGCGTTATTGCCACACCAATAAGGTGAGGCTCAGGGTTTCAGAGGGGTCGTTTAACTCCTTGAGCCCAAGTATACACGAAAAAAGAAACCCCCTGCATTCCCCTTAGAGGAGGGGGAACACAGGGGGTCTCTGCCCTTAAACCAGAGAGGTACTCACGTACCCCGCAAGTTTTAGAAAGCCTTGTTTACCAGCGCAGCAAGACCGGACTTCTTGTTTGCAGCGGTCTTCTTGTGCAGAACACCCTTGGAAACAGCCTTGTCCAGCTTACGGTTCACAAATCGCAGAGCCTCAACAGCAGCTTCCTGGTTCTGTGCCTCAACAGCAGCCTTGACCTTGCGGGTCGCGGTCTTCAGCTCGGACTTTACAATGTTGTTGCGCAGGCGAGCCTTCTCGTTGGTGAGGATACGCTTCTTCTGAGACTTAATGTTAGCCACAATTAAACTTTCTGTTTTGTCTTATTGGTCGGTGAGGGCGACGCTGGCCGATCATCGACTGAGCGGCGTGGGGATGCCTATGGCAACCGGCCAGCAGTGCCCGATGACCATCGGACACTCAACCACACATAATACCAGATGAACAGCCTCCACGACAGACCCTCGCGGGGAGAAAAACACTGTGAAAACCGCTACACGCAGCCCCCACATACGGCGCAGATAATCGGCGCCGGCCGCCGGTGAAACTACCGGCACAGGGGTTAGCCGTTATGGCGAGTCCACGCACGCTCAATCAGGCGGAACGTATCCTCCGGCATAATCGCACCCTCACGGCGCATCGCACCCGGGCGAACACGAATCACACGGTTCAGCTTCACCTCAGAAGCGCGGCCCTGCGGATCCCACGGACCCGAACCAATATCAAGGTAGTTCGAATCAGCGTGCTCACGGTTATTGTGATCCTTGCTGGTCATCATCAGCGCCAGCAGGTACTCACCGTCACGACCCACCAGAAGCACCGGGCGGTCCTTACCCTGCGAGTGGTCCTCCTCGAAAGGAACCCACGTCCACACGATTTCACCCGGGTCAGCGTCGCCATCCAGGGAAGGCGAGTACTCAAAGTTGATCATGTCGCGGTAATCGCCCGGGTAATCCGAACCGTTCGATGCACCGGTCGAGGCCGGTGCGGAAGGCTTAGGTGCCGAGGATTTTGCCGAGGAAGACTTCGAGGCGCTCGGCTTGGGCGCCGAAGAGCTGGAGATACGAGCCTCACCCTGACGAGATTCACCCTTGTGAGATTCATTCTTCTGGGAGGACTCGGAGCCGCCCTTAGACGCAGTAGCGTCGTTGAGGGCATCCTCTGCCGCCTTCTGCAGGAAGGGCAGCAGGGCAAAGAAAATTTTCTTCAGAATTTCGAGCATGGGCTCTATTATGCACTACAGGCGCGGAGGTAGAGCAATCGCCAAAACAGCCTGCTCCACCGCATACACAGCATCCTGCGACTCGCCCTTCAGCTGGGCGTCCGCATCAGCCAGAAGCTGCACAATATGCGCCAGCTGGGCGCCGGTAAAACGGCGGCCGTCACGCTGAGCCTGCTCAACCTGCCACGGTGACATACCCACCTCACGCGCCAGCTCATTAGCGCTCATACGCACATGATGCACGCGCGCAATATTGCGGATACGCATAGCGAGCGCACCCAGCATCGGAATCGGCTCCGTGCCGGTGGCAAGGGAGTGGCGGAGCAGACGCAGAGCCTCCGGGGCGTTACCGGAAATCGCGGCGTCACTCACGCGGAACGCGGTGACTTCGGTGCGGCCGCCGTAGTAGCGGTTCACCGCCTCTTCGGTGATTTCGCCGGGTACGTCTGAGAGCAGCTGCTGGCATGCGGCGGCAAGCTCCGCAGTGTCGGAGGCGGCGGCCGTCAGCAACGCCAGGGCGCCACCGGTAATCGGGCGCTGGGCGGCGGCGAACTCCCCCGCCAAGAACTCGCTCTTCTCGCGGTCGGTCTTGAGCGCCTTGCAGTTGACGAGCACGAACTGGGAGCGCACCAGGTCGATGAGCTTCTTGCCGCGGTTACCGCCCGAATGGTTCAGAATGAGCATGATGTCCGGCTCGGGGGCGTTCAGGTAGGCGAGCGTATCGGTCAAAAACTCATCGCTCATGGAGGCGACGTTCTCAACCTCAATGATCTTCGCCGAACCGAACAGGGAGGGCGAAGCGTGCAGAATCAGCTCCCCCGCCGTGTAGGTGGCGGCGTTAATCTGAACGCGGTCCACCTCCGGGTGGATGCTGCGGAACAGCTCACGCAGGCGTGCCGCGGCGCGGGAGGCGAAGTACTCCTCCGGGCCGTAGAGCATGACGGCGGGTGCCGGGGTGACGGTACGCCACGCGGTGTCGAGGGCGGGGCCGCCTCGGCGGGCGTAGCCTCGGGAACCACCACGCTGGGTTGAACGCTTACGCTCGGACACGCTTATCACTCGCCTTTATCTGCAGGGTACGGGCTGAACTCGAACCTCGCTGTGCACGGGGGTGCGGCGCGGGTAGAGTCTCGAGTATCCATCATAGCGTTTTCTTCTCGGGTGCCTCCTAGCGTTGGGCAGGGTGAGTCAGGGTTAGTTGGTTAAGGACGGGCGGGCTGCTGTGTGCGCTGAGAGAAGGGCGCGGTGTGCGGTACCACCCGCACATACTGCCGGTGCGTGACCGCACGGTAGCGGCGCGCATCCACCCACCAGAGGGCAATGCTCAACGCCAGCACGCAGAAGGCGCTACACACCACCGCCGGCACGCTCGAACCGGGCTCCCACGGGTTACCCGGCGCGTGCGCGGCAGTGTGTGCTGCCCACTCGATGCCCTGCGCGGCAAGACCACCGGCACGAAGGCACACATCCGCCAGAGCGGGCAGACCCAGGAGCATGAATCCGAGCGCCACCAGCCCGGCGAGCATACTCAGCGGCGCCAAAGGAGCGGCAATCAGGTTCGCTGGAACCGAGTAGAGCGGCACCTTACCGCTCATCGCCAAAATCAGCGGGGTACACCACAGGGACGCCACAATCGGCGCGGCGAGCATTTCCGCGCAGAACACCGGCATAACGCGCATAAGCAGGCGAATCAGCGGCGGACCCAGCAGAATCAGCGCGGAAGTTGCCGTCACCGACAGGGCGAACCCCATATCCACGGCGAGGTGCGGGGCGGCAAGCAGACATATCAGCACCGTGGTTTGAAGCGCCGCCAAGGACTGGCGACCCGAACCGCGCAGCATCGCGTAGGCACCGAGCAGACCCATAGCGAGGGAACGAATCACGGAACCCTCAGAATCCAGCAGCATGGCGTAGGCGAGCACCGCCGCAACCCCACACAGCACCATGACGCGGTGCGGAATGGCGAGAGTGCTGAGCCGGTGCACAAGCGGTGGCAGGACGTGGGCGTTTGGCTGGGTGGGTTGTTGAGGGTAGGGAGGGTGCCGGGGGTACGCGGGGCGGTGAGAACGACCCGCGCCTCTGTCCCGGGTTCTCCCCCGCAACCGTGCCTTCCAGGAGCGGAGCAGCAGGTACGCGCTGGCGAAACGGTACGGGCGAACCGCCAACACCAGCCGGTACGCGGCCAAAAACACAATGGCAATATTCGCCCCGGACACCGCCGTAATATGGCTGAGCCCGCTGAGCTTATACTCCTCCCGCGCGGTGGAACTCATCAGCGAATCATCCCCGTAGGCGGTACCCAAAACCAGTGCCGCCGACTCCGTGCCGAGGGTGTCCAGGGCGCGGGTGCGCAGCTGCTCCTTCAGCGTGGACAGGTACGGCTCCTCCACAGTCCGGGCGGTAGCGTTCGACCCGACACCGTAGACGGGCGCAGGAAAAATAGTTGCGCCGCTCAGCTTCGCCGTGGAACCGTTGAACTCCACCGTGCCGAGAGCGGTCACCTTCATGCCCGGATAAATCACCTGCGAGCGCGAGGTACCGCTCTCCTGCTGCTGAGCGGCCGAGCTCGCCGTCGAACGTGCCTCCAGCCGCTGCGCGGCGCTCTTTGCCGAACCGTCACGCCGATACACGCGCACCCGCTCATTCACCAGCGCACGCACGCTCCGCCCCTGAATTTCCTCCAGCTTAATAACCACCAGAGTAGTGCGCGGATCCACGCGGCGAACCTGCTCCACCGTGCCATTCAGACGAAGCGAAGCACCCTGCGCCTGCTGTAGCGTGGCGCGGGATGCATCCACCCCCGTAGCGCACAGAAGTACCGCCTGAACCGTTACAATACACGCCAGAAAAACCAGCTGACCCGTCGTGCGAAAGAGCAGGCTGTAGGGCATCACCGCACGCGGCGGAAAGAAGAGTAGAATCGCCAGGCACCCCAGCAGGGCAATGAGCACGCACGCCAGCGGATGCACCACCCGCCACGTGCCCACGGTCAGCGCCACCGCGGTAAAAGCCCACAGCGCCAGCACCGTAAAACTCAGGCGAAGGTCCAGATGAATGAGGCTTCCCTGGGCGCGCAGCTCCTGCTCGTCGCGGCGAGTACGCCACCGCTCAGCACCGATGCTCCAGCGGTAGCGGGCACGGTGATACGCCGTCGCCGCGGACCGGGTGAGGCGCAGGCTACCGGGAAAGAGTGCCCGCTCCCCTGCCTGCTGGCGGTTCTGGCGGCTGTTCTGCTGGCGGATTTGCCGGTGCATTAGACCGTCACCAGCGGGCGCAGATTCTCCAGCATCGATGGACCAATGCCGGGCACCGCATCCAGCTCATCCACGCTACGGAAACCGCCGTGCGCCTCACGCCAGGCAATAATGCGCTGAGCCATCGCCGGGCCAATACGCGGCAGGGTCTGCAGTTCCTCGGCGGTGGCGGTGTTGATGTTCACCGGGGCTGAGCCCTTCTGGGCGCTTCCCGAAGCGGTCAGCGTGCGTGCAGGCTGAGGCTGGGCACCTCCCTGAGATGCGCCATTCTGCGCCGCACCATTTGCCGCGTTACCCTGACCTGCATTCGCCGTGCCACCATTGGGCTGAATCTGCGCCGGGGCGGCTGTCTCACCACGATGCGGCACATAAATCTGCACCCCGTCACTCAGCGTACCGGCAAGGTTCACGCGGTCCAGGTCAGCATCCGCGGCGGCACCGGAGGCGGCGGCAATCGCATCCACGGTACGGCCCTGCGCGGGCAGCGTGTACACGCCGGGGTTGTTCACGGCACCCGCCACGTGCACCCGCACGGTAGCCTCACCGGAGGTGCCACCCTGCGCAGATTCACTCGGGGTCGGCTGGGCGGTGGACTGGGTGCTCTGCTGGACGCCCACCGCCTGCACCGACTCGGCGGAAGCACTCGGGGAGGCAATCTGCTCGGCACGCGGTGCCGCCGAAAACTGGGTCACACCCCACACCACGGCAACCAACGCCAACACCGCCACCAGAAGCAGTACGCGCGGTGACAAACCCCAACGGGTACTGCGGGTGGTGCCGGGTTGGTCGGCCTGCTCCCACTCCGCCCAGTCGTCCACCTCGTTCCAGTCGGGCTGCTGATCCCAGTCAGCCCAGCCGTTCGACTCCGGGTGGGATGCCGCTGGCTGAGTGGTAGATACATGCTGGCTGGTAGGTACGGACTGGGCGGCAGGCGCGGGCTCGGCAGGTGTTTCTTCGGCAGGCACCTCTGCCGGTGTTACCTCAGCGGCAATAGCCAGCGGTACGGTGTCCTCAGCATCCGGGGCACCGTTCTTACGGGCGCGCGGGCTACGGTAGAGGCTGTTCATCAGGGAGCGGGCGCTACGCTGCGCGCCGCCCTGCTGGGGTGCACTGTCCTGCACAGTGCCCTGTACAGCATTCTGGTCGGAGTTGGGGGTCATGCTCGTCATACCCCTACCCTAGGCTCACGCGCGCGAACGCACGAGCGCACGCAAAGAGCCTGTGGATAACTCCCCTCGCACAACGCGAAAAGGAGCCAACCACAGGCTCATTTTTGAAAAATATGCGGTTTTTGTTCAAAAACAGCGGGTTGCGGCTTGTCACAAAGCCGTCACAAACACCTCAGCCACACGAGCTTCCCACGCCGTTTGAGAGCAGAATCTAGCCTTCGCTTAGTCCTCGCGCGGCAGCTCAGTACCCGGAACACCCAGCTCCGAAGCACGCTTATCAGCCATCACCAGCAGGCGACGAATACGGCCCGCAATCGCATCCTTCGTCATCGGCGGATCAGCCAGACGACCCAGCTCATCCAACGACGCATGCTTATGCAGCACACGCAACTCACCGGCATAACGCAGATGATCCGGCGCCTCATGACCCAGAATCTGCAGGGCACGCTCCACGCGAGCGCTCGCCGCAACAGCAGCCTGAGCGCTACGGCGCAGGTTCGCATCATCAAAATTCGCCAGACGGTTCGCGGTCGCACGAACCTCCTTGCGGGTGCGCGCCTCACGCCAGGTGGTCAGGGTGCCGGTCGCGCCCATACGCTCCAGCAGCTGCGAAATGGTCTCGCCGTCACGCACCACCACACGGTCCGTGCCGCGCACCTCGCGTGCCTTCGCAATAATGTCCAGGCGACGAGCCGCACCCACCAGCGCGAGCGCCGCCTCCGGGCCGGGGCAGGTAATCTCCAGAGAGGAGGAACGACCCGGCTCGGTCAGCGAACCGTGTGCCAAGAACGCACCGCGCATGACTGCCTCGGCGTCCTGCAGGGAGCCGTTCACCACAGCCGGTGGCAGGCCACGCACCGGGCGGCCACGCAAATCCAGCAGGCCGGTCTGGCGAGCCAGCGCCTCACCGCCGTGATCCACACGCACAATGTAGCGGCCGCCTCGACGCAGGCCACCACCGCTGACGCTGGTCAGCTCAGAGTCGTGACCGTAAATCTCCGCAATGGTGCGGCGCATACGGTGGGCGGTTGCCTCGTGGTCGACCTCAGACTCCACCACGATTCGCCCCGAGACAATGTGCAGGCCTCCGGTAAAACGCAGAATCGTAGAGATTTCTGCCTTACGAGCAGAGACTTTCGTTGCCTCGTAGTTGGCGAGTTCGTCCTTGACGAGCGTGGTTAATGCCATGAAAGGTCCTTCTGGGCGTAGTGTTTAAGTCTAAAAATCAGGAAAAGAGCGCACAAAACAGCCAGCTCAAGCAGCACACCTGAGCCGCAAATCCAAGCCAGTCAATCTAAGAGCTCAGCTCAAACGCTTCGTTATACGCAGCCGCAAGCTTCAGCGGGTCGTGCACATTCGGCTGGGAGCTCGAACGCAGATGCGCCCACACAACCTTCGCACCCATCGCAGAAGCCTCACGCTCCAGCTCGGAACGGTGATCAGCCTGCATGTCAGCGTCAGCAATCACCGCGTCCAGGTGAAGCTTCGGGGCGTACTGGCGCAACAAATCCAGGTGCGTTGCCGGGGTGAAGCCGACCGTCTCCTTATCGTCGGAGAGGTTCATAACCACGCAGCGGCGCGCCTCCGTGCGGATAATCGCCTCACGCTGAGCGTCCAGCAGCAGATGCGGCAGAACCGACGTACGCCACGAACCCGGACCCAAAACAATCCAGTCGGATTCTTCAATAGCGGAGAGCGCCTCCGGGCAGGGGCGAGCATTCTCAGGGGTCAGACCAATATCGTGAACACGTTCCTCCTTCGAGAGGTTCACCTGGCCGACCACCTTCACACGCTCAATACCGCCACCGTTATGCTCACGCAGCACGGTGCCGTAAATGACCATCGGATCCAGCGCCATCGGCAGCACGCGGCCGCGCGCATTCAGCAGGGCACCCGCCCAGTCCAGACCGGCAACCGGGTCATCCAGCAGCTGCCAGAGGGTAGCAATCAGCAGGTTACCGAGAGCATGGTAATCCAGCGGGAACTCACCCTCATAACCTTCGGGCGCGCTAAAACGATGCTGCATCACATCACGCCACGTGCGACCCCAATCGGTGTCATCACACAGCGCAGAAAGCGCCATACGCAAGTCCCCGGGAGGGAGAATACCCATCTCCTCACGCAAACGACCCGACGAGCCGCCATCGTCAGCAACCGTCACAACGGCCGTCAAATCAGGCGTGACGTGGCGAAGCGCAGACAGGGAACCGTACAGCCCGTGGCCGCCGCCCATCGCCGTGACCTTCGGCGAACGGTGCGTGGTCTTCAACAGGCGCAGAGCCTGAGTCGGCAGAGCCGGCAGGCGCGGAATACCCTGAGTGTCATAACTGGTCGAATGGGTGGACATAGTAATACCTCACATACCCGGAAGGAACGGTATGCCGGCCCCACGGTGCGGGGCCGGACGGCGGCTAATGAATCACGACGCGGTGGTTGGGACGCGCCGGGAAAAACTTACTCGCGGCCCTTGTCACGGTGCTGAACATTCACGTTCAGCTCACCGAAAGCAGAAAGACGACGAGCCAGTTCCTCCGTCACAGCCACGGAACGGTGCTTACCACCGGTGCAGCCAATAGCGATGGTGGCGTAGTACTTGCCCTCACGGCGGTAGCCCTCAAGCACGGGGCGAAGAGCCGCAAGGTAGTTGCTGATGAACTCCTCGGTACCCGCGTGCTCCAGCACGTAGTCGCGCACCGGGGCGTCCTGACCGGTCAGGGGGCGCAGCTCCGGAACCCAGTGCGGGTTCGGGATGAAACGCATATCAGCCATGTAGTTAGCGTCCGACGGCGCACCGTACTTGAAGCCGAAGCTCATCACGGTCAGGTTCAGCTTCTTATCCGCACCCTCAGCGAACATTTCACGCACGGTACGAGCCAGCTCGTGAACGTTCATGCCGGTGGTGTCAATGGTGCGGTCAGAAGCGAGGCGCAGACCTTCAAAGAGAGTGCGTTCAGCGCGGATACCGTCGAGGACGCGACCCTCACCCTGCAGCGGGTGCGGGCGGCGCTGAGCCTCGTAGCGGGCAATAATGGTCTCATCCTTGGCGTCAAGGAAAAGCATGGAGAAGTCAATATCGGACTTGCGCAGAGTCTCAATCGCAGCGGGAAGATCGGAGAACAGGGCGCGGGCGCGAACGTCAATACCGAGCGCCACCTTCGGAACTCGCGCACCGTCGCGGGTCACCAGTTCAGCCAGGGAACCGAGCATCTGCGGCGGGATGTTATCGATAACGTACCAGCCCTCATCCTCCAGTACATTTGCGACAGTACTGCGGCCTGCACCGGAAATACCGGTGATCACCAGAATCTGAGGGCGCTCCTCACTCTGGGCGGACTCTACCGTGGCGGGCTTGCTCTGATTCTCGGGCATGGTGCTTCTTCCCCTTCGACGCGAAATACTCTCTATGCCATGATACAAGACCTTTATCTGACGGTTCAGGGGTACGGTCAGAAATTTCACCAGTATGACAGAAATATGAGGCGCTCCCCCCCCCCGAGCGAACCTCAGAAGAAAGAAACCCGCATCACAAGTGCTTGCGCATAATGCTCTCCAAGGGGGGTTACAGAAGCAGGCGGGCGGCAGAGCTACGGAGGGTACAGACCCCGGCTAAGAACCTCGCGCGGTAACACTGCCGCGGGCACAGCAAAGCCCGCACGATACCTCCCACAGGAGGCACCGCACGGGCTTTGAATATACGTAAGCAAGCGCGCACCAGCTGAGTAGCTACGCGGACGCATGAGGATTCTTAGGCAGAAAGCTCAGGCAGGAAAGCCGCCACATGCTCCAACAGACGCACCGACAGTTCCTTCTTTGAACCGGAGAACACCGGCGCCTCATCGTTCAGAGTCGACAGCAGCGTAATCGTGTTATCGTCCGTGCCGAAACCACGATTCACACCCACGGTATTGACCGCCAAGAAGTCCGTACCCTTACGCTGCAGCTTCTCACGACCCAGCTCCAACGGGGTCTTCTCCGCCGAACCGGTCTCCGCCGCAAAACCAACAATGAGCTTCGGGCCGAGGGTGCTCTCCCCCGCTTCACGAGCCTGCTGGCGGCGCACAACGACCTCACGCAGAATATCCGGGTTACGCACCAGCTGAATTACCGGCGCATCCTCAGAGTCGGCGCTCTTCTTAATCTTGAACTCGGCAAATTCTGCGGGCCTAAAATCAGCCACCGCCGCAGACATAATCAGCACATCCGCCGCCGCGCTCGCCTCAAGGGTCGCCTCACGCAGCTCCAGGGCACTGACCACGCGGGTCACCTGCACGCCCTCCGGCGCGGGAACCTCAAGGTTCGCACCAATCAGGTGTACGGTCGCGCCCAGGTCGCGTGCCGCCTCCGCGAGCGCCACGCCCTGCTTGCCGGTCGAACGGTTGCCGAGGAAGCGTACCGGGTCCAGCGCCTCACGGGTGCCGCCGGCGGTAATGACCACGAGGCGACCGGCAAGAGGACCACGCAGCGATTCGGATGCGCCAGCTACCCGGTCCGAATCAGCCTGACTGGGGTCAACCTGTCCAGGCTCAACCTGGCTGGGTTCAACCTGACCCAGTAGCGCCGAAGTCAGCGTCGCCGCACGCGCCGCCGCCATACGCTCCTGCTCCGTGCCCGTGTACAGGGGCTCAGTCGGCGCGTAACCGGGCGTGTACACCGGGTGCACCTGCCCCTTTGGGAAGCGCGCAATCACATCCAGAGCCACCGCGAAAATATCCTCCGGCTCAGGCATGCGACCGGGACCAGAATCCGGGCCCGTCAAACGCCCAATCGCAGGCTCAATCACGTGGTAACCCCACGAACGCAGAGTCTGCACGTTCGCCTGAGTCGCCGGATGCTCCCACATCTGGGTATGCATCGCCGGCGCCAAAATCACCGGGGCGTGCGTCGTCAACACCGTGGAGGACAGCAGATCATCCGCACGACCAGCCGCCAAACGAGCCAGCAAATCAGCGGTCGCCGGGGCAATCACCACAGCGTCAGCCTGTTCAGCCTGACGCACGTGGTTCACCTCCGGCACACGGTCAAACACGTCCGTTGAGACGGGGTTGCCGCTCAGCGCCTCCAGGGTGGGAACACCCACGAACTTCGTCGCGTTCGGGGTGGGCATGGCGATCACCTCGTCGCCATTCTTCGCAAAAAGACGAAGGAGCATCGCCGCCTTATACGCAGCAATGCCCCCTCCAATACCAACGATAATGCGCATGGTACGTCAAAGAATCCTTGTAGAAGCAGATTACTCAGCGGACTCGTCGAGGATAACCTCTTCGATAGCAATAACCTCTTCGCTACCTGCGGGGATGTACTCCTCCTCGATAGCGCCGGAGAACTCAGCCGCGCTGAAATCGATCACAGCGGACAGATCCTCGGGAATCGGGTAGCCGTCCTCGTCGAACTTTGCGTCCGGGCGGTGCTCTGCCACAACACGGTCAGCAATGATTTCACGCATTGCCACCGACAGGGACTTCTCGTTCGACTCAGCGTCAACCAGCGGGCCAACGTGCGCAGCAGTATTGTCCTGCAGGTTAGCGTAGTACGCGTTAATCTGGCGTGCACGGCGGGCACCGAAAATCACCAGGCCGTACTTGGACTCCGCCTTCTCAATCAGCGCGTCAGCGCTGGGGCTCACGATGCCCTCGGGAGCGACACCGTCAACGAAGTTGTAGTCCTCGTGTTCCTTGTTTTCGTTTGCCACTAAAAACTCCAAATAGCTTGATGGAATGTACGTACCGAACGCCCCCGCACACCGTTCGCGCTATGGCGCAAACCGGGCACACTGAGGGCACGGTCAAAACTAAAGAACCATTCTACCCTCTCAACGGCTAAAACGCACGTACCAGCCCAGACAAAAGATGTCAGCCCGGACAAAAAGGTGGGGGCTCCGAAGAAAACTCTTCGAAACCCCCACCCTTCACAACGTCTCACGGCAGAACTACAGGTCGGAAGAAACTCTAGCCCCACCGCAAACGCAAAGCATGCAGATTAGGCGGCGCCAATCAGCTCAGCAATCTCCTTCGCTGCACGCTCAACAGTGTCGTTGACGACCGTGACGTCAAATTCCTTCTCAGCAGCCAGCTCAATCTTCGCGGTTTCAAGGCGACGAGCTTGCTCCTGCTCACTCTCGGTACCTCGACCCACCAGACGCGACACCAGCTCATCCCAGCTCGGAGGAGCCAAGAAAATCAGGCGAGCATCAGGCATGGTCTCGCGAATCTGGCGAGCACCCTGCAGGTCAATCTCAAGGATCACCGGGCGGCCAGCATCCAGAGCCTCCTGGACCTTAGCGCGCGGAGTACCGTACTTGTTCTTACCGTGCACCACAGCGTACTCAAGCATCTGACCGTCAGCAATCATCTGGTCAAACTCTTCCATCGAAACGAAATAGTAGTGAGTACCGTCAACCTCACCGGGGCGAGGATCACGAGTAGTAGCGGAAACAGAGAACCACACGTTCGGGTAGTTCTCACGAATGTACTGGCACACCGTACCCTTGCCAACAGCAGTGGGGCCAGCCAGTACGGTGAGAGTCGGCTGAGACATAGCTTCCTTACTGCGCCTTCATCGGCTGAAGGCACGAGGTATTAGGACTGAGAAGACTCGGAAGACTGACCAGCAGTCTTACGACGTGCACGGTTCAAATACCGCGAATTACGGTTGAAGTACTCCACCATCTTGCGACGCTGGTGTACACCCAGGCCGCCAAGGCGGCGAGTAGGTGCAATATGAAGTTCTTCAATGATGCGTTCAGCTCGAACGGCACCAATGCCCGGAAGTGCGCGCAGCATCTGCCCCACCGGCATTT
>ERZ772909.1452-NODE-1452-length-13005-cov-13.766873_pt1 | contig 13005 bp, 6 predicted proteins | sample MGYA00511137_ERZ772909 | MGnify/ENA primary metagenome ERZ772909 (study PRJEB29015, sample SAMEA2738095) | human oral metagenome | biome: human oral; feature: human-associated habitat; material: saliva | place: China | collected 2270 ... | reverse complement strand
AGTCGGGATTTTTCTTGATTTGTTCCACCACATTGGCAATTTGGTCGATATGGCGGCCGTCGGGTGCAGGCCAGCTGCGCCATTGGTAGCCGTACACCGGGCCTAAATCACCGTTTTCGTCCGCCCATTCATCCCAAATGGAAACATTATTGTCCTTCAGGTATTTGATATTGGTATCGCCTTTGAGAAACCAAAGCAGCTCGTGAATAATCGAGCGCAGATGTAGCTTTTTGGTCGTCAGCAGCGGAAAGCCTTTGCTCAAGTCAAAACGCATCTGATAACCGAATACGGAGCGCGTACCCGTACCGGTGCGGTCTGATTTGTCGGTACCGCTGTCAAGGACATGGCGCATCAAGTCTAGATAGGCCTTCATAATATTCTTTCATCAAGTTGAACGGCGCATATTGTAACATTTTCAGATGGCATCCAAGCCCCATAACCTTTATTGCCATACTTTCATGTCCTTCTTCTTCCAAACATCCGAAATGTTCACAGAAACAAGCAATATTGTTGACAATCCAGAATGATTTCACAGGCAATATACATAGAATAACAAAAAATAATTTGACAAAAATCAAAAATCTAGTTTACTTACTTAGATGTAAATACTAATTTAGTATAGATTTATAAAATTATATTTTATATTATTATATATTTACGGTATTAAATTTTAAATTTATAAAAAGTCAAAAAAATAATGTCAACAATTTACGCAAAATTCAGCTTGGCATCAAAAAAAAATAGGTTTATATTGCCATCTACAAATTTGTTTTTCCATTAGTCCAATATAAACCTAAAGGAGCATCAAAATGACTGACTTGAACACCTTGTTTGCCAACCTCAAACAACGCAACCCCAATCAAGAACCGTTCCATCAGGCCGTTGAAGAAGTCTTCATGAGCCTTGACCCGTTTCTGGCAAAAAATCCGAAATACACCCAGCAAAGCCTGCTGGAACGCATCGTCGAACCCGAACGCGTCGTCATGTTCCGCGTAACCTGGCAAGACGATAAAGGCCAAGTCCAAGTCAACCGCGGCTACCGCATTCAAATGAATTCTGCCATCGGTCCTTACAAAGGCGGCTTGCGCTTCCACCCGACCGTCGATTTGGGCGTATTGAAATTCCTCGCTTTTGAACAAGTCTTCAAAAACGCGCTGACTACCCTGCCTATGGGCGGCGGCAAAGGCGGTTCCGACTTTGATCCTAAAGGCAAATCCGATGCCGAAGTAATGCGCTTCTGCCAAGCCTTCATGACCGAACTCTACCGCCACATCGGCGCAGACACCGATGTTCCGGCCGGCGACATCGGCGTAGGCGGCCGCGAAATCGGCTATCTGTTCGGACAATACAAAAAAATCCGCAATGAATTCACTTCTGTCCTGACCGGAAAAGGTTTGGAATGGGGCGGCAGCCTGATTCGCCCTGAAGCGACCGGCTACGGCTGCGTCTATTTCGCACAAGCCATGCTGCAAACCCGTAATGACGGCTTTGAAGGCAAACGCGTGTTGATTTCCGGCTCCGGCAACGTGGCACAATACGCTGCCGAAAAAGCCATCCAACTGGGCGCGAAAGTACTGACCGTTTCCGACTCCAACGGCTTCGTCCTCTTCCCCGACAGCGGTATGACCGAAGCACAACTCGCCGCCTTGATCGAGCTGAAGGAAATCCGCCGCGAACGGGTTGCCACCTACGCCAAAGAGCAAGGTTTGCAATACTTTGAAAACCAAAAACCGTGGGGCGTTGCTGCCGAAATCGCCCTGCCTTGCGCGACCCAGAACGAATTGGACGAAGAAGCCGCCAAAACCCTGTTAGCAAACGGCTGCTACGTTGTTGCCGAAGGTGCGAACATGCCGTCGACTTTGGGCGCGGTCGAGCAATTTATCAAAGCCGGCATCCTCTACGCCCCGGGCAAAGCCTCCAACGCCGGCGGCGTGGCAACTTCGGGCTTGGAAATGAGTCAAAACGCCATCCGCCTGTCTTGGACTCGTGAAGAAGTCGACCAACGCCTGTTCGGCATCATGCAAAGCATCCACGAATCCTGCCTGAAATACGGCAAAGTCGGCGACAAAGTAAACTATGTTAACGGTGCAAACATTGCCGGTTTCGTCAAAGTTGCCGACGCCATGTTGGCTCAAGGTTTCTAAGCAAACGCAACCAACCCGCAAACAAAATGCCGTCTGAACCGCAAATGCTGTTCAGACGGCATTTCCTTATCCGCCCGTTCAAATCGGGTGATACTACCGATACATCCGAATATGCCAGACCGTCTAAACGGTATTCATACCTCCCAGTCCCGCACACGTTTCAAATCATTTTGCGCCAAAGTATCCGCATGGCGGTTACGGCTTTGATACTCCCTGTCTTTCATGATGCTGCTTGCCACATAATTCAAATGAACCTTTGCCGCTTCTGAAGCTTCACCCGGCCGACGGTTTAATATCGCCTCATACAATACACGGTGCTGCGCCATCAGTTTCGGACGCGGATCCTCTTCCTGATTCAAATAGATAATACTGCTGCGCGTCTGCCGGTAAAGCATTTTCAACAAACTGCCCGACAAATGGCTGAACAGCAGGTTATGCGCCGCATCGGCAATCGTCTGATGAAAGCTTACATCGGCTTCGCTCTGATGTTCCAAATTGCCGCTTTCGCACGCCTCCTCAAATTTCTCAAGCCAAAACCCAATCCGCTTCAAATCCGCATCCGTACGGCGTTCTGCCGCCAAACCCGCCATACAGCCTTCTATATGGCAGCTGAAATCGAAGACATCCTGTTCCCAATTGGAATGCTTGCCCAAAAGCTCCTGCCAACTTTTCAGAAAATCCTGTTGCGGTTTGACAGAAACATAATAACCGTCTCCCTGCCTTGCTTCCAAGACTTGACGGGCAACCAAAACATTCAATGCCGTCCGTACCGACGGACGCGAAACGCCGAACTCTTCCGCCAAAACACGCTCCGGGGGAATCTTGCCTCCTTCCTCATAAACGCCTTCCGCAATGCGCTCCTCCAACACCGACAACACCTGATCGCTGATTTTCTGCGGCCTTATCAATTTCATAATCGCATTCTCCTTCTATCGGTTTTCTGCCAAACTTTCTCCGAAATATAAATAAAATTGGACTGACCAACAAACATAAATTCTAATAATACAACACTCCCACCGTCAACCGCATTACCCACCCAACATTGCAACTCCCTTCCAAACTACATCCAATTACATTTTTCAATAAAATACTATCTTGATTATTAAAGAATAAAATTAATTTTCCTCTAAAAATCATCATTTGAATTGAAAAATATATTGACTGGCATATTAAAGTTTCGTAAAGTAGTGCCGTATTATCTTAATTGGTTTGACCAATTTTATTAATCATAAAAATATTTTCGGAGATGCTCAATTATGGAAACTTGGGTTCAAAACTACACGGCAATAGGAGGCAGCCTGTATCTGACGGCAGCCGCAGCCCTCTTGCCCATCATTTTCTTCTTCACTGCCCTGACCGTCCTGAAACTCAAAGGCTATCAGGCAGGCCTTTACACGCTGCTGATTGCACTGGGTGTCGCCATCCTCGGCTTCGGCATGCCGGCAAGCATGGCTGTTTCTTCCGCACTGTTTGGTTTTGCCTACGGCTTATGGCCGATTGCATGGATTATCGTTACCGCCGTCTTCCTATATAAAATTACCGTAAAAACAGGGCAGTTCGATATTATCCGTGCCTCCGTTATTTCAATTACAGAAGACCAACGCCTGCAAATGCTCTTGGTAGGTTTCTCTTTCGGAGCCTTCTTGGAAGGTGCGGCAGGTTTCGGCGCACCGGTGGCGATTACCGCCTCTTTACTGGTAGGCCTGGGCTTTAATCCCCTCTACGCCGCCGGTTTGTGTTTGATTGCCAATACCGCGCCCGTAGCTTTCGGCGCGATGGGTATTCCCATCTTGGTTGCCGGTCAAGTGTCCAATCTCGACCCTTACCATATCGGTCAGGTAGCAGGCCGCCAACTTCCTATCCTGTCAGTCATCGTACCCTTCTGGTTGGTTGCCATGATGGACGGTATGCGCGGCATACGCCAAACTTGGCCTGCCGTTCTGGTTGCCGGCGCATCCTTTGCCACAACCCAATTCATTACTGCCAACTTCATCGGCCCCGAGTTGCCTGACGTTACCTCCGCATTGGTCAGCCTGATCTGCCTGTCTGCCTTTTTGAGAAAATGGCAGCCTAAAGAAATCTTTACATTCAACGGCATGAAAAAACCGTCCGAACGCAAAGCGGGCGAATACACTGCCGGACAAGTCATTAAAGCTTGGTCGCCTTTTGCCATCCTGACCGTTTTCGTCAGCGTGTGGACAATTAAAGGCGTTAAAGAGGCTTTGGGCGTTGCCACCATCAAATTCGACTGGCCGATGCTGCACAACTTGGTACAAAAAGCCGCGCCCATCGTCAGCGAACCGACACCATACGCCGCCGTGTTCAAAATTGACTTCCTCGGCGCAGTCGGTACGGCAATCCTGTTTGCTTCCATCATTTCCGCAATACTGCTGAAAATGAAACCTTCCGAAGCCGTCGGCACGTTCTTTGAAACGCTTAAAGAACTGCGCCTATCCATCCTGTCTATCGGTTTGGTACTCGGTTTTGCCTTTGTAGCAAACTATTCGGGATTGTCATCCATACTGGCGCTAATCCTCGCAGCGACAGGAACCGTATTCCCGTTCTTCTCACCGTTCCTCGGCTGGCTGGGCGTATTCCTGACAGGTTCGGATACTTCTGCAAATGCCTTATTCAGCTCTTTGCAGGCAAGTACGGCGCACCAAATCGGCGTTACCCCCGAGCTGACCGTTGCTGCCAATACGACCGGCGGCGTAACAGGCAAAATGATTTCCCCTCAATCCATCGCCATCGCATGTGCGGCAGTAGGCTTAGAGGGCAAGGAATCCAACCTGTTCCGCTTCACCGTGAAACACAGCCTGATTTTCTGTAGCTTTGTCGGTCTCCTGACCCTCCTGCAGGCATATGTTTTACCGTGGACACTGATTTTCTTTAACAAATAAAACATCCGTAAAAATGCCGTCTGAAACAGGTCATGTTTCAGACGGCATTTCTTTTGCGCAGCCCATATCTTTCTTATTGATATATGTTAAAAAAAATATAATTCCCCTTTTAATATGCAAACTAGTACTATATACTACCTAAGTAGTATTAACGTAGAACCTTCTATATAGAGAAACTGATATGAAAACTACCCACTTCCTACTCCTTCCCCTCGCAGCCGCGCTAAGCCAAGCATGGGCAGCCCCTGTTGCGGAAGAAACCGCCGAACTCTCCCCCGTTACCGTTACCGGGACACAGCAGCAAAAAGCCAATACAGTCAAATTCAATCCTAAAGCCACCCTCCAGCCCCTACCGGCAGGGGATGGCGCAGACCTTTTACAATCTGTCCCCAACATGAGCATCATCCGCAAAGGCGGCAGCTCGGGTGATCCATTGTTCCGCGGTTTGGGCGGCTCGCGCCTTGCCATCAACGCAGACGACCAGTTCGTTTACGGCGGCTGTTCAAACCGCATGGATCCGCCTACTTCCTACATCCACCCCAGCACCTTTGACGAAGTTGTTGTAACCAAAGGTCCGCAAACCGTTACCCAAGGGATGGGTTTGATCAGCGGTTCCGTTCATTTCGTCCGTAAAGATCCGACCTTCCACGAACAACCCTACTCCTTCAACGGCAGCACCACATTAGGCAACAGCGGCAGACGCGATGCTTCCTTTGAAGCAGGTGCGGGCGGCAAATACGGTTATGCCCGCCTCAATGTCTCACACAACGAATCTGACGATTATAAAGACGGAGCAGGCAACCGCGTACATTCCAACTTCAAACGCGACAGCCAAATGGTTCAGTTGGGCGTTACCCCGACCGAAAACACCACCATCGCCGGCACATATGAACGCAGCCGCGGGAAAGCAGCCTACGCCGACCGTATGATGGACGGCAGCAAATTCGACCGCGACGCGTGGAATGTCCGCATCAGCCAACGCAATATCACACCCTGGTTGAGCGAAATCGAAGCACGCTACGGCTCCAGCGAAATCGACCACGTTATGGACACCTACAGCCTGCGTCCCGTCGGAAAAATGGGCAAGGCAGCCATTAACCCCAAACGCCGCACCGATACCGGCAATCTGAAAGCCACTTTCGATTGGGACAACGTCAACCTTCAAACCGGCATCGACTACATGCGCGACCGCCATACCGAACGATCAGGCGATGAAAAGTTCACCGAAAAAGCATATGCTCCGACACAAAGCTTTGACCAACTGGGCGGCTTTGCCGAAGCAGCATGGCAACGTAACGATGCACAAAAACTGATTGCCGGCTTCCGTCACGACCAGGTAACAGGCACATACGAAGACAAGGCCGACTCCGATCCCCTCAAAAAAACCAAATACCCTTTGAATTCGGGCTTTTTCCGATTTGAACAAAAACTGGGCGATACCAAATACTACGCAGGTTTAGGCGTGGCCCAACGTTCTCCCGACTACTGGGAACGCAAAAAATCTGAAAACCTCCGAAAAGAGACCAACCGTCAACTTGATGCAGGGCTGATTTGGAACAGCGGAAATTGGCACGTCTCCGCCTCTGTATTTGCAGGCAAAGTTGACGACTTCATCATTGTCGAGACAAAACCAATGATGATGCATCATGCATCCGACAGCGCGTCGGCACATGACCATACGGCACACGACCACGCGGCACACGACCACGCGGCACATGACCACGCGGCACATGACCACGCGGCACACGACCATACGGCACACGACCATACGGCACACGACCATGCGGCACACGACCATGCAGCGGCCGATGGCAACGCTCCGGCAGCAGGCGGACACTCCGGCCATCATCATGGTGCAGACTTGAGCGCGCGCAATATCGATGCCATCCGTCTAGGCGGCGAAATTGAAGTGAAATGGGAATTCGCTCCTAATTGGAGCGTATCCAGCAACTTAGCCTATACCTACGGTAAAAACCGTACCGACGGCAAACCGTTGGCACAAACACCTCCGCTCGAATGGAACAACACCCTTGCGTTCGACAACGGCAAATTCAGCGCGGGCGCATTGTGGAAAGTCGTTGCCAAACAAAACCGCTTCAGCAAAGGTCAAGGCAATATCGTCGGCCAAGATATCGGCGCATCCGCGGGCTTTGGCGTACTTTCCGTCAATGCAGGTTGGAAATTCAACAAATACGCCACCCTGCAAGGCGGCGTGGACAACGTCTTTAACAAAACCTATGCCGAATTCGTCAGCAGAAGCGGAGGATTTGTCGATCCTGCCGCCGGCATCAAAACCACTCGCGTGAACGAACCCGGCCGCACCGCTTGGTTAAGGCTGCAAGCCAAGTTCTAAACGCTTGCATTTTAAAATGCCGTCTGAAACAGAGTCCGTTTCAGACGGCATTTTTTGTAAGGTGCAACAATCCGACAGCACGCTAGCATTTCCTTTTGCCCCTCCTATAATGAGTTAATATAAATACTTATAACTAGATAACTATATATATTTGACAACAGTCAAACTAATCCTAAATAATATTTACACTAACTGGTATAATTACACCATTTTGCTAAAATCCTGTCGCTAAACCACTAAAAGGAAAAATCATGCGTACCCCACACCCTTCACGCACTGCGCTTGCCGTATCATCCGCACTCATGCTGTTATGCGCCGCGCACGCCTCCGCCGCAGACATTGCCGCCCTTCCGGAAATACACGTCAAAGAACTGGGAAAACAAACGGCTTCCAACTACACCATCCCCGCCTCATCTGCAGCCACAGGCATCAAGCTGACCCAGCGTGAAACACCGCAATCCCTGTCTGTCGTAACAGCAAAACAAATCGAAGACCAAGGCTTGGATAGCCTGCAGGACGTATTGAAACAAACACCGGGCGTGTTCCACAGCAAAATGGGCAACAACGTATCCGGCCACAGCCAATTTATTTCGCGCAGTCAGGCGATTGACAGCATTTCCGTAGACGGCGCGCCCAAATTCCTTTACGACGGTAAAGCCATCCGCCGCGGTACCAACAATCTGGACAGCACATTGTACGAACAAGTCGTCGTCGTACGTGGCGCAAGCGGTTTGTCCAACGGCGGTATGGGCGAGCCGGGCGGTACGGTTGCTTTGGAACGCAAAAAACCGACTGCCAAGCCTGCCATCAGCGTAGAAGCCGGTGTCGGTTCGTGGAACCACTACCGCTTCGTCCTTGATGCCAATCAGCCTTTGAATGCAGACAATACCTTGCGCGGCCGCGCTATTTTGGTCAGCGACCACGGCGGCGATTACCTGCCGAACACTTCGCGCCACAACCACACGTTCTACGGCATTCTCTCCTACGACATTGCCCCTCAGACCCAATGGAATATCGGTACGGAAATACACCGTTTCCGCAACAAGGGCAGCTCACGTTTCAGCTATCTGACTGTGGCAGGAAACCGCGACGACGGCTTCAAGCCGTTTGAATCTTCACCGCGCAACAATTCGTCTGCACGCTGGGCATACGGCAAAGACAACAGCGCCGAAGTATTCACTTCCCTCAGTCATGAGTTTGCCAACGGCTGGAGGTTGACGGGCGATTACAGCTATCTGACAGGTAAAAGCGACATCGTTTCAGGCATTGCTGGTACATACGAAATCAATCCCAATTACTCTGCGCTTTTCACTTCAGACCGCGACCGCAGCAAATACCGTGATCAAGATTTCTCGCTGATTTTGGATGGCGACTATCCCGCTTTCGGTCGTTCACATGAATTCAATGCAGGCATCAGCTACCAAGGCAACCGAGAAAACCTGTCTTTCTATAAGGAAGGCGAATCGATTATTCCTGATTTGCACCAATTTAACGGCAATGTTGCGCAGCCCGATATGCCGTATTTGCGCGACGGTTTTACCAATATGAAAAACCTGTCGGTTTACGGTTCAACCCGTTTCAAACTGACTGACAAGCTTGCCTTTATCGGCGGAGGACGTTTTGTAGATTGGCGGTACCGTTACAGCACTGACCGTAACAAATTCGCTTACAGCAGCCACAAACAAAACGTTTTCATTCCTTATCTGGGTGCGACCCTCGATATTGGTGAAAACTTAACTGCCTACGCGTCTTACACCACCATCTTCCGTCCGCAAGTGCGTTACCTGACCAAAGACGGCTCGGCGCTCGAACCGCAACGCGGCAAAACCTACGAGACTGGTTTGAAAGGCTCATGGTTTGATGGTCGTCTGAATGCTTCTGCGTCCGTCTTTATGAACAAACGCGACCATTTGGGCGTTTATGCGGGTAGATTGCCAAACGGCGAAGAATACTACCGCTCTGCTGATAAAACGACGACCAAGGGCTGGGAGCTTGCCGTCGGCGGACGCTTGAGCGACAGATGGCTGCTTAATGCTTCTTATGCACGTTCCAAAATCAAAGACAGCGAAGGCAAGCAACTGCATCCGTCTTATCCCGTTCATTTGTTCAAACTCTTCACGGCGTACGACGTAACCGACCGTTTGAACTTGGGCGCAAACGTCAACTGGCAAAGCCTCACTCATACGCTGGACGAATATCCCGCAGATATCAACCCGGCTGCCGCCGCTGCATTGACCCAACGCCCATACGCTACACTGGACTTGACCGCGCATTACAAAATCGGCAAATCCACACGCATCGGTTTGGACTTTGAAAACGTGTTCAACAAACGCTACCGCACCATGCCGGACATCCATGTTTACGGCACGCCGCGCAGCCTGACCGCAACCGTCAAACATACCTTCTAAACGGATACGGCCTGCCGTCTTAAAAGGCAGGCACCGGAAACCGTTTTAAAGAAAGAAATGCCGTCTGAAACCTTATCGTTTCAGACGGCATTTTATTGCCCGACCGGTTATTTATCGGTTTGGGTATCCCGTTTCAATCCTCCGCCGAGTGCCTTGTACATATCGGCAAGGTTTTCGGCGCGGGTCAGTTGTGCAGACAAAGCCGCACCCTCCGCCGAATAGCTGCTGCGTTCCGCATCGAGCAAATCGAGCGCGCCGGATACGCCGTGTTTGTAACGCAGGCCGACCAGACGCAACGCTTCCTTATAAGCACGGCTTTGTTTGCTTAAAGCGGCATAGGCTTTATCCAGCTGCTCGCGCGCGGTCAATGCGTTTGCCACATCTTGAAATGCGGATTGGACGGCGGATTCATAGGCAACGATTTGTGCCTGTTGGCGCAGCTTGGCTGCATCAAGGTTGGCTTTGTTCGTACCCCAGGTAAAAATCGGCAGGGTAATAGACGGCGCAAACGACCAAACGCCGGTGCCGCTTTTGAACAGCCCGCTCAATTCGGCAGAACCCGTACCGACGCTTCCGGTCAGGCGGATGGATGGGAAAAAGGCGGCGCGTGCCGCACCGATATTGGCGTTTGCCTGTTTGAGCGCGTGTTCGGCGGCACGGATGTCGGGACGGTCGAGCAATACTTCGGAACTCAAACCGGCCGGCAGTTTTTCAACAAAAAACTGCTTGTCCAACGGCAAACCGGCGGGCAGGTCATTGGGTATCGGTTGGTTAATCAGGGTTGCCAAGGCATTGCGCGCCTGTTCGCGGCTGCGCGCGGCATGGGCATAATCGGCTTTGGCAGATTCAATCAAGGCTTCCTGCTGGCGTAGGGCGACGGCGGAAATCACACCTGCCTTATACCGCAATTCGGACAGCTTGTAGGTTGCTTCGCGCGTTTTCAAGACACGCTGCGCCAAGGACATCGCTTCTTCGGCATAACGCTCGTTGAAATAGGCTTTGGCAACGGTGGCAATCAGGCTCAAATGTGCCGCATCACGGTTGGCGACACTGGCAAAATAGCCTTGCAGTGCTGCTTCGCTGCTGCTACGGACGCGTCCGAACAGGTCGAGTTCGTAAGATGCCGCACCCAATCCGACATTGTAGCTGCTGCTGACATTGCCGCCGCTCAAACTGCCTTGGCGCGAGCCGCCGGCATTGGCGGCCAGTGTGGGCAGGAGGTTGTTGCGTTCAATCATGTATTGTTTGCGGTAGATTTCGCTGTTCAATACGGCGGTACGCAAACTGGTATTGCGCTCGAGTGCGATGTCGATCAGCTTTTGCAGGCGCGGATCGGCAAAATAGTCATGCCAACCCAAATCGACGGCACGGATGCCGCTGTCGGCAGTATCGTTTTTAAACGTTTCCGCAACTTCGACTTTAGGCTGTTCGTATTGGGGAATCATGGTACAGGCAGACAATGCAAAGGCTGCTGCAACAGAAGTTAAGGTGGTTTTCAATGTAGTATTCATAAAAAAGTCCCGATGCCGTCTGAAAACCGTCGGTTTTCAGACGGCATTTTGCTTAATATTGTTTATCGTCCGAACCGGTTATGCCCGCTTCTGATGCATGTCTGACCGCCATTTCATGCTCGTGTGCAGTTTCTTTGAAGAATTTGCGCACCACTACATAGAAAAGCGGAACCAAGAATACGGATAAAAGCGTGCCGACCAACATCCCCCAGAATACGGTTGTACCGATGGCGCGCTGGCTGGCAGAACTTGCACCACCGGCAATATACAGGGGAACCACGCCCAAAATAAAGGCAAACGAGGTCATGATAATCGGACGGAAACGCAGGCGGGCTGCTTCCAAAGCGGCTTCGACCGCGCTTTTCCCTTGCGCTTGAAGGTCTTTGGCAAATTCGATAATCAAAATCGCGTTTTTCGCACTCAAACCCATCACGGTAACGAAACCGACTTGAAAGTAGATATCGTTGGCAAATGCAGGAATACCGCCCAACATTAACTCGGTCAGGTTGCGCCCGGTTACACCTGCCGCCGCCCCTGCCAAGCCTAAAGGCATCACGAGCAGAACGGCCAGCGGAATAGACCAGCTTTCATAAAGTGCGGCAAGCACCAAGAAAACTGCAACGGCGGCAAGCGCGTAAAGAGCAATGGTTTGCGAACCGCCTTTTGCCTCTTCGCGCGACTGTCCGCCCCACTCCAGGCTGTAACCGCCGCCCAATTCGTCAACCATTTTTTGAACTGCCTCCATGGCCTGACCGGTGGAAACACCTGTTGCGGGCGAACCGGACAGTTCCATAGCTGGATAACCGTTGAAACGAACGCTCTGTTCCGTACCCATCTGCCACGAAACGGTGGCAATCGAAGAAAGCGGAACGGCAATGCCTGAGCTATTCGGCACAGTCAGATTCAAGATGTCGGCAGGCTGCATACGTGCCGAAGCATCCGCCTGAACCATCACGCGCTGCAAACGGCCTTGGTTCGGGAAGTCGTTGACGTAAGACGAACCCAGCGCATTTGCCAGTGCGGTACGGATGCTGGCAAAAGAAATACCTTGTGCCGAAGCCGCCGAACGGTTAATGTCGATTTTCAACTGCGGCGCATCTTCCAAACCGCCGGCACGGACGGTGCTGGGGTTAAACAAACCGCTGGTACGCATTTTCTGAATCAACTCGTTGCGTTTGGCCAGCAATGCGGCATGACCGGTATTGTTGCGGTCTTGCAGATTGATGCTCAAACCGGAACCGTTGCCCAACTCCATAATCGGAGGCGGAACGATGGCGATGCCGAAACCGTCTTTAAGCGTCCCCATCATCATACCCGTCAGCTTGCCGGCAATCGCAACGGCATCGCTGCCGGGGGCGGTACGTTCGTTCCAGTCTTTGAGCATGGCAAAACCCATCGCCATGTTCTGACCGTTACCCGAGAAGCTGAAGCCGGAAACGGTAATGATGTTTTCAATTTCAGGAATGCTTTTTGCCAACTGCGTTACTTGCGCCAGCGTCGCATCGGTACGCTCTTTAGTCGCACCCGCAGGCAGTTGCACGCTGACCATGACGAAGCCTTGGTCTTCGGTCGGCAAGAAAGAAGTCGGCAGGCGCATAAACAGGAATACGCCGACAACCGCCAAACCAACGTAAACAACCATCATGCGCAAAGTCTTGCGCAAGACTTTGGCAACCCAGCCTTCGTAGC
>ERZ772909.1447-NODE-1447-length-13045-cov-5.618399_pt1 | contig 13045 bp, 10 predicted proteins | sample MGYA00511137_ERZ772909 | MGnify/ENA primary metagenome ERZ772909 (study PRJEB29015, sample SAMEA2738095) | human oral metagenome | biome: human oral; feature: human-associated habitat; material: saliva | place: China | collected 2270 ... | reverse complement strand
TCGGTAAAGTGGATCCAGCAAACATCTTGTATAATGGTCCATTTATTCTCAAATCATTCACATCTAAATCTGTACTTGAATACAAGAAAAATCCAAACTATTGGGATGCAAAAAATGTATTTGTAGATGATGTCAAGTTGACTTACTATGATGGAAGCGACCAAGATGCGCTTGTTCGTAACTTTAGCGAAGGTGTCTATAGTTTTGCCCGTCTCTATCCAAATAGTTCAAGTTTTGCAGGTGTGCAAGAGAAATACAAGGATAATATTATCTACAGTATGCAAACTGCGACTTCTTTCTACTTTAACTTTAACTTAGATAGAAAATCATATAACCACACATCAAAAACGACAGATGCTGAAAAGACAGCTCAACAAGAAGCAGTTTTAAACAAATCATTCCGTCAATCCATTAACTTTGCCTATGACCGTACAGCTTATGGAGCTCAGTCACAAGGGGAAGAGGGAGCAACAAAGATTATCAGAAACTTGCTCGTTCCACCTTCATTTGTAACACTTGATGGTAAAGATTTTGGTGATGTCGTAGCTTCTAAGATGGTTAACTACGGCCAAGTATGGCAAAATATTAACTTTGCTGACGGACAAGATGCCTACTATAATGCTGATAAGGCTAAAGAAGCTTTTGTACAAGCTAAGAAAGAATTGGAAGCTAAGGGTGTTCAATTCCCTATCCACCTAGACTTACCAGTTGACCAGTCTGTGAAGAAGGGTGTCCAAGAGGCAAGTTCATTTAAGCAATCTATTGAGTCTGTCTTAGGCACAGATAACGTCGTTATCGATATTCAAATGTTGAGTACAGAAGAAATGGATAGTATCGGTTACCTTGCGAATACAGCGGCTCAAAAAGACTATGACCTCTACAATGGTGGTTGGGGACCTGACTATCAGGATCCATCAACTTATCTTGATACCCTTAACCTTACAAATGGTGGTTCATTGCAAAACCTTGGATTAGAACCTGGTGAAAGTAATACTAAAGCAACTGCAGTTGGTTTGGATACCTATACTAAGATGCTGGAAGAGGCTAATGCTGAACAAGATTTGAACAAACGTTATGACAAATATGCTGAAGCTCAAGCATGGTTGGTGGACAGCTCTCTAGCAATTCCAAACGTGTCTCTTGGTGGAACACCAGGAATCAGAAAAACAGTTCCATTCTCTACTGCCTTCTCTCAAGCGGGTAACAAGGGTGTTGAATCATACAAATACCTTAAGTTACAAGATAAGATTGTCACAACGGCTGAGTATGAAGAAGCTAGACAAAAATGGCTGAAAGAAAAAGAAGAATCTAATAAAAAAGCCCAAGAAGAATTAGCTAAACACGTTAAATAATCAGTCTATTCAACAGGAAAAACGATAGTTTCTCAGGAAGCTATCGTTTTTGTATAGTTTGAAACTATAACTAGCTCTTGAAAACAAGAAAACGAAGGATCCAAAATAAGTGGTACAATAGTTACTATAGATTTGGAGGTAAAGTATGAGCAAATCATTTCATATCAACACAATTTTAGCACAAGCAGGGATCAAGTCTGATGAAGCAACAGGTGCTTTGGTTACACCAATCCACTTTTCAACGACTTATCAGCATCCAGAATTCGGTCAATCAACTGGATTTGACTATACCCGTACAAAAAATCCAACTCGTAGTAAGGCAGAGGAAGTCTTAGCAGCCATTGAATCCGCCAACTATGCTTTGGCAACCAGTTCAGGTATGGCAGCGATTGTCTTGGCCTTTAGTGTCTTTCCAGTAGGAAGTAAGGTTTTGGCCGTCCGTGACCTTTACGGAGGTTCTTTCCGATGGTTTAATCAAGTTGAGCAAGAAGGACGTTTCCGATTTACCTACGCTAATACAGAAGAAGAGTTGATTGCTGAGCTAGAAAAGGATGTGGATATACTCTATATCGAAACACCAACCAATCCTTTGATGTTAGAATTTGATATTAAAAAATTGGCTCAATTAGCTCATGCTAAAGGGGCGACAGTTGTGGTGGATAATACCTTCTACAGCCCTATTTACCAACGCCCGATAGAAGAAGGAGCTGATATTGTCCTTCATTCGGCGACCAAATACCTTGCAGGGCATAATGATGTGCTAGCTGGTCTAGTTGTGACAGATAGTGCTGATTTATACGAAAAACTCTTTTACAATCTCAATACGACAGGGGCTGTTTTGTCACCATTTGATAGTTATCAATTGATTCGTGGTCTTAAAACCTTGTCACTTCGTATGGAGCGCTCAACAGCTAATGCTCAAGAAATCGTAGCCTTTTTGGAACAATCACCTGCTGTCAAAGAAGTTTTGTATACAGGTCGTGGGGGAATGATTTCCTTTAAAGTGGCTGATGAGAAGCGTATTCCTCATATCTTAAATACCTTGAAAGTATTCTCTTTTGCTGAAAGTTTAGGTGGGGTTGAAAGTCTGATTACATACCCAACTACTCAAACCCATGCAGATATTCCTGCAGAGGTTCGTCATTCTTATGGATTGACAGATGACCTCTTACGTTTGTCTATTGGAATTGAGGATGTTAGAGATTTGATTGAAGACTTGCGTCAAGCCTTGGAAGGATAAAACTATGGGAAAATATGATTTTACGACCTTGCCCAATCGTTTTGGACACCATACCTACAAATGGAAAGAAGCAGAAACTGACCGAGAAGTATTGCCAGCCTGGATTGCTGATATGGACTTTGAAGTGTTACCTGAGATTCGTCAGACTGTTCATGACTATGCTGAGCAATTAGTCTATGGCTATACCTATGCTAGTGATGGGTTGATTGAAGCCGTTCAAGACTGGGAAGAAAAACACCATGGTTATGGCTTTGATAAGGATGCCCTAGTCTTTATCGAAGGAGTGGTACCAGCCATTTCAACAGCCATTCAAGCCTTTACCAAAGAGGGTGAAGCGGTGCTCATTAACACACCGGTATATCCACCTTTTGCCCGTAGTATTAAACTCAACAATCGAAAATTGATTACAAACTCTCTCCTTGAGAAGGATGGACTCTTTGAAATTGACTTTGAGCAATTGGAGAAAGACTTGGTGGAGAATGCTGTCAAACTCTATCTTCTTTGTAATCCTCATAATCCTGGTGGACGGGTTTGGGAAAAGGAAATCTTGGAAAAGATTGGTCAACTGTGTCAAAAATATGGAGTTTTGCTAGTATCTGATGAGATTCACCAAGATTTAACCTTGTTTGGACATAAACATCAGTCCTTTAATACTGTGAATCCAGCATTTAAGGAGTTTTCTATCATTTTGAGTAGTGCTACCAAGACCTTCAACATTGCCGGAACGAAAAATTCTTACGCCATTATCGAGAATCCTAAGTTGAGACTTGCTTTCCAAAAACGCCAACTTGCCAATAATCAACATGAAATCTCAGGTTTGGGATATTTGGCAACAGAAACTGCCTATCGCTATGGAGAGGATTGGTTGACAGAACTCAAAGAACTGATTGAGCAGCACATCAATTATGTAGTGGATTTGTTTGGCAAAGAAACTAAAATCAAGGTTATGAAACCTCAAGGAACTTATCTCATTTGGCTTGATTTTTCAGCCTATGATATTAACGACGACGAGCTAAGAAGGCTCTTAAGAGAAGAGGCCAAGGTCATCTTAAACCGAGGTTTGGACTTTGGTGAAGAAGGAGCCCTGCATGCTCGTCTCAATGTAGCCATGCCAACATCTATTTTGGAAGAAGTCTGCCAACGAATCATTGCCACTTTTTCAAATCTTTAAAAACTAGCCTTTTAGGAGAAAAGTCTTCCTAGAAGGCTATTTTCATGGGGAGAAATATGGTATAATAAAGAGATAAAGTAAAGGGGAAAATATGGCTAAATTGATTCCAGGGAAGATCCGTACTGAAGGAATACATCTCTATGAAACTGGAAAGGTTCAAATCATCAAAGAGAAAAATACTCGCCTGTTTGCTCGAGTAGATGAGGAAGAAATCCGCTATAGTTTAGACGATGATTTGGTTTTCTGTGGCTGTGACTTTTTTCAAAAAAGAGGTTATTGTGTTCACTTAGCGGCCTTGGAGCATTATCTTAAAAATGATGACAAGGGCCGTAAAATTTATATCAATTTAGAGAATGGACAGGAAAAACAAGAAGAAGTAGAGACTCAAGTGTCTTTTGGGAAACAGTTCTTGGATATGATCCAAACTCCTGATTTGCCTAAAATATATCAAATATCTGTAGATGGGCAGGTAGAAGCAGGGACCAATCGTATTATTTGGACGTTAAGAATTGGGACTTCTCCATTTGAAAAGTATTATGTCATACGTGACATTCCTTTATTTTTAAAGGTTATAGAGAATCATAAAGGATATATGATTGGTAAAACATATGAAGCTGCCATAGAACTTTCTCATTTTGACAATAGTAGCCAAAATCTCTTGGTTTTTCTACAGGGATTAATAGAAGACCAATCAGACACTAGTCTTTTCTTCAAAAATCAAGGTCGCCATCTTTATTTTCCATTAACTTTTTTTGAACAAGGTGTAAACCTGTTAATGGAATTAGATGATTTTCAGTTTGAGCATCAGATTACAGCTTATCATCATGTCGTGTTTCAAGATTTTGATGGAGAAGCAGGTTTTATCTCCTTTAACATTATGGAAAATCCAAATTATTATGAGATGGATATTACTGAAGAAAAGCGAAGTAATTCGTTTTATAGAGGGCAAGTTCTGTTTCATAAAGGTACTTTTTATATTTTGTCAAAAGAGCAAGCTAGTTTATTTGATAAAATCATAAGATTACCTATGAATAATCAGGGTAGAAAAGTACTTCAGTTTGATAAAAGTGATCGAGATTTATTTGCTGCTCAATTAGTTCAGCTTTGCAAAATAGGAAAAGTAGTAGCTCCAGAGAGTCTCCAAATTAGAACTTTTCAACCGTTCTTTTACTTTGATAGAGAAGAAGATGGTTCAATTCGATTGGATATGACATTTGACTATAAATCTTGTCTTGTAACATCTCGTAAGGAACTTGAAACCCTCCCCTTTGCAAGTGATATTCAATTCGCACAAAAGATTTTTCAACTAGCTCTATCTTCTGGTTTTGATGCTGAATTTCAATCTTGGCGTCAAGGTCTTAAGTCTGAAGCTATCTATACTTTCTTTCATAAAGTTATCCCTGACTTTCAATCGCTTGGTGAAGTTTCTATTTCTGAAAAATTACAAGAACTTTATAAAGTTCGAAAACCTCAGATTCAGGTATCTTCACAAGGAAATCTATTAGATATTCATTTTGATTTTCAAGAAATTTCTAAAGAAGATATCGACTTGGCTATGAAAGCTTTGGCAAATCATCAAGATTTTTACATTAACTCATCTAATGAAGTGTTCTTTTTTGATGAGGAGACGAAAAAGGTTCGTCAGAAAATAGAAGACCTGGGTATTGATGAGATTGGAGATGGTTCATTTAGAGCACGCAAGTCTCTAGCTTATACCATCTCTCAGCTGTTTAAAAATCAAGAGCATATCTCTTTATCAGATGAATTTCGAAATCTAGCGCGTGATTTGACACACCCAGATGAATTTCCCATCCAAAAAATGGACATTAAAGCTCAATTAAGAGACTATCAGAAAAAGGGAGTTCAATGGCTTCAGATGCTCCATCACTATGGTTTTGGGGGGATTTTGGCAGATGATATGGGTTTAGGGAAGACCTTGCAGAGTATCGCATTTATTAGTAGCCAAATTAAGAAAGATAGTAGAATCTTAATTTTAGCTCCATCTGGTCTAATTTATAATTGGGCTGATGAATTCAAAAAATTTGCACCAGATTTAGATTTGGTCGTTGTCCACGGGCTCAAACCGAATCGAGAATCACTTTTGGCAGAAAAACATCAGATATATGTTACTAGTTATGCAACTTTCCGTCAGGATAGTGACATATACAAGCAGTTGTCTTTTGATTTTCTATTTTTAGATGAAGCGCAAGTGATGAAGAACTCGCAAACTAAGATTGCTAAAACCTTAAGACAGTTTGTCGTACCCTCAATCATTGCTCTTTCAGGAACCCCAATTGAAAACCATCTTGGAGAACTGTGGTCCATTTTCCAAATCGTCTTGCCAGGATTACTACCAGCAAAAAATGATTTTATGAAATTATCCGCAGAGCAGGTATCTCAATTTATTAAGCCTTTTGTTATGCGACGCAAGAAGGAAGAGGTTCTATCAGAGTTACCTGACTTGATAGAAGTAGTCTATAAAAATGAACTTGAAGATCAACAAAAAGCCATATATCTAGCTCAATTACAACAAATGAAGGAACGCTTGGTCCAAGTAACTGAGACAGAATTTCAAAAAAACCGCGTAGATATTTTAACGGGTATTATGCGTCTACGTCAGATTTGTGATACACCAGCCTTGTTTATGGATGATTATGAAGGAGCAAGTGGCAAGCTAGATAGTTTGCGTGACCTGCTAATACAGATTTCCGAAAGTGGTCACAGGGTTTTAATTTTTTCTCAATTTAGAGGGATGTTGGATCTTATCGAGAAAGAGCTGCCTGGTTTAGGTTTATCATCTTTTAAAATAACAGGTTCTACACCTTCTAAGGAACGTCAAGAGATGACTAAGGAATTTAATCAAGGTGAGAAGGATGTCTTCTTAATTTCACTTAAAGCTGGAGGAGTAGGGCTTAATCTAACAGGAGCTGATACAGTTATATTAGTCGATTTATGGTGGAATCCTGCAGTCGAATCTCAAGCTATTGGTCGAGCACACAGAATGGGTCAAGAAAAGATTGTTGAGGTTTATAGATTGGTAACACGTGGCACTATCGAGGAGAAGATTCAGGAGCTACAAGAACAGAAAAAGAATCTAGTCTCAGAGGTCTTGGATGGAACTGAGTCACGTGCAAGTCTGACTCTTGATGAAATCAGGGAAATTTTGGGAATATCGTAAGACATGACTTGAAAAATCAGGACTTTACGCTATAATGGAGTATTGAAAGGAAATAAAAATGAATCAAAAACGGTTTCCAATAATATCAGATGATGAGATCATGCTATCAGAGATGCCAGCCATGAACTTATATGATGAATCAGACTTTATTAGTAATATCAAAGGAGACTACCAAGACAAGAATTACTTAGAGTGGTCACCAATTATTAAGGATAAACCTTCGAATCAACAACATAATAGGCAAGTTTCTGAAAAAACAGAAAAAAGCTATGCTGAATTGGCTCGCGAAGAAGCAAGAGCAGATTTGAAGAAAAAACGTTCAGCTAGTTATTTGACACAGGATATTACGCATGTAAGACGCCATAAAAGTTCTAAAATTGCTAAACCATTGAAGCAGCCTACAGCTCCTTTCCAAAAGGAGAATCCAGGAGAATATACAAAATACAGTAAAAAATTGACTCAAAGTCATTACATTTTGGCAGAGAATAGGGTTCAGCTACAAAAGTCTTCTGCAGAGGATAATCTAGGACCAAAGAAAAACAATTTTGATTTCTTGAAGAAAAGCCAAATATATAACAAAAAAGAAAATCAAACTGAAAAAGAACGAAAAGTTGCTCAAGAACTTAACTTGACAAATATAACAGAATAATAAAGGGGAATAAGATGGCAAAAACCTATCATTTTATCGGAATCAAAGGATCAGGTATGAGTGCTTTAGCCTTGATGTTACACCAAATGGGACATAAGGTTCAAGGGTCTGATGTTGATAAATACTATTTTACACAACGTGGATTGGAGCAAGCAGGGATTACCATTCTCCCTTTTGATGAGAAGAATTTGCAGGGAGATATAGAAATTATCGCGGGAAATGCTTTTCGTCCTGATAATAATGTTGAAATCGCCTATGCTGATGAAAATGGCCTAAGTTATAAACGTTACCATGAGTTTCTTGGAAGCTTTATGCGTGATTTTGTCAGCATGGGGGTAGCCGGAGCTCATGGTAAAACTTCTACGACAGGAATCCTGTCACATGTTTTATCACATATCACAGATACAAGTTATTTGATTGGAGATGGTACAGGTCGTGGATCTGAAAATGCCAAGTACTTTGTCTTTGAATCTGACGAATATGAGCGTCACTTCATGCCTTATCATCCAGAGTATTCCATCATTACCAATATCGATTTTGATCACCCAGACTACTTTACTAGCCTAGAAGATGTATTCAATGCCTTTAATGATTATGCAAAACAAATTACTAAAGGCTTGTTTGTCTACGGTGAAGATGAAGAGTTACGTAAGATTACTGCCAATGCTCCGATTTATTACTATGGTTTTGAAGAGAAAAACAATGACTTTGTAGCAAGTGATTTACTTCGTTCAACGACAGGTTCTACTTTTACAGTCAATTTCCGTGGAGAAAATCTTGGTCAATTCCACATTCCAACTTTTGGTCGCCACAACATCATGAATGCAACAGCAGTAATTGGTTTGCTTTATACTGCTGGCTTTGACTTGGATTTGGTACGTGAGCATTTGAATACATTTGGTGGGGTTAAGCGTCGTTTCACAGAGAAGGTTGTTAATGACACAGTAATTATTGATGACTTTGCCCACCATCCAACTGAAATTATTGCGACTTTGGATGCTGCTCGCCAGAAATATCCAAGCAAGGAAATCGTTGCTATTTTCCAACCGCATACTTTTACTCGTACAATTGCTTTGTTGGATGATTTTGCACAGGCCTTGAATCAAGCTGATGCAGTTTACTTAGCACAAATCTATGGATCAGCTCGCGAAGTGGACCATGGTGATGTTAAGGTTGAGGATTTAGCAGCTAAGATTGATAAAAAACATCAAGTTATCACTGTTGAAAATGTGTCTCCTCTCTTAGACCATGACAATGCTGTTTATGTCTTTATGGGAGCTGGTGATATTCAAACTTATGAATACTCATTCGAACGTCTCTTGTCTAATTTAACAAGCAATGTTCAATAAGGAACAACTATGGAATTTCCAATATCAATTCGGGAGGCTCAAGCATCTGATTTGGATCAAATCTACTTGATTATAGAAAAGAATGCTGACTCCTGCAGAAATATTAGTAAAGAAATGATAGAAAAACGTATCCGCAATCATGCGGGTACGTTTCTCTTAGCTAGCCTTGAGGAGCAGGTGATTGGTTTTATTATAGGAGCTGATTTAACTGAAATAAGTTCGAAGGATTCAGCTTTTGATATAGACTTTATTCATTCTATTAGTAGAGTGCCTATAATCATTTTAAGTTTGATGATTCATCCTGATTATAGAGGGCAAGGATTTGGGACACTTTTACTAGCAGCTATGAAAGAGAGTAGTCGTTTAACCAATAAATCCGGACTTTATCTTCCCTGTCCTGATGAAATGCTGTCTTATTTTGAGATGAATGCATTTATCGAACATGGCTTTGCTGAATCGGAAAACAGCAGTGATCCTTATTTTCATATGCATTGGGATAATCCTTATTATCAGGAGGAAATATGATAATCAGAAAAGCAAAACTTGCGGATCTTGATCGTATTCAAGAAATTGAGTTGGAAAACTTCTCTGTGGAAGAAGCGATTCCGCGTACTGTTTTTGAAGCACATTTAAGAGAAATAAAGACAAGCTTTTTGGTTGCTGAAAAAGACGGTCATATTTTAGGCTATATTGAGGGACCTGTAGTGCCACATAGATATTTGCAAGATAAATCTTTTACAGAAGAAATTGAAGACCACAGTCAACATTCTGGTGGCTACATTTCAATTACTTGTCTGTCTATTGCTAAGGAAGCTCAATCTCTAGGTCTTGGCCAAAATTTATTGACAGCTTTAAAGAAAGTTGCTCTGGAGCACGAGCGACAAGGTATTAATCTGACTTGCCATGATTATCTTATCAACTACTACGAAAAGCATGGATTTATCAATGAAGGAAAATCTGAATCCAAGTTTGCAGGAGAAGAATGGTATAATATGGTCTGGCAAAATGAAAAAAAGTTTTAGACAGCCAACTATAGTTGCTTTTATTTGGTTTTTAAGATATAATATTATGGATTATCAACAAGGAGGTAATACCTTTGAGCGAAAATTCAAGAGAAGAAGAAAAGCTAAGTTTTAAAGAGCAAATTTTGCGAGATTTAGAACGACTAAAAAAAGAAGATAGGATTTCAGAACCTACAAGTGACCTATTTGAAACTTTAACAAATACTTATACATCAGAACAAGAAAAACCGGAAAGTAAAACAGCAGAAGAAGAATTAATTGCTAATTCTGTGTCTGCAGTCGATCAATTGATTGCTAATGCACCAAGCGTTCCACCTCGTTCGTTTGCTACCGAAGAAGACTCAGTTGAGTCTGATGAATATAATCAACCAGATGTTGTGGAAGAGGAAAAAGATTCAACACCTACTAGAGTTGCGGTGTCATACCAAACTCAGCTTGATTCACAACTTGAAAATGAAGAAGAAACTTTTGCGTCTAATATTGACGAAGAAACTCTTGTGATTCCAGTTCAAGAAGATTCAAGCTCAGAGGAAGCAGATATTCCTAGACGCAGTCGTAGAGAATCTGTGAAACCAACTAAGAAAAAGAAGAAGTTTCGTTTTGTACGATTTTTAGTAACTTTACTTATTCTACTCGCTCTTCTTGGAGTAGGTGGTTTTTATGGATACCGCTATGCTGAATCAGCATTGCAACCTATCGACCCATCTTCTAAACAGTATGTAAAAGTTCAGATTCCAGAAGGGGCTAATAGTCAAGAAATTGGTTCAATTTTAGAGAAATCAGGTTTGGTTAAACATGGTCTACTTTTTACAGCGTATGTAAAATATAAAAACTATTCAGATTTAAAATCTGGTTATTATAATTTACAAAAAAGTATGAGCACTGAGGATTTGATTAAAGCTTTGCAAAAAGGTGGAACTCCAGAACCTCAAGAAGTTGTGTATGCTAATTTGACAATTCCAGAAGGATTTACTCTTGAACAAATAGCACAGACTGTTGCTCAACTACAAGGTGACTTTAAAGAGCCTTTGACTGCTGAAGCTTTTATGGCTAAAGTTCAAGATGAAAACTTTATTGCTCAAGAGGTTGCAAAATATCCAAAACTTCTTGAAAGCTTACCTGCAAAAGATAGTGGTGTTCGTTATCGCTTAGAAGGTTATCTATTCCCAGCAACATATACAATTAAAGAGAGCACAACTATTGAAAGCTTGATTGATGAAATGCTTGCTACAATGGACAAAAACCTCTCTCCACATTATGCTACTATCAAGGAAAAGAACCTAACAGTAAATGAACTCTTGACTATTGCTTCACTTGTAGAGAAGGAAGGGGCAAAAACGGAAGATCGTAAGCTTATCGCTGGAGTCTTCTATAACCGTTTGAATCTCGGCATACCACTTCAAAGCAATATCGCTATTCTTTATGCAGAGGGTAAACTTGGTCAAAAAATTAGTCTTGCTGATGATGTAGCTATTGATACAGCTATTGACTCACCTTACAATGTTTATACGAATATTGGCCTAATGCCTGGTCCAGTTGATAGTCCAAGCTTGGATGCAATCGAATCAAGTATCAATCAAACTAAGAGTGATAATCTCTTCTTTGTTGCGAATGTTCAAGATGGGAAAGTCTACTTTGCAGCAACGAAAGAAGAACATGACAAAAACGTTGAAGAGCACATCAACAGTAAATTAAAACAATCAAATAATGCAAACTAAAATTATGTGGTTTTCCACATAATTTTGCTTTAACGAATAAAATATGATAGATAAGTAAAAGAAAGTTGAGAAAAATGGTAGAAAAAACTTACCCAATGACGATTGAAGAAAAGGAAAAACTCGAAAAAGAATTAGAAGAGTTGAAACTTGTTCGTCGTCCAGAAGTTGTTGAACGTATTAAGATTGCACGTTCATATGGTGACTTGTCAGAGAACAGTGAGTACGAAGCAGCAAAAGATGAGCAAGCCTTTGTTGAAGGACAAATCTCTAGTTTGGAAACTAAAATCCGTTATGCTGAAATTGTCAACAGTGATGCTGTCGCTCAGGATGAGGTTGCTATTGGTCGAACTGTAACTATTCAAGAAATTGGCGAAGAAGATGAAGAAGTATACATCATCGTTGGTTCAGCTGGGGCAGATGCCTTTGCAGGTAAAGTTTCAAATGAAAGCCCAATTGGTCAAGCATTGATTGGTAAGAAAAAAGGTGATGTTGTTACGATCGAAACACCTGCTGGAAGCTATGATGTTAAAATCTTAAAGGTTGAAAAAACAGTTTAAGTGGAAATTTAGAAAATAAGTTATAAGCTCATCAACTCTGGTTGATGAGTTTTCTAGTTTGACAGCTCTTGGTAATAAGACTATAATCAAGCTATAAGTGTCTTTAGGAGGTTTGTATGCAGGTAAGATTGGAAAATATAGAGTCACAGAAATCGCAAATAATAGGAGACTTGATTCGCTCCTATAATCGTTCCAAAAGAGAAGTTGCTGAAAGTGAACCACTAAACCTTTATGTCGAAGATGAACATGGTGAGATCATGGCTGGTTTAGTAGCAGAGACTTTCGGGAATTGGTTAGAAATTGAGTATTTGTTTGTGAAAGAAGACTTGCGAGGACAAGGAATCGGCTCCAAACTATTGCAGCAAGCAGAAAGTGAAGCTAAAAAGAGAAACTGTCGCTCCGTTTTTGTAAATACTTATCAGTTCCAAGCGCCATCCTTTTACCAAAAGCATGGCTATAAGGAAGTCTTTACATTGAGGGATTATCCCTACGATGGACAAAGACACTATTATCAAAAAGATTTGTAAACATAGAACTCTCTATCATTTCAGTGGTAGAGTTTTTTGTTAAAAAAATCGCACTTTATGACAGATATATATTGCATAATGTAAAATATATGATATAATGAACTTAGAAAGAAGCGCAACTTTTTAAAATTTTAAAGGAGGTAACAAGTGGCTAAGAATTTAAAATTAAAGTTAGCTCGAGTGGAGTTTGACATGACACAAGGTGATTTGGCAGAAGCTGTGGGTGTTACTAGGCAGACTATCGGCTTGATAGAAGCTGGCAAGTACAATCCTTCGCTTTCA
>ERZ772909.1446-NODE-1446-length-13054-cov-20.269098_pt1 | contig 13054 bp, 4 predicted proteins | sample MGYA00511137_ERZ772909 | MGnify/ENA primary metagenome ERZ772909 (study PRJEB29015, sample SAMEA2738095) | human oral metagenome | biome: human oral; feature: human-associated habitat; material: saliva | place: China | collected 2270 ... | reverse complement strand
ATATAGGCGCGCAAGAAACGATTGAAACTGCAATAGAAATACCCTTGTGGATATTCTTACACCAAAAAAATAAACTCAAAAACAAAATAAAACAGGACCACTTTAAATGATTCTATAAGGCCACTTTGCACGATTACAACAGGGCCAGCTTAAATGAGGCAAGAGGGACCACTTTAGGTGAGTATTTCACGTTTATAACCAAAAGGCAGCTGATAGCGCAGCTGGGCAATTAGACATGTTCAGTGGTAGCGTGAAGAGCAAAGAGGAAATATGGAATGATGTTAAACGATTAATAAATTATGGAACAGAAGAAGAACAACAACGAGCAATCAGAGAAGCAACAGAACAGCGAAAAGCGAGCGTTTAACAAAATGAGCCTGTTAGCGGAAGCGATGAGGGAAACGTTTTTGTATATTCATTTTTCTTTGTTTGGAGTTACAAATACAACAAAAGGCAGAGAATTTATCCCTGCCTTTACGCCTAATCCTTTCTCAGATGACTATTTTGACAACTCCCGTTTTGGAGCATTACCGCCCATTAACAGAGTAACTAATCAGTCATATAGAAATTTACTAATTTAAGTTTTCCCTTAAAAAGCTTAAAAGTATATATTTCTGTATGATCACCGTTTTCAATTTCATCTTGTACGACACTGATAAATTTTAATTTTAATTCATTTTGATTACAGGTAGCATATATTTGATTCTTAGTGAAATACTTTTTATCTTTATCAATTAAAAAAGGGGTACGAAATGCACCTTTTTTTGAAAGAATACCAACATTGACACTGGACAAGCATGCCTTAAATTCCTTAGTAAAAATTCTATCATAATAATTATAAAAATCCTTTTCTATAAAAGGTTTATCTATATAGCTCTCAACTTCTTCATCATCAAGAACTTTATACCAAAAATCACTATTATTAATAGGAAAATCAAAATACGACTTTATTCTATTTTTCTCCCCTTTAATTATAGCTTCTTTAAGCTGATTGAACTGCTTAGTTATACTATCAGTGCTATTTACAGGTGGCATAGATTCACCACCTGTATTATTAAAATACCTCTTTGAATTACTCTTGCAATTTCCAAAAATCAGAAATGAACATACAGAAAATATACAAAGTAGGTTTAGAACATATAGTTTCTGATCTTGTATTTCCATAATTTAAAGCCTTTCCTTTAATATTTTATTATGAGAAGTTTACGATTATAAAAAACTTATAAGGGAAATAGTGTCATTACTCTTGCGAGGATCTAAGCAAATCCCTTATATCGACTTTCAATACTTCCGCGATTCCAAGTAAGTTCTCAAGGGACGGCTGCACTTTATTGGAGCACCACCGAGAAATGGTATTCTCTGTACGACCTATTTCATTCGCCAGCCATTTGCCAGACAATTGTTTTTCTGCCAAAACAGCTTTAATCCTATTTATCGCCTTCATCTGTTGATTTACCATTGTATATTGTAGAACATATAAGCTCAAAGATACATTTTTAATATTATTTGAGCAAACAATATTAAGCGTAATTGATTTTTCCGCATAAAATTCTTGTCTTAGAATTGTATTTCATCGGAAAATGATTATCTTTGCATCAGAAGATTAAGTGTTCTTTGAAGCGATGTAGAATAAAGAAAGAGAAAGAAACTCGCTCGTTTCCATATCGTAACCCATTTACCCTTTATTCATTCTTATTTTATTGATTATCTGAAAGATACAATATTCTTGAATCTTTTGCGGGCGTAGTCTGTTGCAATAAGCATCTTTGCCCTTTCCTCACTCTCACTCAGAGGTGCACGTCCTAAGATTGTAGCATCGCCACTCTTGGCAAACTCCATCAGCTTGCCGATAAAAACTTCCTGCTCGGGTGTCGGTGGTATGTTATGCAGTATCTCATTCTTCTCCGGTCTGTCGATACCGATGTCTTTGGCAGTGCGAAAATCGCAAATCTCCGCATAAAATCATCTCACGAATAGTAAAATCCTGATTATTAGAAGTCTGAGAAGGATATGTGTCAAAGGGTGAACGAATAAGAAACGAGCGAGTTTCTTTTCCTTTCTTTATTCTGCAATGTCTCAAAGAACCTTCTGTTAATGCTGCAAAGATAGCAATTTTCTCGTAGAAAACAAAGTGGATGGGAAGAAATTGGACTATAAACTTTGAATTTCTTACATCTTAGTTAAAATCTCTTCAAAGCCCTTTTTCGATAAGATATTAATATCGATAAGATGTTGATAATCAGAATATTTTTTAATAATTCAGTTCTAATTGAGTGTCGTAACTATGAAAGCGAAGCCTTCTCAAATAGCCACGAGATGCAATATGGTGCAATAAAACACAAAAAATCTCAAAAATAATTTCCGATTTCTTTGGATTTCTCAAGAATGTTATATACTTTTGCCAACGAGGATATAACTAATAACAGGCTTATGGTCGTAACTCATTCTTTGAATGGATTTCACTCTTCGTCTACGAAATATATCCTTCTTATTCGTGGCGTTTGAGTGTTGGCTGAAATTAGAGCAAGATAATTTCAGCCATATAGGTTTATTGCACACTCTGAGTTATCCACTTTTTAATGCTTATTAATTTTACAGGCCCATGAGACGATATTTACTCCCATTGTCCGCCCTTGTTGTTTTTGCTGGTATGGCTATTTCCGTATCCGCCCAGGTTCCAAGGGCAAGAATTGCCCCCGAAGCATGGTTCCGGACTGTCCCTACCTCATCCTCATTGTTAGGAACTTATCATTGGATAGACCTTTCGGGCGATTCTGTAACAACAGTTTCTCGAAACAGAAACAATCCCACATTGGTAAATACCAATGCCCTTCCTTTCCCAGACACGCACAGTATCAATTTTCATCCTGCACTCAGGTTTTCAGGCTCTATCTTCCAAAAGGAGCTGACACTATCCTACAGTTCCCTTGCCCAAGGAACTGTCATCGGAATCTTTGCCCCCATAGCAGCCACCTCCTCCTCCGATGCGGCACTTTTTGGCTTAAAGGGACGAAATGGAGAAGAAACCCTGGTTGGAAAGGATAAGGTACATCATGCCGGCAGTGGAGCATACCTTGACTACGGCAAAGCACAGGGAGAGGACCTGCTTTATGGCTCTGCCGAGAAAGAAACCAAACTGGAATTTCTGGAACGTTTCCCCAGGGTTGTTTCCTATATGTGGGCTAACCGGCCTGTACATTCCGTATGGGGTGAGCCGAAACACTCGTTAGTCACTGTCGGAAGTACTCCCGGACATAGGGATACTCGGTTCAGCCAGTCCTACCTTGATATGACAAGAGACGTGGCATCCTTTGATGGGTATATCCCAGAGTTCATTGTTTTCAACCGTATGCTGACACCTGCAGAGCGGCTCCGTGTTGAAAGCGGTCTAGCCCTACGCTACGGTCTAACCCTCTATAGTTCCTATCTTGACAGCCGAGGAAACCTTCTTTGGGACTTTGCTATCAACAAGACTTACCATCACAGGGTAACTGGCATTATCCGTGACGATGAAAGCAGCCTGTTGCAGACACTTTCTTCGACTTCCTACGAAGAATCTCCAAATTATACAACGGAGAAGAATACAGGGAGCTATTACCAGAACAGTCCTTATGATTTGCCCTCTTCCAAACGGACACTTGTAATAGGACGGGAGTACGGAAGTCCGCTTCTTTCCGGGAGCTATCTCATCTGGGGTGATGACGGAAATAGGATGAATTTCCATACAGTTGGTCCGGACAGCCTGCTGCACCTGCTTAACAGGACCTGGCTTGCACGGACAAATATTACGGAGAAGGTTGATACATCCGCTGCCAGATGGTTCTCCCAAGATTTCAAGATTGTCCGCAGTGGGTTCACCGATGCCCTCATACGCAGTGGTGATGGGACAGAAGCAACGGCAGTTTCCGCCCTTCTCTTCGGGACGGAAGGTTCTGTTGAATTGGTCTGCCCAGCCTCCTTTCCTTCATTCGACATCGGATATACCACAGTCTCTGAGAATTCCTGCAAATACGGTTTCCGCATAGTTACTCCAACAAGAATTCAAGTCATTGAAGACGGGACGCTCAGGAAAACCATTCCTGTCAGTTCGATATCAGGAAAGCGCCTTCTTGTCAGGAAATGTGGGAATTTGGTCTTCTTATCCGTAGATGGTGTGGGAAATGACCATCTATGTGTGAATATCCAGGAAAATCCCAATATTTCCGAATCCGCTTCCTGCAGGGCTGTCATCAAAGCTGTAGCCTCTGGTGCCCTTTCACTTTCCGATGTCCGTGTTACGGGTACATCGGTAACGGGCAATATGGCGGAGTTGAGTTACGCACTGCTCAAGGACAAAGGACGGGAGTTCTTCACAGGTAGGATACCCCTGTTGATTATTGATCCCACGGGAAGCGGAGACTTCACTTCTGACAATATACGTTTCGTCAGAAGCTCCTCCACAGACCATACTCGTGAGAAAATCATTTTCCGCAATGTCTTCCTTGATACCGACGGCAGCGGCAGTGACATTTTCTCTTTCGGCTATTACGACGGACTAAAGGCGTCCATCCTTCCACGTGACACACACTGTAAGAACGGCACGTCTTTGCCGGACGGCAGTATCAATATAGCAATAGAACTGGGAACACCTTCCTATACCTATCGGCTAAAGGCTGCTGAAGTTCCTGGCCTTCCGCCGAAAAGCATTGTCCGTGAAGGGACGTTCGGTGATGATATTTTCACTATTGGGCATCTTTTCACGGGGCTTTATGAGCTTACTCTGGCACAGGGAGGAAGTAATAGTATCTCTTCTGCCGGTACCCCGTCGTTTCGCAGCTATTCTGAAGATCCAAGGAGTTTCCGCACAGGAAGTATATCATGGGTACACCCTGACCTGTCCTCTAATGTGCGCATCGGAATATTGCAAGCTGGCAGTTCTTCTAAATCAGTAAGATATGGTTTTGAGGTACGAAGCGACAAGGTGCGAATCATCCAGAATGGCAGAATCGTTCCTCCGGCTTACACCATCTCCACGGGGGATTCTCTGGGTATCCGCCTAGACGGTAACGGCGTATCCTATTATATTAACGGAAAAGATATAAAGACCTTGAAAGAAAAAATTGCCGAATGGAGTGCCGTGGTCAATTACGGTGTTGGGAAATCCCACGTTGTGGCATTCAAGGTTTCAGGTGCACATGTCCCCGAGTTTAACTCAAACGTCCCCACAGCAGTTGAAAATGTCGGGGTATGCAGTATCACCCGGCAGGTACGTGTTGGTAGCGAGTGTGGTCTTCCGTCCGAGGTCCTTTCCCCACTTGAAACACGGAGTGAAGCAAAGCCTAAACCGGCAGTACTGAGAACAGAAGCCTATGACGGTCGTTTCTTCGTTTCACAGGATGGTGACCTCACTCTCTATACAAGGCTACTGACGGAGACCTCTGAGGCAGCAACCCTCATGGTGTTTGACGTTGCAGGCCATCTTCTGTCCGAAAAAGCCTACGGACAGGGAACCGAACGAATACTTCGGGAAATTGTTCCCGCTCCTGGTGTTTATATAGTAAAGGCGATTACACAAAACGCCGAGCATACACAGAAAATCATCATAAAATAGCGACAACTATGAAACAGACGCTCACTTTGGCATTAGTCGCTACGATCGTGACAGTGTCCGCTATTGCCGTTGCGCAATACCAACAAGACGATTCTCTTGCAACACAGGAGAAGGGTACAGAAAACATTTATATGGTCTCTTCCGGGAAAGTTCAGGCTATGCCCGGACGGCTTTTAGGAAAGAAAAAGAAAGGGAACAAGATATCCAAAGGGGAACTGCTCCGAGAGGAACATTCCGAAAAACATGGAAACGATGTTCTTGCGGGGCTTGAAAGCTCCACCTCGTTTGCTACACCAAACAGCGGAATTGTCGGCATACCTGACGGGCGAGTGTCAGACAATCCCGAAGACAATCTTTTCGAGATTACTCTTGCCAAGGTTCCTTCCAATTCACGGGTATGGCTTGTTTATGACCTAAAGGGTGTATCCTCTGCATCGGGCGTAAGCAAGAGTATCAACGACCGTCCGGGAGTGGGCGGTTATCTTACGGCACTATCCAAGGAATGGAAGACCGTTCGGGAGGAAATCAGTCCCTCTTGGGTTAAGGCAGGTAAGAACACCATATTGTTCACGCTTCCTTCTGATGCCTCTTACAGTTATAGCGTCAGGAATGTCCGCATAGAGACCTCCCCGCTCGAAAAGACACAAGAATCCATTGTGTTCTCGGAGTATCCGACAGCATACGGTTCTTTGGCATACGTCCATGGATTTATCCGTGGCAAAGCTGATGGGATTACTATATCAGGACAAAAGATAACTGTCAGAAATGGAGAGTTCGAAGGTGTAGTTCCTGTTAGCACAGGTCGATTGTCTCTCACGGCTTCGGTATCAGGTAAAAGCGTAAACAAAACGCTTTCCGTTGCACGGAATAGCAAAGCTGATTTCAACCGTGCCTTTGTTTCTGCTGGAACAGCGGTTGGAAAACAATTCCTTGCTCATCAATCCGACAGCCTTGTCATAGCCGGCAATACGCTCTCTGTTGCCAAGGGCGAAATTTCTAAAACGGGGAAATACACCATTACGGCACTTCGTGAAACGGATATCCCCGCTTTGGACTATGGTATGACCAATGTGACAGCACGTGACGAGGGGTATCGCTTCTTGCCTCACGGCGAACACTTCGTGGGAAAGGGTGCGACAGTCAAAATCAAGTATGACCGCACAAGGATACCAAGCGGTTTTACAGAAGACGATATCAACACCTACTATTTCGATAAAGAGACAAAACATTGGGTGGCTCTCGAAAGGGTGAAAGTGGACAAGGCTTCTGCCTGTGTGGTATCAAAGACCACTCACTTTACAGATATGATTAACGGTGTCATCAAAGCACCCGAATCACCACAGACCGACGGATTCACACCAACAATGATGAACGACATCAAGGCAGCGGATCCGACATCAAAAATCAATCTCATTACACCTCCTACAGCCAACAACCGAGGTTCTGCCAATCTCCAGTATGGCTTTGAAATGCCTCCCGCACGCAATGGTATGGCTCCATCTTTGGGCATACAGTACAGTAGTGAGGGCGGTAGTGGATGGCTTGGAGAGGGTTGGAATCTCTCAGTTCCTTCTATAACGTTGGATACTCGCTGGGGTGTTCCAAGATACGATACAAGTAAAGAAACCGAGACCTATTTGATGTCGGGCTCTATGCTTTCCACGATGGGCGACGACGGCAAGATGGGTGTGGCTCACCGTGGTGAGAAGATGAACCGAAAAGCGGACAGACAGTTCTACACTCGGCAGGGAGGAGACTTCAGCCGTATTATCCGAAAGGGTAATTCTCCTGCCGACTATACTTGGGAAGTAACCGACAAACAAGGAATCAAATATATTTATGGTGGAGAAGGTGCCGTTCTCAAAGGTACCATCACCGATGCAAGCGGTCAAAGCCGTGAGGTTATTACCGAATGGAAGCTCAAACGTGTGGAAGAAACACACGGTGATTATATCGAATACGTCTATGAGACAGCCGACGAACCTGTTCGTGGTGGACTTGTGGCAAAAGCCATTTATCTTAAGGAAGTACGTGCCGGAAATAGTGGACAGGCACCCCATACAGTGGTGCTTTTCGAGGGCAGCAAAATCAAACGACTCAAAAACAACAATGCAAGATATGGCTTCCTAACCTCATCGAATCGTTTGTTAGAGAAGCTAACGGTGCACTTCCAAGGAAGTACGCTCCGCAGTTATGCCTTTACCTATAGCGAGGGTGCATTCAACAAAGATGTGCTTACGGGTGTGAAGCAACTCGACGACAAAGGTGCAGAAGTGTCTTATCAGAAGTTCGACTATTATGATGATGTACAGGCTGCCAAGGGGTATGTGCCTTTTAAGAACAGCCGAGAGAAGTGGGATACCCATAATGACAGATTGGATGCTGGGTTCCTCAACCCGATAACAGCTGTGGGTGGTCGTTTTAGTGATAAACCCACTGCATTGGGCGGTTCATTGAGTTCATCCATTGGTGGATCATTCTATGCCGGTGTCGGTCTTGGCGATGGTAGTGCAACGACAAGTAATACAGCAGGAGCATCTTTTAGTTATTCAAATGATAAATCAAGCGGACTGTCCACCTTTGCAGACATCAATGGTGATGGTGCCCCCGACAAGGTGTATAAGAAAGATGGAGCTATCTATTACAGACCGCAACAGCGTTCCGTTGATGGTGCGGTTATCTATGGAGAACCCATCCGAGTTCGTGGTATCAGCAATTTCTCTAAGTCTAGTAGTAACTCCTACTCTGGAGGAGCCGATGTAAAAGCAGGATGGCAGAAGATTGTTGCCACCCTTGGTACAGACCTCTCCAAGACCTCATCCAAGACTACGGTTTATTTCTCCGATATCAATGGTGACGGATTGGTAGACTTGGTTTCTGACGGAAAGGTATATTTCAATCATATCGAGTTTGATGCTTCAGGCAATGCCATACCAACCTTTACGCTGAGCAGCGCAGACACACCAAGTCCCATTATTTACGACAATAGCAAGTTAGATACTTCCGTTGGAGCAGTCACGCCCGAAGAACAAGCCGAGGTCATTGCCAATTCTCCTATGGAGGATATGGTGCGTGTATGGCAAGCACCGGCAGCTGGTATTGTGAATATTTCGGGTGAAGTACGTTTGTTGAAGCCGACCGGTGACTTCGACCAGTCGGAATACGATAAGGCAGACGGTGTGCGTGTTGCCATCCAAAAAGGTGGTACGGAACTATGGCAGAAGATAATAGCCAAAGGTGACGAAACCGGTTATTCTGCCACCGCTTCAAATATCACTGTTCAAAAAGGTGATAAGATTTATTTCCGTGTACAGTCTGGCAATACCGAAACGAGTAACGGTGCATTCGATAACGTCACTTGGTCACCGGAAGTAATCTATCAAGGACTAACATCGGGAATACAGCCCAATGGCTACACCTCCAATGTATACAAGGCTACCGAGGGGGCTGTTTATACCAGTGAGGGTGAGATAGGCGTTAATGCCAAAGATATAACATTCTCCGGTAAATTCGTCAAGCCATCTACAACCGACGAGTTGACTATCCGTATCATTGCTGCCAATAGCAAGACGGATGAACAAGGGAACAGCAATCCCAACTATGGGAAACGTACCGTATTCGAACGCACTTTTGCTCCCAAAGAATCTTTTAATGGAGATATAACAGCCTCTTATCAAGTAGCAGACGGCTTTGATAACCTTTCCTGTGAGGTAGTCGCTTCCTCCAACGTGGATTGGGCATCGCTGTCGTGGAAACCCATTGCCACTTATCGTGATTCCGTAGGTTCACCTATCAATGTGAATTTAGGTGTGCGATACAGCACTTATTCCGACACAAAGAGTTTAGCAGCAGCCTATACCTCCACACAAGGTACAAGCCTAACGGTAACACCTACCGTACAGTTATCCTCTAACAACGTAAGCGGTAAGGTAACACTTACTGCCAAAACGGCAACGTCACTTATTGCCAAGAAAGAATATTCCATCGTTAATGGTTTGATATTTGGCGAACCGATGCAGATTACTTCCGCACCGTCTGAAAAACTTTGGTTCGAGTTCTTCTATTCCGAAACATTGGATGGTGTCAATGCAATGTTGTCGACAGTAAGTGTGGTGCCTTCGTCTTCTCCTGTCGCTACTAAGGTTAATGCCGGTTTCTATGCCAAGATGCAGGACAAGGGCTTTGGTGACCTTTATCGTGGTTGGGGCGGATTTGTGTACAATGCCGCTGACGGACGCTATGCCAAGCCTATAGATGAAAGTCTGCTAAAACTCCCAAAAAGTGAAAAAGACAGGCTCGACCCTATGAAGATGGTCTTTACACCTTTAGGAACGGACTTGAACACCTTGTCACGCTGGACAGGACAGAGAACAGAAATCTACCTTACGGCAACGGAAGCCGGAACAGCTCGATTGACGGAGCAGGATGTTGTACTTGGTAATCTCTTTGGAGAGATGGCTAATGACAATACAGTAAGCGGAGACTGCCTACAAGGGACAGGTGCATTTGCCATCACACAAAAGACCACCAGCACCAGCACTGTCATACAGACAGGTGTAAGTATGCTCACGGTCAACAATGCCACAGGCAGCAGCACCACTAAATCCACCATGATGGACTTCAATGGTGACGGCTACCCCGACATCCTTGCCGGCGGTATAATCCAATACACCAACACTCAAGGTGGTATCAGCGGAGAAAAGACAGATATTGGTACTATCAAGAGTAGCAATCTATCACAGACATGGAGCCTTGGAAGTATCCCTGTTGCATCATTCTCAATAACGATACCACACGCTAAGAATTCTAAGAGTAACAATAATAACCTGAAGTCATCACTGGAAGGCAAAGCCAGCGTCAGTTTGTCATTGGGCACTCCTAACAATGAGGATTGGAGTGAAGAGAGCTTTATTGATATCAATGGTGATGGTTTGGTGGATCGGGTTTATCAGAATGGTGATGTTAGGTTAAACTTCGGATATACATTCTCCAAACCAATCAAGTGGGATTTTGATAAGATACAAGGTGGTAACGCCACAACGTTCAGTACCGGTGGAGGTTTCAGTATCGGCAGTGGTAGTTATTCCGGGGGCATCGGACTTACGACTTCTGAAAATAAAGAAAAGTACAACCTTACCGACCTGAATAGTGACGGTTTGCCGGATAGAGTATGGATAGAAGGTAACGGCTTACTGGAGGACTACACCGTGCGTGTTGCATTCAATAATGGTTCATCTTTTGACCAGCCAATAGTGTGGAAGAGTGCTAAATCATTGTCAAATGCTTCTTCTACCTCAGAATCCGTCAATACCTCCTTTACCACACCTGTTACAATTCCTGTTGTAAACGTCAAGATTGCCGTCAATCCTGGGGTGTCACTCAGCCACAGCATCAATCGCCCTACCTATGCTTTGCAAGACGTAGACGGCGACGGCTACCTCGATATTGTGGAATCCGATAAGGAAAGTGAACTGAAAGTAACTCGCTCCGCCATCGGCAGGACGAACATGCTTAGGAGCGTGACCAACTCCCTCGGCGGAACCTTTACACTGGACTACGAACACAGTACGCCGACCTACGGGCTGCCTGGCGGCAAGTGGGTGATGTCGTCCGTGACCGTCGATGACGGTATCCACGATGACGGTCCGCTGATGAAGACCGTCTTCGCCTACTCCGATGGACAGAAGGATCGCCACGAGCGTGAGTTCCTCGGCTTCGGCAAGGTCGTAACCAAGAATATCGACACCGAACAGGGTGAATCCGCAGTCTATCGTCAGGCTGTGCAACTCTACGATGTGTCCACCTACTACGCACAAGGCAATGAGCTTGGAGCGTCTGTAGAAGATGCCAAAGGCAACAAGTACACCGAGACACGTAATGAGTACGACGGCTACTACCTCACTGCCAATGGCGACAAGTACACTTTTACCAAGCAGAAGAAGCTATGTAGCGACCGCGCCTCTGCCTTTGTACCGCTACGCTATACCGCCAATAAGCAATATGAGGGACAGGCAACCGGCATCACCACCTCTGAGGCTTGGAACGAGTATTACCTTACTGGCTATCACGGTGAATTGAAGTCCTACAAGTTCAGTGATAAGGGCAAGTTGGGTGCTGATGGTTCGGGTAAGTTCGACTACCAAACCGCAATACAATATGCTCACAATGATAACAAACATATCTTCGGGCTACCTACCAACGTAACCGTAACGGGCGGTGATGGTAAGATTTATCATCAAGTATCTGCGACTTACGATTTGAACTATGCCGACCATATTACGCAGATTAAACAACAACTCGGAAGCGGCGAAGCCGTCTCTGATTATACTTATGATGCTTACGGCAACATTATCAAGACCACGCTTCCTGCTAACAGCAAAGAACAGCGCATGTGGTATACCTACCGCTATGAGCCGGTGATGAATATGTATGTGGAGCGCATAGACGATGCATTTGGCTACCGTAGCGAGGCAGCCAACTTCGACTACCGCTATGGTATGGCACTCCGCCGTATGGATCTCAACCACTTCTATTATGAAACGGAAATAGACAACCTCGGACGTGTGAAAGCTGTGCGTGGCCCTAATGAGTTGGCAACAGGTGTGCCGTACATCATAGCCTTTGACTATCAGCCTAAGGCTACCTTTGGCAAGAACGGTATCACAGCACCTGCCTATGCCGTGACCAAGCATTACGACATACAGCACCCAAGCGATGATATGGAGACCGTAACCTTCGTGGACGGCTTCGGGCGTCCCGTTCAGGTGAAGAAAGACGGTGTGGTAACGACAGCTGCTAAGGGTAGTGCTCCGAAAGACGAGACCGTAATGATTGTCAGCGGACGCAATGTCTATGACGCTTTCGGTCGTGTGGCTAAGGCTTACTACCCTGTAACCGAAGCAGTGGGAAACAAGACCGCTTTCAACAAGGCATTTGACAACGTGTCGCCAACCGTAACGGTTTATGACGTGCTTGACCGTGCTATGAAAGTAACGCTTCCGGACAATGCTGAGACCAAGACAGAGTACTCTACGGACGCAGGTAGCAATGCACTCGTAACGACTGTAACTGATGCGTTGGGTAATCGTCAAGCAACCTATACCGATGGTAGTGGCAAGACGGTGAAGACCGAGCAACTCAGCGGACCAGATGGTACGATTACTACCTCTTTCGAGTATGACGGCATCGACCGCCTTGTGAAGGTAACAGACACCGAGGGCAACGTAACGACATCCGTCTATGATATGGGCGACCGTCGCACAGAGGTAAATCACCCTGCAAGCGGTATCACCACCTTTACCTACGATGCCTTGGGTAATGTGCTCACCAAGCAGACAGCCAACCTCAAAAAAGAGGGTAAGACCATCAATTACGAGTACGATTACGGTCGTCTGACGGCTATCAACTATCCTGACCATCCGGAAAATAACGTGAAATACCATTACGGTGGTATCAACTCTTCTC
>ERZ772909.1442-NODE-1442-length-13081-cov-4.874712_pt1 | contig 13081 bp, 11 predicted proteins | sample MGYA00511137_ERZ772909 | MGnify/ENA primary metagenome ERZ772909 (study PRJEB29015, sample SAMEA2738095) | human oral metagenome | biome: human oral; feature: human-associated habitat; material: saliva | place: China | collected 2270 ... | reverse complement strand
AAAGTGGATAACCTTTACATCTGTGATATAATGTAAAGGTTATTTTATTTTTATGATTTAGGAGTTATTAGAATGTTTAATAATATTAAAAAATTATTTGTCTGTGTTGGAATTTTGGCAAGTATATTTTCAATAAACAGTTTTGCAGAAGTCAAAGAAATACAAACTCTTGATGAGTTTGCAGCAGAAGTTTTAGAAACAAAACCAAAAGAGAAAGTGAAAGAAAAAATTCTGGAAAAAACAAGAGAAAGAACAGAAGAGACTGAGAAAGTTTCAGCTAGAGAAATAAATAGATTAGAAAAAGAATTAGCAAGAAAAGAAATTGAAAAAGAAACAAAGAAAAAATCTGAAAAAATAGAACAAGTAAAAAAAGTCGAAGAAAAAAAAGTTGAAAAGAAAACTAATGAAAAAAAATCTATTATTGAAGATAATAAAATTATTAAGAGCAAAAAAGAGCTAGAGAAAAAAGTTCAAAAAGAAACCAAAGATTTAGCCTTAGAAGAGCCAGAAAATTTAGAAAAAGATAATAAAAAATATGAGATGACTACTTACCATTCAGCAGATGGTGTTGAATGGGAATTACCAGATAATTTTAGATCAGTTGTAATAGGAGATTTACACGGAAATATAATTTTCTCAAAAGATGGAGAAAAAAATTTCCCTCTTGCATCGGTTACTAAAATGATGACATTAATGGTAACTTTTGATGAAATAAATGCAGGAAGAATATCTTTAAAGGATAAGGTGACAATAAGTGAAAATCCAATAAGATATGGTGGGAGTGGTATTCCATTAAAAGCTGGACAAGTTTTTGTATTGGAGGATTTAATAAAAGCTGCTGCAATTTATTCTGCAAATAATGCAACCTATGCAATAGCAGAATATGTTGGAGGAGGAAGTATAAATAAATTTGTAGCTAAGATGAATGCAAAATTAAAAGAATTAGGACTACAAAATGAAATAAGTTATTACACTCCCGCAGGTCTTCCAACAAGAGTTACAAAAAAACCTATGGATGAGGGGACTGCAAAAGGTATTTATAAATTATCAATAGAAGCATTGAAGTATAAAAAATATTTAGAAATAGCTGGAATTGAAAAAACTAAAATTCATAATGAGAAAATTTCTATAAGAAATAGAAATCATTTACTAGGTAAACAAGGAATTTACGGAATAAAAACTGGTTTTCATAAAGAAGCTAAATATAATATAGCAGTTGCCAGTAAATATAATGGAGCTGATGTTATAATTGTTGTTATGGGTGGGGAAACATATAAGGCAAGAGACGGAGTTGTTCTTAGTGTTTTAGAAAATTTTCATAAAAATTATACAATGAAAAATGGTATAGCTAGAAAAAAATAAAAATAGTTAAAGAAGTTACTGTAGAAATAAAATTAATTACAGCAGTAGCTTCTTTTTTTATGTTATAATAAACTTGAAAAAAATTTATGAGGAGGACATAATGAAAAATAAATTTAGAGAATTAGTAAAGAAGAGAAATAAAATTTTTGCAACATTAGGTTTGATTCAATGGGATTTAGAAACAAAGACTCCTAAAAAATCAAAAGCATATTTATCAGAATTAATTGGAGATTTTAGTATGCAAGAATATGAAATTTTCACATCTGATGAATTTATAAATATTGTTAAAAATTTAAATGACAATAAAAATGATTTATCAGAAATTGAAAAAAGAGAAATCGAATTATCAATGGAAGAAATAGAAAAGATGAAAAAAATTCCTGCTGACGAATATGAAGCTTATGCTAAATTAACAAGCTATAATCAAGCTATATGGGAAGAAGCAAAAGAGAAAAAAGATTTTTCTATAATAAAAGATGGATTGGAAAAAGTTTTTTACTATAATAAAAAATTTGCAGAATACAGAAGAAAAGTTGAAAAAAATCTTTATGATGTATTATTAAATGATTATGAAAAAGGTATGGATACTGAAAAGCTAGATATATTTTTTGGAGAGTTGAAAAAGGAAATTGTACCTTTTTTAAAGAAAATTCAAGAAAAAAAGAAAACTATTAGAGAAGAAAATTTAATTGATATTCCCGTTGATGAAGAAACTCAAATGAAATTTGCAAAATATTTGGCAAAATATGTTGGTTTCGATTTTGATAAGGGTCTTGTGGAAACAAGTGAACATCCTTTCACTTTAAATTTAAATAAAAATGATGTTAGACTTACAACAAACAATAAGAAAAATATGCCATTTTCAACAGTATTTTCAATAATTCATGAGGCAGGTCATGGAATTTACGAACAACAAACTGCTGACGAACTTTTAGATACAATACTTGGAACGGGTGGAAGTATGGGCTTACACGAATCACAATCAAGATTTATGGAAAATATAGTGGGAAGAAATACAAAATTTTGGAAGCCAATCTATAATAAGGCTCAAGAATTTTATCCTCATTTAAAAAATATTTCTTTTGATGACTTTTGTAAACAAATTAATAGAATAGAGCCAGGACTTATAAGAGTAGAATCAGATGAACTAACTTATTCTCTTCACATTATGGTTAGATACGAATTAGAAAAAATGATTTTTGCTGAAGAGTTAAGTATCGAAGATTTACCTAGAGTGTGGAAGCAAAAAATGGTTGAGTATTTAGGGCTTGAACCAGAAAATGATTCAGTAGGACTTATGCAAGACGTACATTGGTATTGTGGACTTGTTGGATATTTTCCATCTTATGCAATAGGAAATGCTTATGCTTCACAAATTTTTAATACTATGAAAAAAGATTTCGATGTTGATAAGGCTCTTGAGAATGGAGATTTGAAAAAAATAACAGATTGGTTAGGAGAAAAAATTCATAAGTATGGAAAATTAAAAGATACGAGTGATATCATTAAAGAAGTTACAGGTGAGGAATTAAATCCGAAATATTATATAGATTATTTGAAAGAAAAATATAGCAAGATTTATGAATTATAAGAAAAGGCAGTCATGAGACTGCTCTTTTTAATTTTTATTAGTAAGTGATTACAGAAATTTGACCACTATCATATTCAGCTAAGAAAATTTGTGAAATATTTTCGTGACCTAATTCTGCTAATTGTTCTTTTAACCAGTCGACATCTTTATCGATTGCTTCCAAAATATTTGTTTGGATAGTACCATCTGTAATAACTGGATATTTAGGATTTTCCTCTCCTTTTAAAACAATAATTAGTTGTCCATTTTGTTCAAGCACAGCTCTTTTAACTTTAGATACACTGTAAACTCCATTACTACGTAATTTAAAAGCAATATCGTGAGCAGTTAGTCCAGCACTACGACAAGCTTCGACATCAAGTACACCTTTTTTAATTATGGCAGTTGGTTGACCATCTATAAAAGTTTTAAAAAATACATTATTAGTTTTTAACCATTTTAATACTAACACTATCATAGTCCATATCATAAGGATAATGAAATATTGTAAAACACTGATTCCAGGATTATAGATAACTCCTCCAACAATTCCCCCTAGGACATAGTTTAATACTTGATCCATTGCCGATGATGGAGCAAGATTTCCTTTTCCAGAAATATTTATAACAAGTACTAAAGATAAAAGACCCATAGCTAATTTAATAGCAATCTCTAAATAAGATAATTCCATTATTTTTTCACCTCAACAATTTCAATTTTTGGATTATTAAGCTCAATTTTTTCAAGCAAATAATTTTTTCCATTATCTCCACTAATAACACGGAAGTAAAGACTTCCAATTCTAACTAAAGCACCATCAATTGATGCAGATGTATTAATATAAATATTTTCTTTATCAGTTTTTAAATCTTCAGCTACAACTTCAATAAAATGTACAGCCGTTCTGTATTGGTTGTCATAAACTTCTGTAACACGGTATTGGCTAAATTTTATACTGATAGCAAGAACGATAGCAACAGTTAAAATTATTGCAAGTTCACGATATTTTGTTTCCTTTTGACCTTGATTATATTTATAAACAGTTATAAATAGACAAATGATTAAAAAAATTGTAAATATAGCTCCCCACCAATCAAACTTAGCTATTTGTTCAAGCAAGTACCCATAAGAATAAAATCTCACGATAAACCTCCCTATAATAAATTCTTATTTGCTGATAATATTATCATAAAAGTAAAGATAATTAAAGAACAAAAAATTAAAATAAAAAAATATTATCTTTATTAATCTAGTATGATAAATTTTTTAGCAAATATTTAATAAAAAAAATAAAAAAGATAAAAAAGATTGCAAACTATGCAACTGCAGGCTTGAATGCTGCTGATACTAAAGTTCAAAAAAAATATGGAATCGAAGATAGTGCAGAGCTTTTTATTGAAGATACAATGAAAGGTGGAAAAAATAAAAACAACAAGGAGTTAGTTGAAATTTTAGCAAAAAATTCTAGTTCGATAGTTGATTGGTTGATGGAAAGAGGAGTGGATCTTTCTGAAATCACTTCAACAGGAGGGAAAAGTGTAAAAAGAACTCATAGGAGGAGAGGGAGCAATTCTTGTAAATAAAAATGGAAAGAGATTTATTGATGAGCTTCAAACAAGAGATGTTGTGTCAAAAGCAATATTAGAACAGGATGGGAAATCTGCTTTCTTAATTTTTGATGAAGGAATCAGAAAAACTTTAAAAGCTGCCGACGGTTATGCTAAAAAACCTTTTACAACTCAAGGAACTATTTCTGAAATTGCAAAAAAATTGGAGCAGATGAAAAAGTTTTAGAAAGAACCCTAGCTGACTACAATGAAGCAGTTAAAACAAAAGTTGATAAGGAATTTAATAAGAAAAATTTACCTAAAGAATTAACAGGAGATAAATATTATGTGATTGAAATTTCTTCAGCAGTGCATCACACTATGGGAGGAGTTAGAATCAATACTAATGCAGAAGTTATTGTGAAAAATGGTAGACCAATTAAAGGTCTTTATGCAGCAGGAGAAGTTACTGGTGGGGTACATGGAGCAAAATAGATTAGGTGGAAATGCTGTAACATATATTACAGTATTTGGTAAGATTACAGGAGAAAACGCGGCTACTTATTCTAAATCTGTAAAATAAAAAATACAAAAATTTATACTATACAAAATCGTATTGAAATTTTATCAATACGATTTTTTTTATTCTATAGGAAAGTATAAATTTAAAGAGGTCAAATAAAAAAAGAAATGTGAAGATATCGGTTTAAGTAAAAAGATAATATTTATCAAAATATTTAAAATAATTAAAAAAATTGCACGACAAAAAGCTCTAATGAAAATGGTCATTAGAGAACTATTAGAAATAAATTTTATGTATGGTCCGACCATACCAATTAGCACTTACATAGATTTCTTGTTTATCCATCATAATTTTACAATAAGGACACATAAAAGGATGTATGTCAAATGTTTCAATAGATTGTTTTACAAAAAAAGAATATTCAGATTTAGAATATCTTTTTTTGTACTTTTTAATTGTATCTTTTAACTTTGTTGAGATATTGCGCCCATAAAAACCGAATCTATTAATCATCTTAAAATTTTTGGGTGGTAAATGAATAAGAACTTGTTGAACAAATTTATCTATATCCATAGTTACATATTTTTTCTTTTTATTATCAGCTAAATCATTAAAGAAAAAAGTAACTTTTTTATTGTCGTAATTAATAATTTTGTATTCAGCAATAGGTGCACGAGCGAGATATCTACCTAAATATTTTATAATTCCTTTAGGGGAATTAACATTACCAGAACCTACATTAAAGAAAAATCTTTTATTTTTTTTATATAGTTTAGAAACAGTTTTTAGTGCTAAATTTTTAATTTTAGGATAATTACCATTTTTAACAATATCAAGTACATGATACTTTCATTGTCCAGCAATAGAAGGTACATGGAAGTAGTCTAATTTTTTAAAAGTAAAATTTTTAGTAAATCCGCCAAGAGAAACAAGCGCATGAATATGAGGATTCCATTTTAAATCTCTACCAAAAGTATGAATAACAGTGATAAGTCCATAGTGAACGATATCAGAGTTAGTGAAATAATCTGGAGAAGATTTAGGAAGTTTAATTTTTCTATTATTTTTCTTGTAGATATTATGAAATTGATATTCCATGGTTTTATTGACAGCAGTAGCTAGTTTAGAAAGTAAGTTTCTATCATAAAAGAAAAAAGGTCTTAACTCTTCAGGGATAGTAAAAAGAATATGTCTATGAGGAACATTAAGAATATCATTAGTCATCTTTTGTGTCCAAGTAGTAGGATATTTAAATCCACTTTAATATATAAAATTCAAGAAAAAATTTTTTGTAAAAAATAAATTATATTATAATAAAAAGCTATGTAATAATTTAAACATTCTTTCTTATTTTTTATGTATTAATAAAAAACTAACTAAAGATAAGAAACGCTTGATTTTAAAAGAAAAACAGAATATAATAATGCTTATTATTTAATACAATTTAACAAAGTTTAATATACATTAATATGAAAGGAGTAGCTTGTGCTTAGAAAAATAATTTTAATATTTTCTTTAATGTTTTCTTTTACCTATGCAGTAGATGAAATAGATATAGAAAAAAGAAGACAAGAACAGCAAAATTTTGATGATTTAATTAGAAACCAAAATTTCGATATACAAAAGGGTTTAGAGAATGAAGGACAAAAGAATTTAATTCTAAATATAAGTTCTATTGATTTAGATGGTAATACAATATTTGAAAATTTTCAAATAGAAGCTTTTTTAAGAAAATATATTGGAGATAACAAAGATATCTATGCCCTAATAAATGAATTAGAAAATAAATATATAGAAAAGGGATATGTTACCACAAGAATAGGACTTAATACTGAAAAAAGCGATTTTGAGAAGGGTAAGATATCTCTTTTTGTTTTAGAAGGGAAAATAGATAAAGTTTTTTATGATAATAAAGAAAATAAGTTTAAGACTTTCATAACTTTTCCCAAAAGAGAAAATGATGTTTTAAACATTAGAGATTTAGATCAAGGAATTGATAATCTTGGCGATAATTCAAAGATAGATATTAAAGCTAGTGATAAAAATGAATATAGTAACATATATATTAAAAGAGACAATAAGCCTATAAGTTTTGGAGTAAACTATAATGATTTAGGACAGTTTGATACTTCAAGACATAGACTTAGATATTTTTTAAATACTCATAATATATTTGGGTTGAATGAAAGTTTAGATTTTTCTTATCAAAATAAACTACAAAGACAATACAAAGAAAGAGATACTAAAAATTTCAGTTTTGGAGTATCTGTTCCTTTTAAATATTGGACTTTATTGATGATGTGCGATTAGTTTCTAGCTCAAGAAAACTATCTGTCTTAACAGTGGATACAACATATACAGGAAGAATATTTTCAGGACTATTGAATGCAAATTTAGGAGTAAGTTTTGGACTAAAAAGATTTGCAGCTAACAATGATAGTGAAGAATGGTATAGAGAAGAATATACTCCAAAAGCACAGTTTAGAAAATATAATATGAATATATCTTGGTATAAACCAATGAATAATTTTTACTATAAAACAAATATTGTAGGGCAGTATTCAAAAGATATATTGTATTCGCAAGAAAAAATAGGAATAGGTGATGATACAACTGTAAGAGGATTTAAAGATGAATCAACACAAGGAGATAAAGGATTCTATATTAGAAATGAAATAGGATATAAAGGAAATCAATTTTTAGAACCATATATTGCTTATGACTATGGTAGAGTTTTTAATAATAAAGTAAATGAAGATAAGGTAGAAACACTTCAAGGTGTAGCAATAGGAATAAAGGGATATTTTAAAGGTTTTGAAGGAAGTTTTGCTCTAGCAAAACCAATAGATAAACCAAGCTATTTTAGAAATAATAAGTCAGTAGCATATACAAGTATAACATATAGATTCTAGGGGTGGGAAAATGAAAGGAAGTTTAAAAAGAGTAATAGCAATATTTATGCTATTTTTACATATAGTTAGTTTGGCTGATGGAATAGTTCCAGATAATGGAGCAAGTAAAAATCTACAAGTGGATAAAGCAGCTAATGGAGTTCCACTAGTTAATATAGAGGCACCAGATAATAATGGAACTTCTCATAATGTATATAAAGATTTTAATGTAGATGGAAGAGGAGCTATTTTAAATAACTCTAAGGACTTAACAAACTCTCAATTAGGTGGACTTATTTATGGTAACCCTAATTTACAAAATTCAAAAGAAGCCTCAACAATAATAAATGAGGTTAGTGGAGTAAATAGAAGTAGAATAGAAGGTTACCAAGAAATAGCAGGTAAAAAAGCTAACTACATCTTAGCGAATCCTAATGGAATATATGTTAATAGTGCAGGATTTATCAATACTGGAAATGTAACTTTAACAACAGGAAGTGGGAATAATTTACAAAATCCTGAAAAAGGGAAGATAGAAGTAACAGGAAAAGGTCTTGATTTAAGAAATATAAATAAAGCTGAACTTGTTGCAAGAGTAGCAACACTTTCTGCACCTATCTATGGTGGAGAAGAAGTAAATCTAAAACTTGGAAGTCAAGGACAATCAAATAAACCAGAATACGCACTGGATGCAAGAGAACTAGGTTCAATTTATGCTGGAAGAATAAATATAGTAGTAAATGAAGATGGAGTGGGAGTAAAAACAGAAGCTCCAATGCAAGCAACAAAGGGAGATGTTGTAATAACTTCCAAAGGGAAGGTATATTTAAAAGAGACACAAGCTAAGGGAGATATTAAAATATCTTCAACAGAAACAGAAATAGGGGATAAACTAGTCGCTGAAAATACAATTAATATAGAAAGTGGAAAAACAACAAATTCTGGACAAATACAAGCTAATAAGGATATTACAATAAATGGAGATGTAGATAGTTCTAATTTGATTTCTACAAATAAAGATATATCCATATCTGGTAATTTAAAAAATTCAGGTAATATTTCTTCAACTAATTTAAATACAAAAGATATAGAAAATACTAATAAGATAGCAGTAGGAGAGAAATTATCTTCAACTAAAATAACAAGTTCTGGAATTTTAAGTGCAAAAAATATATCAACAATTGATGTTTTTAATTTAGGTAAATTACTTGCTAATAACATTAATACAAAAGATTTAAATAACTCAGGAGAAATATCATCTGAAAATTTAACTACAACTAATTTAGAAAATTCAAATAAAATTAATGTAAAAGAAAATATTAAATCTGATAATATTGTAAATAAGACTAATAATTCTGAAATTAGTTCTAAGAATTTAACTATAAATAATCTGGATAATAAAGGAAATGTTAAAGTAGTTAATAATGTAAGTTCTCAATCAATAACTAATAATGGAAAGTTATTGGTCGAAAATACAGTAAATTCTCAAAATTTAATAAATACAGCTACTGTTCAAGGAAAAATTTTAGATATAAAGAACGAAATAAGCTCTAGTGGAAAAATACTTAGCGATAGCATTACAACAAAAGATATTTCTAATAGTGGTAATATTTCTTCAAAAGTTATTACAACTCAACAATTAACAAATTCTGGAGAAATAATAAGTAATGATTTATCTTCTACTAATATTGCTAATTCTAAGGGAATTTATGTTAATGGAAAAATAACAACAGATAAAATAGTAAATTCAAATACTATTGAAAGTCAAGAACTAAAAGCTAATAATATTACAAATAGTGGAAAGCTTTTAGCTGTAACTAAAATAGAAGCACAAAATTTAGAAAATAAATTATCAAATAGTGAAGTAAAAACTAATTCTCTAAATATAGCAAATAAGATAATGTCAGATGGAAATATAGTGTCAAAAGATATTATTACTCAAAATTTAGTCAATAATGGAAGTATTTTAAGTAATAATCTTACAGTAGAAAAAGATATAACAAATACAAATAGTATATTTGCTAATGAAAAAATCATAGCAAGTAATATTTTTAATTCCAATAAATTAATTGCTAAAAATGCTGAAACAAATAACCTTACTAATAGCGGGAATATTACAGTAAAAGAAAATTTAAAAACTAAGGATATTACTAATTCTAATAGTATAAAAGTTGGTGGAAATTTAAATACTGATAATTTAAAAAATTCAAAAGATATTGAAGCAAATAATATTACTATTCAAAAATCTTTGGATAATACAAATGGAGGAATAAGTTCTTCTAATACAACTATTAATGCTTCTAATATTAAAAATAGCAATGGAAATATTCAAGCTGTTAAAAATATAAATATAACAACTGCTAATGATTTAAGTTTAGATGGTAATTACACTGCTAATGATACTTTAAATATTAAGGCTAAATCATTTGAAAATAATATAGATTTAAAAAACGATGGAAAAATAACTTTTAATTTAAGTGGAAACTTAACAAATAATAAAAATATAAGCAGTACAGGTAATTTAGACATTAATGCTCAAAAAATTCTAAATAGTAAAAATGATAGTGCGATAGGTTCAATGTCAAACTTATCTATTAATGTAAGTTTATTAGAAAATAAAGGTAATTTACTATTTGGAGAAGGAACAGAAAACAAATTAAAAACAGCAGGAAATATTACTAATACTGGTGTAATAGGTTCATTAGGAAAACTTAACATAGAAGCAAATAATATATTAAATGATAAACATATAGCTTCAAATAATGATTTAGTAATTAACACTAATTCTATTATAAATAAAGGACTTCTTTATTCAACTGGAAATATGAAGGTTGATTTTAAAAATAATTTTTTAAATGATAAAGCAGAAATATATTCAAGTGGAGATATTATTTTCACTGGAAAAGAAGGAACTTTTATAAATAGAATTGGAGATATTGAAAGTGAAAAAAATATATCAATAGTAGCAAAGGATATTAAAAATATTGCTGAAATAAGCGGAAGTCATAAAGTTATAGGTAGTGTTTCCGGTAATGAAAGTAATGTTGATATATCTAAACTTGATATAAAGAAATATAATAAGTTAAGCGCAGATATAGTAAATGATTTTTTTAAACAATACATTATAATACCAAGACTTCAAAAAAGTGGAATTAATATAGATAATAAGAGGGTAGAAATAAAAGCAGATGAACAAAGAGGAAGTTTTTTTGTACTTAAAAAAGATGATGATGGATACTATGGTGCTTGGGATTGGGAAAAAGATAAAAGTAAAGCTGGTGTATACTTATCAAGTGCTGATAAAATAGAAAGTAATTATAAAAGTGAAATGTCAACTATTAAAGCTGGTGGAAACATTACTCTGAAAGCAACAAATGATATAGAAAATCTTGAATCAAATATTTTAGCTAATGGTGATGTAAATATAACTGCTAATCAATTAATAAATAAAAATTTCGATATAGCAGTTAAAAGAAAAATTATTTTAATAAGAGATATAGAATATCATGGTGATGCTATGCACAGTCTTGATTGGGGAAAAACATATGACCATATGGGTCAAAAAATATATAATCATAATGAAGATAAAGGAAATGTGATTATTGAAGATGAAGTAACTTCATATGTTGGAACAGGTAAAAATGCTAAAATATCTGCTGGTGGAAATATAAAAATCGAAGCTAATAAAGTTGGTAATGGAATACTTGCGAAAGAAAATGTAAAAGTTGATTCTAAAAATCAAAATTTTGATTCTACAAAAGTTAATAAAAATGATGTTAGTTTAGATGAAATTAATATAGATAAAAATACTAATGTTGATAGTATTACTCTAAATAAAAAGAATTTAGAAATAAGAGAAGAAATAGATACCAAAGACTATATTAATTTACCTAAAAATGATAAAGGTCTTTTTAGAATAAATAATAATATAGATAATAAACCTGGTTTTTCATATTTAGTAGAAACTAATATTAACTTTATTGATAAATCAAGATTTTTTGGTTCAGAATATTTCTTTAAAAGAATTGGTTTTAATCCTGATAGAAATATTAGACTTTTAGGAGATTCTTTCTATGAAACAAAACTAATAAATAAAGCTATATTAGAAGGAACAGGAAGAAGATTTTTAAGTGGATATAAATCAGATAAAGAACAAATGCAAGCACTTTATGATAATACAGCTTCTGAACAAGAAGATTTAAACCTATCATTAGGTATTGCCTTATCAAAAGACCAAATTGCAAAGTTAAAGAAAGATATAATATGGTATGTTGAAGAAGAAGTTCAAGGACAAAAAGTTCTAGTGCCAAAAGTATATTTAACAAGAAATACTTTAAGTAAATTAAAAGATAAAAATGCTTCAATAGATGCAGGACAAGAATTAAATATTACTGCTGATAATATTACTAATACTGGAAATTTATCTGCGAATAATATCACTATCACAAGTGATAATTTAACAAATAAAAGTATTCTTGGAGCAAATAAGGCAAGTATAGATGGAAATAAAGTATCAATTACAGCAGAAAACTCAATGGATAATATAGGGGCAGATATTAAAGCTAATGAAGAATTAAATATTACTGCTAAGGATATATCAAATTTAAGTACAAAAAGAACTAATGGTTATGGCTTAGATACAGTTACTACTGGAGAAAATCTAGCAAGTATTCAAGCTAAAAATATAACTCTTGATGCAAAGAATGATGTTCAAAATACTGGTGCAAGTATTAAAGCTGATGAAAAATTAGATATTAAAGCAAATAATGTAAAAGTTGATACTATTGAAGAAAGTAGATACTATCATGATGGAGATTCAAATAATTATCTAACTATTGATAATAAAAGTAATATTGGAAGCAATATAGAAGCTAAAAATATTGATATTACAGCTAAAAAAGATATTGATATTAAAGGTTCAAATATAGTTGCAAAAGAAGAAGCTAATATTAAAGCAGATGGAGATATAAATGTAGTATCAGCAACTGATAGTAGATATTATGCACATAAAGAAACAAATAAAGATAAGTTTGGAAAATCTAGTTCAGAAGAAAATATATCTTATGCAACTCATAATGTAGCTTCTAATATAATAGGAGATAAGGTAAATATTAGAAGTGAAAAAGATGTGAATCTTTTAGGAAGCAATGTTCAAGCAAATGAAAGTGGTAAGATAGAGGCTAGAGGA
>ERZ772909.1440-NODE-1440-length-13087-cov-18.066682_pt1 | contig 13087 bp, 10 predicted proteins | sample MGYA00511137_ERZ772909 | MGnify/ENA primary metagenome ERZ772909 (study PRJEB29015, sample SAMEA2738095) | human oral metagenome | biome: human oral; feature: human-associated habitat; material: saliva | place: China | collected 2270 ... | reverse complement strand
CCTTCGTGGACGGCGGCCTCTTCCAGCTGACCGAGGACGCGATGCGCGCCTGCGCCGCCCGTTCGGCGGAAATGAGCAAGCTGTACACCGCTGACGAGGACTAACCTGCGGGAATTACCCAGCGAGGACTAATACCGTTCGGTAGCGCCGCCCGGACCGGGTAACGCAACAGAAAACTGGGTAAAACTACAGAAAAACAGCCTCCTCTCGGCAGAACGGGAAGAGGCTGTTTTCTATGTATATTCGCGGGCTCCTCAAGGCAGCGAGGAAAAACGCGCTTAGGGCCGTGCCGCGAAGCGCTCAATCAGGTCCACCTGACCGGACACGATCAGAATGTCGCGCGAGTGAATACGAGTCGTGGCGTCCGCGTAGGTGAAATCCTCGCCGGGGGACTTGATGCCGACCACGGACACGCCGTACTTTGCGCGAATATCCGACTCTGCCAGCGTGAAGCCGTGGGTCTCCTTCGGCGGGCGCATCTTCGCAATCGCGAAGTCGTCGTCGAACTCGATGTAGTCCAGCAGACGGCCCGAGACCAGGTGCGCGGCGCGGCGGCCGGCGTCAGCCTCCGGGTAGACCACGTGGTGCGCGCCAATGCGCTCCAGAATCTTGCCGTGCGCGGGGGTGATGGCTTTCGCCCAGATGCGTTCCACGCCCAGGTCCACGAGGTTTGCGGTAATGAGCACGGACGCCTCAATCGAGGTGCCCACACCCACCACGGCGGACCCGAAATCATCTGCACCCAACTGGTGCAGGGCGTCGATATCGGTCGCGTCTGCAGAGACCACGTGGGTCAGCACGCCCGACCACTTCTGCACCAGCTCGGGGTCCTTCTCAATCGCGAGGACCTCCTTGTTCTGCACGCGCAGCTGGGCGGCCACCGCGGAACCGAAGCGGCCCAGGCCAATCACGAGGACGGGATCGTTATGTGCACTAGCCAATGGTGGGCCTTTCTTCGGGGAACTTGTAGAGGCGGCGGCGTGAACGTAGCGCCAGGCCGGTCGCGGCGGTTGTTGTACCCACACGGCCGATGAGCATCAGCACGCTGAGAACGTAGATGCCCGCCGGCGGCAGGTTGGCGGAGAGGCCGTCTGAGAGGCCGCAGGTCGCGAAGGCAGAGATGACCTCGAAGATTACTTCCTTGAGGTCCGCGCCGCTAATAATCAGAATTGCTGCGGTGCCAACACCCACCACGGTAGCACCCATCACGATCACGGAGATGGCGATGCGCAGGGAAGTTTCGGGGATGGTGCGGTTGAACGCGACGACCTTCTGATCGCCTCGCGCTTCGGCAAGAATCGACAGGGCAATGACCGCGATGGTGGTGACCTTCACGCCGCCCGCGGTGGAGCCGGAACCGCCGCCAATGAACATGAGCATATCCGTCAGAAGCGTGGAGACGGGGGCGATACTGCTCATGTCGACCAGGTTGAAGCCGCCCGAACGCATCATGATGGAGGCGAATATCGCGTTGAGAACCTTCTCTCCGGGGGAGTAACCGCCGATGGTGGCGGGGTTATTCCATTCGAAAAGACCCCAGAAGAACGCGCCGAAGACGAAAAAGAACAGAGTCGTGACGACGGTCAGCTTAGCCGTGAGCGACCAGTGCCGGGGGCGGAAAGGATTGCGCTGAATCGCAATGAAAACAGGGAAACCGAGCGACCCCAGGAACACGGCAATGCAGATGGGCACGAGCAGAAAGAGGTCGTGGCCGTAGGGCACAATGCCGTCGGAATGTGGGGTGAACCCGGCATTGTTGAAGGCCGAGACAGAGTAGAAAATACTGTGCCAGATGGCCTGGAAGGGGTCTTCACCCAGGGTCAGGAAACGCGGAATCAGCACGAGCGCAATGATCGCCTCAATGGAGAAGGAAGCATAGGAAACGCTCTTGACGATGCCGCCGACCTCGCCGAGACGGCTGATGTTCAGGTCTTCCTGCGCAATGAGCTTGGTGCGCAGGCCCATCTTGCGGCCGATGGCCAACGCCAGCAGAGAGGTGATTGTCAGAGTACCCAGACCGCCCACCTGGCAGGCCACCAGAATCATGGCCTGCCCGAAGGTTGACCACTGCTGGGCTGTGGAGACGGTGGTTAGACCCGTAACGGTCACCGCGCTGGTAGCGGTAAAGAAGGCATGGTGGAAGGGGGCCGGCTGCCCATCGTTGGAAGAGATGGGCAGTAGCAGAGCAAGCGTGAAGAAGATGATGACCAGAAGGAACGCGCCAATCGCGGTACGCGAGGGCGAGGATAGAACGGTTGCGTCAATGAAATCGCGGAAGCGTTCGAGAGTGTACCGGTTGAACCCGAGAGGGCCCTTCGGCTGACGGCGGGTACCGGAGTGCTCGTGACGGTCGCGTAACGCGGGCAACCTGTCCAGTTTGAGACCCGGGACGCTCGCGAGGACGCTCAGGCCTTCAAATTCTTCGATGCGCTCGCGGTAGCTCTCGTGATGCTCGCCGGGGCGGTACTTATGCTGAATACCGCTGAGGGAGCTCCAGCGGGGGTTGAGAAGATTCTGCGAGCCGTTGCGACCGCGATAAGGGCGTCGAGGACGGCGCCGGGGGTGACGGAATATGTTTCCCATGCGCCTCCTTCATGAGCTTGTGGACGGGGTGCGTGATGCGGGTGCGAGGATAGAGAAAAGCACAAAATGGTGCCTTCCTAGTGTATCGCGCCGGGCGTTCAGAACCGAGGCGATGGACAGGAGCGAAAGCACACGACGTGGGAGCCTTCGCGCGGGGCCGATGGTTCTTCTGCGGGCTTGCCTTCGCACTTTTGGGAATTCGAAGGCTATTGAGCCTCGGAACCTCCTGAAATTCACGGGAAACGCTATATTCTTTTATTAGAATATTCCGTCAGAAAATTGCCGTGATAACCGTGTATGCCCAATTTCTAATGCTCTGAAACGTTTGGTGGCTATCAAAAGAGCATGTGCTGTGGATCTGGTCGAGATTTCTAGAGAAGACGAGCCGAAATGAACGCTCAAGAGGTTCTTATGGGGGGCAGAGCATAAAAAATTTAAGGGGATTCTCCGCATCACCCTCATTCTTAGCTTGAGGTGCCCCTATTATATGTCATAATCGCTATATGCATTCTGATGTTTTTTCTGTCATCGCGGACCCTACCCGTCGTCGAATCGTGCGTATCCTCGCCGAGCAAACCCATACGGTGGGTGCTGTTGTTGAAAAGCTGAGCATGAGCCAGCCGACCATCTCAAAGCACCTTAAAGTCCTCCGCGATGCAGACGTCGTCTCCGTGACGGTGGAGGGGCAGCGTCGCCTCTACTCGCTGAACCCCGAGGTGTTCGCAACCGTCACCGATTGGATTAACGAGACGGTTCAGATTGCACGCCGCGCCAGCGAAGCGCCGGTGGCCCTGCCCGGCGGTGCCACCCTGTCTAGCGAGCACGCCCCCACAGAAAAGGCCGAAGCCGTCGTCACCGAGCCCGCAGTCGAGAAGGTCGCCGATCCCAAGGCTGTTGAAGCTCATGAGGTAAAGCCCGCGGCACAGTCCGCAGAGCAGCCTGCAGCCGAGGCCCAGCCCACCGCGGAGGAACTGGAGCAGGAGCGAATCCGTCGTGCCCGTGCCCAGTACATTACCCCCAACACGCGCATCATCGCCCGCCCGGCGCACCAGGCGCCCGCCGAAGCATCGCCCGCCGCCGCAAGCGAGACCACTCAAGACTCTGAATCTCAGGCCATCCCCGAGCATGAGGAAGCGGTAGACAGCACCCCGATGCGTCCCTTCACCCCCGCCTCCTATGGCTACGATGCGGGCCGCACCGCCCGCCCCGAGGTGCAGGTTGCTCCCACTGCCACCGCAGAACCCGTCGAGGAACCCGCAAAGAGCGAAAAGCCCGTCGAGAAGACGGAGAGCCCCGCGGTTTCCGTGTCCTCCGGTTACGGCTTCGACTCGGCCTCTTCCTACGGCATCGACCCCGCTGCCGTGGTGGGCGGATCGGTTCAGCCCATCGTCGAGGAAAGCGCAGCTGAGGCAAGCGCCGCCGTGGAAGACTCCTCCGCGCGCTCCGAAGAAGCTACCGTAGCGGCTCCTGCAGTTGAACCCGCAGAAGATTCCGCAGCTGTTCCCGCAGAGGATTCTGCGACGGCAGAAGAAGCGTCGGAACAGGCTGAGGCTTCTGAAGAAGCCTCCGAGGAAACCCCCGAGGAGCCCGAATCCGCATCTGCCGAGCCCGCGCAGAGCGAACCCGAATACCAGACGATGCCCGCCTACAACTCGGCGTACGCCCCCGCCCAGGAGCCCAAGGAGAAGGAACACCGCGGTGGCCTCTTCGGCTTCCTGCGTGGCCGCCGCCGTTAGCCCACGCATCCTGCGCCCTGTGCGCTACCCCCTGTCCTCAAACCCCCACTCTCACTCACCTCTTTTAAGCGAAAGACAGCATACACGTGGCTATTCATCGTAAAATTCTGCGCTGGCTCGAGAACGAATTGTTCGAAGGTAATATTCAGCTGGGCCAGGACCTGCCTACAGACAGCGAGATTGCGCGCGCGATTGGCGTGGGACGATCCCGCACCCGCGATGCCCTGCGAACCCTCGAAGACATGGACCTGGTGCAGCTCTACACCGGCCGTGGCAAGGAGATGCTGGTTCACCTGAGTGATGAGCCTGCCGCCGCCGCGAGTGCCGCCCTGCGCCTGCACATGTCGAGCTCGCGCTACCCCACGCGTGACCTGGTGCAGACACGAATTCTGCTGGAGAGCTGGGCGATTGCGCGTATTGATCCGAAGACCGCGTCCTTCGCCGAGATGGACGACGTCCTCGCCCAGATGGAAGACTTCGACCTGTCCATCCGTGATTTCCTGGAGCTGCTGCTGAGCTTCCACCACCAGGTGATGCGTTGCGCCGGCAACGAGCTACTGGTCGGCCTTCTGGCTTCCGTGCGTCAGCCGAGCTTCGAATCGATGCTCTCCCTGGTTGGTCGCATGCCGCTGTGGAGCAGCGCAGTGGAGCGTCTGCGGGCCGAGAATCGTGCCATTGCCGAGGCTCTGAAGGCAGGCGATGCTGCGACGGCTCGCGCCCTGGTGATTAGCCAGCTACGCGGCATGTATTCCGAGGCGGGCATTGACCTGGAGGAGGAAGCAACCTCCGCGAACGGGCTGCCCGGTGAGCCTGCGGCGGCTTCCTTCGCCCCGGTTGAGCTGGAGGATTTTGAGGCCGACGACCTGGTTGAAGATTTCGACGAGGCCATTGCCGATGACCCCTCATTCTCGGATGCAGATTTTGCGGTTGCCGGCGTTGAGGTTTCCGGCGATGCACAGCCCGTTTCGGATACTCCCGCGGAGGAACCCCGGAGTGAGACCGTTGCGCCCGTGGTTTCGGCCCCCGCACCTGCCGAGGTGAAGGCTCCCGAGCCCGTACAGGCGGTTCAGGCGCAGTCCGCCCGCCCGAAGACCGGCCCCCTGAAAGCCGAGCCCCAGAAGGCCGAGTCTCCGCGCGCCGAGGCCCCCGCCCGCCCGGTGCACTCCGTGAGCGCGGATGTGCCGCTGAGCTTCGGCACCCCGCACCCCCGCACGGCGACCCGTGCTCCCCAGGCTCAGGTAGCCCAGCCCGCGCAGAGCGCCGGTGCCCCGTGGCAGGGCGGCTCCGCGCAGAACACCCCCGAGCCGGCTCGGGCCGATGCCCGTGACGCTCAGCGTACCCTGCAGGCCGCTCCCGCCGAGGAGCCGGCGGAACCCGCAAAGGTTCTGCGTGCGGCATCCGGTACGTCCCGTCGCCGTAGCGGCCAGATTATTTCCCCGGTGCGCGCCACCATCATCAAGCCCGTGGATCGTAGCCGCACCCTGGTTGCCCCGAGCGTGCTTGCGTCCCGCGCTGCCGAGCCCGCCGCTTCCTCCGGCGACCGCGTGCTGCGCGCTCCCTCGCGCGAAAGCATGGAGGCACCCGCTCAGAAGACCGCCGCCCCCGAGTCCGCCCAGCCGGCCGCTCAGCAGGTGCATGAGGAGCCCTCGGCCGAGCCCTCGAACCGTCTAGAGGCGGCCGCGACGCTTCAAGATACCTACGCGATGCTCCCGCACGAGCAGGATCAGGAGCCGGAGCGCCGCGGTCTGCTGTCCAAGATGAAGCGATTCTTCGGCGTGGACGTGTACGAGCCCGCCTCGCGCGGTGACGAGGAGCAGGCCCCCGAACCGGCTGAAGAAAAGGACGCCGAGGAGAAGGTAACCGCACCGGACGCCGAGGCCCTGGCTCGTGCCGAGGCCGAGCGCGCCGAGCGTCTCAAGGCTTTCCACGCCGCCGCGTCCGAGGACTCCGCCGATGAGGAGCCCGAGCCCGCTACCGCTGATTCTGGTGCCCTCGAGGAACCCGCGGTGGAGGGCTCCGAGGCGGAGCCGGTCGAATCCGTCGAGCCCGGCGAAACCTCCGAGTCCGAGGAAACTGCTGAGCCCGGCGAAACCTCCGCACCCGCAAACGCCGATGCCGCTTCTTCAACTCACGCCTCTGGTTCCGCCCTGTCGAAGGGCCGTTCCAAGGGCTCGAAGAAGTCCAAGAAGAAGCGTCGCTAGGCTTTCGGAAACACCGTTTTAGCCCGGCTTAGGCCCGGGAAGATCCGGAAAAACGGGGAAAAACTCCTCAAAACCGGCTCTCGAATGGTGAAAATGGGTGCAAACCTAGTACTCTAGGTAGGTAGCGCTCCGAAACGCAGGGTATTTCTGTGCCTAAAATGCGTTCCGGATCGGTTATACCGGTATAAATATCCCCGGGTAGCTACCGAGTCGAATGGCTCGGCCGGGTACGAGTAAAGTGAGGAAATCCTATGGGTTCCGTTATCAAGAAGCGCCGCAAGCGTATGTCCAAGAAGAAGCACCGCAAGCTGCTTCGTAAGACCCGCCACCAGCGCCGCAACAAGAAGTAAATAGGCTTCTTCAGCCCCGCCCTCTTGCACGAGGAGCGGGGCTTTCGCGTTTTCGCTGTTTGGGGGTGGGGGCCGCTATCTGAGAGACTGGACCCATGACTGAAACTCACACCGTTAAAGTTCATCTCATGCGCCACGGTGAGGTGCACAACCCCGAACGCATCGTGTACGGCCGCCTTCCCGGTTACCGCCTGTCCGAGAAGGGTCGGCAGATGGTGCGTCTGAGCGCCGAGGAGTTCGCGGCACGCGCTGAAGACGGCGCCCGCTTCGTGCACCTGGTCTGCTCACCCCTGCAGCGCACCCGCGAGTCGGCCGCACCCGTTGAGGAGCTGCTGGGGCTGACCGCCCAGCCTGACGAACGCGTCATCGAGGCCGATAACTACTTTGAGGGCCTGCACGTGAACGCGCAGGAACTTCTGCGCAACCCGCGCCACTGGACGAAGCTCTACAACCCGGCTCGTCCCTCCTGGGGTGAGTCCTACCTGGAGCAGGTACGCCGCATGGCCGCGGCCGTTCAGGACGCCGCTCGTCGCGCCTACGAAATCGGCGGCGAGGGTGCGGAGGCGATCATCGTCTCGCACCAGCTGCCGATCTGGATTACCCGCCTGGGTGTGGAGGGTCGCCTGCTGCAGCACGACCCGCGTTCCCGCGAGTGTAACCTCGCCTCGATTACGACCCTCGCGTTCAGCACCGTGAACTTCGAGCACGAGATGCCGCGCTTCGTGGGCTACTCCGAGCCTGCCGCACCGCTGTACCGTGGCGTTATCCAGCTTCCCGGAAGCTAAGTCACGCGCGTTATTCGCGGGTATAGCTAAGGCTGCGGGGCGCATCCATTGAGGGATGCGCCCCGCAGCCTGTGTTAAGGATTGGGGAACTGTGCCGGGCTATCGGCTCGGGCCGTCTTCGGGACGTTCGCCTTCGGTTCCTTCATTTTCGGGCCGTTTATGTTCGGGATTAGAATCCTCGTGCGCGTCGGTGCCGGCTTCTCGAGAAGCGCGCTCCGCCTCGCGGCTGGCGCGTTCGCGTTCGGCCTTCGCCTTGAGCCAGCGCAGGTAGGCCTCATCGTCGTCGGGGGAAGCCATCGAGGGGGTGCTGCCTCGCTGAGCCGCGCCGGGCAGAGAGATAGAGCCGCGGGCGCCGCGCTCCCGCTTGGGGCGGCCTAGCAGCAACCACAGCACGGGACCCACCACAGGGAAGAACAGGGTGACGAGAACCCACAGCCACTTGGGCAGGGTACGCTCCTCGCGCGCGGGGGTGCGCACGGCATCCAGAAGGGCGTAGATGGTCAGGCCCACCACGAGGGCGCCCGCACCAATAATCAGCATGGCTCGAAACATAGAACCACTATGACATATCGCGGGTCGTCGCCAAAAGCGAGTCAGCTCAGGACTGATCCACCGCCGCCGTGCGGTATCGAAGGAGCAAAACTTTTGGAGGGCTCCGGCGGCTTAGTAGCCGGTGAACACCTGAATTTCGTGGCTGATGATATCCAGCGAACCCAGCCACACGGCCAGCGCCAGGAGCACCGAGTACACGAGCGCCACAATGCCAGCCTGCTTCAGCACGGGAATCAGCTCGCGGCCACCACGCATCCACACAGTCATGCAGGAGTGAACGGTCGGGCCCACGAGCACGAAGACCAGCATGAACCAGGGGTTCTGGTCGAGTAGCAGGACGGTCAGGAGCAGCGCGAGGGCCATCTCCGCGATGTAGGCGACGCGCGACCAGCGCTCGCCCAGGCGCACCGCAAGGGTCAGCTTGCCGGCCTCGATATCGGTGGGGATGTCACGCACGTTATTCGCCATGAGCAGTGCGCAGGAAATCAGGCCAATACCGATAGCCCCCATCCAGCCCAGCAGGGTCAGCGTGTGGGCCTGCGTGTAGAGGGTGCCCAGGGTCGCGACCAGACCAAAGTAGACGAAGACGAACACGTCACCCAGGCCCATGTAGCCGTAGGGGTGTTTGCCGCCCGTGTAGCCCCAGGCCGCAAAGACGCTCGAGGCGCCAATCGCCAGGAACCACCACTGGTTTGCCAGGGCCACCAGCACCAGACCCGCCAGCATTGCCGCACCGAAGCACGCGAATGCGGCGTACTTGACCGAACGGGGGCTGGCCACGCCCGAACCGACCAGACGCAGGGGCCCCACGCGGTCTTCGTCGGTACCCTTAATGCCGTCGGAGTAGTCGTTGGCGTAGTTCACGCCCACCTGCAGGAAAAACGCGACCAGGAAGGCCAGAAAGGCATACAGCGGCTTGTACTCGCCAATCTCGTAGGCAGCGGCCGAACCGGCAATAATGGGAGCGACGGCAAGCGGCAGGGTGCGCAGGCGCGCGCCTTCAATCCATTGAGCGGCAGTGGCCACGGGGGTTCCTTCCAGGGGTTGATGCGTTTGCGGTGAGGAGGGCTACGGGAGGTACGGGACGGCGCCGTGAGGCAGAACCGAGGCGCGAATACTAGCCGCGCGAGGCCTCCCGATAGTCCCTGTCCAGGATACTGTATATTTCGCGGCGGTCCGGTTTGCCGGTGCTGGTAAGCGGGAAGTCGGGCAGGATGCTCAACAGCTTGGGTGCCGCCGCCACACCCAGGCGTTCGATGCAGAGGCTCCGCAGGGCCTCGCGTAGCTCCGTGTTCTCGGCGAGGGCCATAGCCGCGCCCTCGGCCTGGGGCACGAGCGTGAGGGCGGCCGTCACGGCGGAGCCCCAGCGTGCATCCGGCAGACCGCACACGAGGGCTTCGCGCACGGCGGGGTGGCTCTCAAGAGCCTCAGCTACCGCGCGGGCCGAAATTTTGACGCCGCCGGTGATGATGATGTCGTCGCTACGCCCCAGCACGCGTAGGATGCACGGCTCACCGGGGGCGTGAGCGCTCAGCAGGCCGTAGTCGTCGGTGCGGTACCAGCGGGTGCCGTCGGCAGCGGCGAAGAAATGCTCTGCGGTACGACCGGGGTCGCCCAGGTAGCCCTGCGCCAGATGCGCGCCGCTGATCCAGATGCGACCAACCTGCGGCGGATCCTCATGCGCCGGGTCCTCATTCGTTAGCTCCGTACCCGCGGAGGGCACGCTCGGCATGCCCTCTTCGGGTACGAGCTCCACCCGCACGCCGGGCAGTACCCGGCCGGAGTAGACGCACCCGCCGGCGGTCTCGGCGCTACCGTAGGTGGTCACGACGTTGAGCCCCAGCTCTTGGGCGGCTGCGAGCAGGTCGGCGCTGGCGGGGGCACCTCCGAGCAGAATCCCGGTAAAGGAGCGGAGCGCGGCGTGAATCTCTTTGCCCGTGCGCGGCTCGTTCCGGGCCGTCTCGAGAAGTTTGTGCAGCTGGGTGGGCACGAGCGAAACAAAGCGACGGGTGGAGCTCAGCTGCTCGACCGCCCGCAGGAAGACATCGGGGCTAAAGTGCACCGGCTCGGTCACGGAGCGTGCGATGACTGGCTCGGTTCCGGCCAGCACCGAGCGGACCAGAACCTGGGCGCCCGCAACATAGTGCGCGGGTAAGGCTAGAAGCCACTGGGAGGCCTCGCTTCCCGCGCTCTTGAAGAAGCCCTCGGTAGCCTCCGCGCTCGCCAGCAGGGCCCGGGCGCTCAGCGCGGTGTGTTTGGGGGTTCCGGTGGAACCGGAGGTACCCACGAGCAGGGCGACGGAATCCTGATCGTTCCCCGCGAAGATTCGCCCGAAAGAATCCAGAAGGGCCCGCGGATCGGCGGGTCGATCGGCCCGCAAGCGTACCGCGTGAGGGTGCAGGGCATCCTCCCCGGGGGCGGGTAGGGGCTCGAGCCCGGGTACGGGGGTGGTAATCATAGAAAGTCCTTAGCGGCTGTGCTCTAGGGGCATGTCATGCGCCGGGGCGGCAATAACGCACCCAACAACGCGCCGGAGCCGGATTCTTAGCTGAGGGTCTCAGGGTTGAATCCGGCTCCGAGCCTGTGTTTCTGAAACTACTTAGAAGTAGTAGGGGTAGTTGGACCAGTCCGGGTCACGCTTCTGCAAGAACGCGTCGCGACCCTCCACAGCCTCGTCGGTCATGTAGGCCATACGGGTGGCCTCACCGGCGAAGACCTGCTGGCCGAGCATACCGTCGTCGGGCAGGTTGAAGGCATACTTGAGCATGCGGATTGCCTGCGGGGACTGGCGGGCGATGTGCGCCGCGTACTCCAGGCCCTTGTTTTCCAGCTCGGCATGGGGAACCACATCGTTGACCGCGCCCATTTCGTACATGCGCTGGGCGTCGTATTCCTTGGCGAGGAAGAAGATTTCGCGGGCGAACTTCTGACCCACCTGGCGGGCGAGCAGCGCCGAACCGTAACCCGCATCGAAGGAGCCGACGGTTGCGTCGGTCTGCTTGAACTTGCCGTACTCTTCGGAGGCGATGGTCAGGTCGGCCACCACGTGCAGGGAGTGGCCGCCACCGGCTGCCCAGCCGGAGACAAGGGCGATAACGACCTTGGGCATGGTGCGGATGAGGCGCTGCACTTCCAGGATGTGCAGTCGGCCCGCGCGTGCCGGGTCGATGCTTTCGGCGGTCTCGCCGCTGGCGTAGTGGTAGCCGTCGCGGCCGCGGATGCGCTGGTCGCCGCCGGAGCAGAAGGCCCAGCCGCCGTCCTTGGGGGAGGGGCCGTTGCCGGTGAGCAGTACGGTGCCCACGTTAGAGGTCATGCGGGCGTGGTCGAGGGCGCGGTAGAGCTCGTCCACGGTGTGCGGGCGGAATGCGTTGCGCACCTCGGGGCGGTCGAAGGCGATGCGCACGGTAGGCAGATCGCGCAGAATCTCGCCGTTTTCGTCGCGCTCAACCTGGCGGTGGTAGGTGATGTCGGTGAAGTCCTCGAAGCCCTCAACGACGCGCCAGTCGGCGGGGTTGAAGATGTCCGAGACCTTTTCGGGAAGTTGTGCAGTCATAGACCCTATTCTACGTTGCCCAAGTGTTGCCCAGGCGGTGCCCGAGCGGTGCCCGAGTGTTGCCCAGGTGTTGCCCGGGCGTTGTCTGAGGCTGTGGCATGGGTTGCCCGGGCATATAAGAAGGCCCGGACCGCGTGTGTGCGGCCCGGGCCTTAGAAGTTAGGTAAGGAACCTTACCCGGCCTCGGTTAGTTGTAGGCTACGGTTATTTGTGGGTTACTTGACCTTTGCGAGCTCTACCGCGCGGTCGAACTCTTCGTCAATGGCCTGGTTCTTCTTGTAGGTGACCAGGGAGACGATGATTGCGACCAGCATTGCCGAAGCGAAGCCGGGAACCATTTCGTAGAGCACGGACTTCATCGGGCTCTGGCCCCATGCGAATGCCACAACGGCACCGATAATCATGGAGGCAAGTGCACCCTGGGTGGTCAGCTTACGCCAGTAGAGGGAGAGCAGAACGGTCGGGCCGAACGCCGAACCGAAGCCCGCCCAGGCGAATGCGACCAGCTGCAGAATGGAGCTGTTGGGGTTCCACGCCAGGGCACCGGCGACCAGTGCCACGATTGCCACACCTGCACGGCCGAGCCACAGGGACTTGCCCGCGCTGAGCTTCTTCGAGGAGAAGATGCCGTAGAGGTCCTCCACCAGAGCGGAGGAGCACACGATCAGCTGCGAGGAGAGGGTGGACATAATTGCCGCCAGAACCGCAGCCAGAATCAGGCCCGCAACGAGGGGGTGGAACAGAATCTGGGCGAGGTCCAGGAAGACCGACTCAGCGGTTTCGGGGTTGGTGAGGGACGCCTCGGGGTGGCGTGCAAAGTAGGCGATACCCATGAATGCGCCGCTCAGTGCGCCGAACACGGTCAGGACCATCCAGCTGATGCCGATGCGGCGGCCGGACTTAGCGTCCGCGGGGGTGCGCATCGCCATGAATCGCACGATAATGTGCGGCTGGCCGAAGTAGCCCAGACCCCATGCGAGGGATGAAACGATACCGGCGAAGGTGGTGCCTGCGAAGATGCTCAGCGCGTCGGGGCTTACCTGGCTGATGGACTCAACCACGGGGCCCACACCGCCGAGGTCAATAATGGTGACAACCGGAACGGCAATCAGCGCTGCGAGCATGAGCAGACCCTGAACCATGTCGGTGTAGGATGCGCCCATGAAGCCGCCGAAGAAGGTGTAGAACACGGTGATGCCTGCCAGCAGGAGCATACCGGTGTGGTAGTCCTGACCGAAGGAAGACTTGAAGAACAGGCCGCCGGACACCATACCGGAGGAGACGTAGAAGGTGAAGAACACCAGAATCACGACACCGGAGACGATGC
>ERZ772909.1439-NODE-1439-length-13089-cov-6.513503_pt1 | contig 13089 bp, 16 predicted proteins | sample MGYA00511137_ERZ772909 | MGnify/ENA primary metagenome ERZ772909 (study PRJEB29015, sample SAMEA2738095) | human oral metagenome | biome: human oral; feature: human-associated habitat; material: saliva | place: China | collected 2270 ... | reverse complement strand
CGTAGTCTTTTACTTCGATAATTGTTACACGTTTTGTCATCATTTATCTTCCTTTATTCGTTTAACTTGTCCAAAGACATTATTACCCACTATTGTACCACAAATAATGCCTGATAGCTAGCTAGTTTGACAGAAATTCATAAGTTTTTAAAAATAAAAACCTCCGTTATTAAGACGGAGGTTAAGCTTCTTATTTTTCCATAAATTGGTGCAAACGACGAATGGCTTCTTTAAGAGTTTCCAAGTCTGTCGCATAGCTGAGACGGACATTTTCTGGTGCTCCAAATCCAGCTCCTGTAATCAAGGCCAGACCAACTTCCTCAAGAATAGCCGTTGTAAATGCTGTTACGTCTGTATATCCTTTCATCTCCATAGCTTTTTTAACATTTGGGAAGAGATAGAAAGCTCCTTGTGGTTTAACAACCTCAAAGCCAGGGACTTCACACAAGAGTGGGTAGATGGTATTCAAACGCTCTTCAAAGGCTTGGCGCATGATTTCTACAGAATCTTGAGGTCCAGTTAGCGCTTCAATCGTTGCATATTGAGACACTGCTGTCAGATTTGAAGTTGTTTGACCTGTCAATTTGCTCATGGCAGCAATGATTTCTGGATCACCTACTGCATAACCAACACGCCATCCTGTCATAGCATAGGCCTTAGACACCCCATTAATAACAATGGTTTGCTTACGAATAGCTTCTGACAGACTTGAGATTGGGACGAACTCATTTCCGTTATAAACCAAACGACCATAAATATCATCTGCTAGGATGAGAATATCGTGTTCAACTGCCCAGTTTCCGATGGCCAAGAGTTCCTCACGAGAATAGATCATACCCGTCGGATTAGATGGTGAGTTAAGAACCAATACCTTGGTCTTATCTGTACGAGCTGCTTCTAATTGGTCTACCGTCACTTTAAAATGATTGTCTTCCTTAGCTTGGACAAAGACTGGCACACCACCAGCCATTTTAACCTGATCTCCATAGCTGACCCAGTAAGGAGTAGGAATGATGACCTCATCTCCAGGATTAACCACAGCCATAAAGAAAGTGTAGAGAGAGAACTTGGCACCTGTAGCAAAGGTGACTTCGTTAGCTGCTATAGAATAACCATAATAACGTTCAAAATAGGTATTGACTGCTGCTTTTAACTCAGGCAAACCTGAAGCTACTGTATAAAAAGAAGCACGTCCATCTCGAATGGCTGCAACAGCGGCATCTTGAATATTTTCAGGAGTATGAAAATCGGGCTGACCTAAAGTTAAGAAAAGAACATCTTTTCCTTCAGCCTTTAACTTCTTTGCTCTTGCATCACTAGCCAGAGTGACACTTTCTTCCATTTCTAATACACGCTTGGATAGTTTCATTGTTTCTCCTTTTCGACTAAGGCACCAGATTCAAAATCTACTAGATAATAGTTTCCTCCGGATTTGATTTCCCAGACAGGCTTATCAGCATACCGTCCAAAGGTAATCTTATCAATCTCAGTTGCTCCTTTTTCTCTGACAACTGCTTCTGCTTTTTCTTGAGAAGTACCATTTTCTAGTTGATAGATATAAATGTTATGACTATTCTTTTCAATTAAAACAGCAATTTTTTTTTGATGTTTATCTTGACCAAGAACGCTATAATAGCTTTCTAAACCATTGAAGATATCAATCTGGCTAACCGTTTCTAGATTTGCATACTGCTTAGCTAGCTTCTCTCCTTCAACCTTAGCAGTCCGATATGGCTTCATGCTGAACCATACCAAGTAGAGAAAGGAAGAAGTGATGACTAGAGTTAACAAAGTTATACCAATAATGTACTGAAATAATAGGGAATTTTTTTCTTTTTTCTGTCTCTTTTTCACTCGTCTATTTTACCATCTATCCTAGTGAATTACAAGTGAATTAAGGAGGTCATCCTTAGCCTTCGATACATTCTTAGAATAGTGATATTAAGCCTCCATCCTTTATTTTATAGATTTGTCATCATTCTCAATTCTTAAATTGAATCTTACACTTTATTGAATTAAAATTTTCTGATCATATCCCTTGCAAATGATTTTATTCTGTTGTAACATACACTGTAACAACAGAGTGATTCTGATTAAAAGATTAAAATTAAAAGGAGACTCCCTATGTCTAAAAAAGTATTGTTTATCGTTGGTTCACTTCGTGAAGGTTCATTCAACCACCAAATGGCACTAGAAGCTGAAAAGGCTCTTACTGGCAAAGCTGAGGTAAGTTACCTTGATTACTCAGCCATTCCTCTATTTAGCCAAGACCTTGAAGTTCCTACACTTCCAGCTGTTGCAGCGGCTCGCGAAGCTGTTCTAGCTGCAGATGCAATCTGGATCTTCTCTCCAGTCTACAATTTCTCAATTCCAGGAACTGTGAAAAACTTACTCGATTGGCTTTCACGCGCCATTGACTTGACTGACACTCGTGGAGCATCTGCTCTTCAAGATAAGATTGTTACAGTATCATCTGTAGCTAATGCTGGACATGAGCAACTCTTTGCGATTTACAAAGACCTCTTGCCATTTATCCGTACACAGGTTGTTGGTGATTTTACCGCAGCCCGTGTTAATGATTCTGCATGGACAGATGGTCAATTAGTCCTTGAAGATAGCGTCGCTACTTCTCTAGAAAAACAAGCTGAAGATTTACTTCAAGCTATTCAATAATAAAAAAGATAGTAGAAAATCTTATTTCTACTATCTTTTTGTTTATTCAACAAATTCTCCAATCATGCTATGTTTTAATGGTAAACTACACATTACTAAAAGGAAGATGAAAGCAGACTGAATCCAGAAGATTGCTAGGTCAAAAATTCCATGTATTGCTACTACTGTTAAGAATGAAAGATAAAGACCAACAATCGGACGCTTGCTCGGCTCTTGACTCATATCGATTAATTTTCGGATTGGGTCTGAAGAAGCAATCCCTAATAATACCGTTCCTACCACACCGTAACTCAATATCGTATCAATGTATATACTATGAGCATGTTCGTGATAAGGAGCAAAAATACGAGGATAGGAATGCATATAGGTTAGGGGTCCCTCACCCCAGAAGGGATTTTGTTTGAATAAGGTCATACCTGCATTCCAGATCGACACTCGTTCTTCCATAGATGAATCCAGAGTCCCCATACGAACACCTAAATCGCTGGAGAAGAGAAAGGCTAGACCAACACCAAAGACTCCAATACTGAGCCAGAAGGCACGCCAGTTTTTAATGGTAGTGAAAAGATAAATAATCGCACCAAAAATAATGGCTGGAAAAGCTGTTCTATTTTGGGTGAAATTCAAGCCAAACAAATTTGCAAAGATCGCAATGAGAGAGAAAATTCTTAACCATCTCAATCGAGTCGTACTAATTAGGTAAAATCCAATCATAATACAGAAGCAACAGATAATCCCATAATAATTAGGATTAAAGAAGGCTACCTCTGCACGGTTCTGATGCCAGACCTGCATCTTAGGTGATAAGAAAGTATAATCAAATTTCTTTACAATCTGAAAGTGCTCTAAAGTTGCAAAAACTGATGCTAGCATGCTGAGCGACAAGATTCCCTGCAACATGAACCTAAAAAACTTTGGTGTGAGATGCGCCTGATAATAGTAAAAGAATATAGCAAAGAGGAACATTGCTAGGGTTGCTACCATTCCCATTAGATTTTGAGCTAATAGAGAAACGCCTCCACTATACGCAATAAATAAGAGTAATACAAAATGATTGGAAAGATTCTTTAAAATTCCCTTCATCTCTCCAGTAATAACTAGACCTATTAGATAAGAGATGAATATAATTAAGAAAAGGTAAAACGGTAAAAAGATACTGAGAATGACTCCCAATAAGATTAATTCTCTCTTCGAGAACCCCTTTAACTTTTCGATAATACCTATTGATTTCACAACAGATCCTTTCTCTCTGAATTCTAAAACTCAGATTTACATAAACTATTTAAATATTTTACCACTTTTCAAATGATTTGAAAACTACTAACTCTAGAGACATACAACTAAAATATAGGTAAAAAAATTTGTTTTCTAGATATTCCATCCAAAGTTCTAATACGACTATGAAAATATGATAAAATAAAAGCAGGTATTCAAGAAAGGGCTAAACATGAAATCTTATCAACAAGTTTACAATATACTAGTTACCGAAACAGATTACTTAAGTGGAGAAAAGATTGCTGAGAGATTAAATATTTCCCGTACTGCAGTATGGAAAGCCATCCAACGCCTCCAACAAGAGGGGCTAATAATTGACAGCATTAAAAACCGTGGTTATAAACTTCTTCAGGGTGACCTTATCTTGCCACAAGAAATAGAAGCCAATAGTCCGATTACTGTTCAGTTTAAACCCATTACCAAATCAACTCAAACGGATGCTAAAGAAGCTGTAGAAGCAGGTAGCACTGGTGATACTCTCTACCTCTCAACTAGTCAAACAGCTGGGCGCGGTCGTTTCCATCGCCCCTACTTTTCTCCTCCTCAAGGAGGAATCTATATGTCCCTCCATATTAAACCAAATCTCCCCTATAATCAGTTACCTGCTTATACACTCCTAGTTGCAGGAGCAATCTATAAAGCAATTAAAAATCTAGCTATGATAGATGTCAGTATCAAATGGGTAAATGATATTTATTTGAATCAAAAAAAGATTGCCGGTATTTTGACCGAAGCCGTCACTTCTATTGAAACTGGGCTGGTTACTGACATCATCATCGGTGTTGGACTAAACTTCTCTATCATGGATTTCCCACAAGACCTAAGAGAAAAGGCAGGAAGTCTATTTCCTAATGGTGCTCCGATTACTCGAAATGAACTGATTGCTGAAATCTGGAAATGTTTCTACGAAACCAATTCCGATGAACTGCTTCATTTCTACAAAACTAACTCTCTAGTCCTTGGTAAAGATATTCGTTTTAAACAAGGAGAAGAAATACTCTCTGGTAAAGCAACTAATATCTCAGATAAAGGTGAACTCCAGATAGAGCTAGCTAATGGAAAAAAAATGTGGCTTAACAGTGGAGAAATCTCCCTAACCAAATGGTAAATTGTCTTTCAAAAACAAAAAATCGACCTTCTTATAAGGTCGATTTTTCATGTATCTATTTATTTCAAACGTTCAACATCACGTGCAATCACAAGTTCTTCATCAGTCGGAATAACAAGTACACGGACCTTAGCTGCAGAGGTAGAGATATCTCCAGTCACACCAAAGACATTTTTCTCTGGATCTACATCACAGCCAAACCATGAGAGTCCCTCGATGATATCTTTACGTATTACTGCAGAGTTTTCACCAACTCCGGCAGTAAAGATAATAGCATCTGCACCATTAAGAACTGCAAAGTATTGACCAATATGTTTTTGAATGCGATCAACATACATTTCGTGAGCTAGAATTGCATCTTTGTCACCAGCTTCAACGCCAGCTTCTACATCACGCATATCACTAGATTTACCAAAAATACCTTGTAAACCTGACTCACGGTTCAAAACATTGACCATATCTTCTGGTGTATTAAAATCATTTGTATGTTCCATAAGGTAAGGAATGATAGCTGGATCAATATCACCAGTTCTTGTTCCCATCATCACACCTGCAAGTGGTGTGAATCCCATAGATGTATCAACAGATTTTCCACCCTTAACCGCAGTAATAGAACCACCATTACCGATATGACATGTAATTAATTTTAATTCTTCTAGCGGACGTCCCAAAAGTTTTGCTGCTTCTTGGGCTACGAATTGGTGACTAGTTCCGTGAGCACCATATTTACGAACTTTGTTTTCTGTGTAATATTTAGTTGGTAGTGGATAGCGGTAAGCTTTCTCAGGCATAGTTGAGTGGAATGATGTATCAAAAACAGCAACACTAGTTACGTTTGGCAACAATTCCTTGAAGGCGCGAATTCCGGCTACGTTAGCTGGAGTGTGCAATGGTGCAAGTAGACCCAACTCTTCGATTTGAGCCAATACATCACCTTCTACCACTACAGAATCCGTAAAGACTTCACCACCAGCAACAACACGGTGCCCAACACCTGTGATTTCATCGTAAGATTGAATAATTTCAAACCGTTTCAAATCGTCCAATAAAATCTTAACAGCCTGAGTGTGGTCAGCAATATCTAAGGTTTGGCGTTCAGCACGGTCATCAAACTTAACCGTTGAAATTGAGTCCTTGAGACCAATCCGCTCAATCAAACCTTTAGCCAGCACTTTTTCCTCTGGCATTGAATAAAGTTGCCATTTTACACTCGAACTTCCAGCATTAATAGAAATAGTTTTTGACATCTCGTCACCTCTTTAAGCGTTTTCAAACTATTATATCAGAAATTTGTTCGAATTTCACTAACTTTGACCCAGTTTTGAAAACTTTCGCGAAACTTCAAGATTTCATCCTGACTTTGCAAGTCCTGCAAAGGGTAGATAAATGGCTGGATGTCTGATTCGCCTTGTTTCCTTAAGACAAATAGTGTCTTAGCACTCTGACGGCTTGTGAAAATCTTCTCTGGCAGGGAAATCATTGCCAAAAGCTGGGCGCTAGAAAGCAACCATTTTTTCAGCAGGTGACTCTGAGGGCTTGTCAGCAGATTATTTGGGGCCAGAAAGATAGCATAGCCTCCTGGCTTCAAATATTTTAACGACTGTTCCATCAAGAGATGATGGGCGTAGGTATGCTCATCTGGACTGGCAACCTCATAACGAGCTGCCACTGCATCATCTGGGTAATAGCCCACTGGCAAATCACTGACAATCAAGTCGCTTTCTTTCAGAACCTGAGGCCGCACCGCATCTCCTTGAGCAAAGTGTGCCTTGGAATTCATGACTTCGGCAATGCTGGCAGATAAATCAATCAGCAAGTCGTCAATTTCTAGGCCTAGATAATCCATATTTTTCTGTGTGTGGTTGAGCAGGGTCTCCGCCAAATTGCCTGTTCCACTGCCGATCTCCAGCAAATCAACTCGTTCTCCTTGAGCCAACTGGTCAATCAAAAAACTCAGCAAGAAGCCGACCGAATCAGGTGTGAACTGATGATTGGCTTGAAGCGGCTCTGTCTGAGAAGCCTTCATAAAAATAAACTGATAAGCCCGACGCCACTCTTCCTTAGTCAAATGCAAAGCGCGAAGCTTCTCATTATTTTTCAGAATTTCTTGTAAGTCCGTATCTCCATCCAGATAAATCCCATTTTGCTCAATCAAGGCATCATAAAAATTAGTTCCCAGCGCATTTTGGATATTTTGCACATTTTCTAAAAGCAGGTGAAAAGCTCGTTCTATTTTTTCAAATTTCATGGCATCCTCCGTTGTCTTATGATACCAAAAAGAAGCCCTCTTTCCAAGGGCTATCGGATTACAAATCTTTTACATTTATATTAGTCGCTTGTCTTGTCAGTTGAAGGAGAGGTCTCTTTACTTTCTTTAGCATTTTTGGAGTCTTTGCCATCTTTAGCCTTCTTCTCTGGCTCCTTTTTACTCTCAAAATAGAAAGAATAGCTCTTCTGATTGGCGAATTGGCTGCTGACTTCCAGCATATTTCCCTGTCTGCGATAATGGGTGCTCCCTTGGTCAAAGGCTAACTGCCCACTCTCCTCCGTGACAGTCCCCTTGGTCAAAACAGCCATAGCATAGGCTTCTGTTCTTTCTCGATTGGCTTGAAAGAGCCGCTGATTGGTCACCTGCCGATTCAGATAAAACTGCAAGAGCAAGCTGAAGACCGCTGCCATGAAGAGGGCGTAGAGCAAGATGCCTGCCTTAACTTTTATCTTGGACACGATAGACATACTCTCTTTCTAAATCATTTTCAAACTGGAAACGAAAGCGGACAAGGTTCCCCTTTTGAGTAATCGGAGCAGCCTTGAGCCCATAAACCATGGGCTGATAGCCACGTCCCGAAGCATCCGTCTTGCGGAAATCATCACTCCTAGATTTTCCTAAAGCTATATTTTTGCCATCCTGTTTGATGTAGATTTTGTCGTTTTCGACCCGGTCAAATTGGCTACGCGATAGCTCTGTCTCTAACTGATCGACAAGTAAGAGCCATTCCTGCTGCTTATTTTCCTGTTGCTGTCGCAGTTCAAAAGCCAGAAGCTTGGTCATCGACTGAAAGACTAGCATACCACCACTCAAGACCAGCAGGGCAACTAGCGTTTCTAAAAGTGTAAAAGCTTTGATTTTAACGTTTTTTAACACTGAGCACCTTCTCCTCTTGGTGGTAGACGGTTAATTGCTGGTCGGTCTTGACTTGACGGACTGTGATGCCGTTGACTGTCAGATTTTCCTGCCCCGTCTGCATGGCCATCCTAGCAACCCGCAGCACTTCCTCCTCCTGCAATAAACGAGTCTGTTCCTGCCGCGACTGACTAATCTGCCCAAGCAGGAGACTGGCAATAGCTGCAAAAACCGCCATTGCCACCAGAGCTTCCAGCAAAATGCTAGCCTTCATTCGTCGTCTTTTTAAATTTTCCGTTGCCAATATAAAGCTGGTAAACAACCCTTGTATCCTCCGTTTGAAAAACAATCTTGCTGAGCGAAGAATTCCCGCCAGCCTGATCAAACTGAATGGTCTGAGGAGCATGCTCCTGCAAAGTCTTGGGAAACTCCACCTGCTGGTAGCCATTGGAAATCTTACGCTCCGAAATGGTCAATTTGATCTTTTCATGCCCAGCCAGACTCAGCTTCTGGCTCTCTTGATAAAGATGCTCAAATTCCATGAAAAACAGCTGCTCCTGCACTTGATTGAAACCAGCCTGAACAGAGCCAGATAGACCTAATAAAATGAAACTGACCACAAATAAAGCTAGGAGGCTTTCCAGCAGCGTAAAAGCCTTAATCCGCAACTGCGCGAGTTTCACTGCTGTTTTTTCCATAGTAAGCCTTATAAGATGCCACCTGCTTGTCGGTAATCCGATCATCTGCGACCAATTTGCTCAGAGTGGCTTTTTCATTAACATGCTTCAATTCATAAAGCTCAGCCTGGCTTTCCACCACCTTGACGACGGCCGCGTTACCGCTTTCTGAGATAGTATCCTTCTGTTTAGTCAAATTCGGAACAAACAAGAGCATCAAGACGCTGATGATGAGAAGGACGACTAACATTTCCACCAGAGTGAAGGCCTTAACCTTCAAAGTTTTTAATTTTTTCATAATTGAATCTCCATATTTTGATAAATTGGCAGCAACATGGCTGCATAAAGTAAAACGATCACGAGGGCGACAAAGACGAAGACGAGAGGCTGAATCAAATTCATGGCACGATTGATTCTCAGGAAAAACTCTTCCCAAGTCTTTTCGGCATATAGTTCCAATTCATCACCCAACTTGGACTTGACCTCGCCGTACTCGATGATGAGAGCCAACTCTTTCTTAAAGAAAGGATAGGTACCGACCTTCTCGGCATAGCCCCGACCTGCACCTAGAGCCGCCTCCAAGTCTCGCCCCAGCTCCTGAAAGAGCTGAGACGGCTGGTCCTGCATGATGAGAAAAATCTGACTCAATTCCAGCCCTTGCCCAATCATATTGCCCCATTCACGCGCATAGTAGGCCGTCAGATAGGCTCGTACTAAGGGGCCAACAAAAGGAAACTTGGCCAAACGACTGAAAAATCTCATCTTAGAGCTCTTGTGATAATAGAACCAGCCACTGCAAATCAGCAAGCAAATCACCAAAACGCCTCCCAGAAAGATCTGCGGTAGATAATGAATGAACTGAGTAGCCATATTTTGACTATCCAGCTGAGGCAGGAGATAATTACGCAAGCCCAGCATAATCAGCACCAAAAACCCAAGCAGCATCAAGGGATAAGTCCCCACCTCAATCAATTTCTTACGGACTTTCGAAAGATTTTCTAAATAATCCTCGATTTTACCCAAACTAAGATTTAGATTTCCATGCAACTCTGACAAAGACAGCTGGGTGACCACATTATCTGAAAAGCCCAAACGCTTCATAATCTGCGAAAACGACTGGCCCGCAGCCAAACCCGAACGCATTTCTGCGACATAAGCCTCCTCTAAAAGGGCGCTCCGCCGTAGGAAATCAACAATCTCCGCCAAATGAAAACCGCTGGTAAAAAGATTACGAAACAACTCGATAATCTTCTTTTGCTTAGGCGTAGATAATTTTTTCCGCCTGCCTTTGATCAGCTGTGATATGTCCATCTGCAAAAAGCTGGTCAATCTGCTGGTTCCAGAGACTGGCTTCGTGCTTTTGATAGTCTTGGTTGACAAAGTCGATCACACCTCCTCCCCCGATTAAACGCTGGTAACAGACGCCCTGTAATACCATGCGCAGCTCATCCTCACTGACACCCAGCTCTAGCAGACGCTCATACACTCCGCGAATGCTCTTGGCATGGATGGTTGAAAAGACCGTGGCCCCTGTCAAACTAGCCCTTACCACCGCACGAGCCGTTTCTTGGTCTCGGATTTCACCGATAATCAAGAGATCTGGCCTATGGCGCAGAGATAGCTTGATGAGGCTGTCATAGGTCATGCCAATCGTTTCATTCAGTTGAAGCTGGAGCATATTTTCCTGCTTGATTTCCACAGGGTCTTCAATAGACATGACCTGTTGCTGCCCAAATCTCATCTGAGCCAGCTGGTGCATCAGCGTCGTCTTTCCACTGCCAACTGGCCCTGAAAACAGATAAAGGCCACGAGAATTGACTTTTTTACGAAGATCAGGCAGATTGTCAAACCAGAAACGCAGCTCACGCTCCTCATCGTGTAGGAGCCGAATCACCAAACTCTCATAGCCGCGGTAATCCCCGACGGTTGACAGACGAAGCGAGACCGTCACTTCTCCACAATCATAATCGCAGGAGCCTAGCTGGCTGCGCCGCTTCTCCCCGACATTCATGCCTGAGACAAACTTAAAATGGCTGATGACTGACGATAATAAATCAAAATCATAGGTCTGAATGAAGCGCCTCTCATCCCCCACCCGCATATAAAGCTCATAGCAGGAGCTCTTGGGAATCAGATAGATATCTTGGGCCGCTTCCTGCCTGGCCAATTGAATCATTTCCTTTGCAATTTTTTGAACCATAAGTCCTCCTCACCTTACTATTCGCACAAAATGAGAAAAAATAAAAAAAGAATGAAGAAATTTTCTCCATTCTTTAACTTTTATCCTACCTAGCTCGCACTTTAATTTTACAAATACGGTGTTTTTTAGTGGCATTTTGCTTGCGGTAGCCTGGACGATACTTGCTCTTGGGGATCTTGCGTTCATTTTCTAACAAAAGCAGGGAGTGGTATTGCTGAATATCTTCATTGCACTCCTCACACCAACGTTGATCGGTCGGATCCCAGAAAATCGTCATAAGATCACTGCGGCTTTTATAAAGTGGCGATGCTTGAGACATCTCTAGCCAGCGGTCCTTATAGTATTTGAGGGCGGTGTAATAATCATCGAAATATCTTTTTTCAATGATATCGTCCTCCCAACCGTCTAAAAACCACCAGGGCTCATAATCGCCATACATTTCTATTACGCTGTACATACCTGTCCCCTTTTGTACCCTATATTATATATAAATCTCTTTGACAATGAAACTATTTTGCTCGTAGGCTCTATAATAGTTCGTTTCTCATCAAAGAAAAGTAAAGAAACAAAAGGGAGTGTCCTTTTTTGTGCTTATTCCCAATTCAGATGCACATGCTCTTTCATTTCCTTATAGGCCGTATCAATACGATCTTTGGTCGCTTGATCCAGCTGATTGCGATATTTTCCACCCTCAATGAAATCTTCTAAAATAAGGGTTTGATATGTGTAAAGTGGATAACCCTCTGGTGAGTAAGTTCCCTTTTCCACACGGCTGACCCAGCTTGGATGCGCCTGAGCTGTTTTGATAATGGTTCCCTTATCCGTCTTTTCAATGGTAACATCCATCAAGACACCACGCTCGGTCCACTCAGCCGTGTCCACACCAGCCATGGTTTCAATCCGCTGGTTAGAGATAAAATTCCCCATGGAGTAGATAATCAGCTTCTTCTGACCATCTTTTTCAAGAATTTCTGAGGGTTGTACTACGTGCGGATGCCCGCCAAAAATGATATCCGCTCCCCAGTCCACCATCTTGTGATAGAGCTCGACCTGCTCCTCATTTGGCTCCAGCTGGTATTCGATCCCCGTCTGCGGCATGACTACTGTAATGTCCGCTTCTTTCTCCGCCTGCTCAATCTCCGCTTTCATCTTCTCCTCATCAAAGGTAGACAGGTGATGATCAACCTCCTCCTGGCTGAGATTGGACTCCAAGCCATTAAAACCATAAGAATAAGCCAGAATAGCAATCTTGATACCTTTTACTTCTTTGATCAGGATAGGCGATTTATCCCTATTTTTGTGAGTATAGACACCGACTGGGCTAATTCCGTGATCTTCAAAGGCTTTGGCAGTCGTAAAGACTCCCTCAAGCCCTGAGTCTAGGATATGATTATGAGCCAAGTCCACCACTTGGTAGCCAGCATCTTTGATAGCGGGCACAACAGCCTCTGGAGCATTGAAAAGCGGATAGCCTCCCAAAGGATAGTCAGATCGAATGGTCCCTTCAAAATCCCCTAAGACCAAGTCGCCTTGCTGGAGCCAGTCCTTGACATAGGTGAAATTTTCCGAAAAATCATAGCTGCCATCGGACTTTTTAGCGCTCATATAAAGCCCATCGTGGTACAAAAGGTCACCATTAGCCATAATGCGAACCGTTTTCGGGTCAGCCTTCTTTCCTACAACCGAGGAGGACTTGGGAGCATCTTTAGCAACATTCCTACCGCTTTCCTTAGGCATCCCCATGATGCTTTGGAAGAATAAAATTGCTGCTGCTGATACAAATACCGCTCCCAGCAGGACAAGGATAAAAGCACGGTTACTTCTTGCTGCTTGTCGCTTGATTTCAGATCTTTTCTCCATTTTGCCAACCTCCATATTACTTATATTTTATCATAAATTATCCTCCCAAGGGAATTAAAAAAGAGAGTGGGACAGAATGAACTGCACCCCAAAAGTTAGACAGAAAAAAATCTAACTTTGAACTGCACCCCAAAAGTTAGACAGAAAAAATCTAACTTTTGGGGTGTTTTAT
>ERZ772909.1436-NODE-1436-length-13118-cov-6.135268_pt1 | contig 13118 bp, 14 predicted proteins | sample MGYA00511137_ERZ772909 | MGnify/ENA primary metagenome ERZ772909 (study PRJEB29015, sample SAMEA2738095) | human oral metagenome | biome: human oral; feature: human-associated habitat; material: saliva | place: China | collected 2270 ... | reverse complement strand
TAAATCCAGAATATGGATATGAATTTAGCCATACCTTAGAAACTCAGATTAGAGGACAACTTAAAAATGGTCTTGCTATGATCGATTTTTATGAATCATGTGATAAAAGGAATAGATTATCGCGTTATGGAAATGACTATATTGCTACACTTTGCATGAAGCTATAATATTATGAAACTTACTTCAGGAGAATAGACCAAGAGAGTGTACACTCTCGAATTTTTATCTGACTTTTAAGTAATTCTAAAAGTGCAAGTTGGTGTTTTTACATCAACTTGTTTTTTATTCGTGAATTATTTCGCTTTATAAGGGTATATGCAAAATGGTATAATTAATATGGAAAAGTAACTATGAATTTATATTCTACAATCTTATTTTGAAAGTAAATAAGGAGAAAATTTATGGATAATACATTTATAAGATTAAAATTTTTTTTAGAAGATACAAACAATTTTGAAGAACTTTTAGAATCCGATACTCTTATATGGGTCGATCATAGAGAATATGATGAAGATATCATCTCTTATGTGAATGAAAAACTAGAAGATAAGATAAAAATAGTATTAAAAGATAATGGGAAACCTTATGGAGAAGATATTTATTTAAAACATAAAGATAAATCATTTATGATACCCTATAAGGAAAAAATGGATAGAGATACAACCATTAAATCTATAAATGAGTTTATTCAACCCAAGTATGAGATTCGTTTTTGTATTGAAAGTCTTGGGAATGATACTTTGGCATTTGTGGTATTAACTAAAGATTTATGGAAACAATTAGAAAATGAATTCGACAAAGAAAAAGTGAGCTATTATTTTGAAGAAATAAATTTCAAAAGCAAGATGTTTGATATGGATGTCGATACTATTTTTAAAATACGTGCTGAAAGATTAGGAATAGCGTAGAATGATAAATTTTTAAAGGAGTATATATGAATACAACAAAAGAATGGATTGAAAAATATGAAACAGTAAAACATTTATTAGTTGCCCCTATGAACTATGCAGAAGTTTTTGAAAAAAATGAAATTCATGGAAAAAAATTATTTGTTTTAGAAATGGGAGAAATCATATTTCCTACGGGAGAACTTTTGGTAAGAGATCCTTTGGTTTGGCTGAGTAGAGCAGAAAAACCTTACTTAACCAAAGTACCAAGAGGAAAGTATAGCATTGAAACTTTGGTAGCAGAAATCGAAGAAGAATACTATCGTTATGTACTTACAAGAGTAAAATTTAATGAAAATAAGCCTGTGATTTATTACGAAGCTTTAAAAGGTGATGAAAACCTAGAAGGTGTAGATAATGAAAGTATTTTTGGATTTACGGTTGATGCAGGATTGGCAACTATAGTTGATGTAGAAACAAGAGATAAATATTGTGATTTTGTAGAGAAGTGGTATAAAGAAAATACTGAAAAAAATATTTATAATGATTTTTTTGCAAAGGAATTTAAAGAAAATGCCATGAAAAATCCAAAATTTCAAAGAGAAGATGGAGACTGGATAAACTTTAAAATTCCTAATACAGATTTATCAATTCCTATGATTCAGTCTGGTTTTGGAGATGGACAGTATCCTGTATATTTTGGGTATGATGAAAAGGGAAATCTTTGTGATATTGTTTTAGAGTATATACCGATAAATTAATTTCAAAGGGGGATATATGAACTATTTATTAAATTACGGAGCATACTATTGACAATGATCATATTTTAGATATTGAATTTGAGGGCTTGTATGAAGATATTTTTGATGTAGGAATTGATGGCTAAAATTAACAAATAGTGTATTGGTGATAAATATTTTACTTAAAGAATATAATATTAAAAATATCGAAGCCTATATGAAAGTTAGGAGATAAAATGAAAAAATTTGATACAGAATACATTAGCAATAGAAAAGCGGATATAGAAGAAATTAAAGAGATTATAAAAAATCTGTTTACAGAAAATAGTGAGGAGTGGATATCTATCATTGACACTTCTAAGAAAAATCCTAACTATATTCAAGTTCATTCAGATATAGGAATACTCGATGATTTCAAACCTGTAGTGAAGTTTATTAAGTCTAATTTAAATTATGAAGCAAATGCTATAGATGAATTAGATTTTTACATAATAGAATATAGAAAATATGAACATAAAAAGAACTTTAAGCATTATCGAGCTTTCTTTGATAAATCAGAAACTATTATTTCTTATCTTGAAAAGTATTTAAACGATGAAGAAATTGATGCAGAAAAATGGATAGATGTAACAAGTGAATTTACAGAATAAATAAAAATTGTAATGAGGTAGAATATGGAAAAAATAAAACATGAATTTTTTGGAGAATTAGATTTAGTAAATGGATTAGACGAAGGTATGGGATTTAGTAACGATGTTGTTGTATTGTGGGAAGAAGAGGTAAATGGAATTAATACAACACTTTGGTATGGTAAACCAGCTAAAATCACAACAGAATTATTAGATAATTTTACGAAGTTTTTACAAAATTTTGATGAATATAACATAAAAGCTAGAAAAGTAATAGGAGAATATCTATTAGAAGATAATACATATATTACATTTCATAAAGAAGAATTAGAACTTGATTTACCAGAAGATGTAAATGAATTTGTACAATGTATGAAAGTTACGAATATTGGATTATGGACAGATGGAGAGAATGTAATGATTGTAGATTATATGATTTCTCCAGAAGAAAGTGATGAAATTTTAGCTGTTAAATTTGATGATAGTCTTGATATTATAGATATTTCTTGGGAAAGTTAAAATTTAAAATTAAAGGGTAACTATTAGAACATTTTGAAAATATGAAAGAATTCTATAAAAAAAATACTTGAACAAAACGGTAATGTTTTAGTTACGATTTATTAGTTATTAATAAACAAAATTAAAAAATTTGGTTGCCACTAGGGCGGAATTTTCACTATTAAAGTATAGGGGAAATTTCGCTCTTTTGTTTTGCGTAAAGATAGAACCTATTAATTCAAAAGAGTTGGAAGAGGAAAGCAAAATAACTATAAATCCAGAATATGGATATGAATTTAGCCATACCTTAGAAAGTCAGATTCGAGGACAACTTAAAAATGGTCTTGCTATGATCGATTTTTATGAATCTTGTGATAAAAGAAATAGATTAACCCGTTATGGAAATGACTATATAGCTACACTTTGTATGAAGCTATAATAGTTTCGAACATAGTTCAGGAGAATAGCCTAAAGAGTTAACAGTTAAAAATTCCAGTTTGTATAACTGAATATAAAGATTTGAGAAACAGTAAATCATAATAGATTTACTGTTTTTTGTTGGGCAATGTTCAAAAAATCGAAAATAGACATAGATGAAAAAGTTAAGATCTGTATAGAGCGGTTGCAAGAACATTCAAAGCAACTAGCACAGAGCAAGAACCAAGACCTTGAATTATAAAAGTATTAGTTATATTGATAAATGATACGAATAGTGATATACTAAGAATAGTGATATATAGAAAGGAAAGTAGAAGATGAGAGATAGTATATCAAGTGGAGCTTTAACTGAAACAACATTATTGGTTTTATTATCTTTATATAAGGAACTACATGGGTATGGAGTTAAGCTATTTATTGAAGAAAAAACCAATGGAAGAGTTGTTTTAGGAATGGGGACTCTATATGGAGCAATAAAGAATTTAGTTGAGAAAGGATGGATTGTTGAATCTTCAAGGGTAGATGGAAAAGTGAATTATATTATAACTGAATCAGGAAAAGAACAGGTTAAAAAAGAGGAAGACCGATTGTGTGAACTTCAATTATTGATAAAGAATATAAGGGGTGAAGAACATGAAGAAAATTAGATTTTTTTTGGATCCAATAAGTGAATTGGAAGTATGGTTAAATAAAATGGCTAAAAAAGGATATAGATTAAAAACAATAAATAATTTTATATATGATTTTGAAAAAACCGATAAGGATTATTCTTATTCAACACAATTTATAGGGACAAATTCTTCAAAGGAAAATAATGGCTATATACAAATGCTGAAAGAAAATGGAGTACGAGTATATAGAGCACCATTAAACCAAGGTAACATTGCTTTTGGGAAATTTAGACTCAGATTGTATGCACATGGAGATGGGAAAATAGCGAATTCTTTTCAAGGATATAATAAAGAAATATTAGTGGTAGAAAATGACGGAAAAGAACCACAAAAATTGTTGACAATTAAATCAGATTTGGCAGAGCAATATAAAGATATAAGGAATGCATATTTACAAGGGTTTATAATGTTGTTTACATTGTTTGCACGTTGTGTATATAAATTATACGATAGTAATTTTGAAGTATCCAAGATTGTTTTAAGTGGGCTTATCGGATTAGTTACATTGATAATTGCAATGATACTATTTAATGCACAAAAAAACTATAATAAATATAAAAAGGAGTCTGATTTGATAGATTGATATTTAATTTCTGATTATGATATAAAACAGTAAATCAAAAAAGGTTTACTGTTTTTTTTATTCAAATTTCAAAATAAAAAGGTTCTATAATTTATAGGGTTGATGGAGAAAATCCACCAACCCTATTTTAGTGTATACAAAAAGGGCTTCATCCCTTATATTAAAAGCGTCCAAACTATTTAAGAGGAGATGAAAACCCTATGACAAATATACATGATGTTGTGCTACAAATCAAAGATAAAAATGTAATCTGGGAAGATAAAGCGGAGGAAGTGTATTTTAAGAAGAAAAAAAGCCTATTTTTCTACGCTACTTATACGTATTGTCCTGATGCTTGTCCTAACTGTGGCTGTGAAAATCACGATAATTCTATTGTAAAAAATGGTACTCGTACTTCTCGCATTACTCTTAATCAAGTTTCTGGATTACCTGCCTTTCTTAAATTAAGAAAACAGCGCTTTTTCTGCCGTGAATGCTCCCATAGTTTTACTGCTGATACAACTAGTATTGTTGACCGTAATGGTTTTATTTCTAAAAATGTAAAGAATGAAATTAAAGTAAAAGCTTGTGATACAGTATCTGAAACCCATATTGCTAAAGAAATGAATGTTTCCGTTCATACTGTACGCAGAGTGGTCAATGAAACTGCTGATTCTCTTAGAATTAAGCCTTTAAATGAGTTACCTGAACATATGTGTTGGGATGAATTTAAATCGGTAGCTTCAGCTGAAGCTAGTATGAGTTTTGCTTATTGTGACGCTATGACTCATCAACTAGTTGATGTAGTTCAAGATAGAAAAATGGAGAATTTAGTTCGCTATTTCAATCAGTTCCCTCTAGAAACTCGACTAAATGTTAAAACAATTTCGATTGATATGTATGCTCCATACATCGAAGTCATTAAACGTTTATTCCCTAAGGCTAAAATTATTATTGATCCATTCCATATTATTCAAGCTTTAAACAGAGAATTAAACAAGACAAGAACAAGAAAAATGAATCAAATACGCCATAAAGACAGACGTCTTTATAATAAATTAAAACGTTACTGGAAACTAATATTAAAGAATAGAGATGAACTTCAATCATACAACTATAAATATTACAGATTATTCGATTGGTTAACACATTCTCAAGGAATTGTAGATTATTTATTACAAGAAGTTCCTACATTAAAAGCTGAATATGAAACAGTCCATCAACTAAGAGAAGCATTCCAAGAACGTGATTTCAATGAATTTAAAGAGGGATGATTGATTTGCTATGAATTAAAAAATTATTGGAGCAGATGTTTCGGATAATAGCGTTTTGGTAACATTATTAGATGGACGTTGTGGTTTAGTAGATATAAATTTAAAAAATGTAGTTATAGAGATTTTGGTTTGATAGTTTAAAAAAGAAATGCACTATGACTACTGATTTGAATGATAGTGTCTAATGAAAACATCCCCCCGCAAGAATTTCTTGTCGGGGGAATTTTCCATTTATCGAAACTTCTTATACTGTTCCTTCAACGCTTCTTCGAATTTTGAAGTTGGGTCTGGTTGGAAGTATTGTGTATGTTTCAGTGTATCCGGTAAGTATTGTTGTTTTACCCAGTGATTTGGATAGTTATGTGGGTATTGATAATTCAGTCCTCTTCCTAGTTTTTGGGCTCCTTGATAATGTGCATCTTGTAAGTGGGAAGGGATGTTTCCTGATTTCCCTTGTCTAACATCTGAGAGTGCTGCATCAATGGAGAGAATTGCTGTATTTGATTTAGGGGAGAGGGCTAATTCAATTACTGCATTCGCAAGTGGGATTCTTGCTTCGGGTAAGCCAAGTTTTTCCGCAGCTTGTACGGCTAATACGGCTCGACTTGCTCCTGCTGGATTTGCTAATCCGATATCTTCATAAGCAATGACTAATAATCGTCTAATTAATGTAATGAGTTCGCCTGCTTCGATGAGTCTTGCCATATAGTGAAGTGCTGCATCTACATCACTTCCTCGAATCGATTTTTGGAAAGCGGAGATGACATCATAATGTTGATCTCCGTTTTTATCATGGGCGAAGACTTTTCTTTGTAGACAGTTTCCTGCGATTTCTTCTGTGATAATAATTTTTCCGTCTTCATTTTCTGGGGTAGATTTCACGGCTAATTCTAAAGCGTTTAGTGAACTTCTGACATCTCCATTTGAAAAATGCGTCAATGTATGCATCGCTCCGTCTGTGATTTCTACATCATATTGTCCTAATCCCTTTGTTTCATCGGTTAATGCACGGTTGAGTGCTTGATGAATTTCTTCTGGTGTAAGTGGGATGAGTTCAAAAATTTGTGTACGACTGCGAATGGCTGGGTTAATGGCAATATATGGATTTTCAGTAGTGGCTCCTATTAAAATGACACGTCCATTTTCTAAGTGTGGAAGAAGGAAATCTTGTTTTGGTTTGTCTAAGCGGTGGATTTCATCTAGTAAGAGAATGACGGTTCCGCTCATTTTAGCTTCTTCAATGACAATTTGTAATTCTTTTTTTGTATCTGTGGCGGCATTTAATGTTCGAAAGGCATACTTTGTCGTTCCTGCAATGGCACTGGCAATACTAGTTTTTCCAATTCCAGGAGGGCCATATAATATCATAGAAGAGAGTTGTTTAGCAGCAATCATTCGAGCAATTATTTTTCCAGGTGCTACTAAATGTTGTTGTCCGACAACTTCTTCTAAGCAAGTGGGTCTCATACGGTATGCTAATGGTTGATTTTTCATAATTCTCCTCACTTTCTGTAATTCTATTCTAGCATAGTTTAAATACTGACGTGAGTCAAAAATATTTACCTTATTTTGAAAAATATACTATACTAGTAAGAGTAGAAATTGATAGATGTAAAATTTTATCCAAGAGAAAGGACGATAGCGTTGCATTATTTAGATTATGCTGCCACTACACCAGTTGTAGAGGAAGTAAAAAAGGTAATTTTTGATGAAATGGCATATTTTGGCAATCCTTCTAGTGTTTACCAAATTGGTCGTACTCAAAAACAAAAGATTCAAGCAACTAAAAAAGATATATTACAAGAACTACATGCTGCAATGAATGATTCCATTATTTTTACTGGCTCAGGTTCAGAAGCGAATAATTTAGTTTTTGAAACCATTTGTCAGCACTTTGCAGAAGAAAAAGGGGAAATTATTATTTCAGGAATCGAGCATCCATCGGTTAAAAAATCTGCTACTCATGCTGAACAATTAGGATTCACCATTATTGCGTTAGTTCCTGATGAGTCTGGTTGTATTTCTGTTAAACAAGTGGAAGAAGCTTTAACGGAGAAGACACGTTTAGTATCGATTATGACGGTTAATAATGAAACTGGGGCGTATCAACCAATTCATGAAATCGGCGATTTATTAGTCGAACATCCTGCTTATTTCCATACAGATGCAGTTCAGGCATTTGCCCAAGAAGAAATAGATGTAGCGGCTTCTCATATTGATTATTTATCTGCTTCAGGGCATAAAATTCATGCGCCAAAAGGAATTGGATTTTTATATAGGAAAAAAGAAGCTCCAATTCATGCACTCATTAAAGGTGGCGGACAAGAACAAGGATGGAGAGCAGGAACTGAAAATGTTCCGTACATTGTTGGTTTCCAAAAAGCTCTTTCATTAGCCGTTCAAACTAGAAATGACAAGAAGAACAGATATCTTGAATTATCAAAGTATTTACAAGACCAATTAACGGCTCGTCAAATTCCTTTTGAAATCAATGGGGATGAATCGAGAAAGAGTCCTCATATTTGTAATGTGTGGTTAAAAGGAATTCCTGCAAGTCAAACCTTAATTATGTGTGATTTACATCAAGTAGCTGTTTCAGCGGGTTCTGCTTGTTCTGCAGGAAGTTTAGAACCGAGTCCTGTATTATCACTTATGTATCCTCAGAATAAAAATAGAGTAGTAGAATCCGTTCGTATATCCTTTGGTGGTGACACGACTACGGAAGATATTGATGTATTTATTTCCTCAATATCCTCGATTAAACGACCATAGTATGCTAAACTAGAAGAAAGTGATGAAAGGAAGTGTTCATATGGCATTTACTCAAACAGCAACATTAAAAAATTCAAATCATGTTTATCAAGTATCTCCAACGGTAAAAGGATATACATTAAGAGATAACGGATTTGTCGAAACAAAATCAGGGAACTTTCAATTAATTCGCAGTTTAGATGACTTAGTAGTTGGACATCGTGGATTAAAATTAAAAGTTTCAGTGGATAAAGCAATGAAACAATTAAAAATTTCAACAACAACAAAAGATGGACTACAAACTGTTCAATTATATGGAAATGAAAAAAATGCATATGCAATCGAAAAATTAGAATTTATTCTTGAAGGTTTAGTAGAACGTGGTGTATTAGAAGAAATATAAAAAACGAGACAGAGTTTACTCTGTCTCGTTTCTATAGATAGCACGGGAAGGTATTCCGATCACTATTGTTGATCTTCTTCGTGAGGGAGTGGCTTAAACTGCGCCACGAAGCTTAAAGTATCGCCAAAATAAAGATTTTCGCCTGGGATCTCATAGAGTTCCTGCATGCGTTTACTTAAAGAGTATGGAAGATTCGTAGAATCTTTTTCATACTTCGTTAAAGTATCTTTATTAATTTTTAGGTATTTGGCGGCTTCTAAGAGTGTCAAATTACGATTAACCCGCGCTGCTCGTAAAGATATTATCATACACTTATGCCCCCCTTTTACCAATATTAATTGTAGTGAAAATAAAATTATTTGTCAAATGGATGAAAGGCAAAAAATCCTATCGTTATCGCCTTTAAGAAGATTTTGAGTAAATTTTTTTGAAAAAATTTTTAGAAAGTGTTATAAAAATGATACAGCGACCTCAAATCGTTAAAACAGAGAAAAAATAGAAATGATGGTGAATGAATGAATAAGGAAAATATCCGAGTAATTGTCGGAATGAGTGGTGGAGTTGATTCTTCCGTAACTGCTCTTTTATTAAAACAAGCTGGCTATGATGTCATCGGGATCTTTATGAAGAACTGGGATGATACAGATGAAAATGGTGTATGTACATCAACAGAAGATTATAAAGATGTGGCAGCAGTAGCTGAACAAATTGGGATTCCGTATTATTCTGTTAATTTTGAAAAGGAATATTGGGATCGTGTATTTGAATATTTCTTAAAAGAATATCGATTAGGTAGAACTCCTAATCCGGATGTGATGTGTAATAAGGAAGTAAAATTCCAAGCATTCTTAGAATATGCGCTACAATTAGGAGCAGACTATGTAGCAATGGGACATTATGCTCGTGTAGAAAAAGACGAAAATGGAGTAGTTCGTTTATTACGTGGAGTGGATAATAATAAAGATCAAACGTATTTCTTAAGTCAATTAAATCAGCAACAATTATCAAAAGCAATGTTTCCAATTGGACATTTAGAGAAAAAAGAAGTGCGTAAAATTGCAGAAGAATTTAACTTGGCGACTGCTAAGAAAAAAGATTCAACTGGTGTATGTTTTATTGGAGAGAGAAACTTCAATGAATTCTTGTCTCATTATTTACCAGCTAAACCTGGTAAAATGGTAACATTAGATGGTGAGGTTAAAGGAGACCATGCTGGATTAATGTATTACACAATTGGACAACGTCAAGGATTAGGAATCGGTGGCGGTGGTAAAACTAATGATCCATGGTTTGTTATCGGTAAAGATTTAAGCACCAATACACTTTATGTTGGACAAGGATTCCATCATCCAAATCTGTATTCTGATTCATTATTTGCGACAGATTTGCAATTTAATACAGATGAAGAAAAACCAAATGAATTTGAATGTACGGCGAAATTTAGATACCGTCAACAAGATACAAAAGTTAAAGTTGTATTCCAAGAAGACGACAAGACAAAAGCTATGGTATACTTTGATGAGCCAGTACGTGCGATTACACCTGGACAAGCAGTTGTATTTTATGATGGAGACATCTGCTTAGGCGGAGGTATTATTGATAAAGCATATATGGAAGGAAACGAACGACAATACGTTTAACAATAGATAGAAAAGAGGGAAGTCATGAGTGAAGAATACATTGTAGGAGAAGTTTTAGCGACATTTTTTGAAAATCCGCAAAATTTTTACAAAGTATTATTAATTCGAGTGCAAGAAAGTAGTTTACAACTAAACTCAGATGAGATTGTTGTAACAGGAATTATTGGCACAATTCATGATAATTCCCCCTATCGTTTTAATGGGAAAATTGTTTCGCATCCAAAATACGGGCAACAATTTTCTGTCTTAAGCTATCAACAACATCAACCTACTGGAAAAAAAGGACTTATTGCATATTTTTCTAGTGGACGATTTCCAGGAATTGGAGAAAAAACCGCTGAAAAAATCGTAGACTGTTTAGGAGAAAATGCAATTGAGCAAATTATTCAAGACGAGGATTGTTTAAAAAATGTTCCAGGATTATCGACAAAGAAATGTGAAAGTATTCGTAGCATTATTATCGAAAATCAAGGGACAGAGCGTATTTTATTTGAATTGACGAATATGGGATTTACTCCAGTATTTGCTCAGAAAATTATGATGCTCTATAAAGAGAAAACAATGGATATTATTAAAGAAGATCCATATGTGTTATTACAGTCTATTGAAGGACTTGGTTTTAGAAGAATTGATGCCATTGCGCAACAATTAGAGATTGCAGCAGATAGTTTATATCGTATTAAAGGTGCCGTTTATGTAGTCGTAAGAGATTTATCCTATCAAGAAGGGCATACGTATTTAATTGATAAAGAAGTAGTTCTTGCAGCTCAAAAATTATTAGAACAAACTCGTTCGTTTTTAATTGAACCAGATCAAATTGTGAATGCGTTAAATGAATTAATTCGAGAAGGAATTATTATTTCTGAAGATAATCATTTATCATTAGCTTCGTTATATTATGCTGAAATTGGAATTGTTAATGCGATTCATCATCGTTTAGAACTTTCAAAGAAATCTCTGTATTCAGAAGGAGAGATTGAAGAAGCTATTCAACATGTGCAAAAGAAATTTGGCATCATCTATGATACGTCTCAAAAACAGGCGCTCATTAAAATTATGCAAGAATCCTTGTTTATTTTAACTGGAGGGCCTGGTACAGGGAAAACAACGATTATTAATGGTGTTGTAGAAATGTATCGCTATCTAGAAGACATTGAATTAAATTCTGATGCCATTCAATTAGCGGCTCCAACTGGAAGAGCTGCAAAACGAATGAATGAGTTAACCGGAATTTCTGCTTCTACCATTCATCGAATGTTAGGGCTTTCTGCAGAAGAAAATTCTGAATTTGAAAGTGACGATTCAGACGATAATCGTTCATTAGACTGTGACTTTTTAATTATTGATGAGATGTCGATGGTCGATACTTGGTTAATGAATCGCTTGCTTCGTGCAACTCCGGCGAAAACGAAGATGTTATTTGTAGGAGATAAAAATCAATTGCCTTCTGTAGGACCGGGGCAAGTGCTAACAGATTTACTATTATCGAATCAGATTCCATCTATTGAATTAACGCATATTCATCGACAAAAAGATTCTTCAAGTATTGTTCCATTAGCACATTCCATTAAAGATGGGCATTTGCCAATGGATTTTACTCAAAACCAACCAGACCGTACCTTTATTCCATGCCGTTCGACTCAGGTTTTAGATGTGATTGAACAAATTGTGGTGAAAGCTATTAAAAAAGGTTATCAGAAGAAAGATATTCAAGTGCTTGCTCCAATGTATAAAGGAGAAGCTGGTATTCATGAAATTAATAAAATGATGCAAAATATTTTAAATCCAAAAATTGGAAATTCTGTTCGTGAAATTGAATCATTTGACCGAGTATTCCGTGTTGGGGATAAAGTATTACAGTTAGTGAATGTAGCAGAAGAAAATATTTATAATGGAGATATTGGTGAAATTACTGCGATTATATTTGCCAAAGAAAATGAAGATCAAGTGGATAAAATCTATGTCTCCTTTGATCATGTAGAAGTAGAATATAAACGCAATGACTTTATTCAATTGACGCATGCTTATTGTTGTTCGATTCATAAAGCACAAGGTAGTGAATTTCAAATGGTGATTTTACCAATGGTAGGTCAATACCAACGAATGTTGCAGAGAAATTTACTTTATACGGCAGTGACAAGAAGTAAGAAATTCTTAATTATGTGTGGGCAATATGAAGCATTCCAAGAAGCGGCGAATCGTCAAAGTGCCAGACGTCAAACGTGCTTAAAAGATTTATTAGTAGGAAATAGTTTTGAAAGTTTTACGATTGAGGAAGAGAGTCATGAGATTGATTCAGTAGAATCTTTAGAAAATACGAAAGAATTGAATACGGATCTACAACGTAAACAACAAAGGGTTATTGAAAAAAGTACCGTTGCAGAAGAAACAGAAACCTACTCTGTAACTTCCAAGAAAGTTGTTGCACCAGAGAAGAAATCCTTTATTTTAACAATGGAATTAATCAATTTTTGTGAAATTGATCCAATGATTGGGATGGAAGGGGTAACTCCTTATGATTTTATATAAAAAAATATAGTATTTTGTCCTCGTATCGTATACAATAAGACCGAGGTGAAAGTTATGGAAAACCAAAAACATTTTTTAGTGTCAGCAGATGCTGTG
>ERZ772909.1433-NODE-1433-length-13145-cov-27.047594_pt1 | contig 13145 bp, 9 predicted proteins | sample MGYA00511137_ERZ772909 | MGnify/ENA primary metagenome ERZ772909 (study PRJEB29015, sample SAMEA2738095) | human oral metagenome | biome: human oral; feature: human-associated habitat; material: saliva | place: China | collected 2270 ... | reverse complement strand
TATGCGATTCTCAGAGCGTTTGAAAATCGCAATTTTCAGACGGTTTTGTAAGAAATTCCCTCGTTTTCGCGAAACAACACGTCATTTATGATAAAACGACACGTTGTTCGTGCGATTTTAAGGGACATTTTTCGGATTATGTCCGACGGAATTTATTTTTCTTCCCACGTGATTTTGAATACGTCCGACGGAATTTTATTTCCGTCGGAGAAAATCGGGGAAATTTCCGAGAAATTCGGGAAAAACTCGGAGAAAATCAAGAAAAGGTCGGAGAATGTCGAGAAAAGTTTGAGAATCCGTCCAGGATTTGTCGGAGGAATGATTTTGAACTCTCGAAGAAAACACTCTTTTCTTCCTAGTTTATTCCAAATGCTGACCAAAATTCGCCCTGCATTTTAACACTATTCGAAGCGTTTTCTCTTAATAAATCATTATATAGAGGAGTATTGGAGTTGGATAAAGGCGATGTGGATATGATTACACGCATCGACAATTTATTCGGCAAGGTTCAATACTGATTATGTTAGGCGGCATCATTACTAGAACCGTAGATTATTGTTTTGGGGCGAGTGGAAGGTAGAGAAATTGCATTTTATTTGCACCGAATGTTGCCCTTACTGGCTTGGCGTTTTGATGCACAACAAGGAAAAACGGAGGAAAGTCTTGACAATTCCACAGAAAATGCTTATCTTCGCGAATAAACCAACAAAATATAGTAATTGCCTATCGAAACATCTTTACGCATCTACCACAACATAAACATCATTAGTTATGGAAACTTACAAAATGATGACCGACCAAACACTGGTGGGTTTATATATGATGGGATGCAACGAAGCTTTCGATTGCTTGCTCGAGCGATACAAAGATAGAATATTTCACTACATTCTCGCTCAAGTTCATCAAGAAGATTTGGCCAATGATCTCTTTCAAGAAACATTCGTCAAGGTTATTCTCAACTTACAACAAGGCAAATACTCAGACTCTGGCAAATTCTATTGTTGGGTCACACGCATTGCGCACAATCTCATCATAGACTATTTTAGACGAGGAACAGAACAAAGAATATCTTCATACGACAATGATACAGAGCATTGGGAACATCTTGCTGTTGCAGAAACGGAAGATGCCGAGGAATATGAAGTTCTACTCAATAGTCTAGGCGATTTAGTTGATTTGTTGCCTCTCGAACAACAGGAAGTTGTAAAGTTGCGCTATTTTCAAGACTATTCTTTCAAAGAAATAGCCAGTAAAACAGGCGTAAGCATCAACACTTCTCTCGGGAGAATGCGTTATGCGTTGATGAACCTGCGCAAAATAGCTCAAACCCAACAAATCATCTGGGAATGAACCTTGATGACCAGTATTGGACTTGGCAACAATGCTAAAACATTTACTTAGTCCTAGCATGAGGATTAGTTTTCTCTAAATTTCATTCCGATATGAGATACTAAAAAGGTCATAGGCACGTTATAAGGGTACGCTATATCTACTCTTATTACGTGCCTATGATTGATTCTACATCGCAACATTCTTCTCAACCTCGTTCAACAACGCTCGAACATCTCAAACAATTTGCGAGAGAATGTACATACTTGGCTCAAAACACGCCAAATGCTCCCGACATTTTTGCGCAACTAGCAAACTTTCAACGCAACACTTGCTAAAACAACGCCACAAAATCCCTACTCTATTTTTATATGAAAAAAATTCTACTCCTTGGTTCTGGAGAACTTGGCAAAGAGTTCACCATCGCAGCGCAACGCCTAGGACAACACATCATTGCTTGTGACAACTATCCTGGTGCACCTGCCATGCAAGTGGCGGACGAATTTGAAGTTTTCTCAATGCTAGACGGTGATGCGCTCGATGCAGTAGTAGCTAAGCACAAGCCCGATGTTATCATTAGTGAGATTGAAGCCATCCGCACCGAACGCTTATACGATTATGAGAAACAAGGAGTTAGAGTTGCGCCTTCAGCACGAGCCGTGAACTTCACAATGAATCGCAAAGCTATTCGCGACTTAGCTGCAAAAGACTTAGGACTAAAAACGGCTAAATACTTTTATGCCACTACGCTGGAGGAATTACAAAAGGCAGCCGATAGCATTGGCTATCCTTGTATCGTAAAGCCGCTGATGTCATCAAGTGGTAAAGGACAAACGCTTGTAAAAGGTCGAGAGGACGTTGCTGGTGCTTTTGACTACGGAATGGCAGGAAGTCGTGGCGATGTAAAAGAATTGATTGTTGAAGAATTCATTCAATTTGACTACGAAATAACGCTTCTCACCGTTACACAAGACAACGGCAACACGCTCTTTTGCCCTCCCATCGGACATGTGCAAAAAGGCGGAGATTATCAAGAAAGTTTTCAGCCAGTTGTTATGTCGTCTGCACATTTGAAAGAAGCACAACGCATGGCCAAAGCTATCACAGAAGCCCTTACCGGTGCAGGACTTTGGGGCGTGGAGTTCTTCATCAGCGAAAAGAATGGAGTTTACTTCAGCGAGCTCTCACCTCGTCCCCACGACACAGGAATGGTGACCCTGGCAGGTACGCAAAACTTCAATGAATTTGAATTGCATTGTCGCGCTGCCCTAGGTTTACCCATTCCGTTAGTGAAAACTCTACGTCAGGGAGCAAGCGCAGTCATCTTAGCCAAAGACGCATCCAACACTCCTCCTCTTTATAAAGGACTTGAACTCACTTGCGAAGAAGATGCCGATTTGCGCATCTTTGGAAAGCCGACCACGCGCCCCAATCGACGCATGGGAGTGGTGGTAGTGAGTGGTGAGATGACAGAAAATCTCGATGACATTCGCAACAAAGCCAAACGATTAGCAGGCTATGTAGAAGTAGTCACTGCAACTCCAAACGACTAGTCCGATATATCAGCAACTCCGAGCAGTATTTTAACGAATTTACTTGCGTGGATGTTGTTGCAAGGCAGTGTTTTTCCCGAAAAGTGGCCGCACCTCAAACAAAATGTTTGTGATGCGGCCACTTTTATAACTGTATGCTTAATGGCTATCGCGTTTATTCTGCACCAATATAGACAGGGCGGATGCAATTTCCTTTTGTTCCATCATCTCCCTGGTCTATGCCATACACCCCATCACGATCAGCAGAGATGAAATATCCCCAACTGTCTTGGTCTTCCCAAACTTTACCCACCCAATAGTAGGCACCATATCCCACATTTCTCAACTCACCTTTTTCGTAGCGTGAGCCAGCACTAGGGAAAAAGACTCCTTTTGCGATGTCTTCTTCTGTCAATGGTTTAGCAGAGCGTAGATTACGTTCGGGCACTCCATTAGCAGGATTAGTTGCGAGAAAACCATAGATTTTCATACCATTAGTTTCCACATATCCATACTGCCATGATGCGTCATTGAGGAGTGCAATCGATTCCTTGCGAGAAGGCAAACGATATTTCCCTTTTGTTGCCCAAAAAGCCAAATCACCAAAAGCAGCTTTCTCAAAATCTGTAGTTGCGTTCTGCATCTTTGCATCCGTGAACAGCTTGCCTTCAAAACTTGTATTTGCTGTTCCACCATGAGTTTCGTCAATGGCCAAAGCATTTGCACCAACCACTCCCATATTAAAGTGGTCTACCTGATCAGCTGCTTGTGGGGTTTTACTGCGACTGCCTTCTCTACTAACACCTGACACAGGATTAAAATAATCCCATTGATTGGCGGCAATTTTCCAGACACCTTTGTCGTATTGCAAATTGCCCGTTGCCCATTTCACTCCAGCAACTTCCACAAATTGGGGAGCAGAGGGCTGTGGAGTGGGGGTTCCGTTTTCATCAACGGTGATTTCTTTGATGCTTTCCATAGGAAAAGCAAGCACCGTTCCGTCTGTTTTCACCACTTTCACGGTGTAGGTTTGCGCTTGCATGCTAATAGCCATACAAGCAACAATGAGAGAGAGTAGAAATTTCTTCATAGTTTTAATGTTATTGTTAGATTGTTACTGAGTAATGCTCTGCAAAGAGATTTTATTTCGTAAAGATGTAGTCACCCAAGCCAGGATAAGTGCAGATGAAACCAAAGTTCAGTCCTTATTCACCTTTAATATGAGGTATTCATTGTTTCTGGCACACAAATATAGAAATCCGAACGTCCTAATTGTACTTCGTCTAATGCCTCTACAGACTCTTGTCGCACAGCAGTGACGAGAGCGATGCGAAGTTGTGGACAATAGCGCAACAGTTGTTCAATGATTCCTTTGCGAAAATCCGTGTGGTAACTTCCATTGAAATGAATAAAGTGAGTATTGGGTTGCCAATTTTGCGCAATACTCCAAGCCATGGCTGCATCTTTCAGCGCTTGCGCTTCCACATAATGTCCTTTTCCTGAATGCTGCACCATTGCTCCCATCACTTCAAATGCCTTTTCAGCAGTGGAATCTCGTTCCACGTAGATGGGTAAGGGAGGAAGATAAGCACGTGAGGCACGCGATAGGCTATCTAACCATGTAAGTCCATGCTCCTTCACCGCGTTGGCATAACGACGAGGCACGTTTGTCGCAATAAAGGGCAAATGATTGTCGTAGGCAATAGAGAGTAAAGGCGCATAATCCGTAGAATGATTAGGCCACAAACGACATTCCGCTTCAAATTGTTCGCCAGAAATGCGACGTTGCAAGTATTCATCAAGAATGAGTTGGTTGTCGGACTCAAACATTTCAGCCCCCACCATAACTTCTTTCCCAAAGCGATCAACCAAAGTTTGAAGCACATTTTGCTCCATCCAGTGCGTGATAGGGCAATTGTGCATTTCTCCAAAGAAAACAACATCAGCGCGTGATAGGCTGTCCATCATCGCAGCGTAAGATGTAGGTTTTCCACTGTGGTCAAATAGTGCATAGGCTTGAGGTTGTTGGGCATACGCGCCACAAACCAAGAGAAAGGTGAGCAGAAATAATAGTTTACGCATATAATATAGGTAAAGAAATCTGTTTAATTTGAGAATAGAAGACATCACTCGGCAAGAAAGAGCCAATGCCTCTGTTTGACGAGCGTTTGAAAACCACGTTGCACGTCTTCGGGACGTATGCTCTCTAGGATTTCTTCATAGCGGTTGAAATCCTCTAAGCTTTCTCGATTTTTAATCAAGCGTTCTATAGCCATGCGCCATGCAGAAGCATCATCGGGAGCAAGTTCATCATTTTTGGCAATGAGGAAAGGCCGTTTCAGTTGAGCTAATTCTGCATCACTTAAAGGCACTTGCTGCAAATCCTTCTCGATGCGAGTCAAAATCTCCTGGATTTTCTTTCGTTGATGAGGAGCAGCTGTCAAACTAACGTCCATCAAGAAGTGAGACCAAGGCGAAGCGTCATAGAACAGAGAAACATAAGGCGAATAAACAAGGCCTTCTTTCTCTCGAACAATCTGAATGACTCGTTGTCGAAGCGCATCTCGCATCAATTTCAAAATGAGCGATTGACGCAAACCAGGTTCATATTGACCACTCCAAAGTCTTTCGATGTGTAGCAAGTCTGTCTTTTCATTTGTATTATCAGGCAATTTCAGCCAAGACTCTGCTGCCTGACTAGGAGATGTCCAAGACGTTGTTGTCTCAAACGAAGGTTTCGCTTCTGGGATTTGGCTGAAAGCTGCAGCGATGTGCTTCAATTCTTCTTTTGCATCAAAGGTACCTGTCACAATAATGGTTGTTTGCTTCGTTGCTCCATATAAACGATGATAAAATTCAGCAATGTCATCCAACTTCATTTGCTTTAACTCCAAAGAGTCTGGCTCTTTTGTGGCAAAAGGTAGCATATGTCCAGCCCATTCATCAATCTTTTGGTTGAGCAAATGCTCTGGCGAGCGATGCAACATACGCGACAATGTGGTTTCTTTCCCTTGTTGCTGGAGCAGTTCTTTGCGAACATCTTCAAAATCTTTGTAGCGTAGTTCAGGATAAAGCCATTTTTCGCGCAAGAAATTGTAGAACAATCGACTATGCTTTGTAGCTGTCTGTCCCAAAAATCCGTGCCAATGATGCTCCATTGAAGTAATCAACGTGATGCCGTGCGACATTTGGAAATCGGGCAAGGCTTCGACCGGGAGAGTTCTTGTACCACCCATATCCATATATCCCGCTGCTCCTTCCAAAAGGTTGTATTTGTCAATGGGGATATTGGCTGTACCTTGAGGAGCAACGACACTGATGTACATCAGACTATCAGCGGAGGGAGTGGGTTTAAGCACAACGCGTAAGCAATTTTTCAAACGCGCATCAAGAATATTGAGGTTTGAATAAGACTTCTGCTCGACAATCATTCGCTCATCATAGTCAGGAAAGGTGGAAATTTCTTTCGGAATTGACACTTCTGCTGTTGTTTCCTCCTCTACCTCTTTATAGATATAGCGAGGACTACGGACGCGAGTTCCTTTTCTCCACACCCATTCCCAAAGTTTGCTGCGCTCTGCTTCTGACTCTGACGTATTGGGCTTATGATTTGTCCGAACGGCCACAAGCAAAGTTTGTTCTGCAGAGTGCATCCAGCGTTTGAGCATACGTTGCAAATCGGCACTTGTCGTTTCACTTATGCCTTCTATCAACTGTTGCCACTGCAGGGAGTCTGAAAAATAACGATCACCAACAACAGCATAGTCAATGAAATCATCGCACCAAACTGCAGTACTCCGCAAACGCGTGGGATTTCTCTGCTGCAAATCAGCTATAAAATGCCGTTTTGCACTCCGCAATTCAGGATTGCACCAACCGTCGGTCGCCATTTGTTGAAAAGCTGTCACGATTTGTCGAACACTATCGCGCAAACTCACTTCGTCTTTGGCTACAACATTGGTGGTGAAATGATTGATATGCCCTAAATACCATGCATCACTCAAAGAATTGCGCATTCCCAAAGCACGCAGTCTTCGTTCTGCCAACAGCAGCAACAATTTTCCACGCTGAATTTCCAAGGCGTCCCCCATTGTTCGATGAGGATTTACACGATGAGGCACGATGATATCGGCAGAGGTATTTGAAAGCAATTCGTCGTGCACCACCATCACTTGTCCACCTTTTTCATATTGAAAGGGAGGAATAGATTTAGAACTTGACTTACGGGGAATTCCTCCAAATGTTTCTTTGACCTTTGCTTGTAGTTTGTTGGCATCAATAGCGCCAACAACGATGAGTGTAGCTCTATTTGGACTGTACCATTGCGCATAAAATTGTCGCAAACTCTCGGGCGTTGTTGCAGCAATCTCATCGGGTGTTCCAATGGGAAGCCGGCTATACACTCCTCCACCGTGTTTCAAAGAAAAGAAGTCGTCATTTGTAGTGTATGCTCTGATTTCTTCTTGAATAATACCCTTTTCTTGCTCTACTCTTTGGGGGAGAATGCTGATTTTGTCTAACCACTCTGCCACCATCGGTAAAGACTGTTCTAGCAAAGCCATATCTTGAGGCTGAGAAGGCACAGCGGTTTGAAAAACAGTACGATCATACCCTGTCATTGCGTTGATGTCTTGCCCAAATTTCATTCCATTTTGCTCCCAAAAGTCCACCATTGTGCGGTTGGGATAGGAGTGCGTTCCTCCAAAAGCCAAATGCTCTAGGAAATGTGCGTGCCCTTCTTGTCCCAATGCTTCAGCAGCAGAACCGACATTGAGAACCAAACGAATTTCTGCCCGTCCTGAAGGTTGGGCATTCGGCAACAACATATATCTCAAACCATTGGGTAGTGTTCCCGTCACAAGTGCTTTAGGTAAAGACACCAAGGTACGCGAATTGAAAGGAACACTGCACCACCCCATCTGACTCCCTATTGCCCAGAGCGCAAAACTGAAGGTCAAACAGAGAAAACGAGAAGAGGATAAGCAATGAAAAATTGAGTAGCGAGGAATCAACATAACAAACCATCAATAATAGAGCGCAGACATTTTTCAGCACGACACGAGTGTTAGACGCTCTGTAGAATACAAAGGCGAGTTCAAAGCCCTAATTGTGGCTATGTCGTAAAGTTACCCATACACACAGCCACAAATTAAGACAAAGAGAAAAACTATTCGTAGTCTACATAGCAACGAGTGTAGCCCATTGAACCAGCATCGAAAGAGAATTCAAAATGTAGTTTTCCTGTTTTGAAATCTACGCTAGCCTTAGGAGCTACGAAGTTTTTTGGTTCATCATAATCATCCTTTTCTGGTGAAGACGTATTGAGATAATGCAAAGGATTAGGCGTTCCATCTTGTTCACTCTTCGTGATTTCTGCCAATTCTTCCCAACGTTCCAACTTCTCTTCTTGGACAATCTGTTGGGCTTTTTCGAAAGTTGAGAAGTGATACATGAAAGGAATGCGACGTGTGGAATCCCCCAAAGAGTATTTAGCATCGGCAATGAAGTTTATTGAAGCACTCTCTCCTGATTTAACGTTATCGAAAGTCAATCCATCGAGTGTCACATCGAATTCACCGAAAGAATCCTTGCTCCAATGTAGGATTTCCATTACCTTCTTATAGTTATCTCCAGCGTTTTCACCATACCAAAACTCGTCATTGCCAACAGTGAGCATATACAAGAGATAACGCTGATAATTCGTAAGTCCTAGGGGATTGTACGTCATTTTCAGCACTGGTTTCTCTGGGGTAGACTTTTCGCTCAGCGTAATGATGGTGTAGTCTTCCAAATCGCGTTCAAAAGGTTGGGTAAACGCTTGTGCATTCTCATAACCAGGGAAATATAAACGCGCATGGAGTTTCTTTACTCCCAATACTTTGGTGAGATCAACACCTAAATTTTCTTTGTAACCTTTGATAAGTTGCTGCTGCACCTCTGTTAGTTGTGGCGCATCAAGGGTACGTACAACAACACTATCTAAATTGGTCAAAGGATATTTCTCAGTACCAACTGTAAGCTCTCCATTGTTTATGGTCATTGGCTGGGATTTCAATACAGAAAAATCCCACATCTTGCTGGAAGTTGGTGTATAAGCGCCAAGTGTTTGCGCAGAAACTGCACCTACTCCGCATAGCAGCATCATGACTGCTAGAACTCTACGCTTCATCGTACAAAGATTTTGGTAGACTTATCCTTCACGCGGAGCACATACAAGCCACTTGCTGGCACACTGCCCAATGTTTCAAACTGCGCATTACGCTGCACGTGAGTAGCCACTAGTTGCCCATTGAGCGAATAGAGTGCAGAAACGGTGCCAACAGGAGCATTCACCAAGACTTCTTGGCCTTGTACTTCCCACAAAGCGCGTTGTTGAATGGGAGCAATGCCTGTGGGCAAAACAGTAAATTGTAGCGAACCAAAATTTGCCAATGCAAAACTCTCGGTAGTGCCGTTTTGGGTGAAATGCACTTTCCCATCTGAGAAAGTAATCTTTAGATGCTTTGCAGAGAAGGATTTGATTTCTTTGCTGCCATCAAACAATTTGATAGCACCTTCTTCGGATTTGTGTTCGTCACTAACCGTTTGTGCCAAAGCTGGCACAGTGGCTAACAACAAGAACAATGCTGTGTAGAATTTTTTCATATCGTAATTATTGAAGTGATTTGTGATGAATGGACTACAAGGTTCCGCAAACAATGAATAGATTTACAGAACTATTCTTCCAAACAACTGATATTCTTATTTTGACATTAAAGTCTAATCTGTTCAGTTTCTATTGACCAATTGGGGTTAAAGTAATTATTCTCCTAATCTTAAGCGAGGCCAACCGAAATTTTGGCTCGCGCGATCATTATATAAGTATTCGCCTTTAGGAATAGGGAGATTCCAACGATAATCATTGGGAGAAATTAGGGCTTTATGCGACAAACCTTTCGTCCAATTGCGAAGAAGCGTTTGTCGATAGCGTTTCAAATCGAAAAAGCGTTCGCCTTCTCCAAGAAACTCTAACTGTTTCTCTTGCAAAATAGCCGACAACAGAGCGTCTCCTTCTAAATTGCTGGCTAACAATGTGGCTTCACGCTGACCCAAATAGTCATTCATTGTGGCAATGGCTTCCGTAGATTTTCCTTGATGTGCCAAAGCCTCAGCTAAGATAAAGTAAGCACCGGCTGTGCGATACAAACTTACATAATGCGTTTCTCCAGAATTGCCACCATTTGTTCGAGACCAATTCACGGCGTTGTACTTGCCAAAACAATTCTTCATCTGTCCGAGAGGAGAATCAGGCAACTTCTTGTCGAATACACTAGCATTGCGCCGCAAATCTGTCTGTCCGAATCTAGACAGCACCGTAGGATTTACCGTAAAACAATCGCCCGTTTGGCGATCATACACGATTTCTGTGTAAAAGTATCGGTTAATATAGGGAGCAAATATGCGCGCTTCACATTGATTTCCTTGCCATAATTGTTGGTAAACCTCACGCTGCAGCGATGCTGTCCCACCTTTTTGCGTAATCACCAAGCGAGCCCAGCGTTCTGCTGCGGCATAATCGCCTGCATACAGTTCTAATTCTGCCCGCAAATAGGCAGCAGCGAGTGGAGTAAACCAATGTTGCTGACGGGAAGTTGCAGAAGTATTTGCTAAATTGGGGGCGGAAAAACTAGCCAATGGGGTGCTACGTTCCAAGATGTGACGAATGCTGTCAATGCTCTCGCCTACCGAGAGACGTGGAGAGGCTGTCATCTGCAAACGCTCTTTGAAGATAATACCTGCACTATCGGAAGCCGACGTAGGAATGGGCGAAAAAGCACGAAGTAACAGGAAATAAGCATAAGCTTTTATTCGTTGACTCTCCAAAGCAATGTCTTGCAACTCTTGCGATTTAGGCAAAGAATCTACTCTTTCTTGCACAGTATTGGCGACTGCAATCGTTGAATAACAACGTGCCCACAAATCATTGCCTAAAGTTGTTAGTTCGTCAGCATCAAAACTAGCCAATTTCTGTAGGGAAGGATTGCTACGGAGCTTATAAGTGGGGCGAAAATCATCGCTCAACACGGAGAACGTGAAATGCTCTAAGGGAAGATTGACGTAAGCCGTTGCCAATAATTCTCTCGCGCTCTGAGCATCTACGATGGCATTCGGGTCGGCATATCGGTTTTCGTAAGGTACATCGAGCGAACAACCTTGAAAAAGAGATACCCATCCCCACAAAAATGCGCCCACAATGAGAGAAGGACGCTGCCACTTGGCGCAACGTACAAAAGACTGATGAGTGCAGAAAGATAACTTCATCGAGATAAGTATTATAGATTAGAACGTGAGATTGAGATTGAACGCAACAACGGGCTGCAATGTCCCAGAAAGACGACCGCTTTCAGGGTCGGATTCGGCATAACTAGTCAGCGTAAAGAGATTAGAAGCCTGAATGCCACAATACGCATACTGCACCACGTAGCCTATATGCTGTAATAAATTGCGTGGAATGCGATAACGCAAAGAAAGCATCGACAAACGCAAATAGTCACTTCGACCAACATTGGTGGAATTGGCGTACTGAAGCAGTGTCTGTGAAGCAGACGAAACAAAGCGCGTGTGATAAACTTTGTCGTTATCTCCCTTGTTCCACCACGTTTTTTCGGTCATTCCTGCCACGGCATTGCGATACGCCTCATCACTCATCCGCGCGTATTTATAATTATATCGGCGAACTCCCCCCGACACATAGTAGAAATCAGCATCGAACGTGAAGGACTTCCATTCGAAAGTAAGTCCAAACGTGCCAGTATAAGGAGGTGTCGTAAATCCTAAAGCAACAAAATCAGAGCGTTTGGGATTATCATGCAGTTTCATCGGATTTCCTTGCGGAGAAACAAAGGTGGGTAACCCCGTAGTAGCGTCAATGCCAGTGGCAGTGAGTCCGTAAAGCACATCGTAAGGCTTTCCTACCTCAAAAACAGGAAGAGGGTCACTGTCGTTTAAGTATAATCTATCAGTGAAATAAAGACTTACTACGCGATTTCTATTGTAAGACAAAGAAGCGCGTGCTGACAATCTTACATCTCCTTGCGAGAGAATGCGATAGTTAGCCGAAATCTCATATCCCTCATTGCGCAACACCCCAATATTTCGCGTCATTGTGGTGAAACCATTACTTAAAGGAATAGGCACTTCTAGGAGAGCATTACTAGTTTGCCGACGATAAAGGTTGAAATTGAGCGACAGTTTTCGCCATAGTTCAAATGAAAGAGAAGCGTCATAAGTATCGGTATGTTCTGCCTTCAGTTGAGAATTGTAGAGGGCTTGGAGTTGCAACAACCGCGTGTCGGAGTAGAACTCAGTGTTGTGGTAAGAGAACGTGCCAATGGTTGCTGCAGCAGAAACACCAGACAGGTTTGCAGTTTGCCCAAAAGAGACTCGCACATTGAGATTACTCAAAATGTCTTGCGATTTCAACCATTCATATTGCGTAGGTGTCCAACCTAAGCCTACCGCCCAAGCCGTATTCCAACGATGCTGTGCAGGTAACAGAGAAGAGGCATCGCGTTTGTAGCTAGCAAATAAATCGTAGGTATTTTGATAAGAATAGCCCCCCACGAAGCCAACTCCGAATTGACGGTTACGTTCAATCGTGCTACCCACAGCTGGCTTGCGGTTTCCGCTTAAAGATTGGTTGATCAATGCAGCAGACATCTTGGTGCCGACACCATAGCCCGTCAGACTTGTATTGTCTAAGTCGGACTGATAGGCATCAACATTCGCCCCCAGTGTGAGATCGTGCACCTCATTCCAACTACGGTTGTAAGTCAAACGGAAATTGGCACTAATGTTTTGCTGCGTATCCTTAGAACGACTGATGCGTCCGCGCTCATTGGGGCGCGCACCACTCTCACGCTCACTCCAAGCTGTAGAGGGAGTGAAATTCGTTTCTTCGTTCAACACGAAATCCAAACCCACCACGGCGTCAAGACTTAGGTATTTCCAAGGCTTCAAATTGAGAGAAGCATTTAACCCTCCGCGCTTGTCACCGCCCGTCTTACTATATTGGTGCAAAAGGTCATCAAGCGTAAAGTTACTGCCCTTATTGCCATACGACCATAGTTTTCCTGTTCTGCTCTCATAAGGATTGAGCAAATAGACCAAGTCAGAAGGCGAAGCATCAGTGCCATTGGGAGTTTCTATTTGACTATATCCCATATCTGCGCCAATCGATGCATAGCCAATGTGACCAATTTGTTGATCAATCGACATTCGGGCAGTAATGCGATTCGTGCTATT
>ERZ772909.1429-NODE-1429-length-13199-cov-2.701004_pt1 | contig 13199 bp, 11 predicted proteins | sample MGYA00511137_ERZ772909 | MGnify/ENA primary metagenome ERZ772909 (study PRJEB29015, sample SAMEA2738095) | human oral metagenome | biome: human oral; feature: human-associated habitat; material: saliva | place: China | collected 2270 ... | reverse complement strand
AAAGAATTTGTGCTAAGTCGGGTAAAGAGAGGAGCGTTCTTACTTTAGCTGTAGAGTATTATGGAGAAGCTAATTATCTTTTTACTATACCTAGAGAATTTTTCAATCCTATACCAAATGTTGATTCGGCTTTTATCTCTATAAAATTTTATAAAGATAAAAGATATGAGGATAAAATTTCAGAAGATTTATTTTTTAAATACATCAAAGCAGCTTTTTCAAATAAAAGAAAAAATATCGTAAATAATTTTTCTACTTTAGGATATTCAAAAAATGAAATAAAAGAGTTGCTTCAAGAACTTGAAGTCTCTGAAAACGAAAGAGCGGAAAATATTTCTATAGAAAAATTTATAGAAATAATAAATATTTTTGAAAATAGATGAGGTTTTTTATGAAAAAAAGCTATGAATTTATAATACAAAGCAGAAGAGAAGATATTGATTTTGTAAATAAAATTGTTGAGGCTTATGAGGGAGCAGGAGTAGTTAGAACTCTTGATCCTATCAAGGGCATAATAAGTGTTATCTCTACAGAAGATTTTAAAGATTTTATGAGAGATGTCTTAGAAGATCTAGGTAAAAAATGGGTAGAACTTAAAATAATTGAAGAGGGTGCTTGGAAAGGTACTTTATAACGGAGGAGAAATGGAAAACTTAGAAAGTTTATTGAATTTTATTATTAAAGAATTAGTAGAAACAAAAGATAAAGTAAATATTACTTACGAAATTTTAGATTCTAATGTTACTTTTAAAGTTATGGTAGCTAAGGGAGAAATGGGGAAAATTATAGGTAAGAACGGATTGACTGCAAATTCTATAAGAGGAGTTATGCAAGCAGCTGGAGTAAAAGATCATTTAAATGTAAACGTTGAGTTTTTGGATTAGGTGCTAAAATGGATCTTTTAATTGCAGGAAAAGTTTTAGGTTCTCATCATTTAAAGGGAGAAGTAAAAGTTATTTCTGATTTACCAGACATTGAAATGTTAATAGGAAATAAAGTGATTTTGGAACTTGAGAACAATGAACAAAAATTATTTACAGTAAAAAAAGTTGATCACTTTGTTGGAAATAAGTGGATATTTTCTTTCGAAGAAGTTACCAATAAACAGGATACAATAGCAATAAGAAATGCTAATATAAAAGTGAGAAGGGATATTGTTGGTATTGCCGAAGATGAATACTTAATCAGTGATATGCTTGGTTTCAAAGTTTATGATGTGAAAAATAATGAGTATTTAGGAGAGATAACTGAAGTTATGGAGACTGCTGCTCATGATATTTATGTTATAGAAAGTGAAGAGTTCGAAACAATGATTCCTGATGTAGAAGTTTTTATAAAAAATATCGATTTTGAAAATAAAAAAATGTTGGTAGATACGATAGTGGGTATGAAAGAACCTAAGGTAAAAAAATGAAAATAAATATTTTAACATTGTTTCCTAGAATGTTTGATGGATTTTTAAGTGAAAGCATTATTGCAAGGGCAATAAGTGCAGGAGCTGTTGAAATAAATATAATTGATATTAGGGATTTTTGTTTTGATAAGCACAAGCAAGCTGATGATATTCCTTTTGGTGGTGGCAATGGAATGGTCATGAAACCAGAGCCTTTATTTTTAGCTCTTGAAAATTATAAAGGAAAAGTAATTTATACCTCACCTCAAGGAAAAAAATTCAATCAAAAGATAGCTATAGAATTGTCGAATGAAAATGAAATTACTATAATTGCAGGTCATTATGAGGGAATTGATGAAAGAGTAGTTGAAAATAAAGTTGACTTAGAATTATCGATTGGAGATTTTGTCCTAACAGGTGGTGAAATTCCAGCAATGGCTATTTCAGACTCAATAATAAGATTATTGCCTAATGTAATAAAAAAAGAATCTTATGAAAATGATTCTTTTTATAATGGACTTTTAGATTATCCGCATTATACAAGACCAGCTGAGCATCGAGGGCTAGCTGTACCAGAAATTTTACTTTCTGGCCATCATAAAAATATCGATGAGTGGAGATTGAAACAAAGTCTTAAAAGAACATTTATTAGAAGACCTGAACTTTTAGAAAATAGAGAATTAACAAAATTAGAAAAAAAATTACTTGATGAGATAAAAAAAGAGGAAAAAGATGAGAAATAAAGTTTATTTAAGTTTAGTTCATTATCCAGTTTACAATAGAAATAAGGATGTAGTGTGTACATCTGTAACAAACTTTGATATTCATGATATATCAAGATCTTGTGGGACTTATGAAGTAAAAGGGTATAGATTGGTAGTTCCGGTTGATGCTCAAAAAAAATTAACTGAGAGAATAATTGGTTACTGGCAAGATGGGACAGGTGGACAATACAATAAAGATAGAGAACAAGCATTTAGAGTTACAGATGTTGCAGACAGTATAGAAGCTGTTGTTGCTGAAATAGAAAGAGTGGAAGGTCAAAGACCATTAATTATAACAACATCAGCAAGAATTTTTGAAAACAGCATCAGCTATGAAAATTTATCTAAACAAATATTTGAAGATGATAAACCATACCTTTTATTATTTGGTACTGGTTGGGGATTGACTGATGAAGTGATGGATATGTCTGATTATATTTTAGAGCCGATAAGAGGAAATTCTAAATACAATCATTTATCTGTTAGAGCAGCAGTTGCTATAATATTAGATAGACTATTTGGAGAAAAATAAAATTTTTGGAGAATAGAAATGAATAGGCAAATTATTATAGAACCTAATATGGAAGTATTTTCTAAATTGGGAGTAAAAAGTATACAAATAAAGAGTATTCTCTTAAATACTAGAACTAAGAGAATTACTTTTAATTGTTCAGTGACATGTTTGGAATGTATAAATGATATTGAAATAATTCAAAAAGATGTAGCTTCAAAATTTGGAAAGGATTTAGAGGTTGAGTTCGTTACAGAAAATGATGGGCTTATTCTTGAAAAAGAAGAAATAAAAACTGTTGTGACTAGGGCCATAGAAAAGTTGAAAACTAAAAATTCAACTTCAAGGTCCTTTTTGTGTTTTTATAAGCTGTATGTTAAAGATGATTATATAATTATAGAATTAAATGATGATAATACGAAATATATATTAGAAGAAATGAAGATATCTACGAAAATTGAAAATATTTTAAATGAATATGGTTTAAAAAATTATAAAATAATTTTTGAGGTAGGAGATTTCTCCAAAGAAATTTCAAACGTAGAAGAAAAAATAAAATCTGATATTGAAAAGAGAAAAAAAGAAATTCAAGTGGAAAGAGAAAAAATTATAAAATCATCGGCTCCAATTCAAGAAACACAAATTTATAAAGCTAAAAATGAATTTAAAAAATCAAATAAATATAAAGAAATAAATGGATCTTCCATTACAATTTCAAATTTTTACGATTTATATGATGGAGAAAGTTGTATCGTTGAGGGGGAAGTTTTCTCAATAGAAGATATGACTTTAAAAAGTGGAAAAATTTTAAGAACTATAAGAATTACTGATAGAAAAAATTCTTTGACATCTAAAGTTTTTATGAATGAAGATGAAACATTAGATATAAGTGAGGGAAATTTCTTGAAATTGAGTGGTAAAGTTCAATTGGACACCTATGCTGGAAATGAAAAAACACTTATGATTGCTTCTATTAATGTTTTGGAAAAAGAAAATTATTCTAAAGAAGATACTGCTGAAGAAAAAATGGTCGAACTTCATACCCACACAAAAATGAGTGAAATGGTTGGAGTTACAGAAGTAGAAGATTTAATAAAAAGAGCAAGAGCTTACGGACATACTCATATAGCTATTACAGATTATTCTGTAACTCATTCATATCCTGGAGCTTTTAAAACTTCTAAAAAATTTCCAGAAGATGCTAGTACAAAAACTATATTTGGTTGTGAAATGTATATGGTTGATGATTTGCAACCCATGATTACAAATCCAAGTGATAAGAAAATATCTGATGAAGAGTTTGTTGTATTCGATATAGAAACTTTAGGTTTAAATTCACACACAAATGAAATAATTGAAATTGGTGCTGTAAAAATAAAAGGTGGAAGAGTAACTGATAGATATTCTCAACTTATAAATCCGGGTAGGCCAATTCCTTATCATATTTCAGAAATAACTAGCATTACTGATGATCAAGTTGCAGATAAACCTAAAATAGATCAAGTAATTGGAGAATTTGTTAAATTTGTGGGGGATGCAGTACTGGTTGCTCATAATGCACCCTTTGATATGGGATTTATAAAAAGAGATGTAAAGAAGTACTTAAATATCGATTATAAATGTTCTGTAATAGATACCCTACAAATGGCAAGAGATTTATTCCCAGATTTAAAAAGATTTGGTTTAGGAGATTTAAATAAAGCTTTAGGGCTATCACTAGAAAAACATCATAGAGCAGTTGATGACTCACAGGCCACTGCAAATATGTTTATCATTTTCTTAGATAAATACAAAGAAAAGGGCATTGAATATGTTAAGGATATTAACACTGCTTTCGAAGTTAATGTAAAAAAACAGGCTCTAAAAAATGTTATGGTGCTTGTAAAGAATCAAGTAGGTTTAAAAAATATTTACAAACTAGTATCTGAATCTCATATTAAGTATTTCGGAAATAAAAAAGCCAGAATACCAAAATCTGTTTTAATCGAAAATAGAGATGGCTTAATAATAGGTAGCTCACTTTCAGCTCATTTTATGAATATGGGAGAACTTGTTGATTTGTATTTGAGAAGTGATTTTGAGAAGTTGGAGGAAGCGGCAAAGTTCTATGACTATATAGAGTTATTACCCAAATCAACGTACAATGAACTAATAGAAAAAGATGGCACAGGAAATTTAGGTTCTTACGAAGAAATAGAAAAAATGAATAAATATTTCTATGACTTGGGTAAAAGATTAGGAATATTAATCACTGCTAGTTCGAATGTTCATTATCTTGATGAAAATGAAGATATAATAAGAGCAATTTTGTTATATGGAAGTGGAACTGTTTATAATGCAAGACAATATAAAGTAGATAATGGTTTTTACTTTAGAACTACAAATGAAATGCTCAATGAATTTTCATACTTAGGTGAAGATATAGCAAAAGAAATTATTATAAAAAATACAAATTTCATTGCTTCACAAATTGAAGAAATAAGACCAATACCTACAGGTTTTTATCCACCTAAAATGGATAATGCTGAAGAAATTGTTAGAACTATGACTTACGAGAAAGCATATAGAATTTATGGAGATCCATTACCCGAAATTGTAGCTGCAAGACTTGAAAGAGAATTGAATGCAATAATAAATAATGGTTTTTCAGTTTTATATTTATCAGCACAAAAATTAGTAAAAAAATCTTTGGATAATGGTTACTTAGTTGGATCCCGTGGGTCTGTTGGTTCTTCTCTTGTTGCTTTTATGATGGGAATAACAGAAGTTAATGCCTTATATCCTCATTACATTTGTGATAATCCTGAGTGTAAACATTCAGAATTTATAGAGAGAGAAGGGGTAGGTATTGACTTAGAAGATAAAAATTGTCCTAAGTGTGGTCAAAAATATAGAAAAGACGGTTACTCAATACCATTTGAAGTATTTATGGGATTTAAGGGAGATAAGGTTCCAGATATAGATTTGAATTTTTCAGGAGAATATCAATCAGAAATTCATAAATATTGTGAAGAGTTATTTGGTAAAGAAAATGTATTTAAAGCTGGAACTATATCAACTCTAGCAGAAAAAAATGCTGAGGCTTATGTTAGAAAATATTTTGAAGACAACAAAATAGAAACTACAAGAGCAGAAGTTATAAGATTAGGAAGACTTTGCCAAGGAGCAAAAAAAACTACGGGGCAACACCCTGGTGGAATGGTTATAGTGCCTCAAGGAAATTCAATCTATGAATTTTGCCCTGTACAAAGACCAGCTAATGATGAAACAAGTTCATCAACTACAACGCATTATGATTATCACGTAATGGATGAACAACTTGTAAAACTTGACATACTTGGACATGACGATCCTACGACTATAAAACTTTTACAAGAATATACGGACATAGAAATAAAAGATATTCCACTTGCTGATCCTGATACTTTAAAGATTTTCTCGTCAACAGAATCTTTAGGTGTTACTCCAGAACAAATAGACTCAGAGATAGGAACTTATGGTATCCCAGAATTTGGAACAGGCTTTGTTAGAGGGATGCTTATTGAAACAAGACCAACAACTTTTGCTGAACTTGTTAGAATATCAGGGTTGTCACATGGTACAAACGTTTGGCTTAATAATGCTCAAGAGTTTGTTAGAAATGGTCAAGCAACACTTTCACAAATCATAACAGTTAGAGATGACATTATGAACTATTTAATAGATCAAGGACTTGATAATAGTGATGCCTTTAAAATTATGGAGTTCGTAAGAAAAGGGAAACCTAAAAAAGAAATCGAAGCATGGGAAGGTCATTCCGCTAAGATGAAAGAAAAAGGAGTTCCGGAATGGTATATCGAATCTTGTAGAAGAATAGAGTATATGTTTCCTAAAGGTCATGCTGTTGCTTATGTAATGATGGCGATGAGAATTGCATATTTTAAAGTACATCAACCTTTGGCTTTCTATGCAGCTTTCTTATCCAGAAAAGCTGATGACTTTGATATTGAAACGATGAGTAAGAGTATTCTTGCAAAGCAAAAATTAGATGAGTTATCTAAAGAACCAAAACTTGATCCAAAGAAAAAGAACGAACAAGCTATATGTGAGATCGTAGTTGAAATGGAAGCAAGAGGCTTGCAACTTTTACCAGTTGATATATACCTATCACATGGAACAAAGTTCACAATAGAAGATGGAAAAATAAGAATACCATTGATTGGAATAAATGGACTAGGTGGAGCTGTTATAGAAAACATTATAAAAGAAAGAGCAGAAGGAAAATTTATTTCGATTGAGGATTTAAAAAGAAGAACAAAAATCAATCAAACAGTAGCAGACAAATTAAAAAATATTGGAGCTATAGCTGAGTTAAGTGAAACAAATCAAATTTCATTATTTTAAATTTAGGAGGAAACATTGAAAAAAATTGTGTTAAAATTAGTTTTATTTTGTATTTTATCAGTGACGGCATTGTCATCATATAATTTTCCACTGGATAATCCATATTCAGCAACAATTATTGGAAGTTCAACAATGATGACTCCAGGTGTAAGTGAAGAAATTCCTACAAAGGTATACAGTGTAAAAATTAAAGATAATGTACCTGATATTTTTTGGTATGCAAGTGAGTTCAAATTTTCTTTTACAAAAAAAGATAAAAATGCACCTTTAATATTTATACTTGCTGGAACAGGATCTGATTATAGTTCATCAAGGGTACATATGATGGAGAAAATTTTTTATGATGCGGGTTATAATGTAATCTCAATAAGTTCACCAATGAGTTTACAATTTTTAGTATCAGCATCAACAGAATCAATGCCTGGATTGCTTATGAAAGACGGGGAAGATATTTATAAAGCAATGAAAGTAGCTTATAATGAGATAAAAAATCAAATTGATTCTAAAGATTTCTATATTATGGGATATAGTTTAGGAGGAGCAAATTCAGCTATAGTTTCATATATTGATGAACAAGAAAAAGTATTTAATTTTAAAAGGGTGTTTATGGTAAATCCGCCAGTAAATCTTTTTGAATCAGCTACTAGATTAGATAAATATCTGGATAATTTTACTGGGGGAAATCCAAAAGTAATTCAAATGCTTATAGAAGGAACCCTTGGAAAAGTAAAACAAGGAATAAATGAATATTCAACAATGAACTCTGCAACTATTTATGATATAGTAAAAGGTGATTTCTTGAGTGATGAATATAAAAAGGCATTTATTGGATTAGCTTTTAGAATTAATTCTGTAGATTTAAATTTTACTTCTGATGTTTTAAATAAAATGGAAGTATATACAGAAAATCCAGATAGTTTAAATAAATTTACAAATATGAAAGAAGCTTTTGCTAAAGTTAATTTTGCTAACTTTGAAGATTATGTAAATAAGTTAGGTTATCCTTATTATAAAAAAATTAATCCGAATTTTAATTTAGAAGATTTAAAAAGAGAAGCTAGCTTAAGAGTTATTGAAGACTATTTAAAAAATTCGAAAAAGATTGCAGCTGTTACAAATGCTGATGAATTAATTTTATCACAAGATGATTTTGAATATTTGAAAGAAGTATTCAAAGATAGATTAGTTATTTATCCAAAAGGTGGACATTGTGGAAACATGTTCTACAAAGAAAATGTTGATGTAATGTTAAACTTTATAAATGAGGGGGTACTAAAGTATGAAAATTAAAAATATATTAGCAATTAGTGCTTTGAGCTTTGCTTTAGTAGCTTGCTCGAGTACAGAAACTAAATCAACATCAAATTTATCAAAAGAAAATACTAACATTTCTCAAATACAAACTGGTAATTTTATATCTGATGTTTATGATCCATGGGAGCCATTTAATAGAAGAATGTATTATTTTAACTACCAAGTTGAAAGATTAGTAGTTTCTCCAGTAATAAATACTTATAAATTTATTACTCCAGATTTTGTTGAACATAGAGTTACAAATTTCTTTAAAAATATAAAAGTGTTAAATACTCTAGCAAATTCTACTCTTCAAATGAAAGGTAGAAAATCAATGAGAGCCTTAGGTAGACTTACGATAAATACTATTTTAGGTTTGGGTGGAATATTTGATGTTGCATCAAAAATGGGTATGCCTAAACCTTACGAAGATTTTGGATTGACTCTAGCTCATTATGGAGTTAAGAGAGGACCATTTTTAGTGCTTCCATTTTTTGGACCAACAAATTTAAGAGATACAGTAGGACTTGGAGGAGATGCTTTAATTTTAAGAGAGTTAGATCCTTATGATAAAATGGGATTGTTTGATACAGATAGTCCAGCTTTAATGACTTTGAGAGGAATAGATTTGAGAAAAAATGTTCCATTTAATTATTATCAAACAAATTCTCCATTTGAATACGAATATGTAAGATATCTATATGGTCAGTACAGAAGTTTGCAGGAAGCTGCAAGTAAAAATAAAGAAAAATATTAGGAGGTAGAAATGGATTTAAAAGAGAAAGTTTTAAGTTACAAAGATGAAGTTGTAAGAGAAATTCAAAATGCGGTAAGAGTTAGAAGTGTAAAAGAACCTGCATTGCCAGGAATGCCATTTGGAGAAGGACCTGCTAAAGCACTAGATCATTTTATGGAATTAGGAAAGAAACTTGGATTTAAAGTTGAAAAATTTGATAACTATGCTATGCATATCGATATGGGAGACGGTGATGAAACTCTAGGAATTTTAGCTCACGTTGATGTTGTACCAGAAGGAGATAATTGGGTTCATCCACCTTACGGAGGAGTTATTGAAGATGGAAAAATATTTGGAAGAGGAACTTTAGATGATAAAGGACCTGCAATAATTTCTTTGTATGCTATGAAAGCAATAGCTGATTCAGGGATAAAATTAAATAAAAAAATTAGAATGATTTTAGGTGCTGATGAAGAAAGTGGATCATCTTGTCTGAAATATTATTTTGGAGAATTGAAAATGCCTTATCCTGATATAGCATTCACTCCAGATTCTAGCTTCCCAGTAACTTATGCAGAAAAAGGAAGTGTAAGAGTTAAAATAAAAAAACAATTCACTACCTTAAAAGATGTTGTAATAAAAGGTGGAAATGCTTTTAACTCTGTTGCAAATGAAGCACTTGGACAAATTCCAGTAGCTATGCTTGAAAAAGTAGAAAATATCAATAAAGCAAAGTTTGAAAAAAATGGAGATTTATATAAATTATATTCAGCAGGAATTCCAGCTCATGGGGCAAAACCAAGTAAGGGATATAATGCTGTGTCAGCTCTATTTGAAGTTTTGAAAAAATTTGAAATAAAAAATGAAGAATTAAAAGGTTTAGTAAATTTCTTTGATAAATTTATAAAAATGGAAACTGATGGACAATCTTTTGGTGTTAAGTGCACTGATGGGGAAACTGGAGAATTAACTTTAAATCTTGGAAAAATTAATCTTGAAAATAATGAACTTGAAATTTGGATAGATATGAGAGTTCCAGTTAAAATAAAAAATGAACAAATAATAGAAACTATCAAAAGAAATACAGAAGACTATGGTTATGAATTTGTATTACATTCAAATACTCAACCTTTATATGTTGCAAAAGATAGTTTCTTAGTATCAACACTTATGAAAATCTATCAAGATTTGACAGGAGATACAGAATCTCAACCTATGGCTATAGGTGGAGGAACTTATGCAAAATATGCAAAAAATGCAGTAGCTTTTGGTGCTCTTCTACCAGATCAGGAAGATAGAATGCACCAAAGAGACGAATACTTAGAAATTTCAAAAATTGATACTTTGTTAAAAATTTATGTTGAAGCAATTTATCAATTAGCAAAATAGTTAGGAGAAGATATGTTAAAAAATTTAAATATGGAAGAAAGTTCTTCTATAGAGGGATATACCGAGAACGAAAATGATGTAAAAAGTTTTTCTTTTAAAAAATTAGAATTGGAGGATATTCCTAAGATACTGCCTTTTTTAAACTCGTTTTCTTCACACTTATCGGATTTTACAATTGGGGGTCTGTTTATGTGGAGAGACTATTTCAATATTGAGTATCTTATAAAAGATGAGAGCCTTTTTTTCAAACTTGATTTGGCAGAAAGAAAAAATATGTTTACTTTTCCAATTGGAATAGATTTTAGAAAAAATATAGAATTTTTAAAAAAATATTCTACTTTAAATAATTTGCCTTTAATTTTTTCTATAATCTCAGACAAAGAATTGAGTATACTAAAAGAGAATTATGAAATAGTTGATATTAAAAATGAAAGAGAATGGGAAGACTATTTTTATTTAAGTGAAGATTTAATAGAGTTAAAAGGGAGAAAATTTAATACTCAAAGAAATCATATAAATAAATTTATTCGTACTTATCCGGAATATCAATTGGTTGAAATCAATAAAGATAATATTAATTTAGCTATTGATTTTTTAATAAATTTTTATAAAGAATATGAAAAAACTTCATCTATCAGCATAGAAGAAAAAAATATAACATTTGAACTTTTTGATAATTATTTTAAGTACAATATGCTTGGAGGAATGTTAAAAGTTGATGATAAAATTATTGGAATATCTGTGGGAGAAATAATAAATGATACTCTATTCATTCACACAGAAAAAGCAGATAGAAATTATTTAGGTGTATACCAAATGTTGAATAATGAATTTGCAAAACACTATGGAGAAAATACTACTTATATAAATAGAGAGGAAGACGTAGGTGACGAAGGATTAAGAAGGGCAAAACTGATGTATAATCCTGTTGAACTACTAAAAAAATATATAGTAGAGGTAAAGATATGAAATTAGGAGGAGTATGTATTTAACAATTGTATTACAACTTGTTGGAGGTTTAGGTTTATTTTTGTATGGGATGGAGCATATGTCTTCAAGCATGCAAAAAATTGCAGGGCCTAAACTAAAAAAGATTTTGGCATCATTAACTAATAACAGAGTGATAGGAATTTTAGTGGGAATTATTGTTACAGCCTTGGTACAATCATCATCTGTAAGTACAGTAATGACAGTGGGATTTGTTAATGCCTCACTTCTAACTTTAAAACAAGCTTTAGGAGTTATATTGGGGGCAAATATTGGGACGACAATCACAGGGTGGTTATTGGTTCTTGATATAGGTAAATATGGTCTACCGATAATAGGTGTGGCTTCAATAATCTATATGTTTACCAAAAAAGAAAGCAGAAAAACAAATCTGACTGCAATAATAGGTGTTGGATTAATATTTTTCGGTTTACAACTTATGAGCCAGGCTCTTAGTCCTTTAAAAGAAATGCCAGAAATAATTGGACTATTTAAAATGTTTAAAGTTGACTCTTACTTAGGACTTTTAAAAGTTACTGCAGTAGGAGCAATTATAACAGGGTTAATACAATCATCAGCAGCTACAATTGGTATAACAATAGCACTTGCAACACAAGGTTTAATTGATTATCAAGCAGCAGTTGCTTTGGTATTGGGAGAAAATGTTGGAACAACTGTAACAGCACTTCTTGCATCAATAGGAGCAAAGGCAAATGCAAAAAGAGCTGCTTATGCTCATACTTTGATAAATTTAATTGGAGTTATATGGGTTACTTCAATATTTCGCTTGTACTTACAATTTTTAAATATTTTTGTTGATCCAATAAATCATATAGGAGCTGCTATAGCTGCTGCTCATACTATTTTTAATGTTAGTAATGTAATCATATTGACTTCATTCGTAGGCTTACTTGATAAATTTTTACTTTATATAGTAAAAGATAATAATGAAGAAGAAGTGAGAGTAACAAAATTAGCTTCACTAAAAATGACCCTGCCTAGTGTAATTATAGATCAAACAAAAATTGAAGTTCAAGCAATGGTTGATATGATAAATGATGTTTTCTTAAAGTTAGAAGAAGCTTTGAAAGAAAAAGATGCTATTTCAAAGTATAACGAAGAGATCGTTTTAGCAGAAGATAAACTTGACTTATATGAAAAAGAAATCTATGATTCAAATTTCTCATTGTTAAGTAAGTCTTTGAGCAAGGATTTGATCGAAGATACAAGAATGAATCTTTTAACTTGTGATGAGTATGAAACGATAGGAGATTATCAAAACAGAATTGCCAATAGACTTCATATGCTTTATGAAAATTCAATTGAGATTGATGCTGAAAGAGCAAAAATGTTATTCAAACTTCATTCATTAGCTGTGGAATTATTTAGTGACATCAGTAGAGCAGCTAGAACTGGAGAAAAAGAATTATATTCTTCTGGCCTAAAAAAATATCAAGCATTAAAAACTTATTATAAAGAAGTTAAAAGAGAGCATTTTGCTAGATCGGAAGATATAGCTGGAAGGCTTAACACAGGATACCTTGACATAATAAATTACTATAAAAGAATTTCAGACCATACTTATAATATAATTGAGTACGTATTGAAAATATAATTTTAGATGAAATTTTTTGAACTTATAATTAAGGATTTTTTTGAGATTTTCTCAAGAAAATCCTTTTTTATATGGTTATTTGTCAAATAGTGTTGATAAAAAAGTTTAGACTATGACCTGATATAATT
>ERZ772909.1424-NODE-1424-length-13216-cov-6.817871_pt1 | contig 13216 bp, 13 predicted proteins | sample MGYA00511137_ERZ772909 | MGnify/ENA primary metagenome ERZ772909 (study PRJEB29015, sample SAMEA2738095) | human oral metagenome | biome: human oral; feature: human-associated habitat; material: saliva | place: China | collected 2270 ... | reverse complement strand
AAGAGGTCGAAGTTGGTGGCCATGCGCGCCAGGCTCAGTGTCTTGGGGAAGACGACGTGGCCGCGGTCGAGGGCCCAGCGCAGGGCGACCTGGGCGGGGCTCACGCCGAGCTGGGACCCGATCTCGATGAGCGTCGCCTCGGTGACGGCGCGTCCGCGCGCGAGGGGGGACCAGGCCTCGAACACCATGCCGAGCCCCTGGGCGTAGGCGCGCAGGTTGGCGTTGGGGAAGAAGGGGTGGGACTCGACTTGGAGGACGTGCGGGGAGACCGTCGCGACCGCCCGGACGGCCTCGACGTGCTCGCGCTCGTAGTTCGACAGGCCGATCGCGCGCGTGCCGCCGGCGTTGAATGCGTCCTCGAGGGCGGGCCAGGGCAGGGCGACGTCGCCTCCGTAGAGGGTGGGCAGCGGCCAGTGCACGAGGAGGAGATCCACGTAGTCCGTGCGCAGGTCCTCGAGGGAGCGTCGGATGGACGCGGCGGCTCGCTCGGGCTCGTGGTTGGAGTTGTCGACCTTCGTCGTGACGAACAGGTCCTCGCGCGCGATTCCCGAGGCTTCGAGCGCGGCCCCGACCTCGGCCTCGTTGCCGTACATCTGAGCGGTGTCGATGTGGCGGTACCCGACTTCGAGGGCGCGGCTCACCGCGTCGTACGTGTCCTCGGGCGCGACCTTGTAGGTGCCGAAACCGAGAACGGGGATGGGCGATCCCGTCGGAAGCGTGAGGGTCGGAATCGGGGACGAGGCCGGGGCGGGGCCTGCGGGAAGCGGGGTGTTCATCGGTGAATCCTCCTGGTCGTTCCCAGTGTAGCCTCCCGCCGGCGTCCGCGGTCGCCGCCGTCCGCGGGCGTTGTCGGTGCGCATGTCGTAGCGTTGTCTTCGTTTGAAGGCCGCGCGCGGTGCCGGCGAGAGTGCAGGAGGAATCATGATCAACGCCTACGACACGGAGGATGGCGTCGTCTTCGATATGAGCAACCTCGAGTGCGAGGCACTGCGCTCATATGCCGATGGGCTCCTCGGCGACCCCGAGCATCCGTTTGTTGAGCTGCTGCGCAGCCAGGGCCTCGTCGTTGGTGATACTCCTGTCCCGCATCTTGCTGCTCTCCTTCAGGCGTTCTCACAGGCGACGAAGGTGCTCACCGCCTGGGTTGTTGCCCCGGCGGGATGCCGGCGCGCCACCTTCTTCGTCGGCCCGCACTCCGCCGCGGTGTCGCGTTGCGACAATGGGGGACTGTACGCCGACGAGGGTGACATGGTCTCGGTGTGGGCCATCGACTCCGCGCAGCTGCGCGACACGTTCTTCGAGCTCAGTGCCATCGGCGAGCCTTCCGGCGAGGGAGTTTTGCCGACGGCGGTGCCGGAGGTGCTCTTTAGCGCCCTCGAGCAGGGTGACGGCGAAAAGATTCTCGTGGAGGTGCCGAAGGTCGCCCGCGAGATCGCGGAGATCATCGATGCCGAGATCGACGAGGCGACGGGGGCCTTCTGGGCGGACGTTGCGGATGATGCGTGGGTGGGCCTTGCCGTGCGGGTCGTCGATGTGGTGGAATATCCGAGCCTGGCGGGCGACAGCTGGCGGTTGCTCGCCACCAGTGAACAGGTCTGCGAGGTGCTGGCCGGCGTGGAATTCACGGACCTGTACCCCGACGAGGTGCCCCTGTTGGCGGGCGCAGACAGTGAGTTCTGGGCGGTTGCTGCGCCGTCATCGCCGGGGGTGCTCTGGGAAGATATCGAGGATGTTCTGTCCGAGTAGTCCAACTCCTGAACGGCAGATCTCACAGTCTGAGAACGTTGGGTGACAAATTATTTCTGTCCTGGTGGTCAGTCGGCCTGGTTGCAGCGTTTTTCCCGGTTTTGGACGCCCGTCGTCCTCTCTTTTGAGGGATCTGACCACCTGAGTAGGGAAGCGGCGAAATGTCGCTGAAAAACCCGTGAATGGCGTCTGCAATGTGGTTGGCACTTAAATTGGTATCGCGGTCAATATCTGCGATATAGCGCGAAAATTCGGGGACTCCTGTCTAACCAGACGGTAGGCTTTATGTTAGGTAACCCACCGCGAATTCCCCGCTCTAAGAGCAAAATTCGCGTACGATAGATACTGTTCAACCACAATCGTCTACACGTCCAGACAACGAACGGAGAGTTATGTCGGTTCGCAATGCCCTGCTCGCGCTTGTTGCGCAGCAGCCCGCCGGTGTCTACCGCCTGAAGCAGATGTTCGAGGAGCAGACGTGCGGAGCATGGCCGCTGAATATCGGCCAGGTCTACCAGACGATGCAGCGCCTCGAGCGCGACGGCCAGGTTGTGTCTCACGCTGAGACCAACGCCGGCCGTGATTCCGAGGTCTTCGAGCTGACTGAAGCCGGTCGCGAGGTCCTCAACGCCTGGTGGTCCACCCCCGTTCCCCGCGAACATCCCGAACGCGATGAGCTCGTCATGAAGCTCGCCGTGGCCGCCGCCGATCCCACGGTCGACGTCGAGGCCATGATCCAGACCCAGCGTCGCTCGACCCTGGGCTCCCTGCGTGACGTCACCCGCCTGAAGGCTTCGGCCGACGAGGGTGAGCTCGCGTGGAAGCTCATCCTGGAGCGTCACATCTTCGACCTCGAGGCCGAGCTCAACTGGCTCGATCACATCGAGTCCGGTGCCGTTTCCGAGGCTGCTCGTCGCGCCGCCTTCGCCGCTGCGAAGGGTCGCTCGATGAACTGGGCCCAGACGGAAGCCGGTATTTCGGAGCGTGCCGGGGTGCGATGAGCCAGCCTGTGCCGCTACCGATCAGGATGGCGGGTGTCGGACATGAGTTCGGCGCCGACGGCGTCCGAGTGAGAGCGCTCGACGGGATCGACCTTGAGGTCGCCCCCGGCGAGCTTCTCGCTGTTATGGGTCCCTCTGGCTCCGGTAAGTCGACGCTGCTGTCGATCGCCGGCGGCCTGGAACGTCCGACCCGAGGCCACGTCTATATCAACGGGGTTGACCTGGCGGCTTTGGACAGTGTTCATCGCGCAGAGGTTCGTCGCCGGTCGATTGGATACGTCTTCCAGGATTACAACCTGATTCCCTCGCTGTCGGCCCTCGAAAACGTTGAGATGCCGCTGCAGCTCGACGGCGTGAGTCCCTCCAAGGTGCGCGAGGCTGCGATGGCCGCGCTTGAGGAGGTAGGCGTCGCGGACCTGGCTGATCGCTTCCCGGATCTCCTGTCCGGCGGTCAGCGCCAGCGCATCGCGATCGCCCGCGGACTCGTGGGTAACCGCTCGGTCATTCTTGCGGACGAGCCGACGGGTGCGCTCGATTCTCACACTGGCGAACAGATCATGTTGGTGTTGCGTGATCACATTGATGCCGGTGCAGCCGGTATCCTCGTGACTCATGAGGCCAGAATGGCCGCATGGGCAGATCGGACGGTCTTCCTGCGCGACGGTCGCATTGTCGACCGATCGAGGGGGGATTCGTTGAAGGATCTGCTGGCAGACACCGCACCAAGGATCTGATGAACCGACTCAGCACACGGATGAGGCGATGGGGAGTGGTACTCCGCATCGCCTCTCGTGATGCGCGCCAGAGTTTCGGGCGGACTCTCACCGCTGTCATCCTGATCTCCCTGCCGATCATCGTCGCGATCGGCTCGATCACCTTCTGGGATGTCACGACTTCCCAGCGGTACCAGGCCTCGTCCTGGCTGGGCCACACCTCCGACGTTCAGGCGGTGACCCTCCGTCGCTCCTCGACCGCCCTCGATCAAGACATCACCGCCGACGTACTCTCGAAGACGGCCTCGGACGACGAAATCGACGTCACCATGGAGACCCTCACGAACTGGGTCCCCGACGGCGACCATCTTATCGCCGTCGATACCCTGTACCAGCTGCACGTCACAGCCCCCGATGGGACAGGCTTCACGGTTGACTCGGGCACTCAGACAGCATCTCTGGACGCCCCCCGAGTCGCGGCGGGCGGACGACACGGCGGCCTCGCCGCCAACCATGCCGTCCTCTCCGACGACGTCGCGCGCTCCCTCGGCGTACAGGTTGGGGACACCGTCGGCCTGACGCTCACGGTCGCCAAGGAACGAACAACCCAGGACCTCGAAGGCTCCGCCGTTATCGACGCCATCATCGGTGGCAGCAGCCGGGCGATCATAGGCGACGGCACGCTCGACATCGATCGCCTCGCGGTGGCCGGGCGCACCCAGACGGCCTGGTACGTGACGGGTCCCGTCCCCGTCTCGTGGGACAAGGTCCGCGAGATCAACGCCTCCGGCTTCTCGGTCGTCTCGCGCCATGTCCTGGCCAGCCCGCCGGACGCCTCTGCCCTGCCCGCACAGATCGCCCAATACGAGCTGCCTCAGCCCCCGCTGACCTCGAACCCGTGGCAATACCTGCTCCTGGTCGCCGGGATCCTCCTCATCCTCACAGAGATGATCCTGCTCATCTCGCCCCTGTACACGGTCGCCCAGCGCTCCGTCATGCGTACCGCCGCGATGATCGTCGCCAACGGTGGCGACCGCTCGGATGGGCGTCGCCTGACGATCGCCCACGGCCTCGTCATCGGCGCATATTCCGCCGTGTTCTCGGTCGTCCTGTCCGCCGCCGCCATGGTCGGCGTCGGCCTGTGGTCCGGCCTCGGCATCGGTATCGTCCCCTGGTGGCCCCTCGGGCTGTCGGTGCTGCTGCCGATCCTCCTGTCCCTCATGGCTTCCGTCTCCCCGGCGCACACCTCCTCCCACATCGACACCTCCGCCGTGATCGGCGGGCGCGTGTGGGAGCCCTCCCGCCTGGTTCGCCGCCGCATGATCTACCCGATCTCGCTCCTGGCGGGTCTCCCACTGCTGGGCGTGGCCGCGTGGCGCGGCTCGGTGCTCGCGCTCGTGCTCGGCGTCGCCCTCCTAGAAATCGGCCTCATCGGCTCGATTCCCTACATCTTCACCCGCTGGCGCGCCCCCAACCGTCGGGCCTCGATGAGCATGCGCCTGGCGCTGCGCGACGCGGTCCGCAACGGGCACCGCACGTTCCCCGCCATGGCCTCGATCCTGACGACCGTCTTCGTCGCCTGCGCCCTGCTGATTACGCTCTCCTCCTCGAACGAGGCCGGCTGGAACTCGCGCCCCCACGTTGGCCAGCGCGGACAGATCTTCGTCTCGACGCTGGACAAGACGGACTCGGTGACCCGCTCGAACACCCTCATGCGCTCCGCGACCCAGGCCGTCGACGCCGAACGGGGCGTCACCTCGGAGGCGACCCTGCGCGGCATGGCGTGGAATAGCGGCCCAGGCGGCCCTGAGACGATGGTCGAGGCAGTGTCCCCGATCACCGGCAAGACGTTCACGCAGCGGCCAGATATGGCCCCGATGGCGGAGCTGGACGTCGCCTACATCGTCGACGACGGCACCTACCTGCGTCAGGCCGGCTACCTCAAGGAGGCCGACATGGTGCGTGCGCTGGCCACCCTCAACGCCGGCGGCGTGCTCGTCCCCGACCCCGATCTGATCAACGGCGCGGGGCAGGTGCAGCTGCGAAGCCTCGACATGGCGGACATTGCGGCGGCCAAGGCTCAGGGCGTCACTGACAGCGCCCTGCCCGACGCGCGCGTCCTGCGTTCCCAGACTTTTGCGGCCTCCCCGCTCACCCGCGTCAACGTCATGGTCCTGTCCCCGGCCGCGGCCACGGCTCTCAGGCTCAACTCGGTGCCCCTGGGCCAGCTTCTCACGGTCAACAAGCCCGTGAACACGGTGGATGCGCCGGCCTTCCAGGCGACCATCGCCCGTCAGGTCCCGGGGGCCTCGGCCCAGGTCATCACGCCGACTATGCGCTCCATCGTGTTGCCCTACGTCGCGGCCCTGATCGCGATCGTCGCTGCGGCGGCCACGGTCGCCCTCGTCGTGGCGCTCTCGGCCTCCGACATGCGCCCTGACCTCGACACCCTGGACGCGATCGGTGCGGCCCCCGCCATGCGCCGCCACGTCACGACGTGGCAGGGCGTCGTCTTGGCCCTCAACGCGATCCCCACAGCGGTCCTCTCCGGTCTGATCGTCGGCGTTCTCGCCGTGATCACCCTCGCCCGTTCGGGCATTTTTGGGACCCTGGTGACCCTCACGCCGGTCATTCCGTGGGGTGCCCTCCTCGGCATGCTGATCGGGATGCCGCTCCTGTGCGCGCTCGTCGCGATCGTCCTGACCCCCCGCCACCAGAATCGTATCCGGCGCATCAACTAGGCAGCGCCGATGAGTGAAGCACCCGACACGGTCGTCATCCCGCCCGGCGCCCTGGCCTCGGCCAGCGTACGCGTCGACACGTGGCTGTGGGCGACCCGCCAGCTCAAGTCCCGCTCACAGGCCACCGCCGCCGTGCGCGCCGGGCACGTGCGTGTCAACGGTGAGCCCGTGAAGGCCGCCTACAAAGTGCGCGTGGGCGACGAGGTGCGCCTGCGCATCGAGGGTTTTGATCGAGTCCTTGGCGTCGTCCTGCTGCTGGCCAAGCGCGTGTCCTACCCCCAGGCGCGCACCGCCTACGACGACCGCACGCCCGAGCGGCCCCGCGTGCACATCCCCGTCGCGATGCGCGAGAAGGGGAGCGGGCGCCCCACGAAGAAGGAGCGCCGGGAGCTGGATCGGCTGCGCGGCTACGACTCGCACGAGCACTATTGATTCTCTCCGGGGTGTCCCGGCCTACACGTTCGGGTAGTAATCGCTGATCGACAGGGCGTAGTTTGCGCCCCAGTTCTTCTGGTACTTCGTCTCGAACTGGGCGGTGCCGTGGCCCTGTGCGTCGAACGTCATGGTGACGGTCTCGGTCGTTTTGAAATCCGGCGAGAAGTGGGGGTTGCCCTCGTCAGTCTTGAAGTATGTGGTGATGGTCATATCGAACGAGCTGAACTCGGGGAGCCTCTTGATGAGGTCTTCGTTCACGATGGCCACGTCGATGGTGCACGCGAACGCGGTGCTGTCCGCGGTAGGGCTGCAGGAGTAGTCGCTGAATTCGATGTTCTTGAAGATTTTGTACTGTGCGATGACGGAGGCGGTCGCGACGTTGCCCGGGCACGTCGCGTCGACGGCGGAGCGCTGCTCGGGTGTGGCCCGCAGGTATTCCTTGTAGTGGCGGGCGATGCGCTCCCTCATCGTCGGCGCGATCAGATTGCACCAGTGCGTCGCGTAGAAGTCGTTGGCCTCCTGGCGCGTCTGCGCGGCCTCGGAGCGCACGGCGTGCACCTCCCTGGCCCGCATGACGGCGAGTGTCGTCATCGTAGCGGCCACGAGCCCCAGGACGATGGTAATGACGAGAAGGATCACGTGGGCGGGCCCGAGACGCTTCTTCGCGGCGGCGCGCGGCGTCGTCGCTTTCTTCCGGGCGTTCATCGGAAGAGCTCCTTGACTTTCTGGAGGTAGGTCTGCGCGTCTGCGACCTCCTGCTCGGCGCGCTGGTGCTGCGTGCCGAGCGTCGAGTACGTCTGCGCGGCGATGATCGCGCTGACGGCGAAGAACAGGGACAGAACCATCAGGACGACCGGCAGGCGCGTGAGCCTCCTGGGGGCGGGCGGCTGCGGGATAGGGGGTTGAGCGGCGCCCTCAGTCCGGGGCCGGGGGGACGAGGCCGTGGCCGCGATGGGAGGTGCCGGGATAGGGGCGGCAGCCTCGTGGGCCGCCCTCCGACTCGTGGCGATGGCCGCGGGCGGGCCGGAAATCGGGGCACCGACGCCGCTCGTGTGCCGATACTGCTCGGTCCACCGGGCGCCGTCCCACCAGCGCTGGCGGGGGCGACCCTGAGGGTCGGGGTACCAGCCGGGCACGGGTGTCGTCACGGGAGTTCCTTGAGGGGTCTAGTCGTTGGGGAAGAAGGAGGTTACCGGAACCTTGTAGAAATCGCCCCACGCTCTGTCGTAACTCGTCTCGAACTCGACGGTGGTGCTGCCCGATGGGGGAACCGTCACTGTGACGACGTCCGGGGTCGAATGCGCAGGGAATATGAAGCCCTGTGAGGTGCCAACCTCGAGGGAGAGCTTCACCGTCGTATTCGAGTAGTTGGCCAGGGAGGGGACATTCTCGGTCTTCGTGGTCACCGTTCCCGTGCAGGAGACCGCGGTGTTGTCCTTGATGGTCTTGCACTCGATTGAGGCGGTGAACATGTCCGCGGCCCGGTAGGTGCTCACCATGTAGGCGGCGTTGACGCGCCCGGGGCATTCGGCGTCGACGGCGTCGCGCATCTCTTGCTCGAACGCGCGGTACTCCCCGTAGATCTGATCGATGCGGGGGATGTTGTCCGGCGTGACCTTGGCGCACCACGAGGAGACGCGAATCGACTGGGCCTGGGCGGTGACGCGCTCGGCTTCCGCGTTCATCTGCCGGGCCTGGTAGAAGCGCAGCCCCGCCAGAGCGCCGAATACGGCCGTGATGGCTGCCATGGCGACGGCAATGATGGCGAGGACCTTGTTCAGGGGCGTCATGCCCTTCTTGGCGGCCGCGTTGGCGGCATTCGCTGTGCTCACTTCGACTCTCCCTGTACCGATTGCAGGTCCTCATTCGCCTGGTTCAGCGTCTGTTCAGCCTGCTTGTACTCCTTGTTGGCGGAGAGGAACAGGCTGGTTGTCGCAATCGCGCCGACGGTGAAGGCCGCGATGAGCAGCGACAGGATGACGGTGGTCGCGAGCTGCTTAGCCGGGGCCTTGGGCCGCGCATGGGGAACCGAGCCGTCGGTGGGCGCCGCGTCCTGGAACCCCGCGTCGTAGGTGGGCGCCGCGTCCTGGAACCCCGTGTACGCCTGGTCCGCCTCGCTGTAGGAGTCGGCGCCGTAGTCCTGCACGGTGTCGTCTGGGAGGTAGTCGTCGGTCCAGGAGTATCCGTCCCACCAGCGCAGCTGGGCGGTTCCGGCGGGGTCTGGGTACCATCCTTCGACGGGGTTACTCACGGGTGGACTCCTTTCGCGCTATCCCGCTATTTTAGGGGAATTTGCGTGCGGACGGGAGGGGTGGGGTGATTGTTTGGGGGTCACATGTTGGAGGGCCACCAGGAGACCATGGAGGCGCCGCATTCGGTCTTATCCGACATGTTCGGATCGTAGGGAACCGAGATCGTGAAGGTGGCGGGCGCGCCGGGGGTCAGCGTCGTGTTGGTGGTTGCCTGGTAGGGGGTGGAGGAGTTGAAAGCGGTGTTCTTCTCGAGGGTGTATCCGACGATGGTGACGTCCAGGGGACCCAGGGAGTTGACGGCGCTGGAGGACTTGACTGTCAGCGTGCCGGTGACCGTGGTCGTGACCTTGTCGGTCGTGCACTCGCCGATCGCGATGGCGAAGTCAGCGTCCGAGAGGGTGCGCTGGGCGTTGGCGAGCGTCTCCTTCTCGGCGCACTCGGTGTGGATGGTGTCTTTGACGGCCTGCGTCGCGGAGTCGTAGGACTTGATCGCGTCGCGGATCGATGAGGAGGACTCGCGCGTCACGGAATTGCACCATTCTTTGGCTTCACGCTGGACGTTGGCTGCGTCGAGTCGCGTCTTGGCCTCGGTGATCTGCTTGTCGAGCACGGCCTTGTCGGACTGAGCCTGGGCGGCCTGCTCGTCGTAGCCTGCCGCCGAGTGGGTGCGCCAGACGTTGATACCGCCCACGACTGCGGAGAGGATGATGAAGATGACGGCGAGGATGGCGCCGGCGACGGTCGCGGCGCGCAGGGGGGCGGGGGCGGCGCTCACTTCTGGGCCTCCTCGATCTGTCGGTTGATGTCGTCGAGTGTGGACTGGGCGGTGTCGAGCTCCTGCTGTGCGATGCGGGCGCGTTCCTTCGCCTCGTCGTGGACGCGGCCGCTGGCCCCCAGGTGGGACCATGCGACGACGAGGACAACGATGAAGATGACGACGAGCGACCACGAGGCGACCGCGCCGAGGGTCCACGTGAGGGTACCCGAGCGCGCGGGTTCGTCCCGCGTGGGCTGAGGTTCCACGCGGGCGGGGGACGAGGCGTGGGTGGCCCCGTCGCCTGCCGCGGGCGTCGGTGCGGGGGTGTGTTCCAGCTGGTCGGTCTCTCCCGGCGAGGTTAGGGCCTCGCCGGGAGAGGGATCCGGGGCAGCGTGGGCCGAGGAAGTCGGCTCCATGTAGGGTTCGACGTAGTCGGTCCAGGCCTGTCCGTCCCACCAGCGCAGGTGCGGGGCACCGTTCGGGTCCGGGTACCAGCCTTCCGCGGGCTCACTCATCGCGGCTCTCTTTCCCTGGTCGAATAAAATCGTTTGCTCGGTCAGGAATTCTAGTCGCCCGACGGATGGTGGGCAACTATCGGGTCAGAGGCCCTTGGGCCAGAGGTTGGTGGCTCGGAATGCGCACGAACCTGTTGTCAGTCCGCCGGAGGGTAGGGTCTGCGTGAATGTCCCCTTGCCTCCGGCCGGAATGGTGAAGGACGCGGTGCCGGCGGGGGTGTCGGAGTCGGAAGGCTCGCCCGGTGTGAGGAAGATGTTGACCGTGACGTTCATCGGCCCGAGGTTGCTCAGCGTCGTGTCGGTGATGGTCAGCTCTCCCGTCATCGTCACGTTGCTGCCCGATAGGGTGCAATCCGTCACCTGGCCTTTGAATGCGGGGCTTGGCGCGTCGCGGAACGCCTCCGCGAACTCCTTCTTCTTCGGGCATGCCTTCGCGATCGCCGCGAGCTCGTCGGCGGGCTTGAAGTTCAGGGCAGTGGCATTGGTGAGCAGGTCCACGAACCCGGAGTCGGCCTCAGTGAAGCCGTCGCACCACTTGCTGGCTGCCTTGTTGCTCTTCGCGGCCGTGATCTGCGTGCGCACGCTCGCCGTTTCGGTGTCGGTGTCCTTCTTCTCGTTACGCAGCGACTCGGCGTTGGAGCGGGCTTCCTCAGCCTGGGCGGAACGCGAATGCGCGCCGAAGCCCATGAGGACGCTGGCGAGCAGGAGACACACGGCCAGGGCCGCGCCGACGAACGTCATGATCTTGAATGCCATGGAGGACGAGCCGGTCTTGGCTGCCGGCATCGGAACGTAGCTCACTTCTGTGCCTCCTCGAGTTCCTTCTTTGCCTGATCAAGGTCGGACTTGGCCTGATCGAGTTCTTGCTGCGCGCTCGTCTGCTCGGATTCGGCATCGGAGAGCTCGTGACCCGCCTTCGCGAAGAGCATTCCGGTGTACACGGCGGTCACGGCGAAGACGATGGTGAGCGCCCACGCGACGGCCGTCCCGATGCGCCACCCCTTTCCGGAGCTCGAGCTCGTGGAAGCCGCGGGCGTCGTCGCGCCGGACATGCCGGTGTCCGACTGTCCGAAGCTCGGGGTCGTCCCCGCGGAGTGGTACGGGTCGGCGGACACGGTCGGTGCTTGCTGGGCGGAAGGCATGTGCGGGCCGGGAGCGGGGGCCGCCTGCTGGGCGGGCAGGCCCTGCTGAGCCGCCGCATTGTGCTGGGCGGGCAGGCCCTGCTGAGCCGGCGCATTGTGCTGGGTGGGGAAGCCCTGCTGCGGCGCGGCGCCGGGCATGGGCTGGTACTGGTCGAGCCACATGCCGCCGTTCCACCAGCGCAAACGCTGGGTACCTGCGGGATCTGGATACCATCCGGGTGCTGGTTGAGACATGACCATCCTTTCAGTTTCTGGTTGCAGTCTATACCTATCTCGTGAGGCTTATAACGTGTTGTTTGCTCCGGTGCTCACGCCCGCAGATGTGGGTGACAGGTACCCTGAAAGGTATGGCTGCTCTCTTCTCGTCGTCGCCCCTACTCGCGCTGTTTGTCGTTGTCGCGTTGGGGGCGGCGATCGGGGCGATCAGGATTGGGCCGCTGCGTTTCGGGGCAGCCGGTGCGCTGTTTGTCGGCCTCGCGGTGTCGGCCATTCACCCCGAGGTCGTCAGCACCCACATGTCGATCGTCCAGCCGATGGGCCTGGCCTTCTTCGTGTACTGCGTCGGCATCTCGGCGGGTGCCACATTCTTCCAGGACCTTCGCAAGCAGACGAACCTCCTGGCCCTCACCACGGTCGTGTGCATCGTCGGCGCGGTCATCGCGCTCGTGGGAGGCCGCCTCCTCGGCCTGTCGTCCGGCCTTGCGTCGGGTCTCTTCACGGGCGCCTTGACGGCCGCCCCCGCCCTCGATACGGCCACCCGCCTGACGGGGGATCCGAACGCGGCGGTCGGCTACGCCTTCGGGTATCCGATCGGCGTCATCGGGGGCATTCTCATCGTGACCATCACGGTGACGAGGAAGTGGTTGGGTCCCAAGGACACGCCCTCCCTCGCGGGTGCCTCTCTCGAAGCTGTCAGCGTGCACGTGTCCAAGCGCATTAACACGCGCGACATCGGCGCGTGGCGCGATCAGCGCGTGCGCCTGTCCTACCTGCGTCGCGACGGCCGTACCCGCGTCACAGCTCCCGGCGAGGACCTGCTGCCCGGCGACCACGTCGTCATGGTCGGCGACCCCGCGTCCATCAAGGAGGCTGCGCCCCTCGTCGGCGAGATCCTCGACCACAACCTCGAGGATGACCGCTCCGACCTGGCCTTCGAGCGCATCGTCGTGTCCAACCCCGACGTCGCCGGCCGCAGCGTCTCCGAGCTCAACGTCACCAAGCGCTTCGGCGCCGTCATCACGCGCGTGCGCCGAGGGGACCTGGACCTCCTGGCCCGCGACGACCTCGACCTCCAGCTCGGCGACCACGTCGCCGTCGTCGTCCCCACGGACGAACTCGACGATATCGCCGAGTGGCTGGGTGACTCCGAGCGCCGCGTTGCCGAGGTGGACGGCATGGCCTTCGGCATCGGCCTCGTCCTGGGCCTGCTGCTCGGCGTCGTCTCCTTCCCGCTGCCTGGCGGCCAGGGCTTCCAGCTGGGCGCCGCCGCCGGCCCTCTGATCGTCGGCATGCTGCTCGGCGCACTGCGCCGCACCGGCCCCCTCGTGTGGACCCTGCCCGCCGCCGCGAACCTGACGATCCGACAGATCGGCCTCATGCTCTTCCTCGCCGCCCTCGGCCTGAACGCCGGCCCCCAATTCGCGAGCCTGCTCGGCAGCCCCGACGGCTGGCGTGCCGCCGTCCTGGCGGCCGTCATGGTCGTCGTCTGCTGCGTCATCCAGGCCCTCGGCGCGAAGTTTATCGGCCTGTCCTCCGCGCGCGCCGCCGGCGGCATCGCGGGGTTCCTCGGCCAGCCCGCTGTCCTGCAGGCCGCCGACGCCCGCGTCACCGACGAGCGCATCGAGGCGGCCTACGCGACCCTCTTCGCCTTCGCGATCATCATCAAGATCCTGCTCCTGCCGGTCATCACCTCCT